>Ga0307378_10011367_pt1 | contig 11474 bp, 9 predicted proteins | sample UN1MG_FD_202238 | JGI IMG/M metagenome (GOLD analysis project Ga0307378, IMG submission 202238) | Soil microbial communities from Risofladan, Vaasa, Finland - UN-1 | ecosystem: Environmental > Terrestrial > Soil > Coastal area > Acid sulfate soil | place: Finland: Risofladan, Vaasa | collected...
TGGTTGCTTTGACCACTATTGAAAATGAAAGAAAGGCCTTCAGCACGCTGGTAGGCAATCTGGAAGATTAGTTGGTGGATAATCCGGAAGATTAGTTGGTAGGCAATCCGGAAGGTTAGCTGGTAGAGGTAATCCGGAAGGTTAAAATACGGAAGATTAACTGGAAGGTTAGGTCTGGGAGATTAAGAGAATTAAAGGATTAAGAGGGGTATACGTTTATGGATCAAAATAACTTAGGATCAGGGGCAGGGCCAGAGGCAGGGTCCGAGGCTTTATCTCGAAAAGTAATCCTGTCAATGCGAGGGATATTTATTGAATCATCTCTTCCCCTTGCTCTTTTACTGGTCGCATCGCTTGTAGCTTTTGTCCTGAGCCTGTTATTCCGATGCTACTAAGACCTCAAAAACAAGATTACAGAATTATAGGCTATTATACGGGGAAGATCATCATAGGCATAGGTTTGATCATGACCTTGCCAATGTTCACCTCTCTGTTTTTTTCTGAGTGGAACCCTGCCCTGGACTTTGCCATTGGCATAAGTGCCTGCCTCATAGTCGGACTGAGTCTGATGATGTGCTGCGAAACTGACCGTGATTTACTCTGGATGCATGGCATGGTTACCGCTGCCTTCTCATGGGCCTTAGCAACGGTACTTGGGGCTATCCCCCATTATCTGAGCGGGCACTTTCTCTCTTACCTCGATGCCTGCTTCGATATCATGAGCGGCTACACCACTACAGGCCTGTGCCTGATCCAGAACATGGATCATATCTCTCACGGTTTGAATATGTGGCGGCATCTTTTGACGTATTTGGGCGGTCAGGGTATGATCGTGGTAGCTATCACCTTCCTGTTCAAGGGAACGGCAGGGGCTTACCGCCTGTATGTGGGCGAGGGCAAGGATGAGCGACTGTTACCCAATGTTGTTCAGACTGCGCGGGCCATCTGGATGATCAGCCTAACGTATCTGGCCATAGGAACTGCCGTCTTGTTTGTGGCCAATCTCCTGGCCGGTATGACGCCGGTAAGATCCCTGCTTCATGGACTATGGATTTTCATGGGCTCCTGGAGCACCGGAGGATTTGCTCCTCAATCCCAGAACCTGCTTTATTACCACAGCCCTCTGGTTGAGTTTGTGACGGTGATTATCTTTATTATCGGCTCTTATAATTTTGCCCTCCATTATTCAGTCTGGCAGGGAAATTATAAGGAAGTTCGCCGCAATATTGAAACGGTTTCCTTTTCCACCACCGTCATGATCACCAGCGTGATCAGCATCATCGGATTGATGCAGGTCCTTTTCTATCCTAACCTTGCATCTTTGTTCCGCCGCTGCTTTTATCAGATTGTCTCAGCCCATACGACCACCGGTAACGCGACCATGTATCCCATTCAATTTCTCAATAATTGGAATGTCCTTGCCACGATGGGCATCATGATTGCCATGTCCATCGGAGGCAGTGCCTGCTCCACTGCCGGTGGAATTAAGGGCATTCGGGTAGGCGTTCTGTTTAAAGCACTGATCAATGATATTCATCGAATTTTCTCCCCTGACTCGGCAGTGATAACGCACAAGTTTCACCATATCAGGGATATCGTGCTCGAAGATCGCCATGTACGTGCCGCATCCTTGATTACTATCTCTTACATGGTGATGTATCTTTTCGGGGCTGTAGTCGGGATATTTTATGGATACTCTCTGCAGGCTTCATTATTTGACTCTATCTCTGCGGGCAGCAACAGCGGGCTTTCGTGTGGTTTGACCGCCGCAACCATGCCGACTGCCATGAAATTACTCTACATCGTTATGATGTGGGCCGGACGATTGGAATTTATCTCAATTTTTGCCTTGTTAGCATTTATCTGGGCTCAGGTGAAGGGGAAATGAAAGGTTTAGGGGAAATGGAAGGGTTAGGGGAAATGGAAGGTTTTTGGAAAAAGGCTCAATGGTTTTTCTTTTTTCTCTCGGCTCTGGTGGTCATTCTCTCCCCCTGCCTCAGCCAGGCGCGGCTTATCTCCAGTGATACCCTCATCAACCAGAGCAACCGAATTGACAGGCAAACCGTGCAGTTCCGCGGTGAAGTTATAGGAGATATCATGCACCGGGGCAACTACTGCTGGATTAACGTCAATGACGGCTCTCAGGCCCTTGGGATCTATTGCCCGGAAAGATTGGTCAAATCCATCCAATTTATTGGCGATTACAAACATAACGGCGATATTATCGAAGTAAGCGGCATCTTCCATAAAGCATGCCCTCAGCATGGAGGAGAATTGGATATCCATGCTGAAAGTTTGAGAATTATTCAGACCGGAACCAGGCGAAACCATCCGATCATAACATCCGAGGTGTATCTTGCCACCTCCTTGTTTTTCTGCACTCTCCTGATGTTAGGGCTCTACCTTTATCGCAAAAGAACAAAGGTAAGGCAAAGGTAAGGCCAAGGTAAGGCCAAGGCAAAACTACTCAGGTTGTTAGGCTGTTAGGCTGTAGGCTGTAGGCTGTTAGGCTGTTAGGCTGTTAGGTTAAAAGCCTTTTTGCGGTCGGGACGCATTGTCTTCCTACAGCCTAAATGCCTACAGTCTGAATGCCTTCAGCCTAAATGCCTACACTCTGAATACCTACAGCCTAAATGCCTACAGCCTAAATGCCTACAGCCTATCTACCTGAGTATTTACGTAAAACCAAGGCAAGACCAAAATGAAGTCCTCGATGTAAGCCACTCCTGAACGCTTCCCTCTCTTTGAATAAAGATAAAAGCTTCTGCTGCTCTTGAAGTAATCTTTCTCAACCTGCTATAGTATCTATTATAGTGATTGTTGAGCATAATAATTGTTGATCCGCATATTGGAGCGATGAACTCTTGTTGAGGCTGCTGTTAAACTTGAAAAGGGGGGGATGATAAGGATGGGTTACCATTATGTTTTTTCATCGTATAGGGAGATCACTGGTCATTGTTTTTTCTCTTTTTCTTCTGCTTTTTCTTATTCCCTCCTTGGCCCAAGCTGATTGGAAAATTTATACCATCCAAAGCATGAATCACTTTGCCTACTGGTATCCTATACGCTCGCTTGCCTTGGATGACCAAGGCTGTGCACATCTGGCCTATGGCACAGATATCCTCAACTATACCAGCTCATTGAGCTGGGAGAACAATCTGGCCTGGCTGGTGGAAAATGTAAACAATGCTGTAACTATACCCACTGAGATAAAGGGATTTGCCGCCCTTGCTCTTGATGCCGCAAATAATCCCCACCTTTGCTGTATCTCCAATGGCTGCCTGATCTATGCCCATAAAATGGGAATGGATTGGACTTTCAGGACCATCGATGATTCGCTAAATTCCTGTATCTCTATCTCGATCTCAATGGCTCTGGATTTACAGGGATCGGTTCATATCAGCTATTATGATTGCAGGCAAAAAAAGTTGAAATACGTATCCTTTAATGGGGATAAAATTGATGATGAGGATGAAAGTAAATCAAATGAGGATGAAAGTAAACCAAATGATGAAGGTGTTAATAAACTTATTGTCAGTCAAATTGTCGATGATTGCCGAGGGGCAGGTACGGAGAATTCCCTTGCTTCGGATTTGGTGGGGAATATCCATATCGCTTACTATGATGAGTTTCAACAGGACCTTAAATATGCCTGTAAGAGCGGGGAAAGCGGCTGGACCATAGAAGTCGTGGACAGCACCGGAGACGTTGGGTACTGTCCTGCTCTGGCTGTCGATCGGGATGGGAATCCTTGCATCAGCTACTGTGATTGGACCAATCGAAATCTGAAATACGCCCGGCGCAGCAATGAAGGATGGATCACCGAAACAGTAGACGGCTCTCTTGACAAGACAGGAGAGTCTACGTCTATTGCTTTGGATCATGAGGGAAGGCCGCATATAAGCTATTTCAATAGGTCTGCACATGCCTTAATGTATGCCGTTTATGATGGCCAAACCTGGCAAACGCAATTGGTGAATAAAGATGAGGATATTGACGGGAGCACTTCTTTAGCTTTAGATTCTTCTGGACAAGCCCACATTATTTATTATAATTACACTACCAATTCACTAAAATACGCAATATTGAAAGAGGACACTCAATCGTCCAGTGCTTCCAGTGCAAACAATGTAAGCGGTGTAAACAGGAAGGGAAGTATCTTTAATGAGGGGTTCGGCTGTTTTCTGTCAGCTATCAAAATCTGATAAGGAGGAATAAAAAATGCGCAGATGGCCTGTCATTTTTCTCGGAGCAGGATCTTTGCTCCTGCTTGCAATAAGCTTTGCCCAACCAGTTGCGGTAAACCAACCAACTGGCAAAGCCCAGGTGCAGGCTGTTCAACCAGCCGCCAAAGCACAGGGGCAGGCTGTTCAACCAGCCGGGAAAGCCCAGGTGCAGCCTGCCCAACCAGCCGCCAGCAAAGCACAGGTGCAGTCTGCTCAGAAAAAGCCCACTACGGCCATCAATGCCGGTTCATCGGGAGCTGGCAACCGGTACTATCCTCCTGATCCGGCTATGCTTCGGCTCATAGTGCAGCGCCTTTTATCTGCTGCTGCGGGAAATAAGGTCCAGGGGAAAATTTTTGGATTAGTATCTCCCGATCATGGATACCTTTCCTCCGGTATCGTGGCAGCAGCAGGCTATAAGCAATTGCCCCCTTCGATCAAGACAGTTTTTATTCTTGCCCCAAGCCACCAGCCCAATTTTTCAGGAGTATCCATTCCTGTATCTCAATCCTACCGGACCCCTTTGGGAGAAGTCCCCTTGTCGGCAATAGCTGAAAAGCTCAGCCGACAGCCAGGGTTTACACCTGCGCCCAAAGGTCAGACCCATGAGCAGTCCATTGAGATTCAACTTCCCTTTTTACAGCAGGCATTAAAACGGTTTGAGCTTGTCCCTGTCTTGGTCGGCAAGACAGATCCGCTCAAATTGGCTCAGCAGATCATTCCCCACCTGACAGATGAGAGCCTGATCATTGCCAGTTCCAGCTTGTCTGAGCAGCATCCCTACGATAAGGCCGCCTCCCTGGACAAAAAAACCACCACGGCTATTACCTCTTTTGATTTTAATACCCTCGCCTCTTCAGAGGCTTCTGGCAAGACTTCGATTGCTGTTCTCATGGAGATAGCCAGACAAAAGAAATGGTCTGCCCAGCTCATTGATTATAAAAATTCAGGCAATACAACCAGAGCAAGAAAACAGGTGGCAGGATTCGCCAGCATTGCCTTTGTAGAGGGTGGGAAACAAGGGAAGAAGTAGCCTTTGCATTTTGTCTTCAGTTTATTATCGAATCTCGTCAGTCGTAAGTTTTACGGGAGAGGAGACAGATTTGTGGTGTCTCTCAGGCGTCTCCCAGGTGTCTCCCAGGTGTCTCCCAGGTGTCTCTCAGGCGTCACTCAACGAAAAAATTGAAATTTGATTTAGTTTAGCGAGCACGAAGATTTTTACCTATTTCGTTTTCTTCTTTGCAGTAAAAATTACCCATTCAGACGATAAGTCTATATGTCTTTTTCCCATTAGTATAAAAAATTTTATACTATAAAAAGTCTTGATGTGGTTATTGATGGCAAGGAGAAAAAATGAAATTGTTTAGCAACAGTTTTCAACATCAGCAAAAAATGCCTGCCACATACACCTGTGATGGCCAGAATGTTTCTCCTCACCTTACCTGGTCTGATGCCCCGCCAGAAACAGCCAGTTTTGCGCTTTCCCTGACTGATCCGGATGCGCCAGGAGGAAACTTTATCCATTGGCTGGTATACGATATATCGAAAGATGTCGCTGAAATCCCTGAGGGTGGCCCATTACCTGCGGGTATTAAGGAAGTGGCTAATGATTTTGGAAGGAGGAGTTATGGTGGTCCCTGTCCTCCTTCGGGAACTCACCACTATTTCTTTACCCTTTATGCACTGAAGTGCAGGGAATTAAAGGACATTACCAGAATGAATTTTCAGAAGGAGATCCAGAAGAATACCCTGGTTACAGCAGAATTGGTCGGACTGTATGTCCGGGATAAGAACCGATGATTACGAGTCCGCTATCATCCTGAATAAGGCCGGAAGGGCCGGCAGGGAAGAGAAACGGATTCAAGTCAGGCAAGCAAGGCAGGGTTTTGAGCCCATGTCATAGTTCAAAGGGAGACATTGGATCTCATGTCATCGAAAGTTAAAAACTTTCAGCAAGTCCGGATAAATGACGTAGACACTAGTTCAAATGGCCTTCAGCCAAATACCTCAGATGTTTATTATCAAGATATTACCCAGGAGAGGCAAAAGTCCAGATTCTGTCTGAACTTTCTTTCATCTCTGGTGGAAGGCATGATGGATACCGTTCTGGTAGTAAATCCGAAAACCGGACTGGTCGAATATGCAAATAAGGCTGCACTCCGGATGTTTGATTGTCAATTCCAAGACTTGATCGACCATCCCCCTGATATTTTTTGTCCTCTGGAAACCAGACTGAAATTTCATGAGGAGATTATTCGCGCTTCCCTCAAGGAGATTGGATGGGAGGGAGAGGTCAAAAGCGTACGTAAGAGCGGAGAGCCTTTTACCTCTTGGCTGCGGTCCTTCAGCCTTCAAGATGAGATTGGATTGACTTGGATGCTGGTTATTGTTCAACGTGATCTCACGGAGGAGAATAGCCTCCAAGGCAGGGTTTTAAGCCCAGATAATAGTCATACTTCCCCAGACAATAGTCATTGTTCAAATGAGGAACTCGTGCAGGCGGTTAAACTCTCCGCCGTTGAACAGAGGGCGAGGGAAACTGCGCATGAACTGAATAACCTGGCCACTATCCTGTATGGCTATATTGATCTTATGCTCCTGAAAGAGGGGTTGCCTTCGGATCTTGAGAAAGACCTTAAAGCCATCCAAAGCATAGGCAAAAAAGCCACCATCATAGCCCGGCAGTTGCTGAACCTTAACCAACTCCAGGAGGGGAAGAAAACTATCACGGAATTGGCACCTTTGATCAGGGAAACGCTCCAGATAGTTTCCAAGGAACTCAGTAAGCAGGGGATTCAAACGGAAATTATTCATCATCAGGACACAACTCTTCTTCTCGATCCTACTCAGATCAGCCAGGTTATCTTAAACCTTTGCATTAATGCGCAGCAGGCTATGGCTGAGGCCCCACGGAAGGTCTTGCGTATTGAAACCGGGCAGGACACAGGCTTCGCCTTCCTGAAAATATCCGATACAGGCTGTGGAATATCAAAAGAAAACCAAGACAAAATTTTTCAACCCCTTTTCACCACCAAGGGGGCAACCTCATCAGGAGAAAAAGGCTCTGGCACTGGGTTGGGCCTGACCGTTGTCAAAAAGATCATAGAAGATCACGGAGGATCGATCAAAGTGCAGAGCAGGGTAGGGGAAGGAACGATTTTTATCATTTATCTGCCCCTTCCAGTCCCTGATACCAGTCAAATAAAAACTCCATCCCATCCACAACTGACAAAGACTTCTCATTTCCAGGGGAAAATGATTTTGATTGTCGATGATGAGTACAACATCAGGCAGCTTGTCAAAAAAGCCCTGGAGTTGGAGGGAGCCAGGGTAGATGCCGTAGGAGCAGGTGAAGAAGGATTTGAGATGATTCGGCAAAAAAAATACGACCTGGTGCTCCTGGACCTGCAACTGCAGGACATGTCAGGAGAAAGACTTATGGATCTGATTAACTCCATCCCCGAACCTGCCAGACCAATAAAAATGGTAATGAGTGGAAAAGCGGGAGAGATGAGCCAAAGCCTGCTGAATGGTTTTGATGTTTCTGCTATCATCAGGAAACCTTTTGAACTGCAAGATTTGTACACAAAGATCTCCGCTGCACTGGGGAATCAGTAGGAAGGGGTTAGGGGCCAGGGGCTAGGGTATTTCCCTCTTCCCTTTTCCCTAATCCCTAATCATTAATCCCTAATCCCACCTGCCTTCCTGCCTTCCTGAACACTGCATCTCCCTCCTGATTTCAATAACACGCCATGCCGATAATGATAATAAGTTGCTCCATACCGTTACGATGTTTTCTCCTAACGCGCTGGTAACTACTCAGGTTGTTTAGTCTGTAGGCTGAAGGCTGTTCGTAATACAGGCTGTAGGCTGTTAGTCGTTGTCTTTTCCTACAGCCTAAATGCCTACAGCCTAAATGCCTACAGCCTAAATGCCTACAGCCTATCTACCAGAGTAGTTACACGCACTGAAACCAACGCAAGGCAAGGTAAAGAATCCATGTCATAGTTCAAAAGAAGGCGAATCCGAGGCAGGTAAAGTTTTTGAGGGAGGGGATAGGCAAAATGCACGCTGAAGCGGATGTGGATTGGACAAAAACCTGGTTTACCGATCAAGAGGAAAAATGTCGGGAACGCTTGCAATTCCTGGCCGATATTTGTCGGCGCACGTCACAGCCCTTCTGGGCAGCTTATCTTGATGGCCGTATAATCGCCTTCAATCGTACTTACTGCGAGCTCTTGGGCTACCCCGAAGGTCCAGGTCCATTACGCGCTATGGACTGGACCATGGATCTCACGCCCCTGGAGTGGCGGGAGCCCGAAGTAAAAGCATTGGAGTACATGCACCTTACGAAACAGCCGCAAATTTACGAGAAAGAGTACATTCGTCAGGACGGATCAAGAGTTCCGGTGGAAATGCTTATTAACCCGGTTTGTGATTTCGAAGGGAATATTCAGTATTACTATGCATTCATCACTGATATCGGCGATACCACCGATACCACCGATACCACCGATACCACCGAATGCAAGAGCACCAGAAAGGCAGCCATTGAGATCCGACTAAGATCGAAACCCCTGAGTACCATCAGTAGTACCATCAGTGGTACCATCAGTTCCCCGCTCATTTATAGTTGTAAGCCTAAGGCTGATTATACATGCACCTTTGTCAGCCGTGAAGTCAAGACTCTCTTCGGCTACGGACCAGAGGAGTTCCTGGACAATCCAGGATTCTGGATCAGCCATATTCATCCCGGTGCCACCCCTTATGTTCTCGCTATTCTGTCTCGCCTGTTGGAGCAGGATTACCACTCTTTGGACTACAGGTTTCAACACAAGGATGGCACCTATCGATGTATGCGCAATGTGCTGGGGTTGGTGAGAGATAGCTATGGTAAGCCGCAGGAAATTGTTGGACGATGGATAGAAATTACTGGAGATAAATAGATTGGAAAAACACAGCGAGAGAGATCAAATAGTTTCAGGAAAAGAGACAAAACCGGGCTCACTTTTGCAGAAGCGGAGAGAGATTTACGAGCAGCCATACGGAAATTTGGGAGAACTGAACACCTGCCGTGTTCTGCTGGACTCGGTGGGAGAGGATTTGCTTTTCGATGTTGTAAACTATTTCCTCGATTTACTTGATACTTCAGTAGCGATCTACGAGAAAAATGGAGATTATGCTCTTGGCATCTTTAGTTCAGGCTGGTGTCGTTTGCTTGATCAAGCATCCCGGAATCTGTGCGCTACTGATGATAACGCAGAGGCGTTGAAAAGCGGCAAGTGGCACTGCCACGAGTCGTGCTGGAGTTCCGCGAAACTCTCCATGGAAAAGGATCAACCGGTCGAAATAGAATGCCAGGGCGGACTTAAACTTTTTGCTGTTCCGATTCACGCAAGAGGAGAAGTCTTAGGGAGCATTAATTTCGGGTGCGGTAACCCGCCAAAATCACAAGGGAAAATCCGAAGAATTGCTGAAAGATACGGCATAAGTGTAAACAGCCTTAGTGAACAGGCCAGCTCATATAGAACACAGTCCCCTCTTGCCATTGATATTGCCAGGCGTTTCATGGTCATTTCCGCCAGGCTGATTGGTGAAATTGTTGATCGCAGGCTGATGGAAGAGGATCTCAGGCAGAGCGAGACCAGGTATGGAGAAATTGCTTCCGGGATTTCAGGCATTGTTTTCCAGCTCATGCTGAAAAAGAATGGCTCAGTTTCTCTTCCGTTTGTCAATGAGGCCTTTTATGCAATAAGCGGATTGGGTGCAGGAGATCAGGGATGCTCTTTGGCAGTTGACCCGTCCGGGCTCCTTGATATCATAGCCCCTGAGGATCTTGACCTCGTAATAAAGGCAATTACCGAATCAGCGCAGGCAGTGAAGACCTGCAAGATAGAATTCCGGATAAAGACAAAGAGCGGAGAAATAAAATGGCTCCGTGCTGTTGCCTATCCGCATGTGCTATCGGATGGCGGCATCCTCTGGAATGGCGTCGCTCTTGACATCAGTGAGCAAAGGCAGGCACAGAGGATAGGGAGGAACGCTGGTATACTGACCGAACTGGACGCTGACGAAGCATCACCCTCAAACGGAGCATCTCCATCAAATGGAGCATCGGCCTTAAATGGAACATCATCCTCCAATGGAGCATCTTCCTCAAACGGAGCATCGGCCTTAAATGGAACATCGCTCTTAAACGAAGCATCTCCCTCAAATGGAGCATCGGCCTTAAATGGAACATCGCTCTTAAACGAAGCATCTCCCTCAAATGGAGCATCGGCCTTAAATAGAGCATCGTCCTTAAACGAAGCATCTCCCCCAAATAGAGCATCTACCTCACATGGAGCATCGCCATCCAACGAAGCATCACGCTCCCCAAGACCTCTGACCGGAGGGACTATTCATGACTTTAACAATATTCTCGCGGCCATTATGGGTTACACTGAGCTGACTCTGGATGGAACCTCCGAGGAAAATCTGGCGCGGCCTTATCTGCTTGAAATGCACAAGGCTATCCATCGTGCCAAGGATCTGCTCAGCCATGTCCTTACCTGCGCCACAGGGGCTCACTGTTCCCCAGGGGATCACTGGGACTGCCAGGGAGGAATTGGGAGAGATTTGAAATCTGTCCCCATTCCTAGCGGACAGAGTAAAAATCGGGTGAAGCCGAAAATCAATAGATACGGATTACTTCCCCGAGGGGAAGAGAGTATCCTTCTGGTCGATGACGAAGAGCCTGTCGCTTACGTAGGGCAACAGATGCTGTCATATCTTGGCTACAAGGTCTTTCCGAGAACGAGCAGTCTTGATGCGCTGGAGACCTTCCGGGCGGAACCGGCAAGGTTCGACCTGGTCATTCTTGATCAAATCATGCCGAATATGAATGGTACGGAATTAGCCAGGGAGCTTATCGCCATCCGGCCCGATATTCCAATCATTATGTGCACCGGATTTTATGAGGGAGCTACACCAGAGAGGATTAAAGATATTGGCATTCGGGATCTGATCATGAAGCCGATTGATATGTATCAGATAGCTGAGACTATCCGGACCGTACTTGTTGGAAGCGGTGTGAGAAGCAATCATGGCTAAGTACTCTGAGCGTCAAATACGCGGCCAGATAGAATCAGCAAGTAATATGTAGGGTGGGGGCTTTTTGCCCCACCAATGCCGTTGTTTTGGTGGGGCAAAAAGCCCCGACCCTAAATAATTAAGCATTAATTGTGCTTACGGAAACGGTCGGGTAAT
>Ga0307378_10011370_pt1 | contig 11471 bp, 15 predicted proteins | sample UN1MG_FD_202238 | JGI IMG/M metagenome (GOLD analysis project Ga0307378, IMG submission 202238) | Soil microbial communities from Risofladan, Vaasa, Finland - UN-1 | ecosystem: Environmental > Terrestrial > Soil > Coastal area > Acid sulfate soil | place: Finland: Risofladan, Vaasa | collected...
TTTTAATGCGCATACCAACTGTCGGTTGACTCCTATTGATTGTTTCGGCAATTTGGGTATGAGTGAGATTAGGATTTTCTTGAACCAGCGTAATAATTTGTCGATCGATATCATCTAACTTTAATTTTTCTGAGATCATAAAATTATCTCTATGAGGTTATTTTTCCTTAGAAATGAATAATTACTCATCATTTATATAGAAAATCTATAGAAACAATTATCAAAATCATTCAAGGATTTGCAGCGTTAATCTATAGTTATAGCTTCCAATTTACACGCGGTCGTACACATGTGGCACTTTACACACATATCTTCACGATCTTCCACTACCACGCATTTTGGTTCAGTTTCTTTATCGATTACTTCATATATACCCCGAAAGCAAGCATCTTCACAATCAAATGACTTGCACACCTTACACTTACTAGTGTCTATGTGATGGAACTTATAACTCTCGATTGCATTTGATTTTTTAGCGTTATTCATCAAAACATTCTAGCTAATTAGAATTATTATCTATTCAGATTATAATATATAACAAAATCTTTTAATTTTTAAAAAGTAATAGCTTTCGTAAGCTTTTAGAATATTTTTTAGGAAACTTATGGAAATTAAGCATCTTCCTCTATTTAAAATATCTGATCTAAAGGAATTTCTCAATGTTAACGTGAATATTGAATAACTTTTTTTCTTTTTTCATTTTCAATAATAAATGAACTCAGAAAATGTAATAATTTTTATAGATAATAGTAATTTGTTTCATTCCTTTCAATCTCTAAATTTTCATTGTGATTACAACAAACTGAAGAAAGTTATTAAGGGAAAAAGAAATTTACTTGAAGCTAATATTTATACTGGGCTAATGTACCCTGTAAGAGATAAAGAGAAAGCATGGTTTAGTTCTCTAAATAAAATGGGGTATATTTTAAAAACTCGGGCAATTAAAGTTGCGCTTAACGGGAAGAAGATAGAAAAAAGGATAGACGTCTTGATGGCAGTTGACATTATATCATCTGCATATGAAAAACAATTTGATACGGTCATAATTGTAAGTGGGGATAGTGATTTTGTTCCGGTTGTCAAAAAATTGGAGGATTTAAACAAAAAGGTTGAAATTTGGTCATTTAGAAGGCTTCTTTCTCAGCAGTTGATGGGCCTATTAGATCCAGAAAACATTTACTTTATTGATGATTTTTTAGATCAGATTAGATTACTATGAATTATAAGTTTCTATTTTGGAGTGCTTCACAACCTTTTTGTTTACTGCTATAGGTTCCTTAATAATGATTAATTCCAATTTCTTCGGGATTAGGTAAATTAGTATTCAATTTTTACATCCTTTATATACTCAAACGCAGAGTATGCAGCGATAACACCCTCTGCAACCCCAGTAATTGCTTGTTTAAAAGGAGCATCGGCAGCATCTCCCGCAGCAAAAATTCCTGGTATGTTGGTTTCCGACTTTCTATTGATGATGATTTCCCTTTTTTCATTTGTTTTAATTCCTATTCTTTGGGCAATCTCTGAATTAGGTATTGATCCAATCTCAATAAAAACCCCATCAACCTCTAGTTCTTTTCCATTATCAAAAATTACACGTTTAACATTTGTTTTACCAACAATTTCAACCACGTTTGTGTTATTGATTATTTCTATTTTCTCATTATCGTATACTTTCTTCTTATTTATGGGTTCGGCTCTTATTTCTTCTTTACGATAAATGATATAGACTTTTTTAACATTTTGAGCCAAAAATAAAGCCTCTTTAGCAGCTGAATCACTTCCTCCAATAACACATACTACTTTGTCTTTATAAAAGGGACCATCACACGTAGCACAATAAGAGACACCTTTACCTGCAAATTCTTCTTCACCAGGAATTCCTAATTTGCGCCTTTCTGACCCCGTTGCGATACAAATCGACTTTGTCTTGAATTTTTGAAAAAAAGAATTTAAAACAAAATAGTCACCGGCATTTTCAATGCTTCTAATCTCGTCAGAAATATACGGGATATTCAATGAATTCATGTGGTCTTTGAACATTTCCATTAACCCTTGACCGCTTGTTGAGGTGATTCCAGGATAATTCTCGACAATATCCGTGGTAACGATTAATCCTCCAAAAATCTTACCCACTATTAATACGTCCAACGCGAAGCGAGCGGCATAAATAGCACATGCAATTGCAGTAGGTCCACCACCCAATACTATTAGATCATATGTTTTCTCTAAATCTAAACTATCCATATCAATATTAAACAATCTATTTTCCTCCTATCAGTTCTTGTAGGACTTCGTCTGGTCCCACCATTCCAATAAATGTTTTTTTATCATTTATTACGGTACAAGGGACGCTTGAAACGTTATAAGACTCACCAATGTCCGGATGTGCCATGATATCAATGATAACTGATTTTATTTTACCATTTGACGCTATTGCGAATTTATTTACGAATGTTATTATCTCTGGGCAATATGCACATGAATCTGTTATCATTACTTTGATAATTGAAGATTTTATCTTTTCAATATTTTCTTTAATGACCAATTCATAATAATTTTTGTCTCCTGAAAAAGTGGTTAATGTTTCAATGAAGGGTCGGATTTCAGCACCAAATGGTTTTGCTAAGTAGCGAATTATTTCCTTCCCTTCATCATTGATGAATAAAATGGCAGGAAAGTGGTTGACATCATAATTCTTAGAGATAATTGGATCATAAACCTCTTTGATTGAAAGTAACTCGTTTGAACTTTCTTCATATATTTTAAGAATAGATCTTACATTCTCATTATCCTCGATATTACTACCCATAAATAGAGATAATTTCACTGGTTTTGTGAGCTTTACCATCTCATCACGGATCATTTTATTAAAAACGTAAGATATAGGCATTTCTTTTCTCTGATGAATAATTAAATGTTAAAAATTTAGTCTTTAATATTGGACGTGTATGTTTCTTCCTATTAATTCCCGCATGATCTCATTTGGACCAACCATGCCAACTAAAGTTTTCTGATCGTTGATTATTGTATACGGAACTCCCGATGCCTCATAGAATTGGCCGATATCTGGGTTAGCATTAATGTCAATAATAATGGTTCGTATTTTTCCTCCAGAAGCTAATGCAAATTGATTACAAATCGTAGCTACTTGCGGACAGTAAGGACACGTGTTAGATATTATGACTTTAATAGTAGCGGGTTCAATTCGATTTAGATTCTGTTTAATTGTAGCTTCATAGTAATTTGGAGCTCCTGCAAAAGTAAATAATGCTTGAATAAATGGTTGAATCTCAGGACCTTGTGGTGCTGCTAAATATCGAATAAATTCAGTACCATTCTCATTTACAAACAAAATAGTTGGAACACGTTGAATATCATATCTTTCTGCAAATTCGGAATTTTCATCAATTGATAATTCTTCGATCGTTAACAAGCTATTTGAATTTTCTTCATATACTTTTAATAAAGACATGAATTGTCCGCAATCTAAGCAAGCCCTAATTTTGGTTCCATCAGGTCGAGCGCTTTGAGATGTAAAAACTTTTAGCTTTACGGGTCTTTTTAACTTAGCCATTTCTTTTTTTATAATTTCTCGATATTTATCATCTTGGGACAATTTAATTCACCACCTTTATAATTTCTTTAGGCATACATGCCGCCAAAATCTCTTTGTCCTTTTGTTAATTTATCCAATAAATCTTGAGGTGAAAACATTCCATAGATGTTGTCTTTTTCGTTAACAATCGTATGAGGTACGCCTTGAACTTTATATTTCATCGCTATATCTGGATTCAAATTTACATCAATTACTTCAGCTGTTATCTTCCCTTTAGAGACTATTGCGAATAAAGTCACTACGGGTACAGTTGCAGGACAATATGGACACGTTGGAGTGATAAAGATTTTCATGTTTGATTGAGCAATTTTTTTGAGATGCGATTGAATTTGGTCGGTGTAATAGGGTCGCACTCCAGAAAAATACTGAATACTATTAAGGAACGGTACGAATTCTGATCCTGAAGGGTTAGCCGAGTATCTGATAATTTCCTTGCCATTTTCATCAACAAAAAGTATCGCAGGAATCCGAGTCACATTATAAAGTTCTGTTTCTTCTTTATTCTCCTCAGTTGATAACTCTTCATGATCTAATTTCCCATCTGAAAGTTCTGAAAGGGTTTTTAATAGATCATGAGTCCCCTCACACGCCATACACATTCTTTTTTTTGTACCATCTTCTTGAGTTTTAAAATCTGTGAATAATTTAAGCACGACTTTATCTTTTAATTTGCTTAATTCAATTTTTATATTATTCATTTCATTTTCTGAGAATAACATTTCGTCACCCATTTCTGAACATTCTATTATTCATATTTAATACAACTCTTATAATAGTTTTTTCTTTAAATTATAAAATTGAAAAGTGATAATTGAGGTTGGGATAAATGAAAGCTCTAATGAGTTTATAGCAACGTAAATCTCGCTTAAAATATCTTAATTTTAGTTATGAGCCGAATAATTTAAATCACATGGTTTATATCATTTGAATGGTATGTTTTATATGCTAGTATTAAATTAATCAGATTAATTATTTCAGAACCAGTAAAAGTGTTTTAATCAATAATGATACCGACATATTCACCAGCAATAGTTTACATCGATTTAAAAGGATCCAATGAGCCAAAAATCAATTTTTGGTATCCTTATGAACTTCCAGAAGACGTGAGAACATTAATTGGGATGAAATGTAGTTCAATCATTTCTGACGATTTAAGCTTTATACCTGAAGTACTATTGGTATTTCCTCTCCCATCATTAAAATCAAAAATGTTGATTAAATATTTTGAAAGGTTTAAAACGTCAGAACAAGAAATTCCAAGCCAATCAGCACTAATATTTCTTTTTTCTGAAGAAAATGATGTTATTTTTTATAGATATATGAGCTATATTGATTCATATTTCGGAGATACAATAAAAAAAATTAAAGAGCTTGAAACGAATATGAATGACAAACAAACAATTTTCACTGAAATCGTGAAGTTAAAAGATACACTCATCGAATCCACTGAATACTTATACTCAAAAAGTCAATTTTTATTGAAATCACAAGACTCTCAAAAGTCTCGACCAGATTTAGATTCTAAAGTAGATCCTCAATTCAAATTTAAAGTAGTGATTTTAGGAGATCCAAGTGTTGGTAAAACGTCTAGCATCTTAAGATTTACTGATAATGTCTTTTTACGTGCTTACATTCCAACAATGGGTTTAAATCTAACCCAAAAAAGATTTAAAATAAATGATAATTCCTTAGAACTCGTATTATGGGATATAGGAGGCCAGCAAAAATTTGAAACAATAAGAAAACAATTTTATGATGGTGCAAGTGCTTACATTTTATTATTTGATCTCACCAATGCAAGATCTTTTGCAAAAATACCAAAATGGCAAGAAGATATTGTGAGTTATTTAGGCAAAAAGTCCCAAATTAATGGTTATCTCATAGGAAATAAAATAGATTTAATTAAAGATAGGATTGTTAGCGTAATAGATGGAATTAGATTAGCTAAAGCATTGGATGTTGATTATTTTGAATCCTCTGCATTAACTGGACATAATATAGAGTTTTATTTTCAGAAAATATCAAATGACCTATTACAACAATAAATCGCATGGATCTTTGAGTTTGAACTTAAATTTTTTCTTTCTGCTATAAAACTTTAAAATCCAAAAAGCATCTGGGCAATAAGTTGTTATAAAACCTTGAAAACTCTCTGCCGGAAAATTGTTTTCAATTTCTTTAAATTCTTCCATTCGTCTAAGAGCAATCTTTTCAGCTATATCAACTCTTAATTGGTGTCCCACTCCCCCTCCACAACAATTATGAGGTACATCCAAAATGGTGTATCCACTTTTTGCATAAATATCATTCATGTATCTCTCTATTTCTGGAAATTCAATGTATTTCAATGGACAAGCATGCTGAATCACCAGATTTCCAGATTTTTGCTCACTTGAATGAGTTAAATATTCGGTGAAATACTTGATTTCAATTCCGAGTTCACTATAATGTTTTTTAAAAACCATGTAACAACTGGGGCAAGTGGTAATTATTTTTTTATAACCCTTCTGGGTGAATAATTGCTTATTTTTCTCCACTAATAGTTCATAAGTTTTTAGCTCACCTGTACAAAGGATTGGATATCCACAACATAATTCTTGTTCAATTATTGTGAAATCAATGTCTTTTTTAATTAAATATCTAGCAATGTTTTCGGCGTATTTGGGCGTTTTGACTGTTGTGAAACATCCAAAATACAATAACGTCTCACTCTCATTTGATATTCCTTCAGGTAATTTGATTCGGCTTTTATTTTTGGTAAATGGTGTTCCGTATACTTTTAAAGCTTCGATAATTGAATTTAATCCTTCAATTTTATTGCCATCTTTTAAAAATTTTTGTTTAAGCAGGAAACGTTCAGATTGCGTGCCACAAGCTCCACAATGAACGCAGTTATATAACTTATAATAATCCTCTTGCTTGAATGAATAAGAATTTGCATCTTGGAGGAGATTTAATACTTCTTGATTTGTCAAGAAATTATCAGGATCTACAATTTCACAAGGACAGTCATAATCTTCTTTCATGATTTAATTTAAAGTAGTAATTCGAATATATCCTTAGCTTTTGGTTCTATTTTACAGATCTTACTAAATCGCGCTAGAATCCACCAACAACTGGGACAGTAAGTTGTAGCATAATCAATATCTGTTTTGTTAAAATCTTCCATTCTTTTACGAGCAATAGCCTCAATAATGTCCGTGCGATGCATGTATCCTATTCCTCCTCCACAACACCACATTGGAATATCTTCTACTTCATATCCGCTTTTTTCGAGTATTTTATCAACCATTTTATCTACTCCTTCTCTGCCCCTGTTAATTAATTGACATAAATGTTGCACTCCTATTTTCCCCTCCTTCTTATTCTCAGATGGTCTCAGATAATCGCTGATATAAACAAATTCCACTTCTTTTTCCATTTCTGGTGCATAATATTTATTAAAAAGAAAATAACAAGCAGGACACAAGCAAATTATCTTTTTAAACTGGTTAAAAATTTCAATGTTTTCCTTTTTACATGTTTCGAATTCTTCCATTGAGCCACTTGCAAACCATGGCCACCCGCAGCAGATTTCCTCTTCTATAATGGTAAAATCTACATCCTGTTTAATTAGATATTGAAGGGAATGCTCCGTATATCTTGGAATTCTAATAGTCGAAAGGCATCCCATGAAATACAACGTATCAGATTTCTCGGGAATTCCATCAGGACGTCGTATGCGCATCTTTTTTGATGGATAAGGAGTTCTATACTTCTCAAAACAATCTTGCAGTTCCTTTAACCCTTCAAAAGTATTCCCATCTTTGAGAAATTTCTCTTTTAATTGAATTCTCTCTTCCTCAGTTTCGCATTCCCCGCAGTCAACGCAATTATATATTTTATAATAATCATCCCGATTAAACTTAAAATTTTCTTTATTTCGTATTAATTCCCTTATTTTCTCATCAGAAAGAAAATTCTTTGAATCAACTTCTTCTGTAGGGTAATTCTTTCTACCTTTAATCCTTTCTTTCACTGCTTCCACCAAATATTTGAAGTATATAATTACTATTAAAAATTGGGTTTAAATAATATAAGCATTCAATGAATTTAATGAAATTAGGGCAAAGCAAATTAAAAATTGTAATAGTAGAAAAAAATACAAAGGAATCTTTTTCTTTTCTAAATCTTATTTTTTTTCTTTAAGTTTAACATCAGTTCGTTGGATTCCAACTTCCTTGCTACTTGGAATTGCTGTTCCGCAATTATCTCGCTTTCCTTCATTTGCTTTTAGTGCTTTCTCTAATTCGTCCTCTAATTCATCATCAGACAATTCTTTATCATTCATATGAATAAAACTGTCATGAAATTATTTAAGGATTCCATTTATGAATTATTGACATCTAATACTTGAAAAAAGGTGTATTTAATTTATTTATTAAGAAAAGCTATTACGGCTCGTTCTTTCTCCTTAGGTCTGCGTTCTGGCACTAAAACAAAAACCATATCTACGGTTTCATAGAAATCAGAACGCATGTAGAGGTTACAATAACAAGTACCGTGCTCTTTAATATCTAGTGATGAATAATTACAAGGGCATATCAAATCTCTATCCAACTCCCTATTTCCTGAAGCTAATCTACAGGGACAAGATTGGTATCCATACTTATTTTTATTCACAATCAAACCATCAAGTAATTCGCTTAACGTCTCTTCTTCTTTATTTAAAATCCATTGATTTTTGTGAGCCACTTTATTACAATATTCCAACATTCCTTCTTTTGTGTTCATATCCATTGTAAATTACCCCTTATTTTATTATCTCCTCATATTTATTAGGATCATATCCAACAACAAATTTATCATCACAAACTAAGAATGGATAGGCAATCCTATCTGGTTTATAGTTCTCTCTGAGGTATTCAAGAATTTCTGACTTCTGTTTAGATGTAAGATTATCAATATCTATGTATTTATATTTAATATCTCTCTCTTTTAGGTAGGCTTTGCATTTCTTGCACCACATACAACTGGAGAGGGTGTAAATGCTCACTTCATGAGAATCATTCTTACCATCAACTTCATTAAATAGGTCCCCCATAAATTTTGGAAGCACAATTATCACTTTTTTTGATTTTTTGTTATTTAATTGAAAGATTGAATTAAATGATATTAAATTAAGGTTTATAAATTAAAATTATTTTTAAATTTTCAACTTTTTAATATTCTCACGCCAGTTAACATCGATGCACTCGAATGCTTTTTCAGTACGTTCTCTTATATCCGCATCACAAGAATCTATTAAAATCCCTAAATGTTGCAAAGCACGTTTATCTCCTATCTTCATTAAACTATCAATAATTAAGAATAATCTGGCTCTATCTTGATTCTCTTCTGGTTTTTCGAGCTCTTCAGATAAGAATTTAAGTATTGATAACGTAGATTTTGTATTTCTAATTTCACCCATTGCCTCAATTATCCGATTTATTACCACTGCATCATTTTCTTTATTTAAAGCTTTTATCAAAAGATTAACTGCACGCCCCTCTTTTAGATGTCCTAATTTTCTTGCAGCAGTGGCTCTTTCCATAATTTCTCCATGGAATAATTTCTGAATAGCTTCGTTGAATTCATCCTTTTGAGTATCTTCATCCATATAAGATTGAGATATTTAAAACTTTAAAATCTGTTTTTTATAATTTATTAAGTTTTAGAGCAAGTAGAGTTTGATTTTTAGCTAATTAGATAAAAATATTAATAATTATGAATAAATCGAATAAGATATGCTTCCTTTTTTCATTTTCTCATACAATCACAATCAAATATAAATATAACCAGAACAAATTATCATTAATTTACATTATGCATAAAATAAAAAAAAAAAGGTTTTTACGATGGAAAGTGAATTAACACATTCGAAATTAAACATGGCATCTTATGGCTTCTCGAAGTTCCTAAGTGAGTTCATTGAAATGGCGTTCGCTACATGGGCATTCGCGTTTTATGAATCAGTTTTAGGCTTAAATCCCCTTTGGGTAGGTATTGGTTTTGCTATTTTCGCAATATGGAATGCTGTTAATGATCCTCTCATGGGATTCCTAACTAATAGACCATTTAAATTTACGCGAAAATGGGGCCGCCGTTTTCCTTGGATCATCATCGGTGGAGTTCCTTATGTACTGAGCTACACTTTAATTTTTGCGCCCCCTGGTTCGGAACCTCTAATACTCTTCTTATGGTTAATATTTTCTACCTGTCTTTTCGATCTCTTTAACTCGATTTTCTTCATCAATTATGTTTCTCTTTATCCCGATAAATTTAGATCGGTTAAAGAACGGAGAACTGCCACTGCGATTCAAACACCGATAGGAATAATTGGAATCGCTTTAGGTTTTATTATTCCTCCTCTAATTGTAGATGATGCCTTTCCCTCTACATTTATCATACAAGGAATTGTGATGAGTATTGGGGGGTTAATAGCACTCTCTTTAGCAATACCAGGATGTCGAGAGGATCAAGTCACTATTGATAAATACCTATCAACAGAGGAGAATCGCGAGAAGGACACGACCTTCTTTAAAACATTAAGAGGAGCTATGAAACAAAAGAATTTTGTAGTCTTTATCATCAGTTATACGTTTTACCGTTTCCTCATAATTTCCATTCAAGGATCTATATATTATGTCGTTACATTTATTATGGGAGAAGAAGAAACGATAATGACCTATCTATCGGCGAGCTTCCTTATTGGAGCTTTATTCAGTTCACCTCTCTGGGCCTTGCTTGCACATCGTACTAACAATAATAAAAAAGTAATGTTAATTTCAAGCATTGTCTTGGTTGCAACAACAATACCTTTGATGTTTATTGATAATTGGGTCGTAATATTATTACCTATAGTATTATGGGGAGTTGGTGAGGGTGGTTACTGGACAATGATAGCTCCAGTGTTAGCCGATGTTATAGATGAATCGGTGGTCATTTCTGGTAAAAGACAAGAGGGAGTTTATAATGGATTCCTGCAATTCTTCGGGCGGTTAGGAATTTTAATGCAAGCAGCCTCCTTCTCAATAATTCATATTATAACGGGGTTCACTACTGATCCTTATTCTGAGTTATCATTATTTGGAATTGATCTTCACTTCGCTCTCATCCCAGGCATAATAATGCTAATAGGTACTATCATATTCTGGAGATACTATAAGTTAACTCCTGATAGGGTAAAAGAACATCAAGAAAGAGTGATAGAACTTAAATTATAACTCTATTTTTTCTTTTTTTATTAAAACTCGAGGAAATGGATGCTAGTCCAATTAGTTGTATAAAAAAGAAATTAAAATAATAAAATAGATATCTGATTTTGATATTGATTATAAAAAATTGAATGAATGTATTATTTTCCTGCTAAATTTTTAATATGTCTAACTCCATCGACAGCATCATCTGCGAAATCGTCTGCGCCTAACCTTTTAGCAAGTTCCATGTTCAATGGAGCCCCGCCAACGATTAATTTTACCTTATCTCTAAGACCTGCTGACTTTAAAGCCTCGTGAGTGGTTTTAATGTGTTCCACAGTCATGGTCAGTAGGGAACTTAACGCAATGATTGTGGCTCCTGTTTCTTTTACTTTTTCAACAATGACATTCTCATCAACATCCATTCCCAAATCAAGCACTTCAAAACCACTACTTAATAATAATGAGCCTAAAATGTTCTTTCCAATGTCATGGTTGTCCCCCTGGACTGTAGCTATTATTATCTTAGTTTTATCTACTGACTTGTCTGATGCTGCTAAAGCTGGTTGAAGCACTTTAAACGCTTCTTTCATTGTCTCTCCAGCTAAAACTAATTCTGTCAAGTAATATTCCTT
>Ga0307378_10011371_pt1 | contig 11468 bp, 16 predicted proteins | sample UN1MG_FD_202238 | JGI IMG/M metagenome (GOLD analysis project Ga0307378, IMG submission 202238) | Soil microbial communities from Risofladan, Vaasa, Finland - UN-1 | ecosystem: Environmental > Terrestrial > Soil > Coastal area > Acid sulfate soil | place: Finland: Risofladan, Vaasa | collected...
TACAACGCTCGCGGGCGTGGTGGACACTACGCTTGGCACCTCACACGGCGTTGGCTCGTGGGCGACTGCAACGGGGTTTGCCATCGCGGGGGACGCCATGACACTCACCGCGGGGGAGCGCACGGCGATCGATGCGGCGCTAGTCGCGGCCCACGGCGCGGGCTCGTGGGTGGGCGTGGGGCTCACCGCGGGGCAAGCCGCAGAGTTGTCCTATCTGCACATTCACGCGGGCGCCGTGAACGGTAACAAGATGAATCACACGACCGCCGTGATTGGCACACCGGGACGCGCCTACTCGGATGATCTCACCGTCGATCAAACGGTGACGCAAGTTGACGCCAACACAGCCACGTTTGAGCAGGTCCCATGACACTGCACGCGCAAGTTGTAGGGCGCTGGGGGAGGCTCCAAGGGAACGCGCAATTGCGCGGGCACTTCGGGCGGATCCCCTTTGCTCTCGGGGTGGTGATCCACCCCGTGGCTTGCGGTGGCAACACGGCCGCCGTGCTTGGGGACGCCAACACGGTGGGCGCGATTGGTGGGGGCAACCTCGTGACCGTCCTCGGGGGCGGTAACACGATCGAGGTGTACGGGGGAGGTAACACCGTGGAGAGCTTTTGGTCCAACACGGTGAATGAGGAGGAATGCTAGATGGGCGTGACCGATTTTCAATTGAAGCAAGGCGACACGTCCACACGGACGTTTGTTTTGCGCGAACCGGACGGCTCAGCCAAAGGGAGGCGTTTCGATCTCACGGCCTACGTTGCCGCAGATCTCGCGTTCTTTTTCGAGCCTATCGAAACAGACCCCCCGGGCACCGCGTTGATCACGGGCGCGGGCGTGTTTGCGATCGGCGCGGATCCTACCTCGGGCGAGGTTGCCTATACATTCGCGGCCGCGGACACGGGCAACGCTGCGGGTGATTACCGTTGGGAGATCGAAACGCTGCTAGGCGCAACGCGTAACACGTTCCCCCAAGGGGGCTATGGGACGTTGGAGCTTGTTGCAGATCTAGGGGATCAATGATGGGCAAGGCGATCACTTTGGAGTTTCCTTCTTTCGTCCCCGCCCCCGAACATGTGGATCTGCAAATGCCCGACTCGATGCACCCTAGCGATCGCCAATTCCTGATCACGGAGCTGGGAAAGATCACAACTGAGGTGGCCAAACTGGACGAGCGGGGAACGGGCAAGTTTGACAACTTGGAACACCGTTTGCGCGCGGTGGACGCAAGGTTGGCAAAGCTGGAATTGCGCGCAGACGCAAGCGGCGCACATGACATTTCTCTTTTGCAAAAGGCGCTTGAAAAAGAGCGGGCCAAAGGGGACGTGTGGCAAGGGAGGCTTTGGGCAATTCTCGCCACATTCATCACCACGGGGGCGCTCGCATTGATCGCCCACTACATCGCGACGAGGTAAACGAAACATGAATCTGATCAAGTCCAAGAAATTCCAATCTGCGATCCTCACCGTGCTCGGTGTGGTGGCAGCTCACTACACGGGCAATGATGCGATCATCGATCAGATCGCGGGGCTCGGCGCAATGCTGATTGCAGGGTTCGCCGCAGCCGATCACGGCAAGGAAGCGGCCGCGGTGAAAAAGTGAAACGCGCGATCGTCCTCGTCGTGCTCGGGCTCACTCTCACCGGTTGTGGTGCGGTGCTCTCTGCGCTCGCGGCCGCTGCTCCCACGGTCGGCTTGATCGCCACCGCGATCGACGTGGCGGACGAGGGCGCAGCGGCGTTCTTTGCGCGCCACCCCTCGTTGGAAGGGCAAACGCGAACACGTGAGGCCGTGCGCGCGGCCAAGCTTGCCTTGCTGGCCTACCAGCGAGCCGCGGACAGCCCGGACGCTAAGACAGCGGCGCTCGTAGCTTACGGCGCACTGCGGGAGCTGCTCCAAACGTGGGGCGTTCTGGACGGCAAGGGGCCGGCCGGGGGCGCAGACGGAGCGGGGCCAGACGTCGGGCCGCTTGACCTCCCCACCGTCGAGGAGTTAGACGCGGGGGCATGACACCGGAAACCGTTTTGGGCTTGATCCTAGCCGTGGGGCCGTATCCTGGGGGCACGCTCTACAGCCAAACGCCCGTGAGCAAGGACGATCCCGCGGCCGTATCCGTCCCCCACGAGGACAAGGGGCGGACGTTCCGCGCTTATCGCCTCTCTGAGGCCGCTTGCTCTCAGAAGGGGCCAGCATGCGCCCGACCCCACTACAACGCCGCTCTGAGGCGCTGGGAACGTGCAGAAACCTATTTGGAGGGGCTCGATCGTTATTGGCAGATCTCCAACGCGATCGCAGCGGCCAAGCCGAGCCCCGAGGTGCTAGACGCCGCGGTGGTTGTGTTCCGCCATGAGTCGGGCATGTTCCGCCGTGACGTCCACGAGGGCACCAACCATCGACCGTTCCGCACGAGCACCCCCCACGAGGACGGCGGGCTTGCGTGGGGCTTTGGCCAAATTCATTGGAGCAACCGCCCCGAGGTGTATGTGCCCGTCCGGGGGTTTCGTCACATCCGCCTAGGGGAGTTGGTGGGGCTTTCTGATCGCTCCACTGCGTTGTCCGTGGCCGTCCCTATCGTGCGCCTCACTCGCATTGTGAAACAGTGCAAGGGCAAGGGGGCGGTGTGTGTGTTCGTCGGCTACGGGGGCACGGTGAGTGCAAAGCATCCACTGATCAAGGCACGGGTGGCCACGGCCGCACGTGTCCGCAAACTCACGGCCGACCAGCGATCGCTATCGGCAAAAGTCCGCGTGCAACTCGGACTGAAAAAGGAGCCCACATCATGAGTGCTTTCGTTTCGTGCCCCGTTGATCTCACCGTCCACGATCTCGGTTTCGTCAAACTCCCGTCCGGGGTGGAAATCTCCAAGCTCCCCGTGTGGGACTCCGATGCGGGGCTCTACGCTCGCATGGGTTGGCGTGGTGCGGCCGCGTGGCTTGCATCGCGCGGCCTACGCTTGCCCACCGTGGAAGAGTTGCGGGAGTTGGACGCGATCGCGTTGCAGATCAAGCCCTACACCATGCCCACGATCGCCCAACTGAAAGCCGCGGGGATCGGACGCAAAGACACGCGCAAGATCAACGCGTTTCGCAACGCGAATATGTCCACGTTGGCATGGTGCGAGGTGCACGATGCAGCGGTGACGAACCTGCTCAGCAAGGCGGGGCACACGGACGAACCTGTTTTCAACGCGGGCAAGCACTGGGCGGCGGACGGTGTGATCTTTGGTTGGAGCCAAGGGGGTGGCCGCATGATCCAAGGACCATCCAAAGCTCACGCGACCTATGAACACACCGACTACGCCACAACGTTTCACGCGGTGCGAGAAAAGGGCGCGGTGATCGTCCCCGAGGACTCGGACGAGTTGGACGAAGTGATCGTGGAGATCGGATCAACCGCCCCGCCCCCGGACACTGTCCCGGGAGAGTTGCACCCCGAGCCGAGTAAGCCGGGAGAGAAGGGCGGACGCGTTGCCGAGTGGCAACGGTATTTGATCGGCTACTTCGATCGTAACTACGGCGTCCGTGCGTTGCCGAGTTTCGGCGCGGACGGTGATCACGGGCAAGAAACCACGGACTGGACGGACAAGTGGCGGGCGAACCGAGAGATCGAGGACGCCCCCGAGGACGAGGAAGATCCGTGGAGCGAACCCCCCGTGGACGAGGGGTTGCGCGCGGTGAATTTCACGCCAGCCAACCGCGGCCCCGAGGACATTCGGTTGTGTGTGTTGCACTCGATCCAATGCCCGGTCAATGCGCGTTACACCAGATCAAACGCGCGTTGGTTTGCAGGCAAGGCGACACACAAGGGCGTGATCGTGGAGCCCCCGCAAGCCTCAGTCCACTATTGGGTAGGCCCCACGGACAAGAGCGTGTTGCACACTTTGGAGGATCGGCACGTGGGGTGGGGCGCCAAGGGGGGCAACCGTGTTGGCGTGCACATCGAACAGACCGGATACACCGCGAACCCAAGCCGCAACATCGCGCAAACGGATTGGCTCGGGGAGGGGCTTCCCGTGCTCGAACGATCGAGTTGGATCGCTCGTGGGATCTGCGAACGCAACGGGCTCCCGATCGTGCACCTCACACCGGCAGAGATCGCGGCGGGGCGATCGGGGATCTGCACGCACTGGGGCGTGACTCAGGCGTTCAATGTTCCGGGCGGGCACTACGATCCCGGGGGTAAGGATGATCGAGCGTGGCCCATTGCGGACTTCCTCGAAATGGTGCGGGCTCACTAGGGGCGGACTATAAAGCACGATGGCACGTGCCCCGGGCCAGTACCCCGGACGTTGAGCGGGTTCGATTCCTGCCCGCCTCGCCTAGATCACGCGGCGCGTAGCGTTGCGGATCCGCCGCATCACAGCCACCACGTTGAGCCCCACGCGAGCGCACCACGCTCGCAACGGTTGATCTTGCCGGGAGCTATTACAGGATCGGCAAGCGGTGATCAGATTGGCGGGGGCGTTGTGTCCCCCGTTTGCACGGGGGCGCACGTGATCGATCGTGGTGTCCCGTCCGGGGGTGAGCGCACGCTCACAGTAGATGCACGCCCACCGATCACGGCGGTAGATCGCAAGCCGCTTGGCTTTGCGGATCCACCCCGAGCCGTGCCCGCGCTTGCGACACTCACCCAAAGAGCACCGCCCACGCGGCAGACCACGCCGTAAGCCAATGGCCGATCGCCACGAGGTAACAGAAGACACGCCACGCGGCGCGGACGCGGATCACGAACATTCGTAGCACTCCCGCGCGGCACGCTCCCCGAGGGAGGCCGTGTGTTTCTGCACGTGGCCACAAGACAGCGTTTCGATGAACACGCCACCCACGCGGACACGCTTGATCACGCGGCGTCGATCGCGACGAAACCCCGCCTTGGCTACCATCCGTCCCTCGGGGTGAGTTTGCGCAACGTGCGCGCCAAGCTCACGAGCATATCCGTGGGCCACGCCAACGGATCGTCCCCGCCGTAGTAAGCCGAGACGTGTCGGACGAGTATGCGGGTCACATCGCGACGGCGGGCGCGGACGTCGCGGCGCGGGATCATGCGGCGTTTCATGTGACCTCGTCCCCGCCGCACACGGGACAGTTGGCCCGTGGATCGTCCGTGTCCGTGTGCCACGCGTCCGCGCAGTGCTCCCCGTATTGCTTGATCAACCTCGCCACATACCACGCGGCTTTTTTGAGATCGGCCAGCTCGGAGCCCTTGTGTGGGGCGCGGTGTAGATACTTGAGGGCGTTCCCGTAACAGAATCCGCGGCCGTGTCCCTGATCTTCGATCACCTCGATCGACTCGAAACGCCCCGCGGTGTAGTGGGGCGGGTGGTTGATCAGATCGGGGGCGGGCTCGAACGCCACGAGTGCACCGCGGGGACACGAGCACCGCCACGAGTCCCCTTCCTTTTCGCACACGCCCGAGTTGAGACACGCGGCACAATCGGGCGGCCCCTTGGGATCGGGAAGTGTCACCGGTTGCGCGCGGTGAGCCTCGCACCACCCCGCAAACGCGGGGGGATTGTCACAAGCGGGGTTCAGGCAAACCTCAACGCCGCGGAACGTCATGATCGCGCACTCACGATCGGCTCTTTCGTGAACGTCACCCCGGACATAACGGGGGTGCCTTTACACTGTTTCGCCCAAGCCTCGATCGCTCGCACGTCGGGCAAGACGAAACCCGCGGGCAACGCTACCACATTCGTCACCGTTGCCCGCCACACGTGCCGCACGGACACGCCCTTGGGGGCGGTGGCGTCTACGATGGTCGCCAGCTCGGCGGATGCTTCCTCGGGGCTCTCAGCGCTCGCCGCAAGGGCAAGCCGCGCGGCGTTTTGTTGCTCCACGTGATCAAGGAAGCCCGCGATCTTTCCTTTGAGGATCCTCTCTCCCTGCTCCAACGCTTGCCGCGGCACGCGGAACAGATCGTTGACCGCCTTGATCGCTGCGTTCATGGGCACGGTGATCTCTTTGCGCTTGGCTTCAAGTTCCTTGTGACGGCGCTTCACGTCTTTCAGCATGTCCGCCGCAAGCTCGTTGTCCTCGGGAGTGTCGATCGCCCAACCGTCCAAGGCTTCTAGCTCGCCCTCAATCGTGGTGAGCGTGGCTTGCGTGTATCGCTTGGCTAGTGCTGTTGTCATTGTCTCAATCCTTCCTTGTCCAAATACCAAAGGGCGAGCCCCACACCGTCCACCATGTTGTGGTCAAATCCACGGGCACGGGGACGGCGGGGGAGCCGTGCAAACTCCTCGGGCGTGAGAGCGCTCAGGACGCGGGCGTTGTGGATCGCCTTTGGAACCGTCCCTTTCCAACGCCGCGGCGTCACAAGGTGCACCTCGGCGCCGCGGCGGACGTAGTATCCGCGCAAGTCCCCCACGGTGATCGCGAGATCTAGCAGCTGATTTGGATCCCCCTTGCCCCCGTGCGGGTAGATGCGGGGCACCTCGATCACCACGGCCGCGGGGCCGATCTGGATCTCGGGCGGATCGGCTAGCACGTCCTCGTCCACGCGGGCGCCCGCCTCGATCAGCTGGCCATCGAAAAAACGAGCCCACCCCGTGACGCGTCCGGGGTCTATTCCGAGCACCGTCCTCATTTCGGCCACCATGTTGTGGTCAAATCCACGGGCACGGGGACGGCGGGGGAGCCGTGCAAACTCCTCGGGCGTGGCGATCTCACGATCTTTTGCGTCTTGTTGCCGTTGCTCGATCCGCCCCTCTTCGCAGTGTGCACAGTCCGCCGAGATCGCGCCGTGGATGCACGCCCTCACGCCGCCACCCCGTCCCACGCCGCAAGCTTGCCGTCCACGTAGAGCGGCTTGGCGTTCTTGCTCCAACGTCGCATGAGATAGGGCTCAGCCGTTGGCGGAACGTCGGGGAGGAACGGCGCGGCCCCGAGCACCATGAGGCGGGCCAACTCCTCTGCGGCCTCGGGGGCGCGATCGTCGTCGTCCACTTCCACGATGAATTCATCGTGAATGAAATTCACCGGGCGGCCGCCGAAGAGCGGCGATCCCTCGTCCACATAACAAGCCTTGGCAATGAGGAACCCCGCGGCTTTGGCCGCATCGGCCGCCAAGCCTTGGAAGAGCGTGTTACACGCCTCAGTGAAAGAGCACCCCCCGCGATAGCGCTGAACAAACGCTTGCTCGATCGTCGCGTGGCCCGCCTCGCACTGTTGCCCGATCCAAGCAAAGTAAGCGCCGAATTCTGGCCACGCTTCAAGCCACGCGTTTTTCAGCCGGTGGGCTTCCTGCTCCGTCACTTCCACCCCGTAGTTTGATCGGGCGAAGTCCACGAACCGAGACGCACCGAGCCCCCCGGGGAAACCGAAATTGGCGACCTTGCCAACTTGCCGCGCGCGATCGATCTCGTCCTCGTGTTTGCGCTCGTCCGCCTCAGCGTAAGAGCACCCTACGATCTTCGATGCGATCTCTAAGTGAGGATCAAAACCTCGATTCAGCGCGTCCGCCAAAGCACTTGGCACCCCGAGCTGCGAGATCAAAACTTGGCTCACGGTGTGCAACTCGAAACGCCCATAATCCGCGGCCGCGTAGAGCTTGCCGGGGCGTGGCACGTAGCACTCTCGGATCCCTCCCTTGCGTGGCAAGTTCTGAACGTTGGGGGACGAGGACGTGCGACCGGACTCTAGCAAGGTGTTGAACCACGGATGAATCAGCCCGAGCCTCAGCGTTTTGATCTCCGTGCCGATCCGCTTTTTCAGAGAGCTGATCTCACAGTAGGCGATCAGTGTGGGATCGGCCGTGGCCTTGCACTGATCTGCGCCCAACGCAACGCGGTTGGTTGTCGTGAGGACGAGGGCGCGATCCTGTTCCTTGCACACCTTGCGCATGTGCACGGCCGCGGCTTTGGTGTCCCTCGATCCGTCCTCTCGGACAATGCCCGCGGCTTGGAGCAACGCGAGCAAACGATCGTGTTCGATCTGCAAGCTTTGGGCGAGTCGCTCCACGGCCTCGGGATCTGTACGCAACCCCCAACACCTCATGAGGTGTAACCACCACGCCGCGCGCGTTTGGCGAAACTGATCGGCCAAGTAGTGATCGTGATCCTCTTGGGACTTGGCTAGATCCAACGTCGTCACCGCGTCCGTGATCGCGTAGTGCTTCGCGCCCTCGGGCCACCACGTGATCGGGACGTCGTAAAGCTCCCCGTAACGCAACCGCCAAGTGTCCTTGTCCAGCTCCACCCCGAGGTGACGGCGGGCCAGCACTTGGAGACTGTACGGCCGCGCGGCTGGCGGGCCATTGTTCGCGCCAATGTCTATCAGCTTTTGACGAATGATCGTGTCCGTCACTTCCCCGCGTTCATACTTGGCAAAGATCGCGGGGAGCAACTCGGGGAACGCCGCGGCAAAAACGCCAAAGTCAAACGCCACATTGTGGCCGATGAGAACCCGATCGCTCTCTAGCAGATCGATCATCCAATCCCGCGCCTCAGTGCGGTGGACTAGCTCGGACCCGTCCTCGTGAGCAATGCTCATGCACACGAGGGGCGGGGCTTGCAAGCCTTGCGCAAAGAGGGCGGTTTCTGTGTCGAAAGCGATCGGGTGCATGATCTTACTCGTCCTCGTCGTGCATGTAGGGTGCCCAGTTGTGCACGGTGAATTTGCTCTTTTTTGCCTGCGTGATGATTTCGTGGGTCGTCAACTCGACGTAGGCCCCAACGAAATCGTTTTCTGCGGGGCTCGCGGTGGCTTCGTTCAGCATGTCCCCGAGCGTGTTACCGCCTAGCGCTTCGTCGATCTCCGCGCGCTGATCCGATCGGTAACCCGCCACCGCGCCCGCCCACGCCTTCAGGCTCGGGAAAGCCACCGTCTTGTCCTTCATTCCCTGCCACCACGTGCGCTTCTCGCCCTCGATCACCGGGCTGTGTTCGTGCCCTTCCTCCCCGGGGGCGTGCACCTCGATCACTTCCATTTCCACGATAAAGCCAGTGCCCGATTTCACGGACTCCTTGGCGATCGTCTTTTTGATTTCCAGAACACCTCGAAAGCCCGGGGGCATGAACCGCCCACGCTCGAACATGTCCGCATCACCAACGCCATCAAACATTCCCATTTTGCTTTTCTCTTTCTCTACCGGTTTTAGATCCACTTGTCCCAACGTGGCCCGGATCGTTGTGCCACGTCGCTTGCACTGGCGATCGTGAGATCGGCCAGTAGAAGTTTTTGAGGTGCCCCCGTGGAGTCCGCCACGTAGTGGCAATCTCTGTGTGCCTGCCAGAACGCCCCGAGGTGCTCCGCACACGTCGTGAGGATTTCAAAGCTCACCGTGTCCGCCTCTTGTCCGTCACGGTGAGTGCGCCCGATCAGCTGCTCCGTTTGCAAACCGTTTGCAGGCATCGACGTGATCAAGTTGCGGTTCCACGCTTGCAAGTTGCGTCCCGTTCCGTTGCTGGCGATGCTCGCGATCAGTGGCAACGTGCGGGACGCTTGCTCGATCGCGCGGCCGTTGGCGTCCAGTCCTTGCCGGCCGTGGTAGGGCGTCCGTGTGAGCTGGGAAAGCCGCTCAGCAAAACACGTGTGTTCAGTCCACACGATCCCGCGGCCCGTGCGATCCATCCACTTGGCGCACACGTCGATCACGTCGTCCGTCAACCACACGGGCACGGTGTTGGGCTCGAATGAATCACGGATCGCAACCCACGCCCGACACTCGGGGGAGTCCGCGTAAGCCTCACGAACCTGCAATTCGGAGTCCAGCGTTTGGGAGTGTCGCAAGATCTCCCGCGCGTAGGCCGCCCATTCCTTGCGCGCTTCAAGCCATTCCCGAGGCGGCCGCGGATCCCACACGTAATAGAACCCCAACGCCAGCTCACGGGCGTGGCGGAACATTGCGAGCCCATCGACGATGGGCCAACCGTCCGGGGTTTCCCACGTGGAGCGCAACGTGCGGAACGCTGCATCAATCTCGGGGAGATCTTGCCGGGGGTTGAGATCTGAAATGGTGATCGAAGCATCGATCGGCGTTTCATCCGAACAGATGATCGCGGGGGTATCTTGGAGGCGCCTACGGAACGCGAGTCGGGCCGCGCGGCGCTGTTCCCCCGCATCCCATAGCTCAAGCTCGGGGACGTCACAGAGGCGTTTCAGCGCCCCGGGATCGGCGCGTCTTAGTTGCCCCTTGCGCTCGTCCAGTGCGTCCGCCCACAACTCAAGATCGTTGTAACCGCGCGGCAACGGCGCGGCCCCCGGTTGAATGCACCAGTGCAGGATATGGGCGTAATCTAGGATCGAGCGTTTCGTGATCGTTCCGCTCATCGCAACAAACTTGGTTTCAGGATGCTCCCGCATGTAACGCCGCACGCGGCGCGTGCATGCGGCGCGGGGGTTTTTCAGCCGGTGGGCTTCGTCCGCAATGATCAGATCCGGTTGCCATTCGGTGAGCGTGTCCGCGGCTTGGGCTCGCCCGAGTAGCTCATAACTCATGATCTTGATCCACGGCCCGAGCTGCCAATCGGCGCGGTAGGCGGCCTCGTCGTGGCGTGTTTTTCCAATCAGCGCCGCGGGCACCAACAAGAGGGGACGAGCCGCGAACGAAACCACGGGGGCTAGTAGGCTGATCAGCGTCTTGCCACCGCCCACGCGGACGGGGGCGAATAGGCCGCCCTCTGTCCCTAGCTCCACGAGGGCGGCCGCTTGGATCGGCCTCAGTTGTTGTGTGCCCCCCGGCGTTGCAAGGGCGTCTGATAGCCAATCGTGGTCACCGTCCGCCCATTGACGCCGGGGGAGATCGATCACGCGGCGCAACTCGTCATTGTCCGCAACCCCGGGCGGGGGCTCGTCGCAGCCAAACGTGAACGGTTCAACGGGCACGATCAGATCCAATCGGCTTTCGGGAAAGCCTCAGCGCGCCGCATGCGCCCGTGGATCTTGCGGACAACGCGCTTGGAAGGGTTCGTGGAAATCAGCTTTCTGATTTCCATTCCGTGCACAAGCAACCATTCCCCAATGTCCCGTTCCGAGATCTTCATTTCAGTGCCTAGCCGTGAGGCCATATGTGCGTGAATCAGATTGGCAAAGGACGCAACAACGGGGGATCGGCGCCCCTGAAGGCCGATTTCGATCGCTCGGAGTTTCGTGAACAGTCGAACGCACGCCCGAATGTGCGCTGCGGTTGTCCCCTTCATGCGAGCAAGGAACGCACGGGGATCCCCCTCGCTGTCCTCGCACTCCCTGGCCCAACTATAGAACCAATCGGCCCCCGAAACTGCACGGGTGGCGCCGTTTGCGGCGGCCCACAATTCGGCCTCTGTTAGCTCCCCTTTGTAAATGATCGCGCGGATCTCCGTCTTTTCGAGCGAGACATAACTGGCGAATCGTCTGTGCCCGTCTGCGATCGCGTAAACGTCACACCGCTCTTTGACAAGGATCGGGGACAGCAACCCGATTTCCTCAATGCTCTTTGCAATTTGTTGGATCGCGGGGGCATCGTGGCGGATCGCGTTTTGTGATCGCC
>Ga0307378_10011372_pt1 | contig 11468 bp, 8 predicted proteins | sample UN1MG_FD_202238 | JGI IMG/M metagenome (GOLD analysis project Ga0307378, IMG submission 202238) | Soil microbial communities from Risofladan, Vaasa, Finland - UN-1 | ecosystem: Environmental > Terrestrial > Soil > Coastal area > Acid sulfate soil | place: Finland: Risofladan, Vaasa | collected...
TGACCGACGGCTTGCCGTAGGTCAGGGTCCCGGTTTTGTCGAAGCCAATGGCCTTGAGAGAACCGATCGCTTCTAGAAACACACCCCCTTTGAAGAGGATCCCGTCCCGGGTCGCCCGGGCCAGCGCGCTTACGATGGTCACCGGTGTCGAGATGACCAACGCGCAGGGACAGGCGACAACCAGCAGTACCAGGGCCCTGTAAAACCACACGCTCCAGCTCGCCGCCGTGATCAGAGGTGGGAGCACCGCCATCAAGACGGCAATCAGCATGATCCCCGGGGTGTAGTACCTGGCAAAACGATCGACAAAGCTCTGGTAGGGCGCCTTGCGGGAGTGGGCTTCCTCCACACTGTGTATAATTCGGGATAAGGTAGTGTCCCGGGAGCGTTTCGTGACCCGAATCTCCAGGTATCCACCCCCGTTGATCGATCCGCCGAATACCTCGTCGCCCCTCGATTTAGCCACGGGCAGCGACTCGCCGGTGATCGGTGACTGATCGAGCTCTGAAGTTCCTTCGACCACGATACCGTCAAGGGACAGCCGTTCGCCGGGACGTACAGTCATGATATCCCCTATCTGAACGCCCTCCACCGGTACTGTTTTTTCCCCGTCACTGTCCCGTATGCGGGCTACGTTGGGAGCGAGATCCATCAGGCTCTTGATCGAGCGGCGGGCCCGATTCATGCTGTACGACTCGAGCAGATTGGCCAAAGAGAAGAGAAAGATAACCGTGGCTCCTTCCAGCCACTCACCGATCGCCGCCGCCCCAATTACCGCCAGGGTCATCAGGACGTTGATATCAATGGTCAGGTTGCGCAGAGCGTAGAACCCCTTGCGGGCCACCAGCCAACCCCCGCTGAGAATAGCCGCTACGTACACAGGAATGGATACCTCCGGCCCAAGAGAGGCCAGGGACAGTACGAATCCTGTAGCGGTGAGCAGCCCCGAGACAATGGTCAGGATCAAGCGCTTGCGGATTGCCCAGAAACCCGGCGTCTCCTCCAGTTCGAGCTTTTCGCTGTGGGGGGTCATCTTGATTTCCAGCAGGGCCTCTTCGATCCGCTCGGAGGAGGTTCTGTGCACCACGGTCAGCTTCTGGGATACCAGGTTGAACTCCAGGTCGAGTACTCCCTCGAGGCCGCCGAGCTTCTTTCGGATCAAGGCGATCTCCTCGTCACAGTCCATCTCGGGGATGTAGAAGATATTGCTGTGGCGGTGATCCGGTTTGGGGCTGGAGGCGGCGTAGCCGAGGTTCTCGATTTCCTTACCGATCGTGCCCGGATCGATACGCTCCGGGTCGTACTCTACCTCCATCGTGGAGGCGGGAAAATTGACCGCCACCCAGAGCACCCCGTCCTTGCGGGACAGCATCTTCTCGATCGTGGCGGCACAGTCGGCGCAGTCCAGGCCTTGAAGACGCAGCCTGTCGTGGGCGAAGCTGCGCTCCAGCTTGACGCCTAGATTCCGCACTTCCTTTTCGATCGCGGAAGAACTGGTCAGGTTGGGATCGTAACTGAGGCTCAAGATGCGATCCTGCTCGGAAAGTTCCGCCGTCTCTACCCCTTTCAACCGTCCCGCCATTTCTTGCAGCCGGAGACGGCAGTGTGCGCAGTCCTCGTTCTTTGGGATAACCACCGGTATTTCCAGTTGAAGCCGCATTCTCAAAGTTTACTAAGCATTACTGCTCCGGTCAAATAAGCTTTGGCTTCGCCTGCCGGCTTCGTCGTGTGCCGTCGGCGAAGAGTTCCCCGGCACCGCGCGCCACAGGCACAATGCCCTTTGCCATCTCAGCTTCACCCGGTGTAGACTGGATGGATCATGACCGATGATCAGAAACCCGAGGCGCCGGATCTACGGGCGATCCGGGCTGCAGCCGAGCGCATCCGCCCGTATGCCCACCAAACCCCTGTGCTGACCTGTTCCAGCTTCAATGCCATGGTTGGCGCGGAACTGTTCTTCAAGTGCGAAAATCTACAGAAAGTGGGAGCGTTTAAATTCCGCGGCGCCGCCAACGCCGTGTTCTCCCTTCCCGAGACAAAAGCGGCCAAAGGAGTGGCCACCCACTCCTCGGGAAACCACGCCCAGGCTCTGGCTCTGGCCGCCCGCCTGCGGGGAATCCCCGCACATATCGTGATGCCGGAGAACTCCCCAAAGGTCAAGGTTGCAGCGGTTCGTGGCTACGGCGCCCGTATCATCTTTTGCCCATCCACCCAAAAGGACCGGGAGCAGACCCTGGAGAAAGTGGTGGCGGAGACCGGGGCGACCTTCATCCACCCCTACAACAACCTGCGGATCATCGCGGGCCAGGGCACCTGTGCCCTGGAGCTGATCGGGGAAATCCCCGGCCTGGATATCGTGATGGCTCCCGTGGGCGGGGGAGGGCTGCTGAGCGGAACGGCGCTCTGCTGCCACTATCTCGACCCTGAAATCCAGGTCATCGCCGGCGAGCCTAAAGGTGCCGACGATGCTTTCCGCTCCATTCGCGACGGCCGGATCTACCCCTCGGAGAATCCAATAACCATCGCCGACGGCCTGCGCACATCTTTGGGAAGCCTGACCTTTCCGATAATCCGCCGCTATGTGGAGAAGATCGTTACCGTGGAGGAGGAGTCGATCGTCACGGCAATGCGCCATATCTGGGAACGGATGAAGATCCTGATAGAACCTTCGGCTGCGGTGCCCTTCGCGGCTGTGCTTGAAGGCACCTTTCAAGTGCGGGACAAGCGCATCGGCATCATCCTGTCTGGAGGCAATCTCGACCTGGACACCCTGCCCTGGTTACAGCGTTGACGGCGCCTCCCCATTCCCGTATTTTCTTTGTGATTAATCGGCACGCTTGCGATACAAACAATCCAAGGAGGAATCGACAATGCCAGCCAAACAGAGCTTAAACGAACGCATCGAGGCATTCAAGAAGCAGAATCTCTCCCTCGATATGACCCGGGGGAAACCCGGACCGGAGCAGCTCGATATCTCCAACGGGATGTTGACGATCGTGGGAGAGAACAACGTTCATACTCCCTCCGGCTTAGATGTCCGCAACTACGGCGGATTGGACGGTTTCCCCGAAGCCAAGAGGTTGTTCGCCGATTTCCTCGATGTCAGCCCCGATGAGGTGATCATCGGGGGCAATGCCAGTCTCAACTTGATGTACGATACAGTCGCTCAAGTTATGAGCCACGGGACCTCCGGGGAAGGGAAACCCTGGCTCGGGCGGAAGATCAAGTTCCTCTGCCCCGTGCCCGGCTATGACCGACATTTCGCCATCTGTGAACACTTCGGAATCGGGATGATCCCAGTCCCCCTGACCGACGGCGGACCGGACATGGCGGAGGTGGAGCGTCTGGTACGGGTGGACCCCGCGGTTCGCGGAATGTGGTGCGTGCCCAAGTACAGCAATCCTTCAGGAGTGGTGTACTCCGAGGAAACCGTGGAGCGTCTGGCATCGATGAAAACAGCGGCGGAGGATTTCCGCATCCTCTGGGACAACGCCTACACCGTCCACCATCTGGGGGGCGGACCGGCCCGACTGAAGAATATTCTGGAGGCGTGCAAGAAATCGGGGAACCCGGACAGGGTGCTGATCTTCGGCTCCACCTCCAAGGTGTCCTTTCCCGGAGCAGGGATCGCCGTCATGGCCGGCAGCACAAACAACCTGGAGTGGGTGCGGGGGCGGTTGTTTTTCCAGACGATCGGACCGGACAAGATCAATATGCTGCGCCACGTCCTATACTTCAAGAATATGCAGGGGATCCTGGATCACATGGACAAGCACGCCCGTATCATTGCCCCGAAATTTCAGGCTGTCCAGGAGATCCTGGAGCGAGAGCTCGGCGGCAAGGACGTGGCCACCTGGACCGAACCGTACGGAGGGTATTTCGTCAGCCTGGACACCAAACCGGGCTGCGCCGCTGCGGTCGTAGCTCTGGCCGGTGAGCTGGGAGTAAAGTTCACAAAAGCCGGCGCCACCTGGCCTTACGGCAAGGATCCCCACGATTCCAACATCCGTATCGCTCCCACCCTGCCCTCGTTGCAGCAGATCCGCACCGCCGTAGAAGTGCTGGCGGTGTGCATCCAGCGGGTCAGCATTGGAGACTCTGCATGAGGGCGGCCGGCAGGATCCTGCTCGCTCTGATCGTATTCGGGTTGGGCGGCACGTTTTCTGCCCAAGGGGAAAGCGTTACGATCCTGCAACCCAAGGTGTTTCCCGAATCCTCCCAGCACAGAGCACTCATCAACAAGATCGTTCAGTGGTCTGTGGCAAGGGCCAACGACTTGTACGGGAACTACATCAACGTCGACTACAATCAGAGAGGGCAGCGGGCCGATTACTCGGTTCAGCTAAATGCCTATTTTTCCGATACGAGCAGCAACCTGAATGTTCAGGTCCTCCGTAATCGGGATGGAGCTGAAAGCGCAGGTGTACCCATTCTTGGCGAGATCACGGCGCAAAGCGCAATCCACCTGGCGAACACTATTTTCTACCAGTGGAGCTCCTTTCACGATTACCTCGCTCGGGAGACTACCGAACCTCCGGAGTATGTAGAGGAGATACCTCTCGACCTGATTTCCCAGTCTTTGTTCGGGATGAACAGCATGCTTGCCCCGTGGTCCGTAGCTGTCAAAGCCGATTCCAATATTCTGATCGGAACCTCAACGGTCTGTCTGGAGATGGACAGATACTTCCGCGTACTCGATCAGCCCGGCAGGGAGCTGTACGACAACGGAGAGCATGGCTATGCCAATATCGTTGCCGTGACCCCGGCGGGCACAACCTTCTTCAAGAACCTTAAGCGCGGCAAGGTCATCAAATGGTTCGGCAGCGGGACAAAACCGCAGAGCTGGAAGATCGGACCTGAGTTCCTGGGTTCTTTCACCGCCCTTCCGGACGGGAGTGCCTTGGCGGCCCACGCCGGGCAGCAACAAACCCTGCGGCTCAAAGACAGAAGGCCTACGGAGGTGGAGTTCCTCACCAAGCCGAATCTGTACTACAGTGCCATCGCAGCCGGTCCGGATGGGAACATCTGGATCTTTTCAACCGCCGAACGAAGAGTGCGGATCTATACAACGGAGGGGCAGCTGGTCGATTCGATCATTCCGCTCTCCCCGGAGCAACCGGTTCCAACTCAGATCGCGGTGTATCCCGACGGCAGCTTTCTGTTCTTCGCTCAAGGGTGGCTGTACCGCTTCCGGCGCAACGGTGTTCCCCTGTGGCGCACCAACGAGTTGCTCGGACCTGATGAATTCGCTTCCCTCAACCATGCCTGGGTTGCCCCGGATCCAAAGACCGGTCTGATCTATCTGGCCGATGTCCAGGGCAGACGCATCATCAAGCTCCTGGACAGAGCCTACAGCGGAGAATTGGGGATCAACAATGATATTGAACAGGGTTTGATCCAGCACAACAATCGCCTGGCCCGGAATCCGGATGACGTGAAGGCGCTTATCGCCAAGTCCGAAATCTACGAACGGCTCGGTTCCATCGAAATGGCCCGCTCTATGTGGGAAAAAGTCTTGGAGATCGATCCCAACTCCGCCGAAGCGCAGGGGAAATTGGACGGTTTCGAGCTGGTCCAGCTCAAGTCCAGAGCTGCTGAATCGGAGGCAAAAACCCGTTCAATCCTCGATTCCCTGGGACCGGAATCGGCCAGAGTACCCTACAGCCAAACCATGCAGCTGTACGAGAAGATCCTAAGCCTGGACTCCGATGATCGAGAGATTCAAGGGAAGCGAAGGGATCTGAAAATCATATTCGATGAGAGCCAGAGACGAATCACCATCACCGCGGCCAAGATCGACGATCTCTTTCCCTCGTTGATGCAAGCGTACCGCACCCGTCCGGTCGGCACGGTAACGGTTCGCAATGTTCTGGATGAAGAGCTCAGAGACCTAAAGGCGAGCCTGTTCATCGAAGGCTACATGGATTTCCCGACGGAATCCGCATCCCTACCCCGACTGAAGGCCAAGGACAGCGCAACCCTGGATCTCAAAGTGCTGTTCAACACGTCGGTATTCAATCTGCAGGAAGACCTCCCGGTCCAGGGAAAGATCGAAGTCAGCTACCAGACAGCCCGGGGAGAGCAGAAGACTTCCAAAGTCGAGGCGCTCATGCTGTACAGAAAAACAGCCCTGGTGTGGGACGATTCGGCCAAGCTGGCCTCCTTCATCATGCCCAACGAAGAGATCGTCAGCACCTTCGCCCACAGGGTGTCCGACATCGAGGAGGTGGAAAAAAAGTATCGTCTGGCCGGCCGTCTGTTTCGGAGCATCCGGGTCTGCGACGCTCTGGGCACCTACGGAATTGCCTACGTCGAGGACCCCGACTCACCCATATCGAGAGTTCTGGGCAAGACCGCGGTCGTGGATACGGTTCGTTTTCCCCGCACTACCCTTCTGATACAGTCCGGGGACTGCGACGATACTTCGGCGCTGCTCGGCTCCCTGCTCGAATCGGTAGGGGTGAGCACCGCCATCATGACTTCCCCGGGACACGTTTTCCTGGCCTTCGACACCGGAGAACCCAAAGAGAATCTTTGGCTCTTCACCCATCGAAACCTGGAAGCAATCTCTCACCAGGGTACGGTCTGGCTTCCCGTGGAAACGACGATTCTCGAAAAGGGATTCCTATCGGCGTGGAAAACGGCCTCGGAGCTGGTACGGAAACACCGCGGCAAGATCGAGTTCCTGCCCGTGGGGGAGCAGCGAAACCGCTATCCGCCCCTCCCCCTTCCGGCTACCGACCTGAGCATATTCGAGCCCCCGGATCAGGAGATCGGCGTTCTCTTCTCACAGTCCATCGCAGCGATCGAAGACACTCTGTACAGAGACAGCCTGAATCTCCTTCAGGACAAACTACAAGGCGAGGGGGGAACCCGGGCCGTGCGTCTGCGCAATCAGATCGGGGTATTGCACGCCCGCTTCGGCAAGGACGGAGAAGCGGAAGCGGAGCTGTCCCGCTGTTTGTCCGAAGATCCCGATTATTTTGCCCCGTATCTCAACCTGGCCAATCTGAAGATGGTGCGGGGTGAGTTGGAGGAAGCGGCGGAGGTAGCCCGGGCAGGCCTCCAGCGCAATCCCGATTCGGCCCTTCTCAACGTGTTCCTCGCCCTCTACCACAGCCGCAAGGGCGAACCGGACCGTGCCTCGGCGTATCTGGACAAGGTCCGCGGCAGCTCTCCGGAGCTGGCCCGGCGCTACAGCTATCTTGCAGATAGTTCTTCAGCCCAAGGAAGGGCTGGAGCCAGCCGAGGGGCCGCCGCGGAAGAGCTGTCCCTGATCTGGGATTCCGGTGAGTAGGTTTGGCGGTGAAGTAGATCCACACCTACCAGTCGAGCAGCCGCCGCTGCCCCTTCAACGCCCGGATATCGGTAACGTCCTGGCTCACTTCCACCACTCCGCGGTATTCACCCTTGCGGTCGTAGATAGCAAAGTAGCGGATATGGATGAAGCGATCCTTGAGAGTCAGCCAGAACTCGGCCTGATCTTTTTCTTTTCTCTTGAAGCTATCAAGTATCTTTTCCACGACATGTACGCTGGCCGGGGGATGGCAGTTCTGGACCGCCCGCCCGATCACTGCGGGACTCCGGGGAAAGATGCGCTCCAACCCTTGAGAGTAATAACGCACCTTATCGTTTTCATCCACGTAGGTAACATCGAGAGGAAGGTTCTTCAGCATGAGATTGATCTGTTCCAGGTTGAGCTTGCCTACATCCAGGGCCATCTCCGCCGGACTCTGGGCCGCAGCATCCCCCTGACCGGTAGACCTCGCTTGCGGCTCCTTGCCGAGGTCTTGAGCCGCAGAACCGGCAGCCACCACCGATGGATCCCACAGATTTCCCGGCTGGACCCAGGCATAGCCGATCTCTCCCTCACCCCGGCGAATCTCCACCCACTGCTTGTCGGAAAGCTTCTTCAAAGAGGTTGGGAAAAGAATCTTTTCTTCCATAAAAATCATTCGTCGAATAGCCCGCAGCAGCCCCCTTCCTACAGATGTGAATCGGCCCCAGTCCTGTTCGCGGTAGGCTGTTTCAAGCTCCCGCAGCTGGGCTCGGATCTCATCGTGCTTTCCCCACATCACCTTGGAAGGTCCGGTGAAGTCAACCTGTTCGAGATAGGGAAACAGCTGGTTCTCCTTTCGCTGGTAGTGAATCTCGATCTTCTTGAGCTGCTCCAGTTCTTTCTCGAGCTCCTCCGCTCGTGCTCCGCGAGATACCTGCCTCAACAGAGGGCGGATCCTCTTCAACACCTTTCGGGCCGTTTTGTTTTCCTCGAGGTAGGTATGCACCGGATGCCCCGGCAGCACCCTGGATTTCCTTTGGCGCCCCAAGGCCTGCTCGAATACCTGAACATGAACATCGCATACCTTCTGCACCTGTTCCACGGGAACTCCCTCAGCAATCAAGCCCTGCTCCATCTGGGCGATCTCCTCCGGACTGACGTTACGGATCAGTTCGGCAAACCGCTTTCGCACAGCTTTGATATCGCTTCCCTCATGGAGATCCTGTACGATCTCTTTGAGCCGTTCCTGCCGATATTCCGCACTTCCCTTCTGATACCCACTCATAATTTCTCTCTCTCCTTCGCTTTTGAGTATACACCCTGCTCTTCGGCGTGCTCAACATGTGCCCCAGGAGCATACAAGATTCCCTGTACAAAACCGGTTTCCTGAAATATTATAACAATCTCATCCGCCCGTTCGTGGTCCAAGGATGATTGTAATGAAAGGCAAAGGAGCCGTGATCCTGCTCTTGCTCTGTATGTTGATCCCGGTGGGACTTGCAGCTGAGGGGGTTGCGGAAAAAGTACCGAGATCCCTGGCGGAAATCGATCAGGACGACAGCTGCCTGTCCTGCCACCAGGCGGTTTCGGCGGTCAGCTGGAAACTACCCACGATGTGGGGGAACGTTTATACTGGGAGCTGCGGCCGAAGATATCCGTTCCGCAGTGGAAGAACGCAGAAGAGGTAGAGGACTTGGTGCTGCAGCGGGTATCGGACCAAAAAAGCGCTGAGGCGGGGCGCACAAAAATGAAAACCGTCTGTCTGCAATGTCATTCTACGAGTTGGGTGGAAGGGTATTTCGAAGAGTTCGACAAAGTGGTAAACGACTATAACCTTCTCTGGGACTATGTGGATCGACTGCTCCAGGACGCATATGCCAAGGGACTGGCGAGCAAAGACAACCCAATCGACGAGCTTCCGGAAATCTATCACTATCTGATCTGGCACCATTCCGGCCGGCGCTGGCGTATGGGAGCTGCCATGATGGGACCGGACTGGGCGCATTGGAACGGGGCAGTAGACACGATCATGATCAACCTGGGTTCCATGCAAAGTGATTTGGAGATGCGGGAAAAACTCCAATCCGTCGAGAATAAGTGAGCGGTAAAGGGAGTTCTGCCGCGGTTCATCCCGCCCGGGTCGCCCGATCCAAATGGGCTGCTGCTGTGGCGACATTTCTTCTAACCGCGGGCATCCTCAGCCTGGCGCGATGGAAGGCACCGTTTTCAATCCTGCTCGCCGACCGATTCCTCCCGGGATCGGGCTGGATTCAGATCTTTGCACTGGCGATGTACGGAGCATTTCTGATCAACAGGATGGCGGATCGACGGGATACGGCCGGGATTCGTCTGAGAATCTGGCTGGCTTTTTCTATCGTTTTCTTCGCTCAGTTCATCCTCGGTGTCGCCGGGTTTGAAAAACTGCTGATGACCGGCCGCCTCCACGTCCCTGTCCCCGCCGTGGTTATCGCCGGACCGATCTTCCGGGGTGAACGCTTTTTTATGCCCATTCTCTTCGTCTCCACCATCGTCCTTGTCGGCCCGGCCTGGTGCAGTCACCTCTGCTACATAGGCGCCTGGGACGGCCTGGCGTCAACCGCACGTCGGAAAGGCGGCAGCCTCTCTTCCGGATGGACCTGGCTGCGCTTCGCTGTTTTTGCGGCCACCCCGGTCGCCGCCGTTTTGCTACGGCTTTTCGGAGTCAGTGGATCGAGCGCCGGGATTATAGCGGTTGGCTTCGGCGCGCTCGGATTGGCAGCTATGGCCGGGCTGTCTACCCGCAAAGGGGTAATGGTGCATTGTACAGCGATCTGCCCGCTGGGGGTGGCCGGCAATCTACTGGGCAAGGTGTCGCCCTTCCGCATCCGTATTGGCCCCTCTTGCACCGACTGCGGCCGCTGCACGGCCAGCTGCCGCTACAACGCACTATCCACAGATAGAATCAAAAAGAGGCGCCCAGGATATGCCTGCACCCTCTGCGGCGACTGCATCGCTTCCTGCGAGACCGGCGCACTGGGGTATACCTTTTTCGGAGCCTCTCCGCCGGTCTCCCGCTTGATCTTCCTCACCCTGGTAGTTTCCTTGCACGCCGTATTCCTGGGCGTTGCCCGGATTTGAGGTTGCCGGTGGCACAAGAAAATAACAGGATCGGTTTTCACCGATCCCGGCAGGTCTCAGGTCTTGATCGAAATCTTACGGGGCTTCTCCGTTTCTTTACGATGAAGGGTGAGGGTCATCACCCCGCCCTCCAGGGAGGCCTCGATCTTGTTTCGATCGATCGTATCGTCGAGGGTATAGGCCTGATGGTAGGTCCCAAGTCGCCGTTCTCGAATGAGATACGTGCCTTCGGAACCGGTTCCCGCTCGCTTTCCGGTCACGTGCAGCTCGTTGCCATCTACGTCGATATCCAGCTTATCCTTGGTTACTCCGGGCATCTCGAGCTTTAGTGTGATCACTCCCGCCTCTTCTTCACAGATGAAGCAGAACGGCCGGATGAATTGAACTTGCTCTTTCTCTTTTTCTTTTCGGATTTGAACATCTTTCGCCATGGGTATCCTCCTGTCCTACTTAGCCTTGAGTTCGATCTTCTTGATCTTGGCTTCCTCGCGCTTGGGAAGGGTGATCTTGAGAACACCGTCGGTAAACGCAGCCTCCACCTTGTCAGCATCAACGCCGGTTGGCAGCGATACGGTCCGTTGAAAGCTTCCTTCCCAAGTCTCCTTCTTATACACCTTGTTTTTTTCCGATTTCTCCTCCGTCTTTTTCTCTCCCTTGATAGTCAGAACCCCTGAGGCGATGCTGACGTCGATGTCTTTCTGATCGATACCGGGAAGATCGCATTCAACGGTGAAGCTGTCGGGGTGCTCAACCACGTCAATAGCTGGCGATACCCTCCTGTCGAACAACCCTTGAGATTCAGGAAACCGGGGGAAATCGAACAACTCATTGATTTGCCGCTGGAGCCAGTTAAAGTTGCCCACAGGCTCCAGATCCCTGTCGTACCAACGTACCAAAGCCATAATATACCTCCTCGTATGGTTTATCGTTTCTATATATATAGATGCAAAAAGTGTGCCTTTTTTTTTAATAAGTGCCCAATAATTCATTATCTGCAAAAGAAATAGATACTGGCACTTTGCTCATTGAAGCTGGAAGTTCATTTGGGTCATTTTGCCACAGAGATGGCTTT
>Ga0307378_10011373_pt1 | contig 11468 bp, 24 predicted proteins | sample UN1MG_FD_202238 | JGI IMG/M metagenome (GOLD analysis project Ga0307378, IMG submission 202238) | Soil microbial communities from Risofladan, Vaasa, Finland - UN-1 | ecosystem: Environmental > Terrestrial > Soil > Coastal area > Acid sulfate soil | place: Finland: Risofladan, Vaasa | collected...
ACCTCTGAATGTTTCTAACATGATGACCACAAGTAGGACATTGATATATCCTCTCTTTAGCTGTAATGTCATGCATATCAACTTGACCACCATTTTGTTTCATCATATCAATTTCTTTCATAAAAAAATCCCATAGAAATTCAGGAAATGAAAATATAATAAATTCTTTATTCATGATTAGATTTCTCAATACTGCAACATATTCTGGTTCTGGTATTTTTTCTTTTTTCAAAATCCAATTGGCATAAATTCTTCTGAATATCAAAAGTGAATCTCTTTTAGTTGAATCATTTATAATGGGTCTTAGGGCTATTGTTTTGATTTTATATTTCTCTGGAAGAAAAATATAAGATTCTAGATGATTTTCAAAATGAAGATATTCGCTTGCCCTTCCATGTTTTACAAGATCTAAAAAAGCTATTTCTTCTTTTATTGTTGATTTACTATAAAAATGGTAATCAAATGTAACAAAAGATATTTGAAGATGTTTCAAAGCTTCTTCTTCATCTTCCGAAGGAAATTCATTCAGGTCTGGAAATATTTCAGTCATCTTTCTTTCCAAGCCGCATCAAAAATATTAATTACTTGTTTATTTTCTTCTTCAAGAAGAGCTAAGTAGTTCTGATAAGACTCATAACCAGGACGTTCTTTAATATATGGAAGTATTAATTTTTCTGATGTTGAAAAAGCGATATATAGTTTTGGAATATATTTTAATTCCTTTAGGGTTTTTTCGATGGTTTTATTTATCGGAACAGATTCTTCTGTCATTAAGAAGAATTCAGGAAATCCTTCCATTGAAAAAAGAGCCATTTTCAAACCAATAAATCTAATCTGGTTTTCTGAAGATTTAGCATTTCCTATTGTAAAGTTAGAAGTTTCATAGGTCATTCCTTTGGAGAAGAAGAAAATGGTGCTCTCTTCTTTTGTATCAGAAATAACATGAACCGCTCCAACAATCTGTCCATACATATCAATATGTTGAGCTATTTCAGTTCTTGTTTCAGTAATTTGTTTAACAATATTGTTCATGATATTTAAACCTTAGGTTAAACTAAAAAACTGAACATATCCATCTGCTCCGGTATCATTTTCTAAAGCTGCATCATGTAGAATATGTTGGATTCTTTCTGAAGCATCTTTACACCGAATTTTTAGAACTTTAATCAATTCCTTAGGTGGAATCGGTACAGCAAAATCTGTTTGTCCACCAGAATGAGCATAAGAGCAATTTTCTTCTATCCAATCCCATTCTTCATTTGTCATGTTGTCTTTCTCTTCTATAAAATTAGCGAGAAAGAAGATTCGTTTTTGTTTCATGGTTTACCCTTTCATTAAAAGATCAAAAGCTTTTTGTTTGATTTTATCAGCTGTACCATTCCAACTGTTCTTGAGCCGCTGTTGGGCTTCAGCTGTTCTAGCTTGATCCTCTGTCATGTTGTCACGACCCTGAACACGAATCGAACCTTGGTTTTCTGCATGATCGCAAATTGCAACCAAAGCAGCAAATTTAGTTCCAAGTATGTCAGGTTCTTGTGTATTATAAATATCCTTTATTTCTTGGTGGACTCGACTGCGAATGGTAAGAGCACGATTTCCAATCTCGTCCTCTTCATAACCATCTTCATTAATTTCTTTCTTCCCTTTTGTTGGAAACATTTTTTCGAGGATAGTCTCAAACTCTTCAGCTGTTTGTGGCTCTTCAATCATCTCTTCAAGCTTCTCATTGAGCTTTTTGAAGTAGACTTGTCCAGTACTTATAATATCCTCTGCTATACTTATACGCTCTTTTGCATTTTTTGTATGACGAACTGAAATAATATTCGTTATTTTCTTTTCATTGATTTTGGGGGAAATGTAAACTTTAAAACGGTTGCTCCAAGCCATAAACCGAATAGTAACTCTTTCAGAACCATCATGGCTCCATGAAAGTTTGGCTGTGCCTATCATTTCATCATTTCCAATTTCCATTTTGATAGGCATACGACAAAGAACCCAGACGTTTTGACCTTGGTCAAACAATCCAATACGACGAATCTGTAAATCACCAGATTCAAAAAGAGGTTCAATAATATTCATACATTCAATGTTTTGAACAGGAAGGTATCCACTTTGCATTACGCCGAGCACTTCATTGTTATCGTCTCGAACGATTGCATAATGATTCGGGATGGGCATGAAAGCAGCATTGTCCAACTGAAGTCTTTCTCCTATTTCTAAAGCTGTTAACATAGGGGGATGGCAAAGATCAGATTGGCCAACGTTAGGAGTAGAAGATGTCGCCATTGGACGTTTAGACACATACCAGTCAATTCCACCTTCTTCCATAACTTCCTGGATAGTATTTCCACTAGTGATTTCAGTACCGATGGTTTTAATGTATTGAATGGTAGTTGAGTTTGACATGTTGTTTCTCCTCATATAGAATATGGGTAGACAAAATGAGATTTCAAAACTGTGGTAGAAATTCAATCAGGTTCTACAACAAGAGGAGGACGTTTCCCATTTTCTTGCAATATCTTAATATCGGATTTTAGTTTTTTAATTGTCTCTTTTAATTTATTAATATCATTAGTAAGAACTTTGTTCTCTGCGATTGTGTCACTGAGCTTTTTTACAATACTTTCTCTTTTTCTTGACATTTGGTTCTCCTATTTTTTCAATATTTGATATTAAATTTAATGGGATAGAATAAAGTTTTCCATCCTTTATGCTTCTTCCTACTGGTCTATTAGTATGGACCTCTTCAATATCGAATATATATTGAGTGAGTCTATCGAATCCTTCTGGTGGAGATATTGTTATCCTCAAAGCATAACCTTGTTTAAATAGTTCTCTTATTTCTTTCTTGCGAGCTCTCTTGAGAGTCGGCAATATCTTTACTCTCTTACGCCATTCTACATCAATTGGAGCACACATGTCAAGGTATTTTTGAGGACAATTTTCATCTACTGGTGGAGAATCTTCCGTCTCCTCTTTAATCATATGCCAGCCAGCTGCATCTTTTTTTAAGTAGCTACAAACTATGTATTTAGATTCATCTGGTCTTTTCCAAACCGTCCAGACGGTATGACCTCTCACTGATTTGGAGACACAGGTATCCTCTCCTCTTGGGAGGATTTCGATGAGGCGAATAAGATTTGTTCTCTTCATTTTCATTTCTTTTCGGTTCTTCTATTTCGACAGAAGAGATGTCAGCTTGAGAGAATGGGTAGGCGGCTAGCTCTTACCGTGAACCTATTTATCCCATTCCTCGAAGGTCTAGAAACCTCTTCTATCGAAAGAGAAGAGGGGAGGATTTCTCCCCCCCTCGGAGCCGTTGAGCAATTACGCAGTTGCGACAACTGGAGCAGGAACGTTCATTGCCTGCATTTCCGCTTTGGTGCGACGAGAGCGAGGAGCTTTGTCAGGACCACGCCCCTTTTTAATCGTAACGAGATTGAAAAGGTCGCTGTTCTTGCGAACACGGCCCTTGCCATTGCCCTTGTCGATTTCAGTAAGGACAGTCGTGCGAAGTGTCGGAGCACAGACAGGAATCCCGGCTTCTGCCAGCTTATCCAGAGCTTCCTGGATGTTTTCGCTTCCCTCGGTTATTTTGACGAGCTGAGGGAAAACGTCCTTCGTACCAAGTACCTCTTGAGCGGTGGTGAAATAAAGCTTGCGAGACATAATGTTTCCTCCCTTTCTGGGATTGTTGTGTGGTACTTCTGGAGACTAAAGGTTGAAGTTTCAAATTTCAAAACTGTGGTAGAAATTTGTTTCTCTATTTGAAACCTCAACCTCTTTCTCTCTTCTGTAGCCTACTTCTACAATTTTGAAATTTCAAAACTGTGGTAGAAATTACCTTCTGCCTTTATACCTCGGGCAAACTTCCAGATTCATTACAGGACGATTAAATCGCTTTGCAAGAATTCTATCCTTTTCTTGAGCGAGATAAAGAGCTTTAGAAGTGACCTCTTCCATTGTCATAAGACCTGGAACAGCATGTAGGCGAGTTCTGGAACGTCCTAGAGCTTTGTAGCGTCCTCTGGATTTGTTGAACAGATCATTCTTGGAACAAAAAGAATACCCCTCAATATGATCGCCTTTGTCTGAGAAAGGAAAATAACAAAATGTCATTCCCCCTTTCGGTTGAATCTGTCCATCAACTACTTGTCGAACATGTACAAACTGAACTTTCCTCATCATTTCATCTTTCATGGTTCTATCTCCTTTCGCAGAGACCTAAATTACCGCACCACTCTATCTAAATGTTGAGTGTGTCGGTTTTGTTACCTCATCATTCTATCTATATGCCGAGAGTGTCTATTTACACACTCCTCGGATGTAAATGGATTATGCACAATACGATTGTCTTTGTCAAGGTATTTTTCAACACCATCAACAATACCTACTCTTATCTGTGTATCCAAAACTGTTCCTGTAAGAACATATGTTCCCCATTTATCACATTTAGGGCAACGTCTTGCTTTGATACCAAAATTGTGGTCTCCATAGTCAATAAAGACTTCCTTTTTTTCCATTCCACAATTAGAACAACGTATATTCATTGGAACGTTGTTACCAAAAGCTTCTTCAGGTTTGAGAGACGGTTTAACTTCTTCTCCCTCTTCTTTCTTCTCCCTGTGTTTGGGAAGCCAGGAGTAAAAGAAATCACTTTCTTTGATATTGTCTCTCTCATTGTCAAGAGATCGCAAGAAGGTATTCTCGGAAGTACTTACTTTGCTTTTCGTCAAGCTCTTAATCTCCATAAGAGCTTCCTCGGGAGAAGAACACTGAGAGCATTTGTCTCTAAGCAAATCAACCAGATTCATATGAAAATGTTCTTCAACTGAATCAGTAAAAGATTTCTTGCCTTTTTTACCAGAACCAGACTTGCTCATGTTCCACTGAGCAAAGAACTCATCGCCTGTCAACTCTCCACTGTCAACCGTTCTCTTTATCAACGCAAGCAAGCCACTAGCGGAGATAGATAAGTCCATTTTATCCAAGACTTCAACAGCTTCAAAGATAGAGGAGCAGTCCTTCCCCTCTTTCTTGAGGATATCCCAAAGAGACCTACCAGTTTTTGCTAGAACAATAGCGGTATGAGATTGCCGACCTTGACGAGCAGTTTTCTTGTTGGTAATTTTGAGTGGCCAATTAACACAGGGGGAATCTTTAGGAATGTCTTTGCTTTTGACCCCATCTTTAATGTTCTTATAGAGTCCCCCGTCTGATAGTGTGACACCGAGCTTCGATAGGAGCTGGGTGGCATCGGCTACACACTTACAATCTTTACAATCTTTGAGAAGAATATCCCAAAGTGTTCTTCCGGTTGTTTCGAGAACTTTTGTGGAGTTAGGTCTGCGTCCCATGATAATGATCCCTTTCTCGGGAGTGTTGGACTATCTATAACATCAGTTGCTATAGATTGTCAAGCTTTATTTTACTGTTGTCCGAAAATAATTGGAGTCCTAGCTCCACAACAATCCATTGTAATGATTTGAACTATTTCAATATCGTATGAATTAGGATCATTGATATGAATCGTCGGATCTTCTTTATCGAATTCAACGAAGAATTTTGATTCTACAAGAATGTCATGGATAATATCTTCGTTGTTTTTCTTGACCGCTTGAATGTGAGTGTATTGTGTTTTCATTGTGTTCCCCTTCTACCTTCTATACTTTGACGAAACTTATTTCATAGTGTTATAGATCTAATTGCTCTCCATGATTTCTGGTAGACGATGGTCTTCGTTGCATTCCATCTCTACTTCTTGAACTATTTGGATAATTCTGTATTGAGAAGGATTGGCAAAGAAATCTTCAGGTTTAGAACCTTCAGATTTAAAAGATTCTTTGTCAACAAGACAATCTTTAATCGATTCGTTAATATGAATTCCTTGAAGGTGGACATAAGTAGCCATGATTCATTTCTCCATTTCTAAGTTTGAGAATCGCCGTATACATCCCATTCTTCTGGAGTCATATCTTTTTTAGGTTTATCGTTTGACCTATCCAGAAAGATTTTCTTTTCTTTTAAGATATCAAATAGCTTTTGATAGGCATAGTCTATTTGCGTATCCATGTCAGTTCCCCATGTAGCAGCTTTCTCAATGCGAGTGAAGTCTTCTTCTTTAAGCTCCTCAAAAATCATTTGAGCAGCTTCGGTGGTAGGTTTTATCATGTAAGGATGGGCAAGACGATATCCTTCAGGATATACTCTATGGGTAAGAATGTTTTCAATATCATCTGTGGTAATCTTAAATGCAGTATTCATTTTATCTCCTAGTGTTTATGAAAGATTAAACTCTTTTCTGTATACCAACAGAACCTACAATTGTCGCAACCTATTTCATTTCCAGGACAGACAAAAGTTCCTTTGGGGATTCTATTGTCTCTTCCATCTTGGAACCATGCAATTGGAAACCGTCTTTTGACTCGCCGAGGAATCTCTACACCCGGCCAAGACGATGCAATAATTCTAAGGTTACTCGGAACTCGGCCAAAAGTCAAGCTATATTTTTTTGTATAGACAAGAAACTTTGTGTCGGGACAGGAAATCGCCACTCGTTTCATTCCCTCAAGATACCTTTGATCGGGAATATCTCCGGCAGAATGCCAACGGAACCATTGAACCGTTTTCTTTGCTCTATGTATTCTTGTAATAATAGAATCAAAGTAGGCTTGAGGAGCTCTTTGATAGGAGCGATAGTTTCGATTCCAGGACGTTCTAGCGGGAGGCCATTGTACGAAAGCTTTCATTGCATAACAAATAGAAAGACATTTACGTCCTTTACATGTTTTCAATGGGGAGAGATTAACTTGCCATGTATTTTTGAGTTTGAGATTTTCTTTGATAATGGTCGGAGCTTTTGTTCTCGGCATTATTTTTCTCCTCTATACGCCAAGAATAGAAATTCCAAATTTCAAAACTGTGGTAGAAATGGTGGGAGAAGAGGGATTCGAACCCCCGACCTACCGGTTATGCTTACCACTACAGTTTTCACTGCCCTTTTCAGGTTTGTGGTCTGGACCATCTCTTCTCTTTACGAGTTCCGTGTATGGTCTCTGCACCTTCCTCTTTCGAGGCTTGGCTCAGGATTGCCATCAGCATTACCTGTTAAGGTTTCCCTGAATTTACGGAATTATACTTATAGGCTATCAGTAACCTATAAGCAGCCCATTAAGAAAAAACTTATGATTTCTCACTTAGTCTTTTCTTTCTTTAGCCGGCGGCTCTACCAACTGAGCTATTCTCCCCTTGAGAACTGTTTTCTATGTCCTACACTGAGCATTTCCGGATTTCAAAACTGTGGTAGAACACTTGTTATTCGATCCTGTTTACTTACAGGAATGAATAAGACTACCATATATGACAGAGTATGTCAAGCTATTCCGCCGGTATTTATTCGATTATTTGTTTCAAATTTTTTAAGAGCAGAAAAAGCAACAAAATAATTGAATAAATCTTTTGCTTCTGCTTCATTGTCTCCTGTATAAATATGAATTTTCTCACCATTCTCTTTTACAATCATTCCTTTAAATTGAGGAATGGGAGTATTGCTTCCTGCAAAAAAGATATTTGCAACTGGAGTGATTACTAATTTCATAATGTTACCCCTCAAGATTGATATAAGTATCACCCAAAGCAAGAATACTTTTCAGGAACTCGGATTCACCTGGAATCTTAGAACCTTCTTTTGTTTCGATATCTCCGAAAACATCACACGCATGAGCATGAAAATCTTCCGGAGTAATAAGAGAAAGATTGTTTTCTCCCCATGAAAATGGGGCATTCTCAGAAAACTCTCCCCAAAACCAATGAGTCCAATCTGACGGGATAATCTCACTTACATCTACATATTTAGCCGTTTTCATAGATATAACTTTCTACTCCGAGTAGTTAACTCTTCCTCGACAAGCCATTTTATTACGAGCTTTCTTACGGTTTTTGTGAGCACCCTTTTTTCTTTCAACCATAGCTTGAAAGAAAGGGTTGCGAGTCTTGGATTTGGGAATTGAGATTGTGTAGAGTATCATTTTACTTTTTTCTAATTCGCTTCGTCTAAGTCCTCTTTTGCCATAGAAACTACATTATCATATCCGAAGAATCCCCAACAGGAATCTTTCTCTTCTCCGTCGGCATCTAAAATACGATAACCATAAACTTCACCAGAGACATAATTCCCGTAAGTTTCCACTTCGCCCTGGAGAACCTTTTGACAGGTTTCTATTGTCTCATCGTCTATCTCATGCGTATGGTCAACACCATATTCATTCACAGCGACTTGTTTGGGAATGAAAGCAAAACCTATCTGTCCCCAATCCCATCCGTGGGAATCACAAGCCTGAAACTTACCACAATCTGTGGCGATTGTCAAACCTGAATGATCGAAAAGATAGATAGGAGTAATGACAATCGGATCATGGTCCTTTTCGATTTGCTCTTTCAGATCGTCCCAAGAATTGAAATCACCTTGAGAATAATCGTGTTTGTCACCGAGATTGTAATTTCTGTGAAAGCATACGATTTGACAGAGATTGTCCCATTCTCGTGGAGATTCGGGACATTCATCGGCATGGATTTCTACCGTGTAGCCATTGTATTGAAAGGATTCAATCATCGTTTTTCTCCTTGATCTTGTTTTCTCGCTCTGAATCCTAAAGAATGAATTTTCAAATTTCAAAACTGTGGTAGAAATCTTCCACTTATAGATTATTGGCTATCGCTTCTACAGCTGTTTCCAAAGCCTCTTTGAAATGCTTGTTATCGACTCTAATTTCTGTAAGAGCAATAGCTAAAATGAAAGACTCTAAAGCGTTGACAACTTGTTCTATCGTTTCTTTTTCATCATCATTAAGAATTGAATCGGAGAAACAATCAATAAGATTAGAGCTAATTGTTCCACTTTTTCTATCTTCCGAAAGACAGATTTGGATCCCGTATGGTAGTTCTATTAACATGATTTTTTCCTTACTTCGAGTCCGTAACCAGTACATGGTCAATATGGACATTCTGAATGTCTGTGATGTTGGCACCTTCTGTATCAGAAGTGGCTTCTAAGAGCATGTCGTTTATTACTTCTTCCACATTCTCGCCGTCCATTTCAACAACGAGTGAAACCGTCACTGTGGCATCTACAAATACTTTTCTCATGGTTCTAATTCTCCTTAGACTGGGATAAAAAGAGGCATTCCGTCACTGAGATATTACCAAGAAGTCCAGCGACATTGTTTGTTTTCCTTTTCTCTCTGAGCACTATACACAGTATTTCCAAATTTCAAAACTGTGGTAGAACTATACTGCCACCCAGCTACCGATTTATCAAGAGAAAAGTTTTGCAAGAATGAGAATTATAAATCCACCTAAGATACATACTCCTAGTATCTTCGCACTGTCATTCCGACTCTTTTCTCTCTTATTCATTTTTCCGACTCCTCAAGATTCAATTCCCACAATTCTGTATAGTCCTGAAAAACTGCTTGTTTACATTCTGTATTCAAATCTGAGAAAGGAATACGTTTCCCAAGGTGACAACTACGTCCGATTGCAGGTGGCCAATTTCCTTCCGTTCTATCTTTTCCTACACCACGAAGACAATCGCATTGGAAAGGATAAGACATATGCTGAAAAAAACCCCCAGGACAAAGAGGATTATCGCTTAAAGAACTCATAAAATGCGCTCCTCCGGTTTTACTGGTATAATTTCCAGTATAAATTACGGTGTATCTATCCAATAGCTCTTCGCCACCATCATAGATACGAATATAACGAGGCTCACCATTGGGAAGAAGTCTCTGTTGTCTATCTCGCTGTTTCTTAGTCATGGTCGGTATCCTCTCTTTCTGTCTACTAAAGATAAAATTTTCAAATTTCAAAACTGTAGAAGAAATCTTCCAAAATGTTAAAGAGTCACTGCTTCTACAGTAGTTGGAACGTTGTCAGTAGAAGAAGCCCCAAATTCTTCAGCTTTGAATAGCTTTAGTTCGACAATTTTTCCGTTCTCAATCCACTTATGAGTGAAATGAGTGAAACCTAACTTTGCAAGAACATTAGAAGCCTCTTTGTAAGTCTTGTCTACTTTAAATCCGAATCCGCTAGGTATAAGTCCATATACTATACTAGTATTATGGTCCCAGATTCGTTTTGCAAAAAATTGGATAGCTTCTGTTTTAGTCATTAGTCCATTTCCGTCCACGTAGATTCAAAACATTCCCTACCTTGTTCGTCCTTTGTAATTCTATCACCATCCGAACCTTCAACATCATAGTCTCGGACAATGATTTCTATATCAGATGGAATATCTTTTATTTCTTGAATTAATCCACCTTCAACATAAACGTATATCTTTTGCATAATCTTTTCCTTTGTTGCTCCTCAAGGAGGGAGGGGGAGGTGACCAGCCTCCCCCTTTGGTGCGGAGGAGAGGAGCAAGGAGTTTTTTTTATTTCAGGGAGAGAGCAGAACTATCCTGTTGGCTTTGCGTTTGGCTACTTTGCGTTTGGCTACTTTGCGGGTTCACCATAAAGGTTACTAGACGTTTGGCTACTTTGCGTTTGGCTACTTTGCGTGTCGCTACTTGGGATATCTTGTTTTGCTCTCTCCCCTTTCTGTACCCTAATCCTACCATTTTCAAATTTCAAAACTGTGGTAGAAATTTTACCGGGTCAATAGAGGCACTGTCGTAGCTGTGTCCATGAAGCTGTTGAAAAAACCATTAGCTGAGTAAATCCCGACAATTGTATCAATGCCTTCGACTTCCTCAATAATAGCTATCTGGTAGCCTTTCTTGTCGAAGTCCTTGAAGGACTCTCGAAGAGCCTTACGTTTGTTGACCATAGCCGTCATGGTATCCATCTGCTTGACATTCTCTGTCTTTGTCTCTTGTAGATTTACATCAGCAAGAAAGAAAACATAAGAAATTAGTGTAGAGATTGTAATTATAATTCCAATAGTAATAAAGAAAAAGAAAACTTCTTTTAGTCTGTTTGACATATCTATTCTCCTTGTGGTTAAGTGTATGCCAGCCAGCTTAGGATTTCTCTTCCTCGACAGGCTCTTGCATTTGTTTAAGTTCAGACTTCAAGGTACGATTCTCTTTGATTGCCATATTCGTAGAAATTCTTTGCAAATTGCATACCCATTTTTCGAGACAATCTACTAAATATGAATCGCTAGTTTTTTGCAATGAATACTTTGCTATGTTAATGTTATTAATTTGTTTCTGTAAGTATAATATGGGAGATTCTATTGATTCAGGAAATTCGACATAGAGATTTGCTTCTTTATAGAAATCGTAAAAGAGATTTTTGAGAATAATCTCTGTACTTCTATGACGACTGTCCTGAATCAGAGAAAGAATAATTGCAAAAATAAGAAGCAAGATGGAAAAGGTAATGGCGATGATTTTAAATGTTAGCATGTTTGTTCTCCCTCTTCGATTTATGGTTAAGTGTGTACCAGCCAGCTATCGAGTTTAT
>Ga0307378_10011379_pt1 | contig 11464 bp, 11 predicted proteins | sample UN1MG_FD_202238 | JGI IMG/M metagenome (GOLD analysis project Ga0307378, IMG submission 202238) | Soil microbial communities from Risofladan, Vaasa, Finland - UN-1 | ecosystem: Environmental > Terrestrial > Soil > Coastal area > Acid sulfate soil | place: Finland: Risofladan, Vaasa | collected...
GTTTTTCGCTTCCGTGGTGGTGATTTCCATCTTCGCCGCGGATAGTTTTGATCCCCGCCTGATCTGGGACGCCCTGGAGGAAAAACATGAGTGAGAATACTCCGCAAACGAATCACGGAGAGAGTTCTGCCCCCGCTGCGGAGATCCGCGCCAAGCGCAGTATCTCCATCGTCTGGGTCGTTCCCCTGGTGGCTCTCCTCATCGGCGGCTGGCTGGCCTACAAGGCCTTTTCGGAGAAGGGGCCGACCATCACCATAACCTTCGAGAGTGCGGAAGGTCTCGAGGCTGGGAAGACCAAGATCAAATACAAGGATGTCGAAATCGGAGAGGTCAAGGAGATTACGATCAGCAAGGATATTTCCCACGTGGTGGTGACCGCGGAATTGAAGAAGGGGGTGACGCCCTATCTGACCGACAAGACCCGGTTCTGGGTGGTGCGGGCACGGGTTGGGGCAGGCCAGGTATCCGGCCTGGGAACGATTTTTTCCGGAGCCTATATCGGGATCGATCCGCAGAAAGAGGGGAAACGCCAAAATCAATTCAAGGGGCTGGAAGTCGCCCCGGTGCTGACCGCAGGTCTGCCGGGCCGGCATTTCACCCTCCTTGCACAGGAATTGGGCTCCCTCGACGTCGGGACCCAGGTGCGCTACCGGAAAGTGACGGTCGGCAAGGTGGTGAGTTATCAGTTCGACCCCGAAAAGGACGCTCTGAAGATCACGGTGTTCGTTCAGGCCCCGTTTCACGAAAAGGTCCGCAAGGAGACCCGGTTTTACAACGCTTCCGGAGTCGACGTCACCCTCGATGCCTCTGGCTTGCAGGTCAACACGGATTCCCTGGTCTCCGTCATGCTCGGCGCGATCGCCTTCGAGTCTCCCGTCAGCCTGAAAGCGAGCGAGCAGGCACCCGAGGATTTCGAATTCAAGCTTTACCCGAATGAGGAAAGCACCAAGCATAAAGAATATTTATTGAAGAGGTATTACCTGCTCTATTTTCAGGATGACGTCAGGGGCCTGGCAAGCGAAGCCCCGGTGAGTTTCCATGGGATCAAGGTCGGCCAGGTGGTGGACTTCTCCCTGCAGTTCAACTGGAAAAAGAACGACTTCCAGGTCCCCGTGCTGATCGAGCTCGAACCGGAACGGGTCGAGCAGATCCATGGGAAATCACCCGAGGGCAAGAGCTTCATGGACGTGTTCGTCGCGCGGGGTATGCGCGCGCAACTCAGGTCCGGGAATTTGATCACGGGACAGAAGTTCATCGACCTCGCGTTCCATCCCGAACTGCCCCCGGCGAATGTCCGCTACGACGAGGCCTACCCGGTGCTGCCCACGATACCGCAGCCCCTTGAGCAGATTATGGCCAGCGTGGAAAACATCATCCGTCGCCTCGAAAAGATTCCGACCGACGAGATCGGCCGCGACGTGCAAACCGTCCTGGAATCCGCAAACAACAACCTGCGCAAGACCGAGACCATGTTCGGGGAGATCAATGAAAAGGTTCTGCCCGAGATCACCAGTACCCTGGAAAAGCTCCAGGCAAGCATGGCGGAAATCGAAAAGGGCTATGGCGCGGATTCGGGCACGAACCAGGATTTGCGCAAAGCGCTTGACGAGGCGGGGGAGGCGGCCCGCTCCATCCGTTTCCTTACGGAGTACCTGCAGCGCCATCCCGAAGCGCTGATTCATGGAAAGGACGGTGCGGAATGACAACCGTCCAGGTCATGCCGGTTTTTGCAGGAGGGTGGTAAACCGGGAGTATAATCGTTCCGCGCATCTCGGCAGTACCAACCGATGAGTCCCGGAAAACGAATAATCTTCCGGCTCGCGGGAGGGATCAGTCTTATCCTGGTCCTCCTCGCGGCCCTGCTCTTCCTCCTTCCTCTCCTGATCGGCCAGGAATGGTCCCGGGAGAAGATCGCGGGGAAGGCCTCCGAACTCGTCGGGGGAACCGTGGAGGTCCAGGCGGTAGACCTCTCCTACTGGCCGCGACCGCACCTTGCGATCCAGGGGACAAGGCTTGAGATCCCCGGCACGGCCACCGGAACGATCCGGTCCCTGACCGCATATCCCCGGATCGTTCCCCTTCTCTGGGGGGAGGTGCGGGTCTTGGAGCTTCGCTTCGAGTCGGCGTCTTTCACCGTAACAATTCCCGAAAAGGCGAAAAGCGAACCGCGGGAGGAAGGGGAAATATCCGCACCCGTCTCCCTCGAGGAGAACGTGCGGTCCGTGCTGGACTCGATGGCAAGGAGCGCGCCGGACCTGAAGCTCGTGCTGGCGGACGTCCGGGTGGACGTGTCCGGAGGGGGTTTCCCTCCGCTTTCGTTCCGCGGGATCGAGGGGAGCGCTGTCCTCCCCCCGGCCGGGCCGGACCTCGATCTTTCCTGCGCCGGCACCTTGTGGGAGCGCGGCTCGGTGAAGGGACGTTTCAAGGCGGAGTCCCTTGCGGGCAAGGGGCAGATCGTCCTGAAAGGGTTCCGTCCGCACCTTCTCACAAGTTCCCTCTTTCCGGGGTCCGGATCGGGGATATCCGATTCGGAAATCGATCTTGATCTGCGTGTGGAAGCGGACGGGTGGGCAAAGATGCGCGCCGAGGGGGACGTCTCCTTCTCCCGCATGGCGCTGTACCGGGGGAAAAGAACGCTGGAACTTACAGGCGGCACGGTCCAGGGGGCGCTGGATCGGGACGGGGAGAAGATAACGGTCGCGCTCACGCGGCTCTCCCTCGAATCCCCCCGGCTCCTGCTCTCCGGGAACCTCTTCCTGGACGGGGAGGCCGAACAGTCCCGCGTAGACGCACAGGCCAGGCAGGTAGACGTCGCCTCCTTGCGGGAGCACGCCCTGGCCCTGGCGGGGGACGTTCCCGACGTTACGGATATCTTCTCCATCGTGAAGGGGGGGACGATCCCGGCGCTTGCCTTCCGCTCGGAAGGGGAAACGGCAGATGACCTGTGGCAGCTGGAGAACATGGGGATCGAGGGGCGCATCCTCGACGGAAAAGTCACCGTCGATGCAGGGGAGGCGGACCTGGACATCGACCATGTCCAGGGGAACCTGGCCCTTTCGCGGGGCCTCCTTACATCAAGCGACCTCGAGGGGAGCATGGGGAAGATCGTGGCGCATGGGGGGACGCTTCGGATGGGGTTTCTCGAGTCCGACACCCCGTTTCACCTGGAGGCGGACGTCGCGGCGGACGTGGCCGAGCTTCCGCCCCTTCTGCACCTGCTGATCCCGTCGGAATCGTACCGGAAGGAGATGTCCCTTGTCACGGACTGGAAAGGAAACGCCTCCGGGAGGCTGATTCTCGGCGAAACCGTGGAGGCGCTCCAGGTGACGGTGGAGGTCGACGCGATGAGTTTTTCCGCGAAATACCGGCGCCTCCCCTACCCCCTGACGGTTTCCGGCGGTCGGCTCCTCTATCGGGAAGAGGAGATCGCCGTAACCGGGGCGCAAGGCGAAATGGGGAAATCCACCTTCTCGGGTCTTTCCTGGACGGTCCGGATGACGGAACCGCCCTCCCTCGAGGTCCGGTCCGGGGAGTTCCGGCTCTCCCTCGACGAGCTGTACCCGTGGGCCCGCGCGACCGAAGGTCTTCGCGAATCCCTCGCCAGGATCAAGGACGTTGGGGGCACCGCGGCGCTCTCCGTAACCCGCCTCGAGGGGCCGGCCTTTGCGCCCGCGGAATGGCGCTTCGACGTGTCCGGGAATGTGGAGAGCCTTTCCTTTACGACCCCCTCCGTTCCCGGCACGATCGACGTGGCCAAAGGAAAGTTCCGGGCGACCCCGGAGACGCTCTTTTTCGAGGACCTCCGCACGAAGTTTCTGGACGCCTCGACTTCCGTCTCGGGCTCCCTCGAAAGCTACCGGACCGATGCGGGGCGGGGCGTGGCAACCGGGAGCGGACAACTCGGTCCGGAGGCGATCGGGTTCCTCCATGAACTAGGGAAGATCCCTCCCGGTTTTCTCGTCCACTCTCCTCTGGAATCGACAGGGGCTCGCCTGGAATGGCAAAAGGAGGCCCTTGTGGCCCTGAGCGGGGATTTCGTGATCGGCAACGGACCGAAGATCTCGGTCGACCTCTTTCGGCCCCCCGGGGAGTGGGTGGTCCGGAACCTGTCGGTCCTGGACAGGGACTCCAAAGCCTCCCTTTCCCTTCACTGGAAACCGGGATCCCTGGACCTCGCGTTCGAGGGCCACCTGGGCGAGGAGACCGAAAACAGGATATTCATTACCGATTCGCCTCCCGGGAACTGGCTTAAAGGGAACTTCCGCGCCTCCCTGCGGTTCGACCAGCCGATGCATTCCACGGCCCAGGGGACCCTGGAGGGGAAGAACCTCCGTTTCCTGCAGAGGTTTGGGATCCCCTTGTTCGTCGACAACCTCTCCCTGTCCGCGGAAGGCAGCCGCGTCGCGGTGCAGGCAGCGAAGATCACGATCGGAGACAGTCACGTTCTCCTGGAGGGAGAGGCGACGGCCTCCCCGGGCGGCCTCACGTTCAACATGGACGCATCGACGGACGGACTCGACTGGGAAAACCTGCAGAAAACCTTCGGAGCCTCCGGGGCGGAAGAAGGGGCCCCGGCTTGGGATCTGCCGGTCCAGGGGACGGTGAGGCTGCGGTCGGGGTATTTCCGATACGGCCGGCATACCGTGGAGCCGGCCGCGGCCGAAATCACTCTCAAAAAATCGGAGGTGACACTCACGGTCACGGAAGCCGCTTATTGCGGCATCCCCTTCACCGGCACGCTCCGTCCGACCCCCGGGGAGATGGCGTTCGAGCTCCGGCCGAACGCGAAGGATGGAGATATCGAATCCGTCTACGACTGCCTGACGGATGATAAGGGGCGCGTGACGGGCAGGTTCGATCTCGCCGGGGAGGTTAACGGGCGCGTCCGGGAGGGCGAAGACCCGGTCCGTTCCCTCCGGGGGAACCTGGATCTCACCGCCAGGGATGGCCGATTCTACGGGACCCCGATCTTGTCCCGGATCCTCTCCTTCCTGAGCGTCACGGATATTTTCCGGGGGAAGATTCCCGACATGTGGAAGGAAGGATTGGAATACCTCTCGATGTCCAGCCGGGGAGAAATCCGGGACGGCAACGCAACGATCACGGAATACGTTCTCGACGGCACCACCGTGGACGTGGTCGGCCAGGGCCGGATCGATCTCTCCACGCGGGAATTGGATTTCCAGGTGCTCGTGGCCCCTCTCACTACCGTAAATTCCGTGATCTCGAAAATCCCCCTGCTCGGCTACATCCTCGGCGGAAAACTGGTCGAGGTCCCGGTCAAGGTCTCCGGGACCACTGCGGACCCGAAGGTCTCCCTGCTCGAACCCGCGTCGGTCGGGAAGAATCTGCTGGGAATCGCGGAGAGAATCTTCCTTCTCCCCGTGGAACTGATCCGGCCCGTCCTGCCCGGCGAGAAGAGCGTGGACCGGTGAGTGTCTCCCCCTCCTTTCCGTGAACGATCTCGTTGATCCGCCGGGGCCGGACGCCGATGTCCTTAGCCAGCCGGTACTGGCTGATGCCCAACGGCAGGAGGAACTCCTCCCGCAGGATTTCACCGGGGTGGATCGGCGGCAGGACTTTTCTTGTCATTTTCTTCCCTCGCGGCTAATGGTAGTCCACAATCTCCACATCCTAGGCGAAGGTGTGTGCGAACGGGAAGTTGTTTGCGCCGGGTTTGCGTACTCCTGTCACTTCCTGTCCTGAATCGAAGAGGCCCTTCCCTTAAGTGCGGCCAAAGTGGTACACTTTGGTCGGAAGGAGGAGACACCGATGCCTGCGAGAAATCCAAGAGTGAACGTGGTGCTGGAAAAACCGCTCTACGAAGCGGTGGATCGCCTGGCGAAGGCGGAAGGCGTCTCGCTTTCGACGATTGTGCGGGACCTCGTCAAGGAAGCGATCGAGATCCGGGAAGACATCGATCTTGGCCGCATCGCAGAGTCGCGGGAAAAGTCCCTGAAACGTTCCCGGGCACTCGCCCACAAGGAGATCTGGGGATAACGTGGCGTTTACGGTAAAGTATCACCCCGACGTCAGAGAGGTCGATCTTCCCCGGATCAACGTGAAAATGCGGGAACGCATCCGCAGGGCGATCGAGTCCCGCCTGATGACGGCACCCCAGGAGTACGGGCTTCCCCTGAGGAAGAGCCTGGGAGGGTATTGGAAACTCCGGGTGGGAGATTTCCGCATCGTTTTCAAAGTCCAAGGGGAGGTCGTATATGTCCTCGGGATACGCCACCGGAAGAAGATCTACGAGGAGGTACCGGGTCGGATAAGATAAAAAAAACCGGTGGCTTGCGACGGCGCTGGTGGGGTTCTCTTCCTCGGGAGGATATTCGCGTGAGGAGCGTACATACCAGGAGACTCGTGCCGATCGGCGGAGGGAAGCCCTCGTGAGCTCAATCGAAAACCCGGCCGGCCGGCCGTTCCGCCTGGTCGTCCCCCTCCTTGCGCTCCTCGTCCTCCTCCCCGCGCCCGCCCGGGCGGATTGGGGCGTGGAGCTTACCCCCTTCGCCGGTTTCCGGTTCGGCGGGAGTTTCGAGGACAACACGACCGGCCTCGACCTGGATGTGGACGAGGGGGAGAGCTTCGGGCTCATTCTCGGTGCCCGGGCCACCGACGAGACCAACTACGAGCTTTTCTACAGCGTCCAGAAGACGACACTGCAAGGGGAAGGGCTTTTCGCGGGAGAACCCCTCTTCGACCTGGACATTCATTATCTCCACCTCGGCGGGACCTACCTGTTCCCGGGAGAGAGGGTGCACCCCTTCATCGACGGGGGGTTAGGTCTTACCTACTTTTCCCCGGACGGGCCCGGGCTGGACTCGGAAATCGACTTCTCCCTCTCCCTGGGGGCCGGGGTGATCATTCCGATCTCGAAGAGGGTGGGACTTCGCTTCGAGGGGAGGGGGTTTCTGACGATTCTCCCGGACAACACGGACATCTTCTGCGTCTCTTCCGGCGGGGTGGCTTGCGCCGTGCGGGTGCAGGGGGACGTATTCGGCCAGGTCTTGCTGCTGGGGGGGATAACCTTCGGGCTCTGACGGGAACCCGGGCGGGCCCCGGCGACCCGGGGGATTACCGGCCCAGGAGGAACCACTCCCCTTACGATCAATTTACGGGGATCGCGGCGGCAATTTCCCGGCTGAGAGTCGCGAGCGCACTGCTCATCGCTCCCACCAGGGCGTCGTAATCCTGTCCCTCCACCGGTTCCCTAACGTTCGACTCGCGCGCGGAAAGGATTTTCTTGTCCTCTTCCCGGGAAACGGTCCACCGCGCCGCAAGGGTTACCGATTCCCCGATGACGCCTTCGAACCGAATCAGATCGACTCCGACCCGGTATTCGGCCGGGAAGGGGTATGCATCCCGCCCCCACCGAAGGACGGTCACATGGTCCTTGGAGAGGAGAACCGACAGGTTCTCCGCGAGCACCCGGGAAATGTCCTCCTCGAGGGAACCCGCCCATCGCTCGAATTCGTCAAGCTGTAGCTCCCTCGGACTCGATCGGGTAAGGATTTGCGGACGGCTGAGATAATCCGGGATGGCGATCGGCCCAATTGCGACGGCGATCCCCTGCTCCGCCGGGACACTCCCGGGAAGATCCCCGGAAACCGTAAGCGGATTGAGAGTGTAAAACTTCGCCTCCTTGGAGCTGGCGCACCCGCCCACTCCCAAAAGGGAAATTCCCAGGATGAGGGCAACTGTTTTCCCGCGGAGATCGTGAATCAATGGGCTCCTCCTTCCCTGCTCATATTCGCAGCGTTCGCGTCCCGCAAGCCGGGTCAGGGCAATGTGCAAGCGCCGAAGATGATGAACCCGAACCGGTCGCCCGACGCGGTCAGGGTCATTTTCCCGGTTTCTTCTCCGATTGTCGCGCTCCAGCCACGGCCCTGCTGCCCCCCCTGAATGACAATCATGCCGTTTTCCCGCTCCATGCGCTCGATCCCCACCTCCCGCACCGCTCCGTCCGCAAGGGTTCCGCTGGCCGTTTTCTTCTGGAAGTCGATCCGGATAAACTGCGGGATGTTCACGGACTCCGCCGTCGTCTCGAAACAGCCCTCATTGGCTCCACATTCCATGACTTCGATCGGGACACACAGCAGCGGAGAAGACCCATCGAAAGCAGCGGTTGCGGATTTACTGAACGCACCACACAGGAACAAGGCGAAAAGAACAAGGGGTAGTCTTTTCATATTCGGTCTCCTTCCTTTCCGGTAATCCCAACGTACTGATTTACACGGCAATCTTGCCGGAGGACAAGCACTGTCAACATGCTGTCGACCTTCCGTCGGGCGTTGCGCGATCACTTCACCGTGTAGCCGCGACCATCGAGACACGCAGAGTAGGCGCGATTGTAGTTCGAGCGGCCCTGCTGGTAATTCGCTGTCTGCTCCTGGGCCCACTGATCCTGCTTCTGCTCCTCGCGCGCCACCTGGTCCCGCCTCCGCATGCCGCCGATCAACGCTCCCGAGGCGGCCCCGATGGCCGCTCCCTTCCCCGCGTCCCCCGCAATCGCGCCGACTGCAACCCCGCCTACCGCTCCCCGGGCTGCACCGCGACCCACGCCTCCCACCGGCGCTTCTTTCGCCGGGGGCGGAGCCGTCGCCGTGGGAGGCGCCATCGGATCGAATCCCGTCTGCCCTTTGGCCCACGTGTAACATTCGAACTGATCCTTTTCCTGCTGCTGCTTGCTCTGACCCTTGTTCGGATAGATGATCAGTTCCTGACCGAATGCAACCCCCGAAAGCGGAGGGGAAACGCCCAGGATCAGGAAAACAGAGAAGCACAGGACAACCCCGGCGACCAAATGATTCGCCTTTTTGGTTCTTCGCATCTTGCAATCTCCTTTCCCGCGAAACATTCCCTTGCGGCCGGCAATACTCCTTTCGTATCGGCCGCTTAGAAAATGGATCCCCTGTGGTTTTTGTACCGTCAGTGAATGCCGATCATACCGCCACCGACACATCCCTTTCCAGAATGCTGATCTGTACCAGGGCTCACTTGTCCGGTGTAGTCTTGGTGATCTTGACACCCTGAATGCCCAGGCCCGCCATCAGTCCCTTCTGGCTGAAGATGAAGGCATAAATCTCCGACTTGGCGGTGGTGGTCGTAAGGGTACTGGCAAGCCCCGCGTCGGCGACGACGACGGTTGGCCCCACGCCGATCTCCCAGCCCGCGCTCTTTTTTAAATAATCGAGTGCGTTTTGAGTCAGGAAAAACATCGCGTACCCGAACTTCTGCGCCCCCGCCTGCAGTCCCCAGGAAGCGGCGACCGTGTTGTAGTAGCCGACCGTCTTCCCTCCTTCCCGAAGGGCTCCTGTGCCGTACTGACCGCCGACGATTAACCCGGCCTTGACGACATCGGGAAAGACGAGGATCCCCAGTGCCACCTTGGAGAGTTCCTTTGCGGCGGGAGTGCTTGCGTAGAGTTTCAGCAGCGCCGAGTCGACGTCACGGTCGATCTCGGCCGCGGTTTCCGCGATTGCCGGACGGGGCATCACTATGCCTGCAGCCAACAATATCGCACACAGAAACACCACCACGGAAAACAAACGAAATTCAGGAAATCCTGTGCGTGTCCTGTCTCTCTTCATCATGATTCTCATCCCCTTTTCTGGAGGTATCCCCCCATCGTCATCATGTGCATGCGACCCTTAAGATTCCCGAGACACAATAAAGGATTCTCGAACGTGCCCGGAGCAGGATGGCGGAAGATCGCCATCATGATTCTCGTCTCCCTTTCTGGAGGCATCCATCGATCGTCAGCTCACCAGCTGTACGCGACGGCTACACTGGCAACGATCTGATCGGCCGAGCCACGGTCATCGGTCACCGGGCTGTCCTTGGCATCCGACAACAGACGCTGATACCGAAATCCAGCGCCCACATGCCACGACCTCCCAGATGAACGAGAATCCCCGGAACGATTCTGAAAGACTTTACTCCCCCTCCGGCAATCGTGACATCGACCGCTTTACTTAAAGCGGATGCCAGTAACGGGCCGAGAGGGAGATATTATACCCTGCAACCCGTTTCAGGACGCTGTTCTGTGTACCAGGGCTCACTTGTCCGGTGTAATCTTGGTGATCTTGGAGCCCTGCAGGCCCAGGCCCGCCATCAGTCCCTTCTGGCTGAAGAAAAAGGCGTAGATCTCCGACTTGGCGGTGGTGGTCGTAAGGGAACGGGCAAGCCCCGCGTCGACGACGACGATGCTTGGCCCCACGCCGATCTCCCAACCCGCGCTCTTTTTTAAATAATCGAGTGCGTTTTGAGTCAGGAAAAACATCGCGTACCCGAACTTCTGCGCCCCCGCCTGCAGTCCGTAGGAAGCGGCGACCGTGTTGTAGTAGCCGACCGTCTTCCCTCCTTCCCGAAGGGCTCCCGTGCCGTACTGTGCGCCGACGATGAACCCGGCCTTGACGACATCGGGAAAGACGAGGATCCCCAGTGCCACCTTGGAGAGTTCCTTTGCGGCGGGAGTGCTTGCGTAGAGTTTCAGCAGCGCCGAGTCGACGTCACGGTCGATCTCGGCCGCTTTTTCCGCGATTGCCGGACGGGGTATCACCATGCCTGCCGCCACGAATATCGCACACAGAAACACCACCACGGAAAACAAACGAGTTACAGGAAATCCTTTGCGTGTCCTATCTCTCTTCATCATGATTCTCGTCCCCTTTTCTGGAGGCTTCCCTCGATCGTTAGTTTACCAACTATCCGCGACAGCTACGGTGGCAATGATCTGAGTGTCCGAGCCACGATCATCGGTCACCGGGCTGTCACTGGCATCCGACAACAGAAGCTGATACCGTAATCCCCCGCCCACATGCCACGACCTGCTCAGATGAATCATAACCCCCGGAATGATTCTGAAACTCTTTATTCCTCCCCCGGCATTGAAGACCGGAAGGCCGGTCCTGGCGGAATCGGCATTGCTGACACCAAAATAGGTGGACATGTAGTCATCGTCCGCGTAGGTGAAACCACCGCCGATCGTGATGTCGACCGCTTTACTCAGCGGATGCCAGTAACGGGCCGAGAAGGAGATGGTAGACCCATCGTGGTTGCCACCGAGGTCAGTCAGAAGTTCGACGGATGTGAGGAAGCGCTTGCGCGAATCCTTCGGGTCTATGAAGGTAAGGCCCGCAAACACTCCACCCTCGATGGTATCGTCAATTTTCTCCATCAACTTGACAACATCGTCCTCTACATCGTCATCCCGCCCAAAACGGTAGTTGAGCAAGGGGCCTAACCGATAAACGGGATGGTCCAGCACGTTCAAATAGACTTCCGCGCCGATAAGCTGCACATAACGCTCCGTATTCTCGAACGTGTATCTGCCGAAGGGTAATGCTCCGAACGTATAGTCGTCGGATCCCTGGTAATCCGGGGCGATACCAGCACCTATCCCGAAAATGTTGGGAACGTTTTCCACGACGAACCCGGAGTCCTGCGCCTGAGCCACAGA
>Ga0307378_10011383_pt1 | contig 11463 bp, 8 predicted proteins | sample UN1MG_FD_202238 | JGI IMG/M metagenome (GOLD analysis project Ga0307378, IMG submission 202238) | Soil microbial communities from Risofladan, Vaasa, Finland - UN-1 | ecosystem: Environmental > Terrestrial > Soil > Coastal area > Acid sulfate soil | place: Finland: Risofladan, Vaasa | collected...
CGAGGCCCTGGCCGAGGGCACGGGCGGCAGATACTACGCGGTCGACAGCATCGAAACGATCCCGCAGATTTTCTCGCAGGAGGCACGCCCGTCGACCGGCAAGCTCCTGCGGGCTTCGGAGGCCGGATTTCCAGCGGAGCTTGCCGCGTCGCCGCTGTCTGATAGGCTTGGCGCGCCGCCGGCCGTCGGGCAGTATGTGCTGGTGAAAGCCCGCGACCGCTCGGAGGTCGCGATCACCGTTGACGCCGGCAAGCCGCTGCTCGCGGCCTGGCGCACCGGCGTGGGACGCAGCGTGGCGTTTGCCGCGCCGGCGGGTGTATTTACCGGCTGGGCCGACGCCGGCGCAATGTGGGCGCGTGCCATCGCCTGGGCCGCACGGCCGCCGGGCGATCCCCAGACGACCGCATCGGTTATCGTCGACGGCGAGACGGCGCACATCGAGGTCGCTGCACCGGAAGCCGGCCATTCAGATTTGCGGGCGATTGTGGTGAATCCCGACGGAGCACGCACCGAGCGGCGGCTGCACCAGGCGGCGGCCGGGCTGTATGCAGCTTCCTTCAGCATCGAGAGGCCGGGCGTGTATCCCGTTACCATTGTTGAACGAAACGACGATGGCGATATTGTCAGGACTCGCGCCGCGGCCGTGCTCAGCTACTCGAGCGAATACGCCCGCGTCGGAATCGATCGTGCAACACTCGCCGGGATAAGCTCGGCAACGGCGGGCGGCATGCTCGCCGATCTCGCTTCACTGCCGCCGCCGCCCGAAGGTCAGGCCCCCGCGTTTGTGAATGTCGGCTGGCTGCCCGCTCTTCTCGCCCTGCTGCTGTTCCTTTTGGGCCTTGCCATCACGTGAATACGCGCAAGGCTTTCAAGTTGTTATGAAAATGGCAAGCTATAGTCCGTTCTAACAGGAGGGAGGGTTGATTATGCTTCCAACCATTACGATCATAGTGGGGGCGGCCGCCATACTCACACGTCTGCCGCTGCTGCTTTTCACGGAGCGTACTCGAGCAAAGTACGCCACATTCGTTTCGATGCAGCCGCTGATGAGCATCCAGGGCCTGCTGATGATTGCCGCGGGCGTGCTGATCGGCTACTCGAGCACCAGGCTCGACCTGCCGCTCGAGTGGGTGATGTGGATAGTCGGGGCGCTGATGTTTGTTTTCGGCGTGATATACGTGATCGCCCCGCAGGTGCCCAGGCAGTTGTGGGATTCGCTCGTAACCCCGCGCAGCACTAGAACGCTGCGAGTGCTCACGGGCATAGGCACGGCGATAGGGCTGTTTATCCTGATTCTCGGTGTGAGCTGGCTGGATCAGGTTCCGCGCGAGGCGCCGCCGCAAGCACCGAGGCTGACGGGCATGCCCACCCAGAAGCAGATCGACACGCTCAACGACTACCTCGCCGAGCTGTCGAAAACCGCGCAGGAGAATTCCGAGCAGCTCGAGGAACTGCAAGGGGCGATCAGCCCGCAGATTCCCAAGCGGATTGCGGAGCTTGAGCAGTCGGTCAAGGACAATTCGGACCGCATATCGAGTTTGCAGGAATCGCTGGCGCAGATAGGAAAGCAACTGCAGCAGTTTCGCGCGTCGCCCGGCGAGGCAACCGTCGCCCCGTGACCGCGCAATTGACCGGCGCGGGTTACCTGGTTTCGATCACGCCCCGGTACATGGCATTGCCGCGATACAGCAGCACCTGCACGCGCATCTTGGGGCGCACCTGCGCCATGAGGGCGGCCAGTGTGTCGGGGTCTGAAACCCGATGCCCGGCTATGCGGAGTATCAGGTCGCCGCGCGCCACGCCTGCATCAAACGCCGGGCCGCCGCGGGTGACGTCGGTAACGATCAGGCCGATATCCGCGTCTACGTGAAGTGCCTGGGCGAGGTCGGGCGTGATCTTCTGAAGCCCCAAGCCCAGTTTTTCGCGGGCGAGATCGAAGCCGGATTTCTGCGGCACCTTCTCGATCGCCAGCGAAACCCTGACTTCGCGCCGGTCACGCAGCACCTTCAGCGCGATCTTGTCTCCCGCGTCCTTGCGAAGGATCATGCGGGCGAAGTCGAACGGATCGGCCACGGGAGCGCCGTCGGCCTCGACTATCACATCATGGCGCCGGAGGCGCCCAGATGCCGCAGGCGATTTATCGTCTACGTCGGTGACGAGGGCGCCTGTCGGCGGCACGCCTAGCTGCTCGGAAATTTCCGGCGTGATCTGCTGAAGGTGCACGCCCAGCCACAGCCGCTTCAGCAGCCGGTAGTCCAGCAGCTCCGCCAGGGCCGCCTTCACGCGGTCGATCGGCAGCGCAAAGCCTATCCCCTGCGCCTCCGCCACAATGGCCGTATTGATGCCGATCAACTCGCCGTTGATGTTGATCAACGGGCCGCCGCTGTTGCCCGGGTTGATTGCCGCGTCGATCTGAACCAGGTGCTCCAGCACCACGCGCCCCTCGGCTTGCACCGAACGTTCGGTGGCGCTAAGCACCCCCACTGAAACCGAGTTCTGAAAGCCGAACGGATTGCCCATCGCAATGACCGTCTCGCCGATCATCAGGTCCGACGACGTGCCCATCTGGATGCTCGGAAACGGATCGGTCGATTCGATCTTCAGCACCGCCAGGTCGTGCTCGGGGTTCGAGCTGATCAGCGATGCGTTGTATTGTTTGCCGTTCGACAGCGTGATCGTGATTTTCGACGCGCGGTTGATGACGTGCTCGTTCGTTACCACCAGGCCTGATGTATCGATTATCACGCCCGACCCGAGGCTCGATGTTCGGTACTGACGCTGATGAAACCGCTCGTGAAATTCGCGGAACAGCTCGTTGAACATCCGGTCGCGGAAGCCGTAGAACGGGTCGTATTGCTGTCGTATGATGCGTTCGGTGGAGATGTTCACCACGGCCGCCGAGCACTTTTCGATCGCCTCCACCACGGGCGTCCGCCGCGAAGCCGCTGCAGCGGGGCCGCTCAAGACCGCGACGGCGATCGCGGCACAGGTGAATCTCCGCATTATGTGCGTCATGTGTGTTTCGTCCTGAACGAGGCCCGGGCGAGGCGGCGCGCGTCCGCCGCCTCACCGCAGGCCGCTGTGTTTCAATCCGCGTTCTCCGCGTCAGCCGCGCCTTCCGTCTCCGCCGCGTCCGGCGCCTGATCGCCGGCAGGCTCATCAGCCAACAGCATGCCGCTCAGCGGCTTGTTGAGCAGCTTGACGCTGTAGTCGGCCAGGATGAACACCGGCGAGGCGTCGGCCGTGCTCGCATAGGCCCTGCCGTTGTCGAGAAGCTTCCCGATCCGAAGCACCTTGTCCTGGTCGTCCTTCACCTTCACAGTGATGACGGTTGCCGGGTTGTCCAGCCCGTATTTTGCGAGGTCTTCGGGAGCATATTCCACATACTCCTCGCACCGCAGCAGGTGCAGGTGGTCGATCGTGCCGGCAACGGCGGTTTCATTCGGCTTGCGGCCCTCGGGCAACTCAACCGCCCAGGCGGCGTCCTTATTTTCACGGGTGCAGTTGAACGTCTCGCCGCCGCTCACAATTTTCAGCCCGAGCGCGTCGTCGCTTTCAAACTTCATCACGTTCAGCGACAGCAGGTTGCCCGCGAGGTCATCGTGAACGGATTTGCGCACGGTGAAAACCATCTTCTTCGAGTCGACCTTCGCGTACCAGGTGTCGTCATCTGCCTTTGCGCCGATCAGCACCTTGTAGGCTTCTTCCGCAGCTTGCTCACCCTGGCCTTTCACCGTGACGGTTGCCGTAACGGCCGGAGCATCCAGCCCGTATGCCTTCAGGTCGTCGGTCTCCTCGGCGATCACGCGCTCGGCATCGAGCGACGACAGCGCCCACAGCACATTGTTGACCTTCGACATCTCGGCCCGCCCAGCGACCGGTTTGCTGATGGCCCACTCGCCTTCCTTGATCTTGACCGCTGAGAAAACGATCCCGTCGCGCCGGACGATATCCAGTTTCTGCGAATCCCATTTCGAGAAATCGAGCATGCGTTTCGACCGGAACGCGAGGTATCCCTTCGCCGCTTCATCGGCAAGCTTGCCGCTGACCTTCACCACGTGGGGGCTGTCGGGCAGCTTGGCGTAACACAGGTCGCCCTCCTTCATGCCCACCAGCAGCTTGAAATCTTTCGTATCGTCTTCGCCGGTCTTCTGCCTCACGTCCACGATGGCCGGTGTGTCAAGCCCGTACTGTGCGAGGTCGCCCGGCTCGTCGATCCATTCGTCTATCTTCGTTTCCTCCAGCAGCTTCGCGAGGTCGCGCGTTGCGGTGCCGTCTGCCTTCACATCCTGCGGCATCGTCATCTTCCAGTCGGGGCCATCTTTCTGGAGCGCGATGGTCGAATCGCCGCGCGCAATGGTGATGCCGGTGACGTCGTCTGCCTTGACGGCCAGCAGCGTGCGGTCGCGGAGGTCCGCCGCCGAGGCCGACAGCTTCTCGACGATCTCGGCCTTCAGCGTGAACACCGAGCTTTCGCCGTCTACGCGGGCATAGACCTTCCCGGCGTCGTCGTCTTCATCCGTCTCGCGGGCCGGGCCGCCGATCAGCAGCTTGCTTGTGCCTTCCTGTTTCTTGCAGGTGAATTCGACGCTGATTGCGGGGACGTCCAAACCGTACTGTGCGAAATCGGTCACGTCGTCGGCCGTGAAATCCTGCTTCTCGGCGTCGCGCACGGCGCTGATGATGTCGGCAACCTTCGATGAATCGGCGTTGTCCGCCGGTTGCTCGAGCCGCCAGGCATCGTCGCTCTTGTTGAGCACCGCCGTGCCCGATTCGTTGGTAAGGGCGATTTCCTCCACGCGGTGCGTCAGCAGTTCGAACGGGTGCCGGTAGCGGAAATCCGTCACCTTCTGATCGATGTCGTCGAGGATGTCGGCGCCCACGCGATAGACGGTGGCGTCGTCCCTGAACTTGACGTACAGGTCGTTGTCGCTTGTGGACGTTCCGCTGCTGTCGATACCCTTCACTGCCTTGCCAATCAGCAGCGTTTGCGGCTTGCCCTTCCTGCCCGCCGCGGTCACCTCGGCCTGGGGCTTATCGAGGCCGTAATCGGCGAGGTTTATTCCGCCTTCGCCCGTCTTGACGGTGCCTTTGAACTGCATGAACTCGCATGCAGACAGCACGGCTTCAACCTTCGCCTTGTCGGCGCGGTCTGCCAGCGGCGCGGTGAGCCTCCAGATGTCGTCTTTCTTTTCGCAGGCGATGTGGATATCGCCCTTCTTGATCTCCAACGCTGTTGCGGTGCCGGTCTTGAGATCGGGGAAAACCTTATCCCGCGCCAGCTTTGCTTCTTCGGTCGGTTTGATGTGCTTCGGCAGCACCACCGCAGCAGCTATGCCGACCGCCATTATGATGAACAGGACGAGCGTAGTCTTGTAGTTCATCGGATCAACATTCCTCCTGATGCAAATACTGTTGCCGTGTCAGTTCGAGCGCCGCCAATAGACTATGCCGCCGATGACCAACACCAGGTACGGCAGGCCGAAAAGCGTGCCCAGGAAGATGATGTTTTGCTCATCGGGCTTTATGGCCATCGGTTTCGCGAAGAAATCCTTGGCGCCGATGTCGAGGCGATCCGTCTTCTTCGCGAGCCAGTTCACGCAGTTGAGAGCGAAGTCGATGTTGCCCGGCCCGCGGGTTACGGCGCCGTTTGAAAGCACATCGCCGTCGGCCAGGGCTACAATCCTGGCGCCGTTGAAATTGGGGTCCGGCTGAGGCGGCGGCCCGTATGGGTTCGGCGGAGGCATGTTCGGATCGTTCTCAGTTGCGGCAACGGCCAGCGAGACCGGCCCGGAAATATCGATCCCGGTGTTGTATTCCATCCGTTCCTGGCCCAGTTGATTCAGCTCGCCCCAGCCATCGTCGGAGGTCGCTGCAATTGTTGCCGCATTGAAACGCGCGGGCATCGGCTGCCCCTGCGGACCGGGCTGCGGTGCAATCGGCTCAATTGCGCCGCTCACGTGGAATATCGTGACCACGTTGCCCAGCTTTTCCGTTATCTCATGCGGCGGATGCTGCGCGTGAATCTGATAGCTTAGCTCCTGTCCGAATATTCCTCCGCCGCGTCCGATTGCGAGTGCGTCGCTGCGGACGCGTATGTTACGCTCCGCCAGCAGCCGCTCCAGGCCCGTCGGCGGAACCTTGGTGAATTCCGGCTCGAGCGCCACCAGCAGCTTGCCGCTGCTGTCGAGATAATCCTCGATCAGGTCAAGCTCAGTTGTCGAAAAAGCATGCTTCGGCCGTACGATCGCAAGTATGTCGCAATCGTCCGGAATGCCGTCCGTGGCTATATTGATTGTCTTGAGTTCGTAGTTGTCCTTGCGGATATGATCGCCAAGGATCGACATCGAGGCTTCGCGGCCGCTGCTTTGTTCCAATGGAAGCTCGCCCTTGCCGCCGGTGAAATAGACCACCGGCTTCTTCTCGTCGGTAACTTTCAGCAGCGCAGCCGTGAACGCGCTTTCGCCGGCAAATTTCGGGTTCATCTCCTCACCACGCATACGAGCGTAGGGGTCCATACCCTCTATCAGCTCCTGAAGCATCACCTGCCTGGTTACGTCCGAAGTGCGAAACACAACAGACAGCGTCTGCTCGCAGCCTTCGTTCTTGCTGAAGAAGTCTTCCAACTCCTTCTGATGCATCGGGTCGATGTAATTCACCGTCACCTTGCCATCGGAGCTGCGGCCAAAATCGTCGAGCATCCGTTTCGTGGGGCTGTAAAGGTCGATGGGAATGCCATAGACGCCCAATTGCCCGGGCGGGAGGATCACGGTGATCTCCACGTCTTTTTCAAGGTTCTCCAAGATGCTGATGGTCTTGCCCGACAGCGTGAACCTGCCGACGTTGGTGAGATCGCGCTGGTGGTAATACAACGAGCCGAGGTAGTTCACCACCACCACAATGCCCAGCCCTATCAGGGACATCGCTACTACGTTGGCTCCGACCATGCCGCGACGCGACGACGACAGCAGGGCCGGCAGGCTGAGCGCCACCGACGCAGCCAGCAAACCGATGCCGATGCACGTAAGCACGATGAACTGAGCCGTGCCAATGCCCTCCACCGGGCTGGCCACCGCCTTGGACCACAATATTCCGCCCATCGCCGCAGCCAAGACACCCACGGGCAGCATCAGCAGAGCCGCCAGCCGCCATTTGATCAGACCTCCGCCGATCAGCAGAACCGCACCGGCCGGCACAAAAGTCAGGCTGAAGCTGTTTTTCCACCCGCCCGCAACGGCAAACGCCACCACACCCGCCATCAGGCACGTCGTGCCGGTCAGCGCCAATATCACGCCGATCAGATCGATAAAAGAACTTCTATTCGGTTTCAAGGCTCATGCCTCCTTCAAGCGAATCAGATGTCAGACGCGGCCCAATCGGATCAACGCCACTTGTGGCTCTCAACCATCCGCACGGTAAGGAACAGGAAGAACACCACCAGCGAGATGTAGTACAACACGTGCTGGCTCATCACCAGGCCCTTGGTGAAATCCATATAATGCACCGATGCATCGGCGTATTCGATTATCTTCCCGATGTTGATCGTCAGGCCGAATAGCGGGAAATCGGCCGATACCAGCCGCCCCAGGCCCCCGATTATGAACAGCACGAAGATCGCCACAATGCTCAGGAACGCCGCGATAACCTGGTTCTTCGTGAACGACGATATGAACAGGCCGATGGAGATCAGCAGCGATCCCAGCAACACCACGCCCAGGTAACCCGCGAAGATCATGCCGTAGTCGGGGCTGCCCTGCCGAGCAACCACATACACGAACACCAGCGTCGGCACCTGCATCGCAACGTAAAACGCCAGCGCCCCCAGGAACTTGCCGATCGTTATCTCAACGTCGGTCACAGGCACAGTCAGCATCGTCTCGAGCGTGCCCGACCGCGCTTCTTCCGACAGCAGCCGCATCGTGATCAGCGGGCATAGAAACAGCGTCAGCCACGTGATGCTGCCGAACAGCGGCTCCAGATGCGCCCGCATGCTCCCAAGCACGCTGTAGTTGAATATCAGCGAGACCACGATCAGATACGCACCCATCAATATGTAGGCTATGGGCGACAGGAAGAACGCACTCAGCTCGCGCCAGGCTATCACCGGGGCCTTGGTGAACATCAGCCCCGCCACCGCCCCCGCAGCAAGCAGCAGGAAGCCCAGCAGGTCGGTTCCCCTCGCCACCGAAACAGCGCTCCCGGCCGCATCGCCGTCGCCGACGGCCTGCGGGCCCGGAACAGCCAACAGCAGCACAAGGCCGCATATAAACAGAACTGCTCCAGCCAGGCAACAGATCGATTTCTTATTCATCGTTATCCTCCCCCTCGCCGACAGCCGCCGGCACTTCGCTCAGCGGGGCCAGCTCCTGCGTGGTCGTCTCCACAAACACGTCCTCCAGCGTAAGCGCCCGCTGGCGAAGCTCCAGCAGCTTCCACTGCCGGGCCACCATCATCTGGAAAATCTCCGAACGCAGATCGCAGCCGTGGGCAAGCTCGAGCGTCAGCCGATGCGCGCCAGCAGTGGCCGCCTCGGCGGCACGCCTCACCGACTCCACGCCCTTCAGGCCCTGCAACGCACCCCGCAGCTCGCGCTCCGGCGCCGCCGCCTCGATGTCCAGGTAAGGCGACGCCTGCAGCTCGTTCATCGTCATCTGACGGGCGATCATGCCGTTGTTGATGATGATAAACCGCTCGCAAACCGACTCCACCTCCGGCAGAATGTGCGTGGAAAGCAGCACAGTGTGAGTGGAACCAAGCTCCTTGATCAGCGACCTGACATGGCGAATCTGGTTGGGATCAAGCCCCACCGTTGGCTCGTCCAGGATCAGAATCTTCGGATTGTGCAGAAGGCAGTCGGTCAGCCCCACACGCTGGCGCTGCCCCTTCGACAACGTGCCGATGATCTGATTCTCAAACTCTCGCGCGCCGCAGCGCTCCAGCGCCTCCGCAATGCGCGCCTGTCGCTCCTTGCGGGGCACATTCTTCAGCTTGGCACGGAAATTCAGATACTCCCGCACACGCATATCCGGGTAAAGCGGATTGCTCTCCGGCAGATAACCGATGTTCTGCCGCACCTGCAAGCTCTCCAGGAATACGTCGTGGCCGGCGACCCGCGCCACGCCCGACGTAGCCGGAATGAAGCAGGTGAGAATGCGCATCGTGGTGGTCTTCCCCGCACCGTTGGGGCCGAGGAACCCCACGATCTCGCCTTCCCCCACGTGGAACGTGACATCGTCGACGGCACGGAAATCGCCGTACGCCTTCGTCAGGTGCTGCACGTCAATCATAGGAACTCAGGCTCTCCTCAAAACAAGAGTGCGTCGAATTCAACGCCGGATGCAGGCGGCCGAGCCGATCGTCCGGCTGGATTCATTCACTGTTGTAAGATAAGAAAACGGGCATTTCTTCAAGGTCGTTCGAAGCATCTCTCTCCGGCGACAACCCGCCGTATACTATTTGTGCCTGCTGCATGCGCAGCGTTCAAAAAAAAGCCGCTCACCGCGGCCTGCTCGCCTAATCCCCCTCGTGCTCGCGCAATCGCGCCCTGATCTGCTCCAGGCTGTGAAGCTTGCCGCTGTCCACGCCCGGGCACCGCCGCCGGGCACCTTGCCAGTCATGCTCCGAACGCAGATACTCCCGCCAGAACGGAAACGTACGGCACTGAACCGGCCGAACCGGATAAATATCGCAGCCCACGGGCGACCAGAAAATGCAATCGCCGTTGGGAAGCTCGATGAGGCTCTGATCGCCGCCCACCTGCCGCACATACTGCGAGCGAAACGCCTCCACGCTCATTTTCAAATGCGCCGCAGCCGCCTCGACTTCCTCATCCGTGATCCACACGTAGCCCGGCTCGCCGCGGCAGCAATCGCCGCACCGCACGCACGAAAAACGCAGCCCTTCAGCATACCACACGGCATCCCGCGGCCTGCCCGACGAGACCGATGCTCGTTTGCGTTGCCTCCGCATCCTTCCTGCTCCATTTCAGCAACTTCACCCGGCGGCGGTATGCTCGCTCGAGCGCCGGAACAGCTTGCCCCACAACGCCTTCACAAGGCCCAGGAGCGTATACGTGGTGAAAAGCGCCGCCAGCGCAACCTTCCCGCGCAACGCCATCAGCACAGTCAGCGTGATCAGAGCCATCAGCCACGGAAACGACCGCGAACCGCGGAACAGGCGGTCGCCCATATGCACATACTTCACCCGCGTTACCATCAGCAGGCCCGCCACCAGCGCCATAAAAGGCATCACAACCACCAGCGGATGCTCCGGCAGCGAACTCAGCGGCCGAGCCTGCAGGTAGCTGTCCAGAATCACAAGCGTAGCGATCTGCCCAGCAGCCGCAGGCGAAGGCAAACCATAGAAATGCTCGTGGTCCTCCGCCTCCACAGTCGTCTCCAGGTTGAAACGCGCCAGACGCAGCGCCGCACACACAACATACAAAACCGACACCAGCCACACGAACTTCTGGATTTCGTAAGGCATCCCCACGCGGCCGTAGTAAGTCTCCAGGCTGATACGGTTCACCAGCACCGCCGGCGCCAGCCCGAACGTAACGATATCGCACAGCGAATCGAGCTGCGCCCCGAACGAACCGGCAGTCTTCGTCAGCCGGGCCACCTGGCCGTCCAGCAGGTCGAAAACCATCCCCAGCAGAATCATCCACGCCGCAAGCTCATAGTGGCTGTCGGCCGACAGAATAACCGACGCAAAACCCGCCGTCAGATTCCCAAGCGTGATCATCGACGGGAGAATGCTGATCTTCCTCATGCCTTGGCCGCTCCGCTTGCGCCGGAACCTTCCGCAACCTGCCCCGCCGGCGGCATCATCCCGATGACCGTGCTGCCGCCGCGCACCTTCTGCCCCACCTTCACCACCGCCGAAAACGGCACCTCGAGCGAAACCAGAAGCTCAGTTCGCGAACCGAACTTGATCATCCCGAACCGCTCGCCCCGCGCAAGCTCAGCACCCGGCCCGCAAACGCACACAATCCGCCGCGCCACCGCGCCCGAAATCTGCCGCACAAGCATCCTGCCGCCGCCCGGCAGCGTCAGGCCCACCGCATTCGACTCGTTCTGCGTCGACGCCTCGCCGCGAAACGCAGCGTGGAAAGCCCCCTCGCGATACTTCACATAATCCACCCGACCGGCACACGGAGCGCGATTCACATGCACATTGAAAATCGAAAGGAAAATCCCCACGCGCAACGCCCTGCCCCCGATGAAATCAGGCTCGTCCACCTCCACCACGTCCGTCACCACGCCGTCGGCCGGCGCCACCACAGCCGCCGGGTCATCCGGAATCCGGCGCGGCGGATCGCGGAAAAACCACACCACCATGCAAAGCGGCACGCCAAACACAACCGCCAGCGGCCACCATACAAGCCAGCCGCCCGCAACCGCCAACGCCCCGAAAAGCAGCGAAAAAATCGCCAATTCGCGGTAACCGTATTTCGCAAAAGGA
>Ga0307378_10011385_pt1 | contig 11461 bp, 10 predicted proteins | sample UN1MG_FD_202238 | JGI IMG/M metagenome (GOLD analysis project Ga0307378, IMG submission 202238) | Soil microbial communities from Risofladan, Vaasa, Finland - UN-1 | ecosystem: Environmental > Terrestrial > Soil > Coastal area > Acid sulfate soil | place: Finland: Risofladan, Vaasa | collected...
GGTTGGCGCTTGGCGCCATACCCTACCCAACTCAGCCGCCTCCGCCCTGGCAGCCGTGGCTGCGGCGGCCGGATAGATTGAGCCGAACATTAGACCCGCCTATTCCCAAGGAACGAGGAAGACCTGAAATGGCCAAGACTCCGAATGCACCGAGAAGTCCGAGGATGCCGCGAGCGACGCGGTTCCCGCCGAAGGAGAAGCCGTCGGACGATCCGTCCGCCGTCGCCACGGCCGCACCCGCCGCCGCGCCCGCCGCCGCGCCCGCCGCCGCGCCCGCCGCCCCACCGGCACCGCCGCCGGCCGAGGCCGAGGGCTTCGACGAGGAATCCCATATCCGCTATGAGGCGGCCAAGCGCAGCGACCTCCACATCGCCGAACTCCAGAAAATGACGGTGGCCCAACTCCACGCCATCGCCAAGCAGGAGAACCTCCCCGACTACGCGGGCCTGAAGAAACAGGACCTCGTGTTCCAGATCCTCAAGAACCGGGTCCAGTCGTCCGGCCTGATGTTCGGCGAGGGGGTCCTGGAGGTGTTGCCCGACGGGTTCGGGTTCCTGCGGTCGCCGGACTATAGTTACATGCCGTCGCCGGACGACATCTACGTAAGCCCCAGCCAGATCCGCCGGTTCGGCCTCCGGACGGGGCACGTCGTGGCCGGCCAGATCCGCCCCCCCAAGAACGACGAGCGGTACTTCGCCATGCTCAAGGTCGAGGCGGTCAATTACGATAACCCCGAGACCCTGCCCGAGAAGGTCGTCTTCGAGGACCTGACGGCGCTCTTCCCGACCAAGCGGCTGCTCCTGGAAACGACGCCCGAGGAACTCGACATGCGCATCGTGGACCTCATCACGCCGGTCGGCAAAGGCCAGCGCGGCCTCATCGTGAGTCCCCCGCGCGCCGGCAAGACGGTGCTGCTCCAGAAGATGGCCAACGCCGTCATCAAGAACAACCCCGAGTGCGTTGTGATCGTCCTCCTCATTGACGAGCGGCCGGAGGAAGTGACCGACATGGAGCGGAACGTCCCCGGGGCCGAGGTCATCTCGAGCACCTTCGACGAGCCCACCGCCCGCCACGTCCAGGTCGCCGACATGGTCATCGAAAAGGCCCGGCGCCTGGTCGAGTACGGCAAGGACGTCGTCATTTTCCTCGACTCGATCACGCGCCTCGCGCGGGCCCACAACGCCGAGATGCCGCACTCCGGCAAAATCCTCTCCGGCGGCGTGGACGCCAACGCCCTCCAGAAACCGAAACGGTTCTTCGGCGCCGCCCGCAACATCGAGGAAGGCGGAAGCCTGACCATCATGGCCACCGCCCTCGTTGACACCGGCAGCCGCATGGACGAGGTCATCTTCGAGGAGTTCAAGGGCACCGGCAACATGGAACTCCACCTCGACCGGCGCCTGATGGACAAGCGCGTCTTCCCGGCCCTCGATGTGTCGGGCAGCGGCACGCGCAAGGAAGAAAACCTGCTGGACCCGCAGGAACTGAAATGCGTGTGGGCCCTGCGGCGGGTGCTGACGGAGATGAACCCGGTCGAGGCGATCCAACTCCTCCGGAGCCGCCTCGAAAAGTCGCACACCAACGCCGAGTTCCTGATGTCGATGAACCTGTCGTAAAGGCAGTGCCTGAGTGCCTGAGTAGAATCGAGGCCGACGCGGAAGCGTCGGCGTATATTTGCCGCAAAAAAACCCCCGAGCCTTTCGGCCCGGGGGTTTTCGTTTGGACTGGCCCGCATCAGGCTTGGACGCGGGTCACGTTCTCGGCCTTGGGGCCCTTGGGGCCCTGGGTCACTTCGAACTCAACTTCGTCGCCCTCCGCGAGGGTCTTAAATCCGTCGCCCTTGATGGAACTGTAGTGGACGAAGACGTCGGTGCCGCCCTCCTGTTCGATGAAACCAAAGCCCTTCTGCTCGTTGAACCACTTGACTTTGCCCTTTGCCATCGCGAGGCACTCCTTCACAGTTCCCGGACTCTCAGGCCGCGGCTCGGCCGGGAATCCCTTCTACGGGAAGAGGCTCCCGCCGGCACCGGCCATTCCGGGACCGGGCGCGCCCTGGACCGCTCCTGTAGCGGTCCATACTCGCGCACCCATTCAGTGTGGTAGGCTATCTCGCGAATTGCACGATGTCAATGCAAAAAAGAGGGGGGAGCCCATCCGGGTGCACCAGAATTTTCTGGCAGGGCCCTTTTTGCTGTCACCCCGAGCGAAGTCGAGGGGTCTCGCCGTGGTCGTTGCCGTTGGGTTGTCCGCACGGCGAGATTCCTCGACTCGCTGCGCTCGCTCGGAATGACAGCCTTTTCCTGCGTGCCAGAAATCTCTGGCGCATCCGGCCGTTCAGCCCCCGGCCAGGGCCTTCCGGACCGCCGCCGCTAACTGGTCCATCTGGAAGGGCTTAGGTATGAACCCGACCATCCCTTCGCCGAGGAGTTCGCGTGCGGCGGCCTCGTCAACGCCCCCCGCCGTGCACAGGATCGCCTTGACCGTGGGGTCGAGCCGGCGGAGAGCGTGGAAACACGCGCCCCCGTCGCCCCCCGGCATCACCATGTCAATGATGACCAGGTCCACCTTGCAGCCCAGCGAGTCGTAGGCCCGGAGCGCCTCGTCCACGTTCGCGGCCGAGGCGACGCGGTAGCCCGCCGCGGTGAGCATGCGGCTGGCGCCCTGGCGGATCGCGGCGTCGTCATCCACGAGGAGGAGGCATCCGACGCCGCAGGTCGAAGGCTCCGGCCGCCGCCGTTCCTGAGGCCGGGGCGCCGCGGAAACCGGCAGGTACACCGTGAACGTCGATCCGCGATCCACCTGGCTTGTGACCTCGACCCATCCGCCGTGGTTCTTCGCAATCCCATAGACCATCGCCAGGCCCATGCCGATGCCCTTGCCGAGGGGCTTCGTGGTGAAGAACGGTTCGAAGAGGTGGCCGCGGATTTCGTCCGGGATGCCGCAGCCCGTGTCGCTGACCGCCACGCAGACGTGGCGGCCGGGCTTGGCGCCGGCGCGGCCGGCGCAGGCCTTCTCGTCGAGGACGACCTCGCGGATCGCAAAGCCCATGCGGCCGCCCGCCGGCATGGCGTCGCGCGCGTTGACGGCCAGGTTCAGGATCACCTGCTCCATCTGGGCCGGATCGCCGTGCGTCCAGACGGCGCCCCCCGGGCAATCCACCTCGATGCGGATCCGCCTTTCCATCGCGACGCCCACGAGCCGGATCACCGTCCGGACCGTCTCGCACAGGTCCACGGGAACGTCCTGGTGTTTGCCGCGACGCGCGAAGCCCAGGAGTTGGCCCGTCAGGTCACTGGCGCGCCTGGCGGCGGCCTCGATGATGCCGGCCGTCTCGCGGACCTCGTCGCCGGGCCTGGACCCGGTCTTGAGGAGCCCCGCGTGACAAAGGATGCCGGTCATGAGGTTGTTGAAATCGTGGGCGATGCCGCCGGCCAGTTGCCCGACGGCCTCCATTTTATGAGCCTCGCGCAGTTCCTCTTCGAGCCGCTTGCGGTCCGTGATGTCCTGCACGATAGTCAGATACGCCGGCTTGCCTTCCCACATCATCTGCCCCACGCGAAGTTCGATCCACCCCTCGGTTCCGTCCCCGCGGACGATCCAGAAGTTGCCCTCACGATTCACCGGTTCGCCCTTGCCCATCGCCTTCAGGTCGCGAATAACGCGCTCGTGATCGTCCGGATGAACCAGATCCATAATCGCCTTGCCGACGACAGCCTCTGGGGCAATCCGGTGGGCGTCACAGAACGCCTTGTTGGCCCGCAGGACACGGCCCTCAGAAATAATGGCGATGCCATTGAGGTTGTTTTCGAAAAGCAGGCGGTAGTTAACCTCGGATTGTCGCAGGGCGGCCTCGGCGGCCTGGCGCGATTCCTCGGCCAGTCTGCGCTCGGTGATGTCGCGAGCGACGATCTGGCCTTCGAGCGGTTGACCCTGGTCGTCGAAGAAGCCCCGGGCCGTCCATTGGACCCAGCGGACCTCTCCGGTCGGAGGCACCATAACCCGGTTCTCGCCGGCGCTATCGGGACGGTCGGGCGTGGAAGAGGCTATCACGTTCAGGATCTCGGCCCGGTCCGCTTCAGAAAGGAACGCAAAGACATTGGCCCCGACCAATTGTTCGCGGCTCATCCGCATGAAACGGCAGGCCGCCTCATTGACAAAGATAATCGTTCCGTCGGGGAGTTCGCGGAAGATAAGTTCCGTCTGGCTCTCGACGACCGCGCGGTACCGGGCCTCGCTCTGGCTCAGGGCTTCCTCGGCCCGTTTGCGTTCGGTGATGTCGCGGACGGCAGCGAGAATCCGGTCGCGGCCGCCGATGGAGGCCCGTTTCAGGCTGACTTCAACCCAGAACCTGTGGCCATCCCGGTGCTTGGCCAGCCACTCGAAGACGAACGGCTCGGCCTCCATCGCCCGCTTGATGTGACGGACCCGGTCCTCGAAGGAATGCGGCGGCCCCACATAGGTGCGGAAATGGGCGTTCAGCAGGTCGAGTTCGTCCCGCCGGAAACCGTACATCTCCGTCACTTTGCGGTTGATGTCAACGACCTCGCCCGTTTCGGCGTCGTGGACGAACAGGCCGTCGCCGGCGGCATCGAAGATCTCGCGGTAGTCTGCTTCCGACTGCGTCTTGCGACGAGGCGGCATCGCTGCGTTCTCCATTCTCGTTGCCGGTCGCTACTCCGCGCCCAGCAATATCTCCGTCAACCGCTGGTCAATCTGCTCGTACCGGAGCCGGCGCGAGGCCAGCCGGTCCGGGTCGAACTTGGCGGCGGCCAGTTTCCGCGCCCCGGCCTTCGAGTAGCAGGCCAGCACCTCGTTCCATCCGCCGTCGGGCGCCTCGGTCAGTTCTTCGAGCATGGCGCAGAGGCGGACGTCGGCGTTCACCTCCTCGGCCTTGGCCTCGAAGACCTTGTAAGCCCGCATGTTCCGCTCGACGAAGTCCCACGGGTCCGCCTCGGTCCGGAAGGGATGGGCGTCGAACGACTTCGTGCCCGCGTAACCGTAGTCCGTGAGCAACTTCACCACCAGGACCGCCTCCTTCGGATTGTCGGCGCCGAAACTCATGTCCTGGTCGTACCGGAGCGGCTTCTGGGCATTGAGGTGGATGTCCACGAGTTTCCCCGCCTCGAGGCACTGGGCGAACTCGTGCAGCGGATTCAGCCCCGCCATCTTGATGTGGGCCCACTCGGGGTTCACGCCCACCATCTCCGGGTGGTCGAGCGTCGCGATCATCGCCAGCGCGTGACCCGCCGTCGCCAGGTACGTGTCGGAGCGCGGCTCGTTGGGCTTCGGCTCGATCGAGAAGACCATCTTGTACCCCTGCGCGAGGACATAGTCGCAGAGGAAGTTGATGGCGTCGCGGAACCGCCGGAGGGCCTCGACGGGGTCCTTGCCGATATCAACATCCGTTCCTTCTCGCCCGCCCCAGAAGATGTAGACGCCGGCCCCGAGTTCGGCCGCCACGTCCATGTTGGCCATCGCCTTCTGGACGGCGTAGGCCCGGACCCGCGGGTCGTGGCTCGTGAAGGCCCCGTCCTTGAAGACCGGGTGGCTGAAGAGGTTCGTCGTTGCGGCGGTGCACCGGATGCCGGTCGCCTTCATGATCCGCTTGACCTGGGCGACGGCCCGGCGCCTGGTGGCCGGCGTCGCATCAATCGGCCAGAGATCGTTGTCGTGGTACTCGAAACCGTAAACCTCGCGCTCGCCGAGGCCGCGGATAGCGTCGAGGCCGCTTATGGCGGGGCGCGTCTCGGGACCGAACGGGTCCCGCCCGCGGTTCATCACGCACCAGACGCCGAACGCGAACTTATCCGACCGTTTCCACTCCCGTTTCTTCGCCATGATTGGTCTCCGTTAACCGCTGTGCGCGTGCCGCCGGGATGGAGGATGATACCCGCCCCGCCGCCCCGCGCCAAGTTTCGACGCGCCTGCCAATCCGCCCAAGGTGGACCCGCCTAGGGCGAGACAGGGGGTAGGCGGAACGGTCAGTATCTCACGACTTTCTTCGCCCAGCGCTCCTGGCGAGACTGGCCCGGCATGGAGGGCGGGGCCTGCGGCTTCCCGATCCCTTCCGCCGTGCCATAGTGGTAGGACGGTTCTGTCTCCTTGTGGGCTTTTGAGTGATCGGGTCCTGTGTAGGCCCAGATGAGGGCGACGATCCAACAGGGCCAGATGATAAGACCTATGACGCCGCAGACACGGATAGCGGTTGCGTTGGCATGGCCGCGCCTTTTTGCGATCCGGCCCGGCAACCAGGCGAGCGAGATGATGAGGACAAAGAGGCAGATCAAAAACATCCAGTGCCACCATTGCCACTCCACTTTCCTACCCTCCCTTCGGCCGGTTGGCGTGAGATTACTTGGTTCCGCTGGCTCCTGCGGATTTCCCCGGACGCCCATGCTTCACCCATTCAAGGGGAACGGCCAGAAGGATGGTCCGACTACCGCCGAACGCTGTTTTGTAGGTCCATGTATCAATAATGGCGATTGGATCATCGACTGAGATCTGTTGGTCGTCTGTGAATCCTTTCGTAGTTAATCCATATATCCTCAATTGCTGAGCTCCCGGCAGTTCATTCATCTCGATGATCATATCTATCGGTCCGAGGATTTGCAGTATCTTAAATCCGAAGTAAGACCGGCCGGCTATCTTACCGAATTCTCCGACCGCCATTTTCGGAATAGTCTCTTGCCATTCTTTGCGGTTTTCCGCAATGGTTTTCGGAGGCGGGGCCTGGTAGACCCTACCTGTGGTTCCGCCCTTTCGCGGCGAAGACAAGTAACGCTCATCTTCTTCCGGCTTGTAAGGCTTCGTCTGGCTAGACGGTCGGGTGAGATCCATCGGCGGAAGTGCGATCTCCTTGCCGTCAATCGTGATGGTGGTCGGCGGGGTCTGTGCTTTGGGGTCAGCCGCTTTGGCGGCGGCTGGTGATGGCGCAGGCGACGCGGTTCCTGACGGCGGGAGGTCAATCCCCGCCTTGCGGCATAGTTCTTCGAGTTGCCCCACGCGGTCGGCCAACTTGGCATTCTCCGCTTTGAGCGTCTCGACCTCTTTGTTTCGCTGTTTCAGGGTCGCGCGGAGCAGGTTCAACTCGGCGGCTTGGAAGGTAGCCTCATCGGTCTTGGGAGAAACATCCTGGCACCAGGCACGGGGAGCGACAACGGCCGCCGCCAACAAGAGGCCAATTAGAAGTATGCCCTGGCGAAGCAGGGACCCACGTCCGGGGGCGCTTGTCATGGTCCTATCTCCTTTTTTCTTATCGTGAACGTGATCTCCAGGCCCGCCGCCTCCAAGGTATTGTTATGTTTTTGGACGTTTAAACCAGATCAAAGTAAGACCCAGACTGGGGGGGCCACTTTCACGTTCAACAACGAATTCCCATCCTTGCGATCCAAGGTGGTTATAAAAAACCGCTATTCCACCCGACGGCAGTTCTCCAGGGCCACCAAGTTTCTTATAGAGTTCATCCAGGCTATTGGCTTGAACTGCGGTTCCCCCTGGCCTAGCATCCCAGTCGAATGCTTTAATGTTGGTTATAATTCTCAAAAGTCCGTATTCCCACTGGGTCTCAACTTTTTGAGGTGGGCCAGCCGCCAACGTGTGATGAATGGCTGTGACGCCAACCAGGACAGCGACCGCAGCAATGGCCAAACCCAACGTCAACATCCTTTGTGAATGACTCATCATTGCGCCTCCTTTGGTTTCGGCCTGATCGTGATCTCCATACCTGCCACCTCAAAGCGTATCGTCTGGGTCTCGGCGTTGCCAGGGGTTTCCCCGGCCAGCGGCCCGGCCGTCGCCCGGCCCATGATAGGAATCCTTGTCGTTCGTTCTGCGTTCCGGGTTCCGCGTTCCGAGTTTATTTCTTCTTTTGTATTTTCGCCCAGGTATCGCGCAAGGTCGCGGTGCGGTTAAAGACGAGCGCGCCAGGACGCGAGTCCTTCGAGTCCGCGCAGAAATAACCCATCCGCTCGAACTGGACGCGGTCGCCCGGCTTCGCGGCCGCAAGGCTCGGCTCCACGCGGCAACCCGTGAGGACCTCCAGCGACTTCGGATTGAGGTTCGAGAGCCAGTCCTTGCCCGGCTCCACGTCGTCGGGGTCGGGCTTGGTGAAGAGATGGTCGTACAGGCGGACCTCGGCCGGGAGGGCGTGGGCCGCCGAGACCCAATGGAGCGTCGCGTCCACCTTGCGTCCGTCGGGGGCGTCGCCGCCGCGAGTCGCGGGGTCGTAGGTGCACCGGACCTCCACCGGTTCGCCCGTCGCGGGGTCCTTCGTAAGGCCGGTGCACCGGACGAAGTAGGCGTAGCGGAGGCGGACCTCGCGCCCCGGAGCGAGGCGGAAGAATTTCTTCACGGGCACTTCCATAAAGTCCTCGCGTTCGATCCAGAGCACGCGCGAGAACGGCACGCGGCGCGTCCCGGCCGCAGGGTCCTCGGGATTGTTGATCGCGCCCAGTTCCTCGGTCTTTCCCTCGGGGTAATTCTCGATCACGACGCGCAAGGGGCGGAGGACGCCCATGACGCGCGGGGCGCGGCGGTTCAGGTCCTCGCGCAGGCAATGCTCGAGCAGGGCCGCGTCCACGGTGCTATCGAACTTGGCGATGCCGATGCGGCGGCAGAAGTCGCGGATCGCCTCGGGCGTGTAGCCGCGACGCCGCAGGCCCGCGAGCGTCGGCATCCGCGGATCGTCGAAGCCCGTGACGCAGCCCGCCTTCACGAGTTCCAGCAGCCGCCGCTTCGAGAGGACCGTGTGCGTCACGTTCAGCCGCGCGAACTCGATCTGACGCGGATGGTAGATGCCGAGCGCATCGAGGAACCAGTCGTACAGCGGCCGGTGGTTCTCGTACTCGAGCGAACAGAGGGAATGCGTGATCCCTTCGATCGAGTCTTCCAGGCCGTGGGCCCAGTCGTACATCGGGTAGATGCACCACTTCGAGCCCGTGCGGTGATGCTCGGCGTGGAGGATGCGGTACATGACCGGGTCGCGCAGGTTCAGGTTGGGCGACGCCATGTCAATCTTGGCGCGGAGCGTGCGCGATCCGTCGGGAAACTCGCCGGCCCTCATGCGGCGGAAGAGATCGAGGTTCTCCTCCACCGAGCGGTTGCGATAGGGGCTATCGCGGCCCGGCTGAGTGAGCGTGCCGCGATGGGCGGTCACTTCGTCGGCCGAGAGATCGCAGACGTAGGCCCTGCCCTTCCGGACGAGGTCCTCGGCCCAATGGTACATCGGCTCGAAATAGTCGGAGGCGAAGAGGAGTCGGTCCTGCCAGTCGGCCCCCAGCCACCGGACGTCCTCGATGATGGAATCTACATATTCCTGCTCTTCCTTGGTCGGGTTGGTGTCGTCGAAGCGGAGGTTGAACTTGCCGCCGAAGTCGAGGGCCACGCCATAAGTGATCCAGACGGCCTTGGCGTGGCCGATGTGGAGGTAGGCGTTCGGCTCGGGCGGAAAGCGGGTGTGGACGTGGTCGAAGCGGCCGCTCTTCAGGTCCTCGCTGACGGCCTCGCGGATGAAGTCGGTGGCCTCTGGTAAGGGCTTTTCGCTCATCGGCGGCTCTCTCTATCGTACCCGTGTGCGTGTGTTCCGCATAATCTGCCACAACGGGGCGGAATTGTCCAGTGAGACATTGCGGAGTGCGGATTGGCAAACCGAGCCGCGGCCTCGCCCGCGGCCGCAAGTCCTCAAAAAATCTTCTTGCGTTTCCAAAATTTCCCGAATAAAATGACGGCTCAAATCGTTTAAGTTTAAGAAGTTGAGCGCCGGTCGGCAGGCTTGAGCATCTCCCCGAACCGGCGAGTACTGCAAATCACGTCATCGCACCTGCCTGCCGGCAGCCTGCTCGCCGTGGCGAGGCAGGTCAGCGACCATCATTTCGGAAGAGTCCGTCGGTTGGTTGGAGACGGGACCATGAAGCCGTTTCAGGTTCTGCGACAGGAGCCCAAGGACGTCCGCGAGTGGGAAGAGCGCGCCTCAAACGATATGGTGAGGAGCACGTCGCTCTTCTTGAGCCTGGCGGTCAGCCACCTCAAGGACGTGCCGCGCGTTCCCCTGAAGCCCACGCGTCCGCCGCCCACGCCGTCTTCCGGAGACGCCGGCGGCGCCGCCACAGCACCGCCGCCAGGCCCGCAGCCACAAGGCCCGCCGTCGCCGGCTCCGGGACGTGGATGACCTGGATGGCGTTCAGGGCAGCCTTTGTGCCGTCGTGCGGCGTGGCCGTCACCGTCAGCACGTCGTCCGACAGGCCGTGGAACCGCACCCAGTTGCCGCCGGCGCCAGTGTCCTCGAAATATATTCCCGAGAAGTTCGTGTTGGCCGGATCGCAGACCGTCCGCGTCATCGTCCGCGTCACGCCGACAACCTCCAGGCCCATCACCCACGCCACGTCGGGCACGCCTTGAATGCGTTTGTCGTTGCTCCCGTCAAAATAGACGATCACGTCATAGCCCAAGGGAAACGCCGCCGCCAGGCCGCTGAACGTCGCGGTGGGCGGATCGGTCGCCCCGAGGACCGTCAGGTATCCGCGCATCAGGCGGTTGTTGCCGGCCGTGTCGTCAATGGCGGTGTACCCGATGTTGCCGGACCATGTGACCGAGACGCCGGGCGCGGCGCCGACGAAGTCCTTGAGCGAGGAGAGCGAACTGTTCCCGCCCGTGGCATTGTTCCAGTGAGCCTGTGGCACGACGCCGGCGGTCTCGGCAGGGTCCATCAACGTGTAGTACTTGCCAACGAAGTTGACACCGATCATGGTCGCAGCCTCGGCCCGCTCGCCTGCGGCCAACAGGAGTGCACCAGCGCCGATTGCGATGACGACGTGCCGAGACACCGCCACAGCGCGTCCCCCGACGCGCCGGAGGAAGGAAGGATCGTCCCCCGGGATGGATCGTCCGTGCAGTCGCCCACCGCTCACCCTTGGCGGTCCCCGGCGGCCACGGACCAGAACAATATACATCAGAAACCGGCCGCAGGCAACCGAAAAGGCGGTTCGGGCGCGCCGGGGGTGCTTCAAGGAACTTTTGACATCCGCGCCGGCCTCCGGTAAAATCCGCTCGCGGCATGGCGTCCCCTGCGGGAGAGAACGAAACCATGAGGCGAACCGTCGTCGTCCTGATGCTGGTCCTGGCGGCAGCCGTCGCGGGCTGCCACCGCAAGGAGGCTCTGCGCCACTACGGCACCGGCTACCTCGCCTACGAGAAGGGCGACCTCGGCGACGCCCTGCGCGAATTCGAGGCGGCCGCCCAGTTGGACCAGACCCTGGCGATCGCCTACGTCAGCCAGGGCGACGTCCTCCGCGAACAGGGCCAACTGGAGCAAGCCCTCACGCCCTACCAGGCCGCCGTCCGCCTCGCCCCGTTCGAGTACGCCTACCACTATCGCCTCGGCCGCGTCTACCAGGCCCTGGAGCGCGACAAGGACGCCGCCCTGACCTACGAGCAGACGGTGGACCTGAACCCGGACTACGCGCCG
>Ga0307378_10011386_pt1 | contig 11460 bp, 6 predicted proteins | sample UN1MG_FD_202238 | JGI IMG/M metagenome (GOLD analysis project Ga0307378, IMG submission 202238) | Soil microbial communities from Risofladan, Vaasa, Finland - UN-1 | ecosystem: Environmental > Terrestrial > Soil > Coastal area > Acid sulfate soil | place: Finland: Risofladan, Vaasa | collected...
GCCACGGTGGCCGCCGCGGCGATGGCCGGGGAGAAGACCGAGGCCGAGAAGCCCGCGGAGGAGACGGCCGCGGCCCCGTCCGCACGTCCCAATATCCTCTGGATCTGCACCGACCAGCAGCGCTACGACACGATCCGCGCCCTGGGCAACCCGCACCTCCGCACTCCCAACGTCGACCGGCTGGTCGAGAGCGGCGTGGCGTTCACGCACGCCCACTGCCAAACGCCGATCTGCACGCCGAGCCGGGCCAGCTTCCTCACCGGGATGTACCCGAGCACGCTCCACGCCTGCATCAACGGCAACGACCACTGGGACGACGCCGCCCCGCTGGTAACCCGGACGCTGGCCGACGTGGGCTACGACTGCGGCCTGGCCGGCAAGCTGCACCTCTCGTGCGCCCAGGGGCGGATCGAGAGACGCCCGGACGACGGCTATCGTGTCTTCCACTGGTCGCACCATCCCACGCCCGACTGGCCCCAGGGCCACGCCTACGACGAGTGGCTCAAGCGCCAGGGCCACGACTACCGGGCGATCCACAAGCAGCACGGCTACCTGCCCGCCCCGCTCCATCAGACCACCTGGTGCGCCCGGATGGCCGCCGACTTCATCCGCGAAGCGCGGAGCGGGCCGTGGCTGTTCAGCCTCAACTGCTTCGACCCGCACCCTCCGTTCGATCCGCCGCGGGAGTACGTCGACCGGTTCGACGTCGAGTCGCTCCCCGGGCCGCTGTTTCGCGAGTCGGACCTGGAGGCCCAGACCCGCTTGGCCGCGGTCAACTTCCAGAGCAAGCCCCGATCGCCCGGAGAGTTCAACGCCAAGCTGGACCAGGCCAAGTACTGGGCCCAGATCGAGCTGATCGACGAGAACGTGGGCCGGCTGTTGGACCTGTTGGAAGAGACGGGCCAGCGGGAGAACACGATCGTCATCTTCACGTCCGACCACGGCGAGTCGCTGGGCGATCATGGGCTGAGGCGCAAGGGCTGCCGGTTCTACGAGGGGTTGGTCCGCGTGCCGCTGGTGGTTTCCTGGCCGGGCCGCTTCCAGCAGGGGCTCCGCAGCGACGCCCTCGTGGAGCTGACCGATATCGTGCCCACGCTGCTCGAGCTGAACGGCCTGCCCGTGCCCGACCGCGTGCAGGGCCGGTCGCTGCGCCCGATCCTCGAAGGCCGTTCCGACCCGCACGATCACCGCGATTTCGTCCGCTCCGAGTACTTCTCGACGCTCCAAGGCCCGCCCACCCGCGCCACCATGATCCGCACCCGCCGACACAAGCTGGTCAACTACCACGGCGACGGGCTGGGCGAGCTGTTCGACCTGGAGGCCGACCCGGGCGAGTTCGACGACCTCTGGGACGATCCGCAGCACGCCGACGTGCGGTTCGAGCTCGTGACCAAGAGCTTCGACGCGCTGGCCTTCGCCGTCGACACGGGCCCGGAGCGTGTGGGAAGGTTCTGAGCCCCGGAGCGCCGTAGGGTGAAACGCGGAACGCCGTAGGGTGGGTCGAGGTACGAGACCCACGCGCGATTGCCGCGGTCTCCCAACAGAGACGTGGGTCTCGTACCTCGACCGGCCCTACATTTCACGCCGCGGTTAGTCGGGAGAGAGGTTGTGAGCGGGCCAATTGGGTGGATAATGGGTCGAGGTTGGAACCTCCTCAGCCCGTTCCACAGAAGGTAGAGGGATACAGATGCGCCGCCGCCGATCTCGCCGGAAGACGGTATTCCCCCGGATGCCGATGAATCGCCTCGCACCTGCGGTTTCGCTGATCTTGTTGATCATGATTAGCCAGGCTCGTGCCGAGTCGTTCCGCCAGCAGGTCGAGGACGACTGGCGGCGGCAGGACGAGTCGCGCGTCGCGCAGATCCGCGAGCCGGGGCTGGTTCGATTCGTGGACGGGGAGGTGCAGTGGCCCGGCGTGAAGCCCGACGACCGCCTGCGCGTGCCCAAGGCGGCTCCGCCCAAGCTGGACGGTCGTCTGGACGACGGTTGCTGGGAGCAGGCGCTGCGGCTGGAATCGGCCGAGGCGAACGTGCCGTCACTCATGCTCGTGCACGATCAGGAGCGGTTCTACGTAGGCGTTTCCCTGCCCACCCATGCCGAGGCGAGCTTCCGGGGCGCGACGACCGCGCTCGACGCCGCCGGGGCGGTCGACGGCGTGAAGAACGGGCGCTACGCCTTCCACACCGGCCACGAGCCGAACCCCTGGTGGCAGGTCGACCTCGGCTCGAGCCAGGCGATCGGCCGGATCGTGGTCTACAACCGCCTCGACTATAAGCCGGGCCTCCACAACGCCGACAACCTCCTCATCCTCACCTCCGACGACGAAAAGAGCTGGAAGCTCGTCTACGACAACCAGGGCAAGTATTTCGGCGGAGCAACCAGCGGCAAGCCGCTGGTGGTCGATTTCTCCGGGAAGGGGCAGGAAGGCGGCAAAGGCCCGATCGAGGCGAGATTCGTGCGGCTCCAGGTCGGCAGTGCGACCCCGATCTTCTTCCACCTCGATGAAGTGGAGATCTACGGCGCCGCCGATCCGGCCAAGAACATCGCCCTCCATCGCCCAGCCCGGCAGAGCAGCCTGAGCATCTGGTCCCGCGGCTTCAACCAGGCCGGGGCCCTGTCGACGCTGGCGAAAGTCAAGGTGCTCTTGGAGAAAGACAACCCCGACGGCGTGGTGGTCGGCGGGGCTTCCGTGCCGGCGGACCGGCTCGGAATCTTCCGCGAAGGCGGCAAGACGACGATCGAGCTGGCCCTGCCACTGGGCGCCTTTGCCGGCGGCTTCCCGTCCGACGTGGTCGCCCCGGACGGCCGCACGGTCGGGCTGGCGCCCGGCAGCGACTGGCGAATCGCGATGCCCCAAGACGTCCGGCTCGGCTTCGGCAAGAACCGGCTGGCACTCACGTTCGAGGCGGACCGCCCGCTGGACGCGCCGGTGGACCTGACCGTCGAGTCGGTCGTATTCACGCCCTATCGCGCGGAGCGCGCGGTCGCGCTGGAGCGGAAGCTTACGGCCTCGACCGAGGTCCCCGTCGATCTCCAGGTCGGCCACGAGGGCGCGGCGGCCGTGATCGTCTCGGCCCGTCAGGGGGCCGGCGAAGTTCGGGAGGGCCGCGTCTTCTTCGTGCCGCCGGTCCGGGAGACCTTGGACCGCGCCGGCCGGCTCTTGGCCGAGTTCGGGCACCAGGCCCCCCAGCCGCTCGCCGAGTTGCGGAGTCGGGCAACCGCGCTGGCCGAGCGAGAAAAGACGCAGGGCCCCGATCCCGAGGCCCGAGGGGCCCTCTATCGCGAGGCCCGGTGGATCGCCCGACGGATCGCGTTCATGAATCCGCGGCTCGACTTCGAGGAGTTGCTGTTCGTCAAGCGGTTCACGCAGGAGACGTACCCCGACGTCTGCCTGAACCACATGCCCTGGGTCTCGCGGCCGGGGGGCGACCTCTCCGTCCTGCGCATGAGCGGCGCCGATTCGCAGGGCGAGGTCCGCAATCTCTTGAACGGCCAGCTCGGCCCGGGGCACGTCCACGGGATCGACCTCGCGTGGGACGCCCGTCGCGTGGTGTTCGGCTACGCCAAGGCCAAGACGGATCAGCCGCCCGAGGGATGGCTCGATCGCCGCACCAACTACGACCTCCGCCGCAACGAGGAGCCGACGCACATCTTCGAGATCGGCATCGACGGCCAGGGCCTGCGGCAGCTTACCGACGGCGAGTGGAGCGACCTGGACCCGACGTATGCGCCGAACGGCGAGGTCGCCTTCATCTCGGAGCGTTGCGGCTGCTCGCTCCAGTGCAACGAGCACAACAAGGACGAGACCTCCTGCAACCTCTACGTGATGCGGCCCGACGGCTCGGCCATCCGTCACATGAGCGTCAGCAAGGACGGCGATTACATTCCCCACGCCTTAAGCGACGGCACGATCGCCTACACGCGATGGGAGTACCAGGAGCGGCTTTGGGCCAACATCCAGTCGATCTGGATCATCCGGCCCGACGGCACGGGGGCCGACGCCCTCTACAAGCAGCACATGAACAACCCCTGGGCCCTGGAGGACATGCGGTCGATCCCCGGCTCGAAGAAGCTGGTGGCCGTGGCCGCGGGCCATCACACGCTCCAGGCCGGCCCGGTGGTGATCGTCGATGCCCACCAGGGCATGAACAACCCGGCGGGGATCCGGATCGTCACGCCGGGCGTGATGCCGCCGGAAGGCGGGATGACCGGTACGCCCGTGGCGACCGGCGGCGTGCTCGGCCGCGGCGGCTACTACATGAACCCGTGGCCGCTCTCCGAGAAGCACTTTCTGGCCTCGTACTCATACTGCAAGGGGGCCACGGGCGGGCTGGCCACCGAGGTCGATCCGGCCGGATACGCCCTCTACCTGGTCGACGTCCACGGCACCAAGGAGCTGGTCTATCGCGACCCGGCGATCTCCTGCTTCGTGCCCATCCCGCTTAGGCCGCGGCCGCGACCGCCCGTGTGTCCGGATTCGACCGACCCCGCGCTGCCCTACGCCACGTGCATGGTGGCCAACGCCGGCTACGGGGTCGACGGCGTCGATCCCAAGTCGATCCGCTACCTCCGTATCGCGCACCGGCTCCAGTGGCCGTACGACAACACCTACGGCGGGCAGAGGTACGAGCCGGACGTGAAGGGCGTGATGATCAACTGGACGCCCGCCCGGGTGATCGGCGAGGTGCCCGTCGAGCCCGACGGGAGCGCCCACTTCCAGGTGCCCGCCGACACGCCCGTCTACTTCCAGCTCCTGGATGAAAACCACATGGAGCTGCGGCGGATGCGGGCGTTCATCAGCTTTCAGCCGGGAGAGGTGCGGGCGTGTCACGGGTGCCACGAGAGCCGGGAGGAGGCGCCGCGGAACCTCGACCGCCCCTACCCGCTGGCCATGGCCCGCGACCCCTCGATCCCCGTCCCGCCGCCCTGGGGCGATGCGCCCATCAGCTTCCTGCGCGACGTGCAGCCGATCCTCGACCAGCACTGCGTCGCGTGTCACGGCGGGCTGAAGCCGGCGGCGGACCTTGATTTCTCGGGCGGGCTCACGGCGAGCTACAACCGGGCCTACGACACGATCCTCGCCCACGACCTCGTGTCGCGGTCCAACGTGGGCGACGACGCCCGGGTCACGTCCCCGTTGGCGTTCGGCTCGCACAAGAGCAAGCTGGTGCACGTCGTGCGAGACGGGGCGTGCAGCAAGCGGGCCCATCTCAGCGATCAGGAGCGGCACGCCCTGGTCACCTGGATCGACGCCAACGCCCCCTACCACGACGGCTTCATCAACAAGCGGCCCGAACGTCCGCCCTACGATCTGCCGGCCGACCGGGAGCTGGCCGCCCGGTTGAGCGCCGTCCATGCCAGGCGGTGTGGCGAGTGTCACCAGCCCGCCGACGTCTCCCGGCTCGACCTGATCGACCTTTACGACCCGCACGCAACCGCGTTCCTCGCGGCGCCCCTGGCGGAGAAGGCCGCCGGGGCGCGGCGCTGCGAGCAGGCCGTCTACAAGGATCGATCCGACCCGGACTACCAGGCCCTCGTCCGCCTGGTCGAAGACGCCGTCCAGAAGGCCTGGGATTTCCCGCGACGTGATCTCAAGGCACTCAAACGCAAACAGCGCGTCGGTTCGTTGAACGTAGCAGGCACACGCCGTGTGCCGCCCGCGGACGCCGCGTTCGAGCCAGACCAACCAGACGCGCAGGCGACTCTGCGGCGTTCCGATCGCCGGGCAGACGGCACACGGCGTGTGCCTGCTACGCGGCGGTGACTCGCCCTCTCATGGCTTAGGAAGACTCACGCATTGGTCGCGATTCATTTCCCGCCGGTGCTTCCGGCACAACTGACTCCCGCCGCCGCCGAGGCGATTCTCGTCGCCTGGCTGTTTGCGCTGGGCGGCGTCCTGGGCAGCTTCTTGAACGTGGTAATTTACCGCCTTCCGGTGGGCAAGAGCCTGGTGCATCCGGGGTCGCATTGCCCGGTGTGCGAGCACCCCATCCGCTGGTACGACAACGTGCCGATCCTCAGTTGGTTCGTGCTGCGCGCGCGGTGTCGCGATTGCGGATCGAGAATCTCGACGCGATATCCGCTGGTCGAGGCGATCACCGCCGCGTTGTTCGTCGTGGTCGGCGCGATCGAGGGGCTCTCCGGGGGCGCGAATCTACCGCTTCCGCCGGTCGCGAACGTCGGCGGCGTCATGCTTCCAGCCCTCGACTTCGGCCAATCGGCGGCGATCGTGGGCTACCACCTGCTGCTCGTCTGCACGCTGCTGGCCGCGGCGCTGATCGAATACGATGGCCACCGCTTGCCGGGACGGTTGTTCGCCCCCGCCTTGGCGCTCGGATGGTTGGCCCCGTTGGCTTGGCCCGGCCTCCATCCGGTGTCCGCGTTGGGGGCCGTCGGCGTAGACTCCCTCGGACCCGCCACCGGACTGATTGACAGCACCGTGGGATTAGCCTTGGGAGCCCTGCTCGGGCTGGGGCCCTGGCGATGGTCGGGCGCAAGCCGGGGCCCCGGCCTGCTCTGGGGACCGGCGTGCGTCGGGCTCTTCCTGGGTTGGCAGGCGGCGCTCGTGTTGATGCCCTTGATGGTCGCCGGCTGGGCGGCCTTCGCGCTGCTGCGGCGCGTGATGCCCGGGCTGCGGCCCCTTCCCCCAACGGTGTGGCTCGCGATCGCCACGCTGGGGTGGATCGTGCTCTGGGGACAGATCGTCGGGTGCTGGCCCCTTTTCGGATAGGGAATTCGGGCTTGTCCGGCCGGGGAGATGAACGTAGGCTTTCGCAGGGCCTTTTGAGTCCTCCACGGCGAACCAGCGCCCTCCAAGCCCAGGGGGCGCGACCCCTGCGCTCAAGAAACGCAATCCCCGGACGCTCGCTACGCAGGGCTCAATGCGAGGAACGTCCTGGAAACCGGAGCCAGCTTCATGAGTGACGACCGAGAGCGAAAAGAAAACCTGGAGAAGATCCTCCATTCACCCAGCTATCGCGTGGCTTACAAGGACGTCGATTTTCTGAGCGACCCCAAGCTGCGGCCCACGCGCATGGAGCTGGAGCTGATGAAAACGGAGCTGGCCTTCCAACAGCACAACGTCCGCTCCACGATCGTCGTCTTCGGAAGCACCCGCATTGCGGAGCCGGCCGTGGCCCGGCGAAACCTGGAGCTGGCCAAGGCCCGACTGGCCGACACGCCGGACGATCCCCGGCGCCGGCGGGCCGTCGCCCGCGCCGAGCGGATCGCCGCCAACAGCAAGCACTACGACGTCGCCCGCGAGCTCGCCCGGCTGGTCTCGGAGTGCAGCCAGCAGGACGACAAGTGCGATTACGTGGTCGTCACGGGCGGCGGACCCGGCATCATGGAGGCGGCCAACCGGGGCGCGTACGACGCGAAGGCCAAGTCGGTGGGGCTGAACATCCGGCTCCCCCGCGAGCAGCAGCCCAACCCCTACATCAGCCCCGAGCTCTGCTTCCAGTTCCACTACTTCGCCATGCGGAAGTTTCACTTCCTGTTGCGGGCGAAGGCCCTGGTTGTTTTTCCGGGCGGGTTCGGCACGTTGGACGAGCTTCTGGACGCGCTGACGCTCCGCCAGACCGGGCGCATGCAGGAGATCCCCATCATCATCTTCGGCCGCGAGTACTGGGAGCGAGCGATCGACTTCCAGTTCCTCGCCGACGAGGGATCGATTGACGACGACGACCTCGACCTGTTCCGCTACGCCGAAACGGCCCAACAGGCGTGGGACATGATCCAGGGGTTCCACCGGAAGTACGGCGAGCCCGACTCACCGTCCCGGAAACAACGCCCGGACTCACTGGACGGCCCGGCGTGATCCTGGCGATCTCCATCCCCTTATCAGGCCGCGCTCTTCTCTCGTTGCCAAGCTCCAGCATGCGCTCCACTACGAGACAAACAGCAGAACAGCGGATGGTCCCGCAATTCAACGCGTCCTTCTGCCAGCCGGCAACGAGTCCGGCCGCTCTTGGTGGTAGTCGTATCCCAGCGGCACGTGATCCGGCTGACGGTCTGCTGTAGCAGTTCCCGTAGTGTGGCGGGATCGCCGTGCCGGGGGCTGCCGACGAAGGCAAACGCGCCCCTACAGATAGTCCTCGAACAGTTCCCGTCCTGGTCGGGGAATGACCACTTCGGAGACCAGGAGCCCCCGCTTGCGGACTTCCTCCGCGGCGGCTTGCACGCCGGCGCGGACGTCGGCGACGGTGCCGGTCATCAGGAGCAGGCCCTTGCCGCCTAAGGCCATGGCGACGTGGATGCGGAAGAGCGTGACCCGGGCGGCCTTGGCGGCGGCGTCGGCGGCGGCCAGGACGCTCACGCCGCTGAACGTTTCGATCACGCCCAGGGCACCCGTGTGCTCGGCCCCGAGGCTGACCGACTGTCCCATCGCCGGAAAGACCGATTCGTGGACGTTGGGGATCACCAGGTGATCGATGATCGCCTCGTCGGCGATTTCCAGCCCGGCGTGGATGGCCGCCTCCACGTCGCTGACGGACCCGCCGACGACGATCAGGTATTTGCCGGAGCAGATGGTTCGGGCGATCAATAGCTCGACGGAGGCGGCTTTGAGCATCTCGTCCTCGACCTGGTATCCGATCCCGATGCTCGACAGCTCCATCGCGCCGATCGACTTCGCAGCAGCCATGTTCGTTCCTCGCAGCAGGTAATCGCGTCAGCTCTTCTCGATCCACACCACCCCGTCGCCGATCTCCGTCACGGTGCCGTCGATCGAGGCGTGCACCGGCGCCCCCAGTGCCGGCTTCCCGTTCGAGAGGGGCCGACGGCCCACCACCTGCCCCTTGGTCACGCGGTCGCCCACCTTCACCACGGGCTCGCACGGCGCTCCCAGGTGCTGCTTCAGCCCGATGCCGACCCGATCGGTTTCGAGCAGGCGGTTATCCAGCGGCCCGACGTTGTGGAACCCGCCGAGCCCCAGCTTTTGCACCAGACGGCTCATCGGCGCCTTGCGGTTTTCCATGTGAAGCTCCGGCCTTCGCGGATTGAAGGGCGGGTCTTCCCACCGCTTCTTCTCGGCGGCAAGCCGCCGCTTGTTCTGCGTGCAGACGTTCTTCGGGTCGAGGTCCTCCGGGCAGGAGTAGAGGCTGCACAGATTGCACTCGCAGCAGAAGGCCGTGCCGATCACGTTCGACTCGCCCACCAGGTTGAACTCCAGGCTCCGCATGGCCCGGTGCGGCTCGATCGGGTGGCCCAGCAGCCAGCGGGGGCACAGCTCGGTGCAGAAGCTGCACTGATCGCAAGCGCTTCGGCCGATGCGGACAATCTGCTGCCAGTCCTGCCGGCGTCGCCGGACGACCACGTGCTCATCGGGCAGGACGATCACGCCGCCGGTCGTCTTATCGACCAACGCTTTGTGGTTCTCCTGCAAATAGCCCATCATCACGCCGCCGACCACGTAGTTCGCGTCGGGCACGGTCGGGCCGCCCGCCGCCGCCACGCACTCGGCCAGCGTGATGCCCACGGGCACGCGCAGCGTGACTGGGTTGGCCACGGCGCCGGCGATCGAGAGGTACTTCTCCGTGACCGGCTGATCCGCGGCCCGGGCGACGTTCGCCGCCGTTTCGACGTTGATCACCACGGCGCCCACGGCCAGCGGGATGCCGCCCGGCGGGATCACGCGCCCCAGCACGTCGTAGACGAGGATGAGCTCATCGCCGGCCGGGTAGGCGTCGCGCAGGGGGACGACGTCCATCTTGGGCGCGAGCTTCGGCTGGAGAAGCTCGATCACGTCGGCGTACTTGCCCTTGATGCCGACCACGCCGCGCTCGGCCCCGACCAGCTCCATGGCGGCGGCCAGCCCGGCGAGCACCTCGTCGGCGTACTCGCGCAAGACCTCCTTGTCCTTGTGCAACAGCGGCTCGCACTCGGCGGCGTTCACGAGCACGGTGTCGGCCTTGCCGGCCAGCTTCACGTGCGTGGGAAACCCGGCCCCGCCGGCCCCCACCACGCCCGCCTCGGCAACTTGTTCCCGCGAAATCCTCGTCATCGCAACCTCTGCGTGGCTCGTTCCACCGTCTCTCCAGTATAGCTTCTTGTGGGTGGGTCGCCCAATCCCCGGGCGGGGCGAGGTTTTCGCGGAAGTTGCTTGATCCGCACCGGTGGGGATGATACGTTAGCGGACGACTTGACGCTCGAGAAGCCATGTTCGGCGCGGGTCTCCCGACCCCGCCGAAACGCCGGACCGGAGGTCTCCCGTTCGCCTTTGCGCCTACTTCTTCCCATTGCCTTTGCACACTCCTTCACAACCGAGAAACCACCTTCCTCCGAGGAGCCACGATCATGAATCGCAGCGATCACTTTGCCTCTGAGCTGGACCGCCGGCAGTTCCTTTCCCGCCTGTCCCTCGGAGCCGCGGCGGGCGTCGCGGCCGGAGGGCTGCTCGGCCCCCAGCGAGCCGCCACGGCGGCCGAGGGCAAGTGGAAGATGCGGCTCTCGTGCTCCTCGATCAACTTCATGTCGCTCCCCATCGAGCAGGCCTGCGAGCGGATCGCCGCGCTCGGCTTCGAGGCGATCGACGTCTGGTCGGCCCACGCCAACTGTCCCCACCTGGACGACGTCCTGAACCGGCTCGGCCCCGACGGGCTCAAGGAGGTGCTCGCCAAGAACAAGCTCAAGCTCTACGCTTTCTCGGTGTATGCGGGCGGGTACCTGAAATATGCCGAGCTGTTGGGCAAGTGCGGCGGCGGCGTCGCCGTTCGCGGCAGCGCCGGGCCTTGCGACCCCAAGGACCTCGTGCCGCGGATGAAGGCCTTCTTCGAAGCCTTAAAGCCCGAGATCGAGCTGGCCGAGAAGCACGACTCCTACCTGGCGGTCGAGAACCACGGCCACGCCCTGCTCGACTCCGTTGACTCGTTCCAGGCCTTCGTCGACATCAACACGCATCCGCGCCTCGGGATCGCCCTGGCCCCGTACCACGTCCAGGGGCTCGAGCAATCGGTCGAACAGGCGATCGCGGCCTGCGGCAAGCAGCTCTTTTTCTTCTACGCCTGGCAGCACGCCCAGGGAGTGGAGCAGCTCCCCGGCCACGGCCCGACCGACTGCACCCCCTGGATTGCCGCCCTGGCGAAGATCGGTTTCCCGTGGCCGGTCAATCCCTTCATGCACCACGAGCCCGAGCCGGACGAGATGTCCAGGGCAATGGCCAAGTCGTGTGCGTATCTGAAGGAGTGCTACGCGAAGGCGGTCGGATAGCGCGTGTGCCCCGCGGGGGGGGTGCACGGGAGGCACGGGAGGCACGGGACGCTTGGGCGACCCCTTTAACCCGTACCTGCCGGAAGAAAAGCCGACGCTCTGCCGACCCGAAGGGCTGGAATCCCGGGACCGTGCTCGCTACCATGGGGATTCTGACACCGAACGCCACCTGACAAATGACCGCCACCTGGTATTGGAGAGCGATCCATGTCTGATCCAGCGGAACTGTACGATGCGATTCTGACGGGCAAT
>Ga0307378_10011387_pt1 | contig 11459 bp, 10 predicted proteins | sample UN1MG_FD_202238 | JGI IMG/M metagenome (GOLD analysis project Ga0307378, IMG submission 202238) | Soil microbial communities from Risofladan, Vaasa, Finland - UN-1 | ecosystem: Environmental > Terrestrial > Soil > Coastal area > Acid sulfate soil | place: Finland: Risofladan, Vaasa | collected...
CATTTTTCGGGCAATGGGGCTTTCTTGCATCGTGTGATAGAGATAGATGGGGTACAGGCTTAAAACTAAACAACACAGGGCACTATGGTAATCTAAGCTTGTCTGAAGTAAATTCTGGCATAACACCTAGAGTAGAAGGCCAAGCTGGAGAAACTTTATCAAAACACAGAATCCATGATGTCACTATGAATGGCTTTTTTGGTAATGGTGGTATTTCAACTAACGAATCGCTATGGTGCGGCTATCCAATAAAAGGAATGTTGATTGGTAGTCTCGATGGTAGTTACATAGGTGTATGGTCGATGGCTTCTATAAGCAAAGGCACAGATTCCTCTGTACAAAATACATTCGGCAGAACAGCAGATGACGCTGCCGCCCGTCCACCATTTCTAGAATCTAGCATAATTGCAACGTCAGCCGCAGTAGTCAACTTAGTTGATAAGGGTGATTGGGTAGAGCATATAGATGATAGTTATACCATGCCGTACCTATACAGAATCACAATGGAAACAGGCGGAATAGTTGGAACGGCGACATATAAAGTTAGACGTAGAAAGATGTTCCGTTGGCAGGATAATAATGTACGTTGGTATCCAGCAGGCATACCACTTCCTATGATGGAAGCTAGAGTTAGTAGTGGTGAGATGCCACACGTAGATAAAACAACAGCTACTACAGTACGACACGGACAAACAATATTCGACGCGAGCCAGCCAGATTCATCTACTCGGGACCCCGTTATGAATTCTCCGCAAGTCTGGGCGCAATATATGCCAGTTAGGTATAAGTATCCTGAATTTATTACGTTTGACTATACTGGCATTACAATCAATAGTGTTAACGTCGAGTGGACTAACGTTGATGCAGATACAACGCCTGCACTAGCTGTAACAGAAGTGCTACAGATTGCAACAGACGGATCAGACATTTATGTTGCTGATGCAGATACAGGCCTATTTAAAATTGAACGCGAGTTTGGTGACTTCAATGCATCAAACTTTACAATTACGCAGCTATCTCCACCAGGCATTACTGATGCAACATCATGCAGAGGTGTATTTGCTAAGGGTGGCAGTATTAATGGACACCCAGGCAAGGTTGTTGCTATTCGTGTAGTGCGTGGTGGTAGTAATTATGCTGTTGGTGACACAGTTACATTTAGTGGTGTTAACGGCTCTGGTGCAACAGCAGAGGTTGGCGCAGTAGACGCAGATGGTTCGATTACATCCATAACTGTTACAGCGCAAGGCAGTGGTTACATTGAGGATTATTTACAGACGTACATCTCTAGCACAACTGGCGGCGTAGGCGCAAGCTTAGAGCCAGTAATTGGTGCTGGTGGTGACATCTGGGCATTGTTTAACGACGTTGCAACAGATGCAGTATATCTTGCGCACATGACGCACGTAACAACTAGTGGTGACACAAACATGAACTTTGACACTACTGGCGACACAATTACTCGTACAGGTGGTGACTTCCTAACTGATGGCTTCCGTCCTGGACAGCGATTAATTATTAGAACAGCAGAGGATGCAGGTAACACAGGTACGTTTACCATAACAGCAGTTTTGTCTACTGTTATTACTGTTTCTGAAAATCTTACAACTAACGCAACAGATACACAAGCACAATTGTTTGGCGAGAAGTGGGAGATAATGACAGAGACTATCACTGATGATAGTTCAAGTCTAACATTTGCCGATGCAAATCCTGACACAATTGTTGGTGATGGTACAAGTTTCTTGACGCAGGGATTTAGAGAAGGGATGGAAATTGTTATTAGCGGAACAGCATCTAATAATGGCACGTATACCATTGCAGATGTAACAGCGACAACCATTACCGTCGATTCGCAAGACACGCTCGCTGTCGAAACAGTAGCAGGAACCCTCGCAGCACTAACAGATTTTACAATTGCAAATTATACTGCTAACGCGACAGAGGGTGAGGGATTTATAGGTCTTGTTATGGATCCTGAACACGCAGATGATAGGTTCTTGATGGTAACGCCAACTACAAAAATTCCTAATGACGGTACACTAGATACTACTTCGGGTACTGCTGGTTGGGATTGGTGGTCGTTTGCTAACAGCACAGGAACAACATCTGCAGGCACAACTGACAGTGTTCGTGTTGCAAATAGTACTGATAATCGAGCCGCATGTATTGAACAATTCGGACCACTAACTGTTGGTCCGTTAAGCACAGCCGACCATTGGGTTTGCAATGGCAAGTCTTATCTTGATACTGGTTATGCAACTTGGGGTAGTGCAACGGCTGTTACCAGCCGCACACTCGGAGTTAGCCGCACATATATGCCGCTACGAACAACTGGCTCGTTTAATATTAGTGTTATATGTAAAGGCAATGCTAATAGTCAGGAGTTTAGAACGTGTGATGTTGTAGCAGATATGAGTAACGGTGCATCGTCTGATTCTATTCTATTATATGATTTCGGCGCACAAGACGACAAAGATTGGCGGCCCGTCAACTTATCTAGGGACGGTTACGCAATTGGCTATTTAGGAAAAGGAACTATGCTCGGCTTCGAAGCGGATAGTGCACCGTCCTCAGGCGAAACAAGTGGTGCGTATGTGTATGGTTGCAACGGCACAGGAACACTAGCTAGTGAAGATCAACTACCATACGGCTTCTGGGAAGAATTCGGCTGGGACGGCAATGATTGGGTGTTAGGTAATGCTAGTGCAAAAACTACACATGCACAAGTAAGCTTCAGTGGCACAGGTGTAACAATAACTGCGGCAAGTGGCACGATTGTTGGCGCAGGCTTTACAGATTGGGCAACAGATGGATTTTTAATTGGTGATATTATTACAATTAGTAATTCAGACGATCCTACTAACGACGGAAGCTATGTTATTGAATCACTATCGGGCACAACATTAACAGTAACACCAGATAAGCTACCTGCAATTGATTCATCTTCCCCGCCTGATACAGGTGCCGTAATAGTTGGCGATCATGCACTTATTGATGGACTAGCCGTATCGTTTGATGACAGTAGTGGTGCAAATGCGTTGGTTGTTGGCGAATACTACGACACGCACGTATACGATGGTGTACTTAAAGACAACGCTACGAGCTTTTCGGTTGATGGATATTTTGCATGGAATGCGGATGCTACTGGAACTGATTTTGCAACAGCAGTTGATAGTCCATCAACAACGACAACTATACCAGCAGCAGATACAGGTGCTGTCACAAATAGACCACTAACAGCACTATACTATCCTGGCAGTACAACCACCACTACCCACGTAGGATTTGTTGAACCTGGTGTGGCAGGATATATAACGGCAGCTACAGAAGGTATTGTATTCAGCCATAAGCTTGATGCAAGCACTGATTTTGCCGTACGTTTTAAAGTGGCTAGTGCCCTTGTTAACTCGCAAAACGCGCACGACGCACACTTCGGTGTTGTTCCGTGGGCAACTATAGCAGACGGGTCAGACAACATTACGATTGGTGAACTTGATGAGAATATTAAAGTTGAGCATGACATAAATTTCCCAACGTTGGCAGAATATACCGTTCGTGTTAAGAACACAGGTAACGGTGCCGACCAATTAGTATATAGCGCAGATCGTGTTGTTACAATAGCAGCACAAGACGAAACAGACTTTGATGGTGCTGGCAGCAATGGTACGTTTATTGGTGGTGACGGTGCTGGTGGCACAACACACGCAGTAGGTAATGTTATTACATTAAATGACGGAACAACAGTTACGGTGCCTACTGGCGGCGTTGATGGTAACGGTGATGTTACACTATTTGATATTACGTCAAGTAGTTTACGATCAACTGGTCGAACAGAAGCGTCTGTTGCGGGTACATTTACATCATTAGCGTTTCTTACTGGTGCAAATACAATCACACGAACAGGCGGCTCTGGATTTATAGTAGATGGATTTTTGGTCGGCATGAAGTTGATTGTTGATGGTTCGACTAACAATGACGGACACTATACTATTACTGATGTTGCTGATAATATAATTACGGTAGCAGAGACACTAACGACCAATGCTTCGGAAAATCCGACAACATTTAGTAGCGGACTTGTTCAAACAAGTTCTACAGGCAGCGGCACGGACTTTGCACTAATACTAGGTACTGCAAACGAAGCAGTATCAACTGTTGCCAATGATGAATTTGAACTAGTTCGCGTTGGCACAGCAGCAGGGAATACGCGCTGGAATCTAAACGGTGTTGAATTCTTTAGGTATCCAGGAGCACTTCATACAGCAACAGATATGGGACTATGTTTCCACGGTGATAATACTGGTTACGTAAATATATATGACGGTGAAATCGACCATGAACTGAACGGTCGTTTCTTGCGCGTAGGTAACAGCACAACAACAGGCACATTGGATCCTAACTTCCGTGCGCTGTCGGGTCTAGTTGGTGGTACAGACATGATGCGACTATACTATGATAGTGGTAGTGGACCTGTTGAGTTTGTATACAACGCTGAGGGCTATACTCCACCAGCAGCAGGCGAAGTAACTGTTCAGGCATATACTGGCTTACTGTGGTTTAATACTGCACAGGCAGGCGATACTATTACAGGTAACTGGACAATTACGAAACGCGATAATCTAACGTAACACATGAACAATTACATACTAGCAACTGTTCCACACACAGGCACAGTGTTTGCTGAAGGCATGTTACGCACAGTAGGACAAACTGGTAACGCAGTTAAGCAATGGCATTGGAAAATGAATTCGTTAACGCTGCCTAGTGAACCCCGTGTTCTCGTAACCGCGCGAGATCCTTACTTATCGGCAATACGATTTCTATATAGCGGCGAGCCATTTGAGAGTGCATGTAGCATATGGAATACATTTTTAGAATGTAAAGATTTTGTAGACCATTTTGTGTTAGATGTTGGCTGTCGTGAGGAAGATAGATTCAATCATTTATGCGCGGCACTAGATTTTTGTGAGGTAGATTACCGTGCATACACTGATGCACTAGTTAGCTATGCTGACGAATGGAAACCAGCAAACACTAGTGAAAAATATGCAGGCGATCAATCCAGAAAGCACTTCAGGACTGAATACTTGGAAACAGGCAAACTACCCGATGGATATGATTGGGGCAAACTAGACGCTGCTGTAACGTGGTACAAGTCTTTACCAACTAACGATCATGTTTAAATATCGAGTACCAAAAGCGATCTTGCTGACTGTTCCGTATACTGGAACGACTTTCACAAAAGCATTATTGCAGCACTCAACTGCTTATATTCCTGATGCGCACTGGACAGATTCGATTGTTAGTGAACAGTGGAGCAAAATCAAATTGCGGAAAATTATTGTCACAGCAAGAGATCCTTATCTATGTGCTATTCGTTATATAAAAACTAATGCAAAGACGCCTATAGAAGATGCTGCGGCAGAATGGAACACGATGCTTAATAAGATAAAAGAGGTAGATCATTTTGTGTTCAACATAAATTGCCCTGAGAGCAAACGACACGAACATGCTATTGCACTATTTAAGTTTGTAAATGCAGACGCACCCTGCAAGATTGACAGTTTTGTGCATAAATGGCAAGCCGAAAATGTATCTACTAGCACACATAAAACAGAGTACTTAATGACAGGCAACTTGCCCGAAGGATACGACTGGAAACTACTGGACAGAGCAGTTCGCTGGCACAAGAACTTGTTGACAAATAATGCTTGACGTAGTATAATAACTAGATGTCGGAATGGAACTGTTCAACCCCTGAGGAACGTCTTTCTAAATGGAAAAATTTTAGAGACGGAATATCAGAGGTCGAAGAAGAAGAGTTGCTAAATAACGTTGCGCAGTTTTTTGCTGACATGCCGGTCGGTTCGCGATACATAGATTATTACACACCCGCAAGCTGGCCAACACCATGGGAAATACTCTACGATAAGCTATTTTGTGCTAACACCGTTAGCCTCTTAATATATTATACTCTGTTGCTTAAACTTGATGGGGACAGAATAGAAATGATACTTATAGAGGACGACAAAGATAGATTTTTAGTCCCATTAGTGGACAAAAAGTATATTTTAAATTACGTGCTAGGTGAGATAAGTAGTATTGAAGAATTTCCGCAAGTACAAGTAATTGAATTTTTTCGCAACGAAGAAATTCGTACTCTTGTATAATAAGAATAATAACAGACACAGGGAACAGAAATGGATAACTATAGAAGTTACATACACGCATCACGCTACGCCAGATTCGTACAAGGAGAAGGCCGTCGCGAAACACACGAAGAAACAATCGATCGATACATCAAATACTTTCAAGCACGAGCAAGCAAAAAACAACTAAATGAAGTACCGTGGGAAGAATTGCGAGAAGCAATTTTAGCACACGAGATCATGCCTAGTATGCGAGCACTTATGACTGCTGGTGTGGCACTTGACCGTGACGCAGTAGCAGGCTATAACTGTTCATATGTTGCTGTTGATCACCCGCGCGTATTTGACGAGATCCTTTACATTCTAATGTGCGGGACTGGTGTAGGCTTTAGCGTCGAACGTCAGTTCATTAACAAACTTCCAGAAATTGCCGAAGAGTTTCACGACACAGATTCTGTCATTGTCGTTCGCGACAGTAAAATTGGCTGGGCCTCATCTTTCCGTCAGCTAGTTTCTTTTCTCTATAATGGCTTGATTCCTCGTTGGGACGTATCGAAAGTACGCCCAGCAGGCGAAAGGCTAAAAACGTTCGGTGGCCGTGCAAGCGGCCCTGAACCCCTTATTGATCTGTTTAAGTTCACTATCGCAATCTTTCAAAATGCGCGTGGACGTAAACTTAATAGCATCGAGTGCCACGATATCGTCTGCAAGGTAGCAGACGTTGTTATCTGTGGTGGCGTTAGACGCTCCGCACTCCTTTCTTTGTCTAACCTTACTGATGAGCGTATGCAAAGAGCTAAGAGTGGTGACTGGTGGAACCAAGAGCCGCAGCGAGCACTTGCTAACAATAGCGTATGCTACACAGAAAAGCCCGACATTGGCATCTTCATGCGTGAGTGGCTATCGCTGTATGACTCGAAGAGCGGTGAGCGTGGTATCTTTAATCGTGTGTCGTGCAAGAAGATGGCGCCTGAGCGTAGAGACACAGACTACGAGTTCGGTACAAATCCTTGCAGCGAGATTGTATTACGTAGCAAGCAGTTTTGTAACCTAACAGAGGTTGTATGCCGCCCTGCAGACACGCTTGAGGACCTAAAGCGTAAAACACGCCTAGCAACAATCCTCGGCACCATGCAAGCAACGCTAACAGACTTCCGCTACCTAAGTAAAGCGTGGAAGGACAACACAGAAGAAGAGCGTCTGCTTGGCGTTAGCCTAACAGGCATCATGGACCACAAGACACTTAGCAACACAGGTTCAGCAACAGAGCGCTTCCTGCGCGAAATGAAGGAAGTCGCTGTAGAAACAAACGAGCACTTCGCAGAGGTGTATGGTATCAATCAATCAGCAGCAATTACCTGCGTAAAGCCGTCGGGCACAGTATCGCAGATGGTAGACAGTGCAAGCGGCATTCACCCGCGCTACAGCGAGTATTACATTCGCACAGTACGCCAGGACAAGAAAGATCCAATGGCGAACTGGATGATCGAAAAGGGCTTCCCCGTCGAAGAGGATGTTATGTTTCAAAACAACTGGGTCTTTTCGTTTCCGCAGAAAGCACCAGCAAACTCTGTCTTCCGCGATGATATGACAGCAATACAGCAGTTGAAGCATTGGAAGATGTTTGCAGAGAATTGGTGCGAACACAAACCATCTATTACAGTTTACGTTCGTGAGCATGAGTGGATGGCAGTAGGTGCATGGGTATACAAGAACTTTGACATATGCAACGGCGTATCATTTTTGCCACACACAGATCATAGCTATCGTCAAGCACCATACCAGGAATGCACAGAAATCGAGTACCAAGCACTAAAGGAGAAAATGCCTAAGGATGTAGACTACTCGAGCTTTGTAGAGCTAGAGGACAATACAATAGGCTCACAGGAACTTGCTTGCGCAGCAGGCGGTTGCGAAATTTAATACACAATACACAGGAGAAACACAATGTTAAAACAAGAACTATTTAAGAAGGGCGAAGTAGCAGCATTTCGCTTAGTTACAAGCGACGAAATCATTGGCGAAGTTGTCGAAGTAACTGACGCAGAAATATCGCTTAAGAAGCCATGCACACTAGCAATGGGACAAGACGGTAATGTTGGGCTAACGCCAGCAGCACTTTTGTCTGATCCAGAGAAGCCGGTTGTATACTTTCGCAATCAAATCGTAGCAGTAATGGAGCCACGTGTTGATGCTGAAAAAGCATATACAACATTCGCAACTGGAATACAGCTTGCAACTCCGGGGCAAACAAAAACACTAGCGAAGTAAGCTAAATACAGAAAATAAGATAAATATAAGTGTACACTAAGTATTTTAAACTTAGAGGAGTCATATAATGGCACAAGGAAAGTCACCTTACGAGCTTAGAGCAGATTTACTTCGTCTAGCATTTGAAATAAAGCTAGCGGAGCATCGTGCGAAAGACGGAAACACGTCTCCAACTTCAGAAGAAGTGATCGAAGAAGCAACTAAGCTAAACGAGTTTATTTCCACCCAGAAAACTAGCCTTCGCTAGCTATTGACTATCTGCGCCGCAGGTAGTATAATACACTAATGTTCAGAAAATTTAAAAAGTGGATGGAATTCAATCCGCCGTATGCTCTAGACGCAGATGGCTGGGATGAATTTAACGAGCGTTTTCGCAAAGAAGCGCCCATTCGCTATTTTTTAACAAAAGTCGTAGGATTCGAAGTGAGTATGATTGGAACACGCATTAGCCGTGCTATATGGTGGGTACGCCATCGTACAATAAACCGCTATCACGTTGTAAAAACAGGACTTGAGCCTGGCTGGTGCGACACAGACGAAAAAATGCTATATACTTGCTTCACAATGCTTGTTGATTACGTCGAGCAAGAGTGTGCATGGATGCATGTTGTCTTTGATGCAGATAAACGCGAAAAAGCACTGGGCTATCGCCGCTTTATTCCTCGCATCATACGTAATCAGAGGTTTCGCGACCGCGAGGCAGGACTAGCACACCTAGCGTGGGAAATGACACTAAACGATTCGAGCCTACCTATCTACGAGCGCAGCCCACACCAAGCAGAAAAGGCGCGTGTCGTAACGCAGCTATACTTGTGGTGGGTTGATGAGCGCCCCAAGCGCGAAGAACTAGCATATCCGCTAGAAGACAGCCCGGGCGGTCTAATAACACTCAGTGCTAAGTGGAAGGCAGAAAATCCAGAGAAAAGCGAATCAATAAGTAACTGGGCAAAGGAGTCACACGTAATAGAAAAAGCATGGGACGACGAAGATACGCTTATGCTCATGAAGCTCGTAAAAATACGTAAAGGGCTGTGGACATAAGAAATGATAAATAATAGCATGAAGAGTGAAGTAAAAATAACACCAAATGTTCTAACACGCGAACAATGTGAAAAGATCATTGCGGATGCAAAAGTATACGAGCGCGATATGCTCAAACGCGACATTGCTCCACAGTCGGAATATTTTGATAAGGAAACACTTGACAAAAATACTATCGAAGTTCCGTTAGATGCGTCTTATAGCAAGCGCAAAGTGTCGCAGTCACCCATCGAAGATCCTATCTTTCCAGAGTGGGACGGCCATCCGGTTTATCGCTGCAAAGTAATGAAGTACGAAGAGGGTGATTTTATTAAAAATCATCACGACGCACAGTGGATGTGTCTTAGTAACTACTGGAAGCCAGGAACAAACAAAATATCGCAATCACTAATAACCATTGCGTTGAATGATGACTTTGAGGGTGGCGAGTTTACCGTCGAAGGTGAAGCCATCCCGCAAGAAGTAGGCACCGCTATCACAATTCCGCAACATGCGCTCGACCACAGCAAGAGCCTATTGCACGGCGTCAACGAAGTAAAATCAGGAACACGCTACGCGCTAGTGTTTTGGAATTTCGCCTAAGTTACTGATTCTTTAGTTTATAAATGTCTTGACTTTGCACTTACTTTCCTGTATAGTGTACTGTAAGAACTGGAGGATTTAATGAAATTTCGATTAATGAGTGACCTGCATTTAGAGTTCCAGGATAAGGTCCTCGATTTTACACCAACCCCTTTGCAGGAAGATTTTGATACAGTGCTCATCCTTGCTGGTGACATTGGTGTAGGCACGGATGCAAAGCCGTTCATCGAAAAGATGTGCAAACAGTTCTACAAGGTTGTTTACTGCCTTGGCAATCACGAATTCTATCACAAAGAATATAACAAGGTGCGCAAGCAATGGCGCGCCATGGAAATGCCTGAGAATTTTGTGTTCCTTGACGACGACGTAGCATTTATCGAAAACGTTCGTCTTGTCGGTGGAACGCTATGGACAGATTTTGACGGTGATAACTGGTTCGCTAAACAGCGAGCACAAGATAGCATGAACGACTATCACTGCATCAAGTTTAAGGAAGGAAACAAGCACAGCGGCTATCGCAAGCGCAAGTTCAATCCGATGGATGCAGTACGGGCGCACAAGCAGACGCTGTTTACGATTACAGAAGCAGTCCGTGAGAAGCACGACGGTCCGACAATTGTTGTAACGCATCACTTACCGCATCCGTTATGCATACACGACACGTTTAAAGGCAATGCTCTTAATCCTGCATACGTAACCAATTTGGATATGTATATTGAAGAATACGACATTGATGTTTGGTGTCACGGACACACGCATAACAATGTTGACGTTGAGGTGCATAACACGCGCATCTTGTGTAATCCGCGAGGCTATGTGCCTCACGAAGTAAACGATGAATTTGATGAAAAATTTACTTTCACACTTTGATCACTGGACTTTATTTTCGATCTTAGCAGCATTGAATGTGCTTGATGCGGCAACCACTGCAATTTTGGTTGCGAAGTTTGGAGCAGACGTAGAAGCGAATCCTGTCATGCGACAAGCCATTTATCAATATGGCATTGCAGGGCTTTATATGCTAAAGTTTGTAGTGGTAGGATTTCTCGGACTTGTCTTAGCATATACTTTGCGTTACTATCGCAAGCACAGAGCATCGACGATGGTAAAGCGATGCATGTGGGTGCTAAATGCAATGCTACTTTTCATCGTAGTTAACAACGCCATTCTTGTCGTTGCGACGATAAATACTTAAAATATAGGAAGCTTAATGGATCTACAACCCAAGCTCGCCTCCGGGAACTATAAGGGGCTAGTTACATTTAGCGATATCCACGCTCACGCTAAAAAGCTGAAGAAGGGTATACGCTACGCTATAAAGAACGACCTGTTCATGGTCTTCTTAGGCGACCTAGTGGACGGGCATGACCAACCACTAGAAACAGTCTCCGTTGTAAAAACATTGCTTGATGA
>Ga0307378_10011391_pt1 | contig 11457 bp, 9 predicted proteins | sample UN1MG_FD_202238 | JGI IMG/M metagenome (GOLD analysis project Ga0307378, IMG submission 202238) | Soil microbial communities from Risofladan, Vaasa, Finland - UN-1 | ecosystem: Environmental > Terrestrial > Soil > Coastal area > Acid sulfate soil | place: Finland: Risofladan, Vaasa | collected...
CAGCGAGGCCTCAAAAAGCGCCCGGCTTGTATCGCTGTTCTTGACGGCCCAGCGTAGTTTTTCCAGTGCTGCGATGTTGTAAATCAGTGCCGCGATGTCGAATTTCTCGGCTAATTCGCCCGCTCGTTTTCGCTGCTGCTCGGTCAGAATCACAAGCTTGCTGTCGGGGCTCGTGGATTTCACCACCATCAGATCACGCATATAATCGATAAGCGAATCGACGATCTGGACTTCGCCTAAACCCGTGCTGATTAAGTCCTCTATCGCACTGAGCGTTCTTGCTGCGTCACTGTCACCGATTTGCCCGATGAGGTTATAGATCTTTTCACTATTGGGACAGCCTAAGTATTGCTCCAGCAGCGAAGCGCTCAAGGGTTCGATGCCGGCGCTTATCAGCCTGTCCAGCAGGCTCAAGCCGTCTCTCATTGAGCCGTTCGCCATTTTCGCTAGTGGCAGGACCAGGTCATCTTCGAATTTTATCTTTTCCTGCTTGAGGATCGATTTGAGCTGCTCGGCGATTGCCGCCGGGCCGATAGTGCTGAAATCGAACCGCTGGCACCTCGATTGGATAGTCGCGATGACCTTGTTCGGCTCGGTAGTGGCGAAAATAAACTTGATATGGCTGGGCGGCTCTTCCAGTGTCTTTAACAGTGCGTTGAAGGCCGAAACGGTCAGCATGTGCACTTCGTCGATGATGTAAATCTTGAATCTCGAACGTGCCGGCCGATATATCGCATTCTCGCGCAGCTCGCGTATCTCATCGACGCGGTTGTTTGACGCTCCATCGATCTCGATAACGTCGATATCGTCGCCGGTATTTACCGCAAGGCAGCTATCGCATTTGCAGCACGGCTCGGTAGTGGGCTTATCGGCTGCCAGGCAGTTCAGCGCCTTGGCCAGAATCCGTGCCATCGTGGTCTTGCCGACGCCGCGGGTGCCCGTGAAAAGGTACGCGTGAGCGACCCTGTCGGTCTTGATAGCGTTCTTTAGAGTCTGGGCAATAGGATCCTGCCCGATGACATCATCGAACGTCTGCGAGCGATATTTCCTGGCTAATACGGTATAGGACATTTTCTATTTATTATTTATTATTTTCTATTTTTCAACTGGCTGGTTTTTCGAGCCGATACGAATATGGATGCTAATTCTTTTGCCTCTTTGAGTAAAGGCAAAACGCAGATTTCCTTGAGCAAGTTCTCATCAATAACAAATTGCAGCCAGAAACAAGTCTCGTCAACTTCTTCTACTACTATACCAGGTTTGGAAATGAAATGTGCCCTGGATTGAGCAACGCAGGCTGCACGGTAATTAGCTGCGACTGATGTAGAGCATCTGATAAGCTGTTTTTTGATATGATCGCCGAGTGTATTTTTAGGTAGAGAAATAGCCAGTTTCACGCAGCGGTGAGCAAAGTCGTTTGTTCGTTTTTGTAATTCCTCTCTGTCCATTCCAAGTGTAGCTATAAATAATAAATAGAAAATAGTAAATAATAAATAAAAAGATGGCCGGGTTTACCCACAGCACGACCAAGCGGCACGTTTATGGCTGCTCGGTTCCCCGCCTGACCAGGTTCACGGGCTCGGTCTGCATGGGACCCGGCCGTAAAATTCACTTACGGTTGATTCATTGCCGGTTATCCAAAATATTTCCGATTTGCTGCCATTATAGCAGCAAAAAAACAATTTTCTACAAAAACATTTTCGATTTGACAAATATTGTTTCAGCGGCTATTTTCTGCGCGAAAGAATCCGATAATTCGAAAAGAGTCAAGAAAATTAATACCAAGGTGACCCACCTGTGATTCAAGGCGTCTGGAAGGCGGGCGGCGAATCCCAGGTGCAGGGTAGGAGAATTCCTATGATAGCCAGAGTTGAAGATACGTGCACAGCTTGCGGACTTTGCGTCGACACCTGCCCCGAAGTGTTCGAGATGGGCGATGAAACGGCAGAAGTTCTTGTCGATGAAATTCCCGCCGAGCACGAAGACGACGTCCAGCAGGCCGCCGACGAATGCCCCGTCGAGGCAATCATAATCGAATAAATCAGCCTGACAGCTCCTTGCTTCTGTCGCAGGCTGCTATTAGTGCATCGGTTATCAGCCGGCTGTAATCGTTTGCGGCAAGCGTTTTCAGTGCCGCTTCGGTGGTTCCGCCCGGCGAGGTTACTTTCCGGCGAAGCTCAGCGGGACTTTCACCATTTTTGTCGGCCTCGACCGCGAGCAGTCCTGCCCCTTTGGCGGTTTGCAGAACCAGGTCTTTCGCGACAACCTCGGGCAATCCCAGTTTTACGCCGGCCTTAACCATCTCTTCCATCAGTAGGAAGAAATAAGCAGGCCCGCTGCCGCTAACGGCTGTGACGGCGTCGATCAAATCTTCATTATCCACGACAACCGCCTTGCCCACCGACGAGAAAATCGAGATGGCTTGTTCCAGCAGGGATTTTGCCCGCTCGTTGGCATACAGCGCGCTTGCCCCTTCGCCAATCAGGGCCGGCGTATTCGGCATTACACGAACGATTGCCATCTGCCCCAAAACCGCGGCGATCTTTGCGACCTTAATTCCCGCCGCGATGGATATTACCAGCGTCTCGCCGCCGATTGCGTCTTTTATACTGCCCAGCGCATCGGTCATATTCTGCGGCTTAACGCTCAAAACGAGAGTTTCAACCTTCCCCGCCAGTTCGGGATTACTATCGACTACCGTTACGCCGTACTTGCCTGCGAGAATTTCAAGCCGTTCGGTCCGAATATCGCTTACGAAAACATTTTCAGGCGCGTAAATTTTTGCTGCGATGATTCCCTTTATCAGGGCTTCCGCCATATTCCCGCTGCCGACAAAGCCTATCGTATCCACTTCTTTCTCCTTGTTAGAGTCGATTTGATAATTTATAATTTCAGCGTTAAATTATTCTGCGGTCAATATAGAACGAGTCATGGAGAAAAGCAATGCAAAAACGAGTTGAATATTCCGATGCAATCAAAACCAAATATCCCGAGCAGGTCGTCATAGCAATTGCCAGGGACCGAAAAGGCCGAGCCAATCCCGTCACGTTAGGCTGGACAATGATCGTATCCGGTAATCCTCCCATGATGGCGATCGCCGTAGCGAAAAAGCATTATTCAATCGAAGCCATCACAGAATCGGAATGTTTTACGATTGCGTTTCCATCCTCGGAAATGGCCGATGCTGCTTTATTCTTCGGCTCGAAGTCCGGCCGGGAAATCGACAAATTCGCCGAGTTCGAGTGCGAAACTGAGCCGGCCAAAGAAATTGACTCGGTATTGTTAAACGACGCCGTAGCAAATTTCGAATGCATGCTCGATTCGCAGGTCCCCGTCGGCGACCATATAATCTTCGTAGGAACAGTAGTCTGCTCCCATATGAACACAGAGCCGAAAAAGCGCCTCTATACCACCGGCCCCGGCCATAAGCTTGGTCCGGCTTCTTGATAGATTTGGTCGAAAGCATTCGATGCTGTGATGAAAGTGGCAATATCGACTGGCAATAATCAATAATCAATAATCAATTTCTCGGGGCCCGGCATCGTGAATTGACTATTTTCAATCCATTCGACCTTGCTCAGAGCCTGCCCTGAACAAAGTTGAAGGGACAGGTATTCTATTGTCTATTGACGATGCTCAACGCCTGCTTTGCAGTCCGGCGGCAAAAAGCAACCTCTCGGCCGTTCATTCGCTCGTACTTACCGCCTTACCCGGGCGTTGCCCTGCCAGATGCTCCAGATTTGATCTTCATCCGCAGGCTGGGCGTAGTCGGTTAAAAGCGTTGTGACCAATGCCCCCGTGGCCCACCCGAACTGGACCCACTTGGCGGGCTCCCAGCCCCTGAGGACGCCGTAGAGCATGCCCCCGACAAAGCCGTCGCCCCCTCCGATCCGGTCGAGCACCCTTATCTCTCGCGGTTCGACCACATGCCAGTCGTCCCCCTCGGCCATGATCGCACCCCAGAGATGACAGTTGGCACTGACAACCTGGCGGAGCGTAGTGGCAAACACCGTGGCGTTGGGGAATGCCTTCTTGGCCTTATTGATCATAACCTTGAAGGTTTCGATCTTGTTCGCCAGGTCCGTGCCGCCCGCCTCCGGGCCCTCGATCCCCAGGCAGAGCTGGAAGTCCTCTTCATTGCCGACGAGGATGTCCGAAATACCGGCGATTTCCGCGAAGATTTCGTGCAGCTCGGCCTCGCGCCCCTTCCAGAACGAGGCGCGATGGTTCAGATCGAATGATATCCGGGTCCCGTGTTTTCTGGCGGCCCTGGCCAGTTCAAGGCAGAAGGTGCCTGTCTCGGGCGAAAGGGCCGCGATAAGGCCTGACAGGTGAACGATTTGTACGCCTTCCTTACCGAATATCCTGTCGAGGTCGAAGTCGTTGACGTTCAGGGTGCGTCCCACCTCGCCGGCACGGTCATTATGAACCCGCGGCCCGCGCGAGCCGTAGCCGCTGTCGGCGATATTGAACTGGTGGCGATAGCCCCATGGTCCGCCCTGATCCACCTCTTTGGCTTCATATTCAATGTGCCGGCCGGCAAGATCGTCCTTTATGAACCGGGCGATCGGACTGCCCTTGACAAACCTCGTCAGTACCTTAACTGGCAGGCCCAAAAAGCTGGATACACTGGCCACATTGGACTCGGCACTGGTGGCCTGCAGGGTGAACGTGTTACTGGAATAAACAGGCTGGCCGTTGACCGGGGTAATGCGAACTCCCATACTCGTAGGCACGAGCAGGCAATAGCTATAGTCCTGGCGAAATTCGATAGTCATAAACAATATCCTTTCTACAACAATGCTACTGACGTATTACATATCCAAGCATGAAATAATCGCAAATAAACCGGCCGCTGTCAAGACTGTCATAAACAGAAAAGGGATTACCTTGTAAGAAGTCTGTAGCAGAATAAATGCCGATTTGTCATTCTCCGTAAGGACCGACAGGCACGCCTTACGGCGGAGTCCCAAGGACTGAACTGAGCGCAGCCTTTAGCCCTGAGCCTGTTCGACTATGCTCATGGTAAACTCCGTCGAAGGGGCAGTGAAGAATCTAAAACCCTCATGGATTTCCGAAGACACCATACTTAATTCCAGCCGATGTCTGCGTCCCAAAGCTCCGCAGTAATTCAGCCCAGCCGCTGTCCTCTATCAAAACCTGTCATTAGCAAGCACAACTCATCGAAAAATGTACCCCCTATGGGGCAGGCGTACCCCTTTAATTCCCCAAGTTGCGATGATGAGGTGTTTCGTTTTCATCTCTATGACCCGAACTGCGCGGATCACGGAATCAGTGGGGCGCGTCCTGCTGGATACCGTGCATCCGTCTTGTTGGCCCCAGGCTTAGGGGGTCCGGAGTTGCCGCTTGTCCTGTTTCTGCTTTGTGGCTTTAGCTTGTTTGGCATCCTTCTGCCGACTCTCTTTGGCCTTGTCCTTCTTGCCTTTCTTGTCGCCCATAGGTGACTCCTTTCTAAAACTTAGGTAAGGCTCGGGACAGTAATCCTATTTATGGTCACAGAAAAGGGTTGACTGTCCCCTAATAAAACCATGTTTCCATTCACCTGACAAGGATACACCAAGTCCTCGGGAATGGCAACCTTTTCGTTAGTGCTATCCTATGCGAGATACGAAAGGACTTCAACGAAAGGGAGAAATAAGTAAGGTGTCCCCGGATTTCCGGCCCGGATTTCCGGATTTCGCGGAAATAAGTAAGGTGTCCCCGGATTTCGCGCTCCGTTCCAACGGCTTTAACACACGGTGATGAATCCACCTTAAAAACGCTTAGTTTTTGTCCTGACAATGGGTAGGGGCATAGCAACAATATAGACTGAAAAGAGGAACAGGGCTATTGAAAAAGTCGATTCGGTCTGCAAAAATAGCTCAACGCACAGCTTTTTTTGCAGTAGTTGTCACAGTGAGTTGTTTGAAATTATTATTTTGGGCTCAACTGCAAAAAAGTTGGTGGGCTGATAAGAAATAAATCCTTTTATAATCATGTGATAATCAACCAACTATTTTGCAGTTGAACCTTAAAAGATTTGATTATTTCATATACCTTTCTTCGTGGTTCTTCGTGCCTTTGTGGTGAATCTAATACCCTTGTTCATCCTTCGTCTCCGCTCAGGATGAAGGACGTCTTACGCAATACGCTCTACGCAATACGACTAAAATATCCGTGTTCACCCCGTGAGATTTAAACAGAATTTTCAGCTTTATTTTCTTGATCCGAGATTCACCTCGGGTCATTTGGCTCTGGGGCGAATCGCTACGAGTGATTGGTCGAATTGCAGGGTGCTTGATCGGCTGTTTATGTACGAACGGCGGATCGAGAACAGCTTGTACACGACGATAACAAAGCTTAAAAAGTACCAAATGATTCGGCAAATACAACAGGCCTATATCCGAAAGCCGGAACTGACCGACAAAATGCTGCCGTCAAAGGAAAAGATTAGCTGGTGAGCAGCTCGAATTCCTCGGGGCTGAGTGATTGGCGTAATTTTTGCAGGGCGAGAAGTTCGATCTGGCGGATTCGTTCCTTGCTCAGGCCGAGTTCATCGCCGATTTGTACCAGGGTTTTTGTTTCCTTTTTTATCGGAGGGCCGACGAGACCGAAACGATTCATTATTACATACTGCTCGCGTTTTGTGAGGTTATCTTTTATGACCTGGGCAAGGCTTTGGTGAGCGCGTTCGATGGCATCGAAATCCGCCGCGTCTTCGGTTCTCATTTCGCGATGGATGTCTGCCAGCGAAGCTTTCGTGGCTTTGCCGAGCCGGCCGATCTGGTCCGGAGTTTTGCGGGCGTAGTCTTTGGCTATGGCCCAGGAGGCAAGAGTGGAAAATCGAAAACCCCTGTTGTAATCGAATTTTTCGACCGCACGCATCAGCGAAATATTGCCCTCGCTGACCAAATCGAGCAGATTCGCTCCGCTGAGGGTGTGTTTTCGAGCGATGTTGACGACGAGCCGCAGGTTCGCTTCGATTATTCTTCTTTTGATCTCTTCAGCCTGGGCCAAATAATTTTCTATTTTAGTTAACATGGTGCCCGAGACGTGAGAAAGTTTAATGCCGGCAAGGCTTTGGCAGGCTAAATATTTCAGGATATTGTATCGACGGAACAGCTCGACTTCTTCTTCTCTGTTGAGCACAGGTGTATCTCTTAATGTGTGCAGATATTGGGAAAGGGAGCTGCCGGTCAATTTGATCGGCTCAGTATTCCTGAGTGCGGACGGCTCTGATTTGTCGAGCGGCTCGGCCAGAATGCGATCTTTGGCATCTTGTTCGAGAAATTCATCGCTGTCGACGAATTCGATTTTTTTGGCCAGAAGCACCTTTGCCCTTCGTCGATTGATGATTCTGTATATCGAACTTTTGTTGCGTTCGAAACGCGTCATCAGCTCTTTGATACTACAGCCCTGTTTAAACAGCCGATAAATTTCCACGGCCTGGGCCGGTTCAATTATACCGGTTGACTTTTTGAAAACGGGTTTGTCAGGATGGGCGTTTTCATAATTGAGCAGCGTGTATCTGACGGTTTCGTGACACTTGCCGGTCTTGGCGCTTATCCTGGCTATTATCTGGTGGCGGGACAGATTTGTGCCGGCGGCAAGCTTGACGGCCTGCTTTACAATCTGCTGTTTTAGCTGATCCGTCAGCCGCGAGAAGTTTTTGGCCTGGCCGGCAAGATCCGGATGTGCCGAAAGGAATTCATCGACTGTCGATTGCAGAAAGCCGAGACGCCTTTTGCCGTCTTCGAATATGTACTTTCGCGCGACCAGGCCCTGCTTTCGCCAGCGATAAATAGTTTTGGTTGAAACGCCAACGTTTTTGGCCAGTTCTTCGATACTGTAGATTTTCTGACTTTGCTCGGTGACGGGACGAGCGAGTTTGCCGCTCAGCTTGGAAATGAAAATTCTCAGGTCTTCGAGCAGCTTGTCGCCTTTGATAAGCTCGCCCTCGTTTTCGCTTTTAAGGTTGAAGCCAGTGATACGAAAGCATACGAATTCGAAAGGATATTTCTTGTTTTTGTCGATGATGGTAACGAGCTTCTCGGCCGCATTGAGCTGTTTTCGCCGCTTCTTCTCCGGCGTAAATCGAAGCTGCATTAGCAATCGCGCCAAATTCAAACTGTTTATAGGTCGCATAATCGACTGTCCATTTTACCAGAATTGGGCGCAAAAAAACAGCCGAACGAACGGCTGTTTGAGAGTTTTATCATGGATTCAAAAACTTCATACAAAAATGTGAACCATGGACATGGGAGTCATGCCCGGCGAATTCTTCTTGTTGCCTTGTATTTATATTCGCTAATGCTCCTCTGCACTTTCTCAGGCTACGAGGCTCTTGGCAAGATCGACGGCAGAAGCGGCATCAGGCGCATAGCCGTCGGCGCCGATTCTGTCGGCATAATCCTGTGTTACCGGTGCTCCGCCGATCATTACCTTAACGGGAATCCCGGCATCCTTCAGCGCCTTGATGGTTTTTTCCATGCCGGGCATTGTTGTCGTCAGAAGTGCGCTCATGCCAATCAACTGGGCATTCGCCGCTTTGACTTGCTCGATAAACTTTTCAGGCCCGACATCCACACCCAGGTCTATAACCTGGAAGCCGGCTCCCTTGAGCATCATTGCGACCAGATTTTTGCCGATATCGTGCAAATCGCCCTGGACGGTTCCGATCAGCAGTTTTCCGACCGGTTCGACGCCGGCTTTAACAAGTTCCGGTTCGAGAACTTCCATCGCCATTTTCATCGCCCGAGCAGCGATAAGAACCTCGGGGATGTAGATTTCATTTTTCTTGAAAAGAGCGCCTACAATGTCCATACCAGCAATTAGTCCGTTGTCGAGAACATCCTTTGCCGCTGTGCCCTCTTCAAGGGCCGCCTTCGTGATTTCCAACGCTGTGTTTTGGTCTCCACTGATAACAGCGTCGGCTAATGCCTTCAAATCTGCCATTCCGGTTCACCTCAATAAAAAAACCATACTATTCCTATTGACATTCCTTAAAACCAATAACCAAGTGTGTAATTTAACATCATTTACTTATTCAAAACAAGCCCTAAATAAAACTTTTTTAGAGGTGCGGGCTGTTTTGACACACATGAAAGTATAAAAATACAAAAACAGAATTTATATCATTTGAAAAAATATTGATACATGATATAATTCTTACCTTTATTACCTATTGTTGTTTGCTCTACAATGGTGGCTGTGAAATTAAGGCAGTTATATCTTCACGATTTTGTGTTGAGTTATGAAGCAGTTCAAATGAAATACGAGGTACGAAAGACGAGATACGAAACATGAGTGACTATATAGTTTTGGTAAAACAGGTTCCCGACGTCTCGCAAATTACTGACAACGCTTTTGATCCTGAAACCGGCACACTCGTCCGGGCAAGGCTGGCCAGCGTAATCAACGAGCTGGACGCCCAGGCGCTGGCGTTTGCGAACATGATGAAAAAGATGAGCGGCGACGACAAGGCACGCATCATCGCCTTGACGATGGGCCCGCCGATGGCCGAGGAGGTTCTTCGCTACAGTCTGGCTCGCTCAGCCGACCAGGTGGTTCTTCTCACCGACCGTGCGCTCGGCGGAGCCGATACGTGGGCGACGGCCAATCCGCTCGCCCATGCGATCCGAAAAATCACAAAAGAGCTGCTCAAATGCGGCGACGACTATTTCGTGGTCTCCGGCATGCAATCGGTCGATGGCGATACGGCACAGGTGCCGGCGCAGATAGCCGAGGAACTGGGCCTGCCCTGCATCGCCTATGTCACCGGCGCCGAATACAGGAAAAAGCGGTTCGAGTTTACTCGAATCATCAGCGGCGGAAGCCAGACGGTGGCAACCAAGAAGCTGCCGGCCGTAATTACCGTCGCCAAGTACGAACATACTCTGTTCGCTACGTTTAGCAGAACCCGCTGGGCCAATAAGGCCGATCTTGTTAAATGGGGCGCCGATGACATCAAAGCTACCCACATCGGGGCCAAGGGTTCCAAGACGGCAGTCATCAGAGTCTTCCCCCCGGGCAAAAGCGCCCGCAAATGTCAGCATCTCAGCGACGTGAAATCTTTGGCTAAAGTGATAATGGATTCTGTCAAGAGCGGCAACGGCCAGGCGGACCAGAACGGCGATGCCCAGGCAGACAGCTATGTTCTGCCCGACAAACGTAAAGACAAGTTTCAAAGAATTTTCGAGGCGACACAAAAGGAACAGGATGATTATCAACTCCTGATCGAAAAGATCAAAGAGCTCGGCATAAAATCGGTGGTACAAATAGATGATTCCGTCAAAGAGAAGATTCTTGAAACTACCGGTAATAGTATTCATAAAAAGACGCTGGATGACATGATAGAGGGCTTTAAGGCGACCAAGCCCGCCTTCAAGGGAGAGGTTTGGGTTGTAGCCGAGCACAGTGGCGGCGTGGTTCACCCGGCGACTTTCGAACTGACGGGTAAGGCCCGCGATTTAGCCGATTCGCTCGAAACCAAGGTTGGCGTTTGCATCGCCGGCGATAACGTCGGGCATATGGCCGAAGAGCTGATCGCCGCCGGTGCCGACACCGTCTATGCGATCGAGCATAAGGTTCTCAAACAGTTCGATCCGACGGCCTATCGCAAGGCTGTAGCCGATGCTATCGACAAATATGTGCCGCAGATTGTTCTTTACGCGGCCACGCCCCAGGGGCGGATGTTGGCGCCGATGGTCTCGTATCGCGTCCATAGCGGCCTGACCGCCGACTGTACGGGACTGGATATTCGTGACAGCTCGCGAAAGGGCGACATAGGCTTGTTGCTTCAGACGCGACCGGCGCTGGGCGGCAATGTAATGGCCACGATTCGCACCAAGAACTCTAAGTCGCAGATGGCGACAGCAAGGCCGGGCGTTATGAAAAGGCTCCCCCCCGACCCGTCGAGAAAGGGCAAGGTTGTCAAACACCAGGTCGAGCTTTCCGAAGACGATGTCAGTCTTGAGATCATACAGACTGAACTGGGCTCCGGCGAAGTGAACTTCGGCGCCGATGTGATTGTCAGCGGCGGCAAGGGAATGCAGAGCAGGGATAACTACGATTCGCTTCTGGGGACACTTTGCGAGGGCTTGAGTAATAAGCTTGGAACGCAGGTCGAAAGAGGCGCCTCGCGTGCGGCCGTTGAACAAGGCTTTATCGAACGGGTTCACCAGGTCGGGCAGACAGGCACCGCCATCGGGCCGAAACTTTATATTGCGCTGGGAATCTCCGGCGCCATTCAACATATGATCGGCGTTGCCAACACCGAGACGATTGTTGCCATCAACAGCGATCCGAATGCACCGATATTCAAGCAGTGCGATTACTATATCGTTGGAACTGTGGAGGATACGGTACCTCAGTTAGTGCAGGCGTTGAAGGCTGAATAGAGATATTGGAATTTCGAATTTGAATACAGGACAAGATTAGAGGTGGAGTAGAAAGTGC
>Ga0307378_10011392_pt1 | contig 11457 bp, 9 predicted proteins | sample UN1MG_FD_202238 | JGI IMG/M metagenome (GOLD analysis project Ga0307378, IMG submission 202238) | Soil microbial communities from Risofladan, Vaasa, Finland - UN-1 | ecosystem: Environmental > Terrestrial > Soil > Coastal area > Acid sulfate soil | place: Finland: Risofladan, Vaasa | collected...
GCCATGCCGGGCATCAAGGATCTCCAGCGGTACGTCATGAACCGTGAAAACCGCAACCCGCAGGCGGACTACCTTGTCCGGGCCCCGATCCCGGCGTTCACAACCGTGTCGCTTACGATTGGCTTCCAGGGCACAGGCGAGTTGCCAGACGTTACCCCGATCAAGACGGCCGTGGCCAGCCGGGTCAACGGCTTGAACTTCCAGTTCGGCCGGCTGCCTGCGTCGATCATCTATGACGCGGTGCACGACGTCATCTCAAGGACTGAAGCCTACGTCCTGGCGCCGATCGACATCCTGGTACGCATCAGGAAGCCGGACGGTACGTACACCCAGCTCCGCTCGGGTGATCAGATCGAACTTCCTGACGATCCGGCAACTGCTGTTACCCAGCGGACGACGATCTTCTACCTGGACGCCGATGATGTCGATGTGTTGATCGAGCGTGTACCCACGATACAGGTGTAGCGATGAGTGTTCCGTCCTACCCATACTTCGACCTGGAAAGCGGCCAGCTTCTGCTGGCGCAGCTGGGTTCCTTCTGGACCCGGATATTCCAGGACACGAAGATCCTGCAGGAGCACCTGCGCTCTTCTGGCAACGAGCAGGGGCAAACGTATCTGGACTATCTCGAGGCCGTGGCTTCGGTCTCGCGCCTGGACATTCCTGTCTTTCACACGGAAGACTGGTATTTGATCACCGCGCGCGAGAGCGACGCGAACAATCTGGCCAGTGCCTATCAGGCCGGTGATCTGGTTTACGGGGCGCAAACGGGCGCCGTGCAGGGTCGGCCGGAGGGCTTCGTCCAGACCTACGGCGGCCGGGATCGCCCGGATGTATTCCAGATCCTGCTGCCTCCGCCCATGAAGGACGCGCAGTGGACGCTGCAGAATACGGTCGTGTTGCCCAGCAAGGTCTGGGTCTACGGCGCGGATTACACGATCGACCGGGATCGCAACATTCTTCGATTCGCCCAGGATCCGTTTAAAGATCCAACCGTGCCCATCCGAGATATTCTCGACGAGAGCGGCGCGGTGATCGACCGGGAATTCGGACTGTGGGCTTACCGCGGCTCGCTCGATCTGGAGAACATCTGGATCCACTTCGGCCACGTTCTGTCGATGAAGCTGACGTCCAGCCAGGAGTACAAGGATCTGCTGAACGCGCTTTGGGACATGCACGTCCTGGGCCCGTCGCTGCGCGGCTTCCAGCTGTTCCTTTCGGCTGCCGCAAGCGCCCCTACGATCATCGACGCGCAGGAGACAGTGGAGGTTGTTCGGCCAGAAGGAGACACCACGCTGGTCGTGACAAGCACGCGCGCCTACCGCGTGCCGTCGGCTGCGACGCTCCTCGTTACCGTCGGCGATGTGCTCAAGGTTGGCGATCCAATCACTGACGCCGTGCAGATCGCGGAGCTGGGCGGAGCTAATCCTGATTTCAGTCTGCTTACGGCGCTGGCCGTGTCTCCGTCCTTCACCACGACGGAGTACCTGTGCGAACTGATCTTCCGCAACGCCCAGGTCGCGCTGGAGTACCTGGGTCCGGATGATGACGGGCGCGTGTTGGTGCGGTTCGAGGTCTCCGGCTTCCCTGCGGATGTGGACCTGTTTTGGGAAAAAGCCAACACAGCTGGCAAGGCCGCCGGCGCCACCCTGGCTGAGCTTCTTGATCAGCGTATTAACAAGGTGGGACAGCCACCGGCCTCAGCCTTGCCAGCTTTTGTCAATCCGTTGGAGATGGTGGTTGGGAACATCATGCGGAACAATCTGTTTGTCATTCGCATGAACGCAGCCAGCTTCGGGACGAACGCACCCGGCAGCACCATGTTATCGTTTCTGCGTACCGTGATTCCGCCCAATACAACTTACGCGGTTCTATACCGTTTAGGCTCGCTCGAAGAGGAAGTGGATTTGGTGGTCGATGGAGCAGAGGAAGGTATTGGTTTATGGCTGTCACCGGGTATTATTACGGAAGAGGTGGATGAGACGAGTTACGAGGATGCGGCAATCTCTGTCCATCACGTAACGCCTTGGTGCCAGAGTTAAGGAGAAAGGCGTCATGGACGGCAGGTAACAGCACGCTTGAAGGAGAACGCCGTGAGACTTCGTGAACCCTACAATTTGGGCAAACAGGGAAAAGGGCTTGTGTCGATCTTCTCGTTTGACGAGAAGACGAAGCGTATCTGTCGCATGATACAGCTGCACAACCTGATCCTCTACAACGGCGCCGACATTCTGGGCAGGCTGCTGGCTGGCCAGTCCAGCTACGCTGTCAACATGCTGTACCTGGAGTTCCAGAATACAGTGGGCGTGATTACGCCGCCTGTCGTGTCGCGCGCAGACGGGATCGCCTACTACAACGGCCTTTCTGCGTCGCCGGACACGGATTTCCTGCGGCTGCCGCTGCTGGTCGAGCCAAGCGTGGATGCGTCGAGTGCCGACTACGAGAGTAATCAGGCGACGTTCTTTGCGGAGAGCGAAGGCACGACCGGATTCTTCGGCAAAGCGTTTTCGCAGGGGGCTTCCTCGTTTGTTTTCGGGGCCGCCTTGGTGGCTGCGCCGGACCCGGCCGACCAGAGCAAGGATGTCGTCTTCAGCCGGGTTTACCTTGGCGAGCTGGGTTGGACAGACGCCGTCGACAAGCAGGACGGGAAACAGATTGGCGTGACGTGGGCCATCCGATTCAAGTGAGGTCGACATGAGCAAAGAACCTGGGGTTTTCTCAGAGCATATTGCCCCTCCGCTGATCGGAGCAGGGATTGGCGCGGCTGGCGGCGGCCTTCTTGGCGCGGCTGGCGGCTACGGCGCCAGAAGCATAGAGGGAGCGCTGTTGCAGAAGCGTTACGGTCATCTGGACCCAGCAGCCGTAACTGCGCTCGTAAAGGCGCTACCGTCCAAGACAAAGGCTGTTCTCATGGGAGCGCTGGCTGTGGGGGCGCCTGCAGGCTTAGGCGGCCTGGCTGGCGGTGTTTCCCGGAACACCGATCCATACGCAGCTCGTACGGCTGGTGGCGTAGCCGGCGGGGTTGGCGGGCTGGGGCTGGGTTATCTGCTTCGGACGCCCGGTTCCCCTGTTTCTTCGGTCGTCAAGGCTTTGGCGCTGGGTGCGTTGGGTGCAGGCGCTGGCGGCATGACAGGCCTTTCCGTCGGCGCCGCACGCCGCGGCAAGGCGGAACAGAAGGTACGTCAGCTTCTTGAGGAAGCCAAGGCCAGCCGCGCAGGGCTGCAGGAGGAAGGCCAATGAGTGTCACACCCTGGGTCAGCCGCCTGAGTCCCATCGTCGACGGCGAAGAAGTCCGAGCAAGGATTGCCAATCGTCTCCCCAATCAAATGGGGCAGCGCACGCAACACCTGAAAGACCTGCTGGACCTGCTCGAAAACTACTCCGGGATTTATGCACGGAACGTGGCGCTTGATCCAGCCGTTTTGGCTGGACAGCCGGTCTACTGGGATGAACTGAATCTGCGCTACGCCCAGGCTAAGGCCGCGGTGTCATTCGACAGCACGACAGGTGGCTTCACGCTGTCCAAGAGCGCGTACGCCGTGGGTGTCTGTTCTGCCAAGTCGAGCAGCACGCGCGGCGACGTAATCATGAAGGGCCTGCTCCCGCTGGACATGACGAATGCGATTGGTACGTCAGGTGAAACGCCGGCCGAGGCAGGCGCTTACTACCTGTCCGGTACGGCAGCAGGCAAGCTGACCAAACAGAAACCCCCGGTTGGAATCTTCTGCGCCTACCTGCGTGGCGATGGCTACCTGCACGTTGATCCTGCGCCGCGAGAAGTGCTTGAAAGTCACGTTCACTACGCGTTCAGCCTGTTTGCCCAGCCGGCTGGCGATCTGGCCACACCTTCCACGGGTACGCCTTATGTTTTCGTGTCGACCAGCGATGCGTTGCCTGGCTGGCTACCGGCGGACCACGTGTCGTTCAACGGGCTGGCCCCGGCTGGCGCGGTGTTCGGCTACAACCTGAAGGCGCATCCGGAACTGCAAGCAGTCTGGCCTCCGCTTCCAGCGAACAATGCGTACATCGAAATGGACGGCGTAGGGCTGGCACCAGGTGTGGGCCGTGTGGACGTCAACGGCATCTGGTGGTTTGTGAACTGCTATGGAAAGGCACCATGGCCCAACATCATTCCCCCGTCATCGAGCTCATCTTCCTCATCGTCGTCGTCTTCATCATCCTCCTCTTCTTCCGCTGCTGCCACGTGTGACAGCGGACCGACGCTGGAGCAGGTCGGTTTCATTTTCCGCGATCCGCTGCTGCGTTCGCTTCACCTGTACTTCGCCAAGATGGTCTTCAAGACCAACAGTGCGCTGGTGACCAGCCTTAGCGCTGCAACCGGATCCCCGATCCGGGTCCTTGGTTGCACCGGGCAGCCTGCGACCGTTGGTGATTTGCAACTGGCCCTGGATCTGGCCATGACGATGCAGGAGAACGCGGCAGGTTACAAAGCGTTCAAGAGCGTGTCCGGTACGGTCTTCCAGCGTGGGCCCATCGTGGAAGGCCTGATTCCCGGCACTGACATGACGATCGACGTCGTGGAAGGCGAGACGATTGCTGGGTTCAAGTACGGCAAGCTTCGCCTGACGCCATCGATTCCCGGACGCAATCTGCTTGAGTTGGGAATCGACCTGGTGGCACTGAACTCTGTGCGCGAGGAGCAGCTCAACGACATCTTCTACCTGAGCTTGCCGCAGGATCGGGCCTCCTCGTTCGTTGGCCGGTTGCTTGTCCCTGACAGCCTGTTGGTAACGACTCCTGAGCTCGAGCTTTGGCTCATGCTGCTCAGCCGCGCTGCGGGCACGACACCTACGCTGACACTCGAGGTTTCAAAGCTCCCGAAAACGGTAGACTGTACCGAGAAGGCGCTTTCCGATTACCCCTTCGTAACCTGGGGAAGTCCAGACGTCTGTACGTTCACAGCATCTGGCAACTACGTTCGTGTCACTGGCCCGGCCTTGACCATCGTTGCCGGCGACACGATTTTCTTCCGGCTCACGCGCCCCGGCTTCGGAAATCCAGGCGATTCCTATGCGGCTGACCTTGGCATTCTGCGGATGGGGGCTACAATTCAGTCAGCATAGGGGATAACGCATGGCCTCACCTGTCGGCGGAATTTGGATGGTCGACTGGCTGAACGCCAACAGCCAGCGTCGATACCCGCTGCATGACGACGCAACCGGGGTCGATACCACCAACTCCTTCACCCTACCCAACAGCCTGATTGTCGACTGCATCCTGCCGGTGCACCCGGACCCGTCTGTTGACCCTTCGCTTTTCCACGTGCAGAGCGTCTCGGTCTACTCCACGGGTGTCGTAATCGGGCTGGGTTACGATGGCGCCGCGATCGGAAGCGTCTCTATCGATCGGGCTACGTTCACTAAGAACCAGACAGCTTTCATGCAGTGCTCGGGTCTTTTCTTCGATACGTTTGCCAAGCTGGTGATCGGGTCGCTGGACGAGATTCTGAACTACGCCGGATCCTACGAGTTTGACGTAGCTGGCGGCCGGCTGTCACCCACCGTGATCAAGCCGGACATCCGCGGTGTGAACGCGCTTTACCTGCGTAACGGGGAAGAGTTGAGCGATCCGATCCAGGACGACATCGTCTTAGAGGCAGGCCGCAACGCCCAGCTGATCCTGGACAACACACCGTCAGATCATTCCAGAATCGTTTTCAACTTCATTGAGAGTGAGGGGACGGTTGTAGACTGCGATTGTCAGGAAGGCGCGGCGCTGACGCCTCTCATGACGATCAACGGGATTGCGCCAGGCCCCGACGGAAACTTCGTGCTTGAAGACAACGAGTGTCAAGGCCTGGAGCCGGTCGCCAACGGTCTGAAGCTGGTGGATAAGTGCGCCAAACCCTGCTGCGGCTGCAGCGAATTGAATGTCGTGACAGAGCGTCTGGGGTTCATGAGTGAGCAAATCCAGACGATGGAGAGCCTGGCGACAAGGCTGGAATCCCAAATCGCCTTCCTGCAGATAAACTGCCTGGGAGGGTAAATGGGTGCGATCTTCGAGTGGTACCAGGCTAATCAGGACTCCGCTTACCCATTCAAGGAGCGGCAGCCGGATAACCTGCATCTGCTCTTCAACGATGCCGTCGTCTACCACAACCTCGAACGAACACGGTCTTACGATCTGCGGATTCACGCCTACTCACTGGTTTATCCGCGCGCGATCGACCTGAGATTCAGCGACGGTACGGCGTTAGCCTACCTCGCGGAAGACGGTTCCGGTGTCTCTTTTCAAACTATCGTGTTCGGCGAATACACGATCTTCGAATGGCGCCGGTCAACCGTTAACGGGCAAGGCTACACGGACGAAGATGTTGTCGCCCGTGTCGTCATCATCACCGCGCGCATACCCGATTTCCCGGGCTCCTTCAGCTTCATCGACGGCGCGCTTGTTCCTTCTTTGGTCAACCCGCGCATCAAACGCGTGCGCCGGCTGTTCGTCAAGCGTGCCCTGACTGGTGAGATCGACCTTGTGACGCATGACAAGGTCTACCTGGAAGCCGGCAACAACGCTGAATTCGTACTCAGCGAGACTCCTACAGACGAACCTGTTCGTACGCCTACCGTCGTCACAGTCAATGCGGCGCCGGGGCTGGGCACAGGTGCTGTTTATCGCTGCAACGAGACTGAAGGCATCAAGACGATCAACAGCATTCGACCCGACAGCCGCGGCGATTACAAGCTGACGGGCAGCCTCTGCTCCTGGTTTGAGCGGCCGATGAAAACCCCCGGGCCGCCTGTACGCCCGCACACGGACATCACGCTGGTGCCGGACAGCGCACGCTGGCCTTACGCCGCGCCGACGGAAGTCGGCCCCGGACTGATCATGCATCAGGACTGTGAGGCGTGCTGTGCCTGTGATGACTACGTCAACGCCTACCGGTCCATGCTGACCGTTTGGGAGCGGGCGCAGGCTGTGGCGTTACGCATCCAGCAGCTGCAGGAAACCTACAACCAGCTCTGCACCACGGTAAACGCCGGGCTGGGTAAGATCCCGGTAAGCGTGAACGGGAACCTCACTGTCGTTGCCCGGCCTGATTTTCAGCTGGCCTGCGGATTCCTGGTATATAACAACTCAGAAGCGAACCTGGGCACGACGGAGCTGATGATTGATCTCGATCAGGCTTCCAGCAGTATCGAGTACACGCCGAAGTCCGGGTATCTTGATTTCGGCGCCTTGACCAACTTCCAGGTGGACCCGCTTCGTTCGGTTGTCGGAGCGGGAACACGATTTAAGGTAGTCATCGCAGGTCTTCGGATGGGGGCTTTTGTACGATTCACGTTGAATCTGCGATTTAATGCCTTGCTGGCGGCGCGCGCAGTTACGATTGTCACGGTACAGGCAGAAGCGACAGGGGCCTGGGGATCGGCGACAGACTTGCAGCGAATGCAGCTGTCACCTCCAACACGGAAAACTTGACATGGCGATCGTACTTAGAGGCTGGCTGGCCCAGAACGAGACACGGGCATACCCGCTGCACGACCAGGCCACGCGCCGGACGTCAGCTGGTCTGTTGTTGCCTGATGATGTGCTGGTCGACGCCCACCTGTCCGTGCCTGACTCCGTGGAGAAATCTGTTTTCGTCTCCAGTCTCGGAGTCACGCCTGGGCTGGTTTCGGCAACTTTCCTGGCTACGCCGAACAATCCGCTGGAAGTGGGCGCGCCTGGTCCCGGTACCCCCATTGCGATCGCTGTCGTGCGTGCTGCGACGCCGGTCATTCCATACCGTAACTACCCCGTAGAAGCTCTTTATCCGGGTGTCTCCGGCTGGGTGGCTTTCGGCACCGGCGCCAACAAACAGCGCTGCCACCTTCTGTTTGATGATCCGGCCTCTTCCTGGCTGTCTGCCCGCTGCCTCAGGCGTGCGCAGGAGCTTCCGATAACGGCGGCCGGCAAGTACGGCCTGCTCGCCAGGCTCAAGGGACTTGTGCGGCTGGGCGGATCCGACAGCATTTCGATCAAGAAGGAGCGTCGGGTCATTGACGGGCTCGAACAGGATGCCCTGGTCTTCAGCCTGCAGGTACCCGTGAACAGCACTCTGCAGGAGACGCTGCGGTCCTTTGCCGAACCCTGCAGCAATCGGCCGTCGGAGGGCACCTGCAGGTCCCCCGCGCTTCAGAGTATCAACAACGTCGGGCCGGACGGCGACGGCAACGTCAACATCATCTTCAGGTACGGGCAGGAGATCATTGGCGACGCCGGCGATGGTCTGGTCATCGACTATCCGTTGGGTCTGTCGCAGGTCTGCCCGCCCAAGAGCTACGATCCGTACCTGCCTGCGGACCTGTGCGAACCCAGTTCGTCTTCGTCTTCGTCTTCCAGCTCTTCCAGTTCACCCAGCTCGTCTGAATCGTCAAGCAGTTCGGAACCTCCGCCGCCAGTCACATCCAGCTCGTCCGGCACCTTCTGTTATCCTCTGACGTCTGGATACGGCAATCTGGAACCAGTCGTCGGGGAAGGGCTCGGAACCTGGGAGTTTGGCGACAGCGAGGAAACCGGGACGCGCTTGATCGCTGTCGCGGGTCAGCTGGTCCACCACATCGTCAAGAGTCAGTACCGGTACCGCGTGTTTGCCGATGGTGATGATATTGTAATCAGTGGTCTGATTCGGCCGACACAAACGCCGTCTGGCGAAGGACACCTGATCTTTGGCTACCAGAGCACCAACAACTTCTTCTTCGGCGGGTTGACGCTGCGGCCGTCGTCTGTCTATCCTGGCGGCCGATTCTTCGTCGGTCGAAAGGCAGCAGGAGGTCCAGCCTGGCCTTTGGGCCTGGGTTTGGGTTACAATCTGATCCTGAGCCTGGCGCCGCCCATAGCGTTGGCGGAGGTCGATTACGACGTGACGGTGCGTGTTACGCGCGTGAGCGCCACGACGGCACAGACAAGGCTGTCGTTCACCTGGGTGGATCCGACGTACGGGGCCCAGTCGTACGTGTCGCCCTGGATTCCACTCACCAGCATCGACATGGAGCAGCTCCGGGTCGGCTTGGGGTGCGTGCTGTCGCCTAAGTCGGAGTTCATGAATTGGTGCGTGTTCGGCGGCCGGCTGATACCGTAAGGATCTGCAGATGGCGAATGAAATCGTCTACGAAGAGTGGCGGAACCAGAACGAGCAGATCAATTACCCGTTCTCCGACGATGCCACATTGCGCAACGACGCCGGCGCCGTGATCGACCGCGGGCTGTTCGTGGATGCACGGCTTTATCCGTTGGGCGGAACCCAAGGCCTTTACCTGAATCGTGTTTCTGCGTTGGAAGATGTCATCCGATTTTACCTGGCCGTGCCAGACGGAGTGGAGATCGCCTACGCAGAACTCGACCTGCTTGCCATACCGAGTGACGGAGTGGTACCCGTCGTCGACCTTGTTGGGCGGCCGGCCGGGGTTCTCGTTTCGTCCCAGGAGCAGCTGGCAGCCGCGGCAGGTTCTTTTGCCCGAGGCGACACGCTTTTCACTATCGACGATACCCAGTTCGCTCCGTCGGTCATCGTGCCCATGCCTGAGATCGGCGTCCGGGGGTTCGTGACCGACGACGGCGACGAGGTGTACGGGCCCGTGTATCTCATCGGCGAGCAGGGCATTGTCCTCTCTGCTACCGGTAATGTCATTCGCGTGGACGCGATCGGTAACCCGCACGCTAAACAGGAGGACTGCCAGACCCAGGATCCGTTGGATCCGTTCTGCGCAATCAAGACGATCAATAAGATCCCGCCTGACGCGAACGGTGACTTCAAACTGACGATTGGAGGCAACTCCGCCCGGGACAACATCTTCCGGATTACTCAGACGGACGAGGGGCAGTTGCAGCTGCTTCCGGCCAAGAGTGAGGGCGAACCCTAATGGCCGAACGTGAATTCTATAACACCAACGATCAGATCTCCTTCCCCTTCATCCACGGGGATCCTCTCGGTTTGGCACCGGCGGCGACGCTGCCCCGGCAGGGTATCGTGGACGCCGGCTTCGTGATGGGCATCGACAGCGAATTTGATGTCGAGACAGACACCGTCTACCTCCATTCCTTCTACGTCAGCTTGGGGTCGGTCTTTTTCGATTTCCGCAGTACTGCTTCAGGCTTCGGCAGTCACCGCTTCCTGTTCAACTTCCCGGTCGGCTCCACAGCCTTTGGCACCACCTGTTATGCGGATGCCACGCTGATCACCGGGGGGCCTGAAGAGCCCAGCGTCGGTCGGGCTTTCCTGACCGTTGGCGATTTAACCGGCGTCCTGACGCTGGGGGATACGCTCTGGACGCTGACCGGGCTTCTTCGTGTTGAGCCGGGGCTGATCCAGACGGAGGTAGGGTCATTCATTTCGTCTGTCTCGGCGGGTAACAAGGCACGTTGCTGCCCAGCGGCCTGCGGGGTGCCTTCTTCCTCTTCCTCCGAGATTGCCTGCGATCCAGACGGAATCTTCCTGCAGGCACAAGGGCTTACAGGGGACATCCTGTTCCGGGAAGGTAACAACATAGGGATCCAGCTGGACGAGACAACCAACGCCATTCTCTTCGACGCCCTGATCGGGCTTGGCGAGGGCGAGACCTGCGAAGACGTGATTATCGACGGGGACGGCGAGGACGGGTTCCGCCGCGGTGAGACCTGTCTGACCTGCGGAGAGGTGATTCGAAGCGTTAACGGACGCGTGATACCCGGAGGCAAGCTGGTTATGTCCGGTTGGCCGGGTGTGGAGATCACGCCAGACCCGGATAATAACCTGGTGTACGTCACGCTGAATCCGGAAAAGTTCTGTGAGGTGACAGAGTGAGCAGCGCGTTTTCTCCGGAACGCATGGCCGAATGCGACCTGCCTTACATTACCGCCATCGAAGGCGAGTTGGTGCCGAGTTGCGTACTGTGCGTTACGGAACCACGCCCCTTATTTAATCCAGTCATTCCAATTCCGCCGCCGCCGTCATTCGATTTCGGCTGTTACCCGTTCAGCGTGGATGTCGACTTTGACCCGCTTCCGGTGGCTGTCCCTGAATTCGAAGTGGATCTGCTTTACCGAACCTCAGAACTCTCGCTCGAAAGACCGGACCCGCAGGTTGGTTACTGCAAGCCGAAACTGAAGTTCAAAGTTCGGCTGGGCGGCGGCTGCGGGAACGTGACTGTAATGGTCCTGGCGGACTATAACGTCGTGTTAAGCGGTTGTCAGACCATCGACGGCATCGCTGTGTGCGACGACGATCTGGTGCTCACAATCGCGCAGACTGATCCACTGGAGAACGACATTTGGATTGTTAAGTCGGGTGCGTGGCTCAGATACGAAACCGTGCTCATGTGTAATTCGGTCATTGTACGGTTTGGTGATGTGCATGCGCGCGAGACATGGCGGATGGAGAACACCACCGAACCGGAGCACGGTGTAGACACGCTCATCTGGGTTCCAGTAAGTGTGACCAGTCTTACGTGCCGGTTGCGGTTAACAAACTATGCAACG
>Ga0307378_10011393_pt1 | contig 11456 bp, 6 predicted proteins | sample UN1MG_FD_202238 | JGI IMG/M metagenome (GOLD analysis project Ga0307378, IMG submission 202238) | Soil microbial communities from Risofladan, Vaasa, Finland - UN-1 | ecosystem: Environmental > Terrestrial > Soil > Coastal area > Acid sulfate soil | place: Finland: Risofladan, Vaasa | collected...
TACAAACTCTTGATAATGTTTATCGTTTAAGCTAAAATATATATTCCTAAATTTAAGGAGGTTTATGAATGATGAAAAATTCAAAAGTTTTAGCTTTGTTTTTGGCTATTTCGTTCGCGGTTGTTTTATCTGGAGTTGCCCAGCAGCAAGCTGATGAAACAGTCACTTGTCCTGTCAGTGGAAAGGAAATCAAGAAATCAGAAGCAAAAGCGACATTCGAGTACAAAGGAGAAACATACTACTTCTATTGTGAGAAGTGTAAAGAAGCGTTCGTGAAGGATCCAGAAAAATATATTCAGAAAAAAGCAGAGATGAAATTAGAGAAGAAAATGATGGCTAAGAAGTATATGCATGGTGAAGAGAAAATGCACAGTAAAATGATGCAAATGAAAATGCACAAGAAAGGTGAAGAAAAAGCCTGCTGCCCCATGATGGGCTTAATGAGCTCCAAGGATATTGAAGTGAATGTTGAAAATTTAGAAGATGGAGTTGCTGTGAAGATTACTTCAAAGAATGCAGATGTTGTGAAGAAAATTCAGGAAGGTGTAGCCAAAATGAAAGAGATGTGTAAGCAGAAAGCTGCAAATTGCAAAGAAGAAGTCAAGAAAGAAGAAATCAAAAAGTAAAAGCTAAGAACAACTAAAAAATTATCCCTCTTGCTCCTCAGAGCAAGGGGGATTTTTTTTATCCAGCTTTAAAAGAATTTAAACAATTCCTTTTCCCTTCAACCATGCGTCATTATAAATAGTGCTCAAGTAACGATTAGCAGAGTCAGCAAAAATTGTGACGAGGTAACATAGAAATTTGCTTTTTGTGAATGCTTTGATTTCTGCTCATTTTCGTTCAATTTTAACACTTTGAGCTGTTGCATCAACAATACTACACAGAACAAACATATCAAGTCAACGAGAAGTCCGGAAGAAATAGAGAATTTCAATACCGTCCTCTATGGAAAAATCTGGTTAAGTGAGAATACGATTCCCAAAAAAATCGCAATAAATTTTAATAAAAACCGGGTTTGCTGACTGAAATTGATAAAGAGGCCTTCCACCCAAAGCGTTCACTCCTCCACCCCAGGATATCACATCTTACTATTAACATATATAGAAGAAAGCTTTATACTGATTATTGAAAAAACGTTGAAATTAACCAGAACATCGAAAATTTTTATGAATTTATCATGGGCAAGCACACTCGCGAACCATGAAAATGAACTGTTCTCTAAGTAACATTTCAGGGTAGGGATGTTTTATATGTTACAGGAGCAAAAATAATGAATTTATTTACTGTCAATAGTGGCTTTAAAAGTTTTCGGCCCCGAATAAAGAAAATATTTCTCTTTATGTGTATAGCAATTTTCAGCTATGCCTCTTTTCCTCAGCAAAGCTTTATCGAACAATCTCTTGTTATCAACGTGGAAGTTCCTGTCAGGGTATACAAAGGAAATACCTTTATAAACGATTTGAGTATAAAGGATTTTGAACTCTTTGAGGAGGGAATCAAGCAGAAAATAGAAGCTGTTTACCTCATAAAAAAGAAAAGTGTGGAAAGAAGCGATGAAAAGAAAAAGTTTAGACCTCAAACTTCGAGAACCTTTTATCTCTTCTTTGAGGTTAATGAATATTCTCGCAGGCTTCAGGAAGCAATGAAGTATTTTATGGAAGAGATCTTTTTGCCTGACGATAATCTCATAATCATCACTCCCATGAAAACATACAGGTTAACAGATGAATCAAAAAAAGTGAAATCAAAACAAGATATTTTAGAAGAAATCAAAGGATTATTGAGACCGGACGCTTTGGCCGGGAGTGCCGAATTCAGGCATATAGTGAGAGATTGCGAACAATTAAGTAATGAAATGAAGTCGCTTATACAACAGGCTACAGGGGAACAAGATGCCGGGGATGTTGATTTGAGAGACGCAGGTCAAAAGCTCGTAGAATATGCGGGCCTCATGTCCAGGTTACAAACGTACCGCCAGGCAGATGAATTGAGGTTAATAGACTTTGCAAACTATTTAAAAACGCAGGATAGACAAAATTATGTTTTTATTTTTTATGAGAAAAAACTTATCCCGCAAATTGATCCAACACTATTGGCTGATTTTATTAATAGTTTTGAGGGAGATTCCTATGTTGTGCAGAGTTTAACAAGTGTTTTGGATTATAATAAGAGAGAAACATATTTAGATGTCAAGAAAATAACTCAGGCTTTTTCAGACACTTCGACTTCAGTTCATTTCCTGCATGTTTCAACTCCTGTGGCACAAATTCCAGGGCTCCGTATGGAAGAGTATGCACAGGAGACGTTTAACATTCTTATAGAGATTGCCAGAGCCACCGGAGGATATGCGGAGAGTTCTTCCAATCCGGCCGTATTATTTAAAAATGCCTTGTATGCTTCTGAGAATTACTACCTTGTTTATTATTCTCCAAAGGATTACGCGGGGGACGGAAAATTTAAAAAGATCGAAATCAAAGTGAAAAACAAAGATTATAAAGTCATCTACCGTCTTGGGTATTTTTCCAATTGATCGAATATTGGATAATATTTTTGTCTTAAAGCAGACATTGGAATATCTAGCCTGACTTTACGCTTTATTTCAATAAACGGCATTTTTTTACTTTTTAACCACCAATTCCACACGCCGATTCTGGGCTTTCCCGGCAGCAGTTGTGTTGGGCGCGACTGGTGTGGACTCACCATAGCCTTTTGTGAAAAGTCGAGAGGAAGAAATACCTGCGGAAACTACATATAACTTAACTGATTCCGCGCGTTGCTGGGAAAGAACTTGATTGTGGCCGGTAGATCCGTCTGAGTCGGTGTGTCCTTCAATAATCAACTGCATAGCCTGTTCAGACTTGAGCATGGCGACGATTTTATCCAGAGTCGGCTTTGATTCATCCCGAATGATATCTGAATCATAATCAAAATTAATTCCGTAAAGCCTTACCCTCCCGAATTCTAAAAGCTCCCCGGTTATTTGTTCCTGTACTCCACCTGCCCAATGAGAACAGCCGCCAATATCTTGAGATGTTTTTGTTCCGTTCCATGTTCCGCCTTGTGAATCTTCCTTTCCTTCATACCACCAAAGACCAAAAAACTTTTCTCCATCGGAGGTGAATATCATTACGGCCGGACCTTTCTGGCCTGGTTCCCTCCAGGTAAATTTCATGATACGATCTTCAATGCCCCCGTTTAATAAGCCTTGATCGTATTCATAACATCCGGTAACTGATGTTCCCTGCTGTCGGAGATGAAAGTTATTATAGTTAGTCTTATAGGTCCCAGAAACATCGGGTAATGGCATCTTCGTCAATTGTTTTCCGTAGGCACGAAAGTCCATGAGCTCTGTATATTCGCTGGAACCGTGATTATTCTGGATAGTCAGCCGAAGCCACTTTCCGGATTTATCAACTGTCACCGGAAAGCTCTGTTTGTCTTCCTGATCAACCAGCGACACGCTCGCAATTTTCATAAACCCTTCTGTGGGACCATCATCCGAAAGTTCAATAATAATGTCCTTTGCGCCACGCCCCTTTTTGTCTACATGGCCCGTATCAAACTCCAGACGATCAAACACACTTTTCTCAGCAAGTTCAATAACTAACACATTATTCAAAATCTTACCGCTAGGACAACACCAGCCAGTTCGCGGATTTTCGTCCATAATCCAAATATTACCCCAGTTAGAGCTGTATTCTGGGGATTTCTCTACAAGTAATGCTCCGGAATAGAAAGAGACAAGCGACTGATCAGTTGCAGTTGCATCAGTTTTAAACCCAAATTGAAAAAATAGACAAACGATCGCAAGTGATACCAAAATTAATTTTCTACTCATAATAGAACCTCCTAATATTAAAGTTTCAGAAACATAGGAATTTGCTTTTTGGGGTTGCTTGATTTCTACTCAATTTCATCAATTTTCCACCTTCTGAGCTGCTGCATCAACAATAATACACAGAACAAACATATCCAGTCAACAAGAAGTCCGGAAGAAATAGAGAATTTTAATACCGTCCTCTCCGGATGTCTCTAACGATATACCCTGCCCATGGCAGGGATTGTGATTCAAGAAACACGCCAAAAGGGTTAGCTGCCTTGTATTCCCCCGTAAGCAGTTAAGCTAGGCTTTAGGCAGAAGTTAGAAGATGTAAACTGCTGTTTACTTTCATAGGATAAAATGACAACTTCTCTTTACAGGAAAAGAGATTAGATTAGTAATTATGCTTAACCTAAAACAATTATTTGCAGAGCCTCCTCAGAAAGCTCTTCTGGCAAAGGCCAGCTCAAACCCACTTACGATGCCCTGCACAGATAGTCTCTTACAGTATCTTTGCTTACAGAACAGGCCCGGGTTATAGCTCGATAGGAAAGATTTGCCTTTATTTTACAAATTGCCTCATCTTATTTCTAAATAATCCTTATCTGGTAATTTAGGGAAGGGGGCATGAGGTTCCTGCTGATACCAGAAAGCAACTGAAGAAATATCATCTTGCAGAGGCAAATACCTGTCTCCTGAACGCCAACCTAAAGCTTGAATGGTTACTTTCAAATCTTTTTCAAACCGGACCGGATCCATGATGTGCCAGCGGTACAACCCAAAGCGCTGCTGAGAATCCATAAATCCGTCCGGCCTCAGAACCTGAGGCATTCCCACATAGGGAGTCGTGAATTCTCTGTATTGATTGTCTACCTCAAAGCCATAAGAGCCGCAAAAATAGTCCTCCGTACCTGTTCCGCACATAGTAGGGAAATCACTGTCGCCATCGATATAAAATTTAATCTCGCCTTCTCCCCACCAATCGGTGTTGTTGGATCCCCAGCACATATAGGTTCCCACGTAATGGCCCCATCCTTTGACGCCATCCAGGATTGTATAGACGGATTTATAAGGCAGAGGATTTGTTCTCCGGAACTGGGCATGGAAGTAGGCTGCATCATCGGGCACATCCGTAAGAGTATAGTTTATCTGATAATAAAGAGTCATTCTCTTCTCATCCAGGTTCTCCATGGTGATCTTACAGCTTTTCCTGAAAGGCATGAGCCAATAACAATTGAACGCACTCCCGGGATTGACGCACACAGCCAGCGAACTCACCTGTGCGTATTTCCCCCAGCCGCAGGCGAAGAAATCACCCACCGGAACTTCCACCGAAGGCTCTTTTTCTCCATCCCAGTAAAACCGCAGGATAGAATACCGCCAGTTACCCGTGGGAGTCATCCAGATCTGTTGAATGGCGCCGGATCCTTCAATCTCTGCCAGAACAAATTTCTGTCCGGGTTGAATTCTAACATAAGGCGACACCTTCCATCCTTGCCCCAAATCCCGGGCAGCCTTGGCCGCCGGACCATCGATGGACATTCCTCCTTTCCCCTTCTCTCCGGTAAAATTTTCAGGGCTGATCGAACGTGTTTTGGCATGGGATAATCGGGCTAAATTCCCCATGTTTACATACAGCCCATTAAACTTTGAATCCTCGGCATAAAAGATAGCCGCCAGGAAAACCAAGGAGAGAATGGAACCAATGACAAGCATGAATCTTTTCATTTATTTTCCTCCTTCAGGTTGGATTTGAAATGATACTGAACTTTGGAATACAGAAAAAGGCCACTTAAAGATAGGAATTTGTTTTTTTGCGGGCAACAATTTCCTATATGTTTTGTTTAATGTTCATGAACTCTATTCGTATTCTATATCATAGAAAAAAATAATGTCAACATATCCGCCTGGCATGCATTGACCGATGTCGAGCTTCTCATAAAACACCCGTAAGACCAGGTAGTTGTGACAATCCCAGACGAGGGCATCTTTATGCAGTCTTGTAATACGGTCATCTTCGGATGACGGTTTTGAAGAGCAACTGTTCAGGATAAGCAGGGCTTGACTCCCCATCATCGAATTATAAAGAAACTTACGCTTCCTCGACAACCGTCCAGCCCATGGCATCGGCTAAAGCATAAACCGGCTCTTTCAAATCACCATAAAACGTCACTCTGTGCCAGCCCCACTCATCCCACATCGTGAACAACTTTTCCAGATCTCCCACAGGTTCGACACATAGTTTCGTACGACAGGCCCGGTCGTCGGGATCATTATCGACAGTTTTGCCCTGATGAAAAATAATCTGCTGGCTGTCCGGCTTGATTTTGAGCGTTGTCGTCATGTATCCTATGGGCAGAATCGACCTGACCGATGCGCCCTGCCTGTCCTCGGAGTGCGTCATGATGGTAAAGGGATTGGCAGGTCCCTGCGCTCCGAAAACCCTGTTCGAAGCCACGCATCTCGAAAGGAATTCACGACGATTGAAGCGTTTCATATTTCCTCCTTTTTGTTATTACTCTGGTCGTAATGTTCGATCTATCTCAGAAAATAATAGTTGTATAGCGAAGTCTTTTGAAACACTTTCTACGAGTATTGAGAATCCAAAAATATATACCTCAATTGATTGCCTTACAAGCTCATTTCTTTACCTGAAACCATGACATGTTTCACATCAAGATTTCCCATTTTCATTTCGATGAATGGTTTCCCATTTTTCAAGCCAATTGTGCCAAAACCACTTGCGGTTGCCAGGAATGAACGGAAGTTATTGCCTACATTTGAATCAATATATAATGTTTTTTCAACTGCATCATACCTGATACCGGTAAGCCCCTGGATTAGTCCATAACTGGATAGCGCACGTGCATACCAGTGGCCGCATTCGTATTCATTAAAAGGATTACGAATGGTGCCATCATATCGATCCCGGCACACCCTCACGATATCCAGTCCTTTTTCGACCATCCCCTCGAACATGAGATGTGAGGCAACCTGGTATTCGATTCCAGTCCATACTTCATCACTATAGACAAATGGGATGGAAAGCGCACCCCCTTTAGGCCACGTACAGAGCAGAAGGCCGCCATCCTTCCCCACAGCAAAAGCCGGTCTTTGCGGATTGCTGTGATCCGTTAAATCGTACTTCAGATTATATTTATGAATGGCATTCAAATTACTTTTTATTTTTTCAACATTGATAATCTCGTCGAGCCCACAGACACGCGCCATCCAGAAACCCAAAATGCCATCGGATAGACAGCCCGTACCATACTGATATTTGGGACCCTCTGTGTTCAGCATCTCTACAATATCACTGTAACCTTTCCCATTTGAAGAAGCATCCAGAGGTTTGAATTCCGCATTCAGCCCTTTTGTCGTAATTTTTTGGTAGAAATACTCTCCATCATAAAGCTCTGTTTCGAAAAATTGTATTCCTTTTGTGAGGAGATCTCGATACTGAGTCGCATCGTCTTTTAACGCATCGCCCATTTTAATGGCTGCGGTTAAGGCGCCTAAATAAAAACTGGAACAGTGGCCATCGGGTCCCCAATACTCGATATCATACGTATTATGATGAGGTTCTTCCAGGACACCTCTGCCCCGAGGATCCCAGGTATTGATGCAGTATGCGAGACTCTGTTTCACCTTTGGCCACATCTTTTTTAACCAATCGTCATCACCAGAAATACGCCATTCGCGATAGACTTTCATTATTCCGCCGAGCTGGCCGTCCGAAGCGGCATGAAAAGTATGTTGGACTGGGCGAATCGGAAATCCTGTACGAAATACCTGATGACCTCTTTCATCCTGACTGACAAAGAATTCTGTTTCCCGCAAAGTCCTCTCCAGGTCGGGAAAGAGATGAGGAATCGCCTGGGCATAATTCCAGACATGGGTACAGGAACCCGCACAGCACCCCCGCGAATCAGAACAGCCTTCCCAGCACCATAGGCGTCCATCGGTCTGTCGTTGAACAGTGGGCGATTTCAAGATGGTCAAATTGGCGGCAACCGCTTCCACAACCTCATCGGGAAGGGATGTGTCATAAAAAGCATCGCTGAATAATTTTGTCTTCTCATATAACTCTTGATATTTCAACCGCCAATAATAGGCCACTTCATTGATATTTTTAAAATGTGAGGCATACCAGGGTGAATGATATTTTTCACAACTACAAGCAGTTCCGGTTTCAAGATCTTGACCCGTTCGCAGATTCGTTTTCGGCACATACCAGGCAAACATGAGTCGAACAATTTTTTCTTCACCTGACTTCAAAGTGATAGGAAGAAAAAGAGAAGCACCAGGACATGGTCCTTCGACTGGAGGATTGTCCAACAGAATACTCTCTTTAATATTTTTCCATGTCAAAGTAACAGCATCCCACCATCCTCCCTTGAACCAGCAGTGGTCGACAACGGTGTTATCATCGTCCAAAAAGGCTGCAAAGCCACCGGTGTTGTGAGGATTCTCTTCACTGCCATCCTGCCAGAGAATGAAACCATTTTTAGTGGATTTAATAGTATTGCCTTCTCTACCGATGGCCATGAAGTTTTTGGTATTATATGAAAAAACGGCCTCAATCTTTGTATTGGTATTATTTTTAAAATGGTACTCTATAGAACCCACGGGCAGGCTGGAATTGTCAGCCTCTCCGGGGATAAAAGGGCTCCATCCTGTAATTTTAATATCCAATGGAATATCCTCATCCGCGAGCACAACAGTTCCGAATGGGAACCTGGCAATAAACTTTGCATTTTCGAATCGAGGCAAACCATAACTGGAGCCGGAGGCGCCATTGCCCGTGCCCGGAGATCCAAAGACTTTCCAAGCAGGTACGGGACCCTCTAAAACCTTGGCGCCATAATCAGCACCTTTAATGCTTATGGCTGCAAAAGAACAGGGTTCTTTAAAGATATCGGGTTGATTTCTCAATGAAACATGAGAGATGGCACCCGTACCTTCCAGGCAAATCATGCCGGCGCCCATACCGCCGATGGGAAAAGCGACTCGATTCAGATAATGGCCAGTATATGGGCCATTATAATTTCTTTTCGTTTCATGATCAGTTGTTCGCGTACAGTTTGTCATCACGACTAAAACCGTGAGGATTAAAATTACGGAAATATGAATTGATTTAAGCATGGTTATCCTCCTTTCTTGATTCGCGAATTCAAGTTCCAAGGGCGAAATGAACATCTAAAAACATTCTTTGACTGTGATCATTGTCAATATACGTTGGACAAATAATATAAAAAATTAAACGTTTAATTCGATTTAATCAAGTGATATTTTCCAAAGAAACGTGGTTAGACAATTGAACATATGAAGAATCATTTACCCTTCCATCCATGAGGTAGATACATGTTTTAAAAATTCAATCCCGATTTCATTCCTACAGGCGTCAGGATAATCAGCATTTGCACGATAGGAATTTTTTTTTGTTCATGACGATTTTCTCTAAATTTCATCAAGTTTTCACCCTTTGAGCTGCTTCATTAACAATAATACATAGAAAAAACATATACTGTCAAAAAGAAGTCCGCAAGAAATCAAGAATATCATAGAATTGGGCTGTATAAAGCGTATACTGAATAGACTTCTACCTTAATTGCTGATCAAGTAACTCCGACTTTCATACATATTATGATCTTTCCTCAGCTGCCATATTTAGCTGAGGCTGAGCTTGGGGAGGAGGTGGTTATCATATACTTTCCCACTCGCTCAGCATCTTGGCTATGGTAAATACCGCCTGACGGTGAGGCACATTCAGTATAAGCTCCTCCCGCATCCATTCGATTAAATCTTTAGAAAATTATCTGATTATAAAAGTTGTGCTCGTAGGAGATTTTAATTTAGTATTCATTTCTTCTGCAATTAAATATAAAGAGTATTTACCGGGTATTAATTCACCTGTTGCCAACTCTATTAAATATATCTGGGTATCTTTTTCTTGATACTTATTAAGAACAGAGAGAGATAAAGGAGTTTTTTTACTGGTAGAAAGATGAATAAGATGACCCGAAAATTTCACTTCTGGCTGTTGGATATCAATAATTGAGCACCGCACCATTGCTAAAAGTTTTGTTGTTCCCTGCTCCAATTCCTTAACAAGTGGTGAATATTGAGTGGAATCAAAAGGATAGATATCCAATAAGGTAGGGTATTTTCCTCCTCTTTCTCTTTTATCTGAGAGTCTGCCTGTTAAATAAAGAACACTTTTTTCAGGTTTCAACAACAAAGGAGTATCAACCTGTAGCCCGGAATCAAGTCTCTCAGGAATAACAACTGAAGATGAAATCCTCGCCCCTCTTCCTGTCTCTAAGTTTCTCAGGATAATGCAGCATTTGTATTCACCAGGAGGTAGAGTTGAAAGAGAATAATAATAGATGTTTTTTTGGGAATACCCTGAAAAATTTACTTCTCCTCTTTTGAAACCAACAATATAGTTCTGTTTATCAAAAATGAGATTAACTATTTCAACCTTTTTTCCTGAAATTTCCTGTAATCTTTCAACCGGTATTTTCGAAATCATAACAAGCTGTGATTCTCCTTGAACTGAGCAGGGTAAAGTTAATAGAGGAAATAAAAGCTGTATCTGAGAATAAGGTTTCTCATTTAAAGCTAAATCAATAAGATGGATTCTTTTCTCAAGTTTAGTGTACTTGGTGAAAGGCTTTGGATTAAAATATCCTCCCTGACCATGGACTTTACAACCTTTTCTCTTAACTTTAACTTTTATTTTATGATACTTGCCGTCCCATTTCTCATCTATATAATAACCCAGGACGTAATAAGCATTGGATAAATCCTGAATCTCTTCCATGATGTTTTCATAGTTAGTAATATTACCGAAATATTTTCCACCTGTTACTTCAGCTAACCGTTCTAGAGTAGAACCTCCTCCCAAATATCTATCTATATAAAAAAAGCCAGTTTCCGAATCAATGGATGATACAAAACTCCCTGCGTCCACAGCATATACAAGGCAGTTAGCTGAGGCTAATTCTTTAGCCATATCTTCCCATTTCCAGCGTAGGTGACCATGTCCATGTCCATACACCACGGAATTAATAACTCCAGATGAAAAGAAAACAATATGCTTATGACCTGGTATATAACGCAGAGCTTTGGCTAAATCTTTTATTTTATTGGAAAAATTAAAAACTTGATGTTCATAAATTCCTTTTCTAAGTCTTGAGTCACGACCCTTCCGAAGTATATTCTCTGCCCTTCCCAAAACATCTTTTAATCCAAATCCTTCTACCACCTCACGAACTTTCTGATGGTCGGTTGTGAGATATTCATGAAGGGTTAAACTCTTCATTGTAGAATAGGAAAGAACTCCCACCTCATCTGTAGGTTGAAGCTTGGTATCGATAAAATGCAAAGCTGCTTCTTTTGATTTTTTTATCCCTCTAACATTATTAAAAGCAAAATCAAAGAAAAGGAAAAATTTCCGATTCATCTGAGAAGGAACTTCAGGAGAAACAGCAGGTATTATTTCCCGGGTTTTTTCTGCAGGCAAGTACAAGATGTGCTTTTCAAAATCTGTAATGTTTACAAGCTTCCCCTTATCGTAAAGCTCAAAATCAGTTTGATTTAAATCTGTTACCGGATTTCCCTTTTTATC
>Ga0307378_10011394_pt1 | contig 11456 bp, 11 predicted proteins | sample UN1MG_FD_202238 | JGI IMG/M metagenome (GOLD analysis project Ga0307378, IMG submission 202238) | Soil microbial communities from Risofladan, Vaasa, Finland - UN-1 | ecosystem: Environmental > Terrestrial > Soil > Coastal area > Acid sulfate soil | place: Finland: Risofladan, Vaasa | collected...
GTGATGAATGGAGCGTTGGATAGTAATCCCACGCTGGACTTGTCCCGGTGGGATAATTCGCGTGCCATAATGAGCATTTCGTGTTTGCGTTTGTTTCGTATCTGACGGTTATTGACGTTCGCCCGATATAGGGCCAGGTGACATTCGATATCTCGAGCACGAAGGACTCGACGATTCCACCCCTTGACTCAGAGAGTCGAGAAGAGATGTTCCTTGCGGATCCTGAATGGGGCGCCACCATAGGACGACTCGAGGCTCCAGCGGCGCCCCCAGAAATATGAGATTCAATCTTGCGGCTTGATCCGGACATTAATCTCCGTAAGCATCACAAATAAAATCATCGGTCGGATCGGCTTTGACGAATTGGAAGCTATCAATCGGAGCGTAGACGGGCCATCCGAAGCCAGGCCGAATAGGGATTGAAACCGCCTCGATCGCCACTCCACCAAGATAGGTTGTAAGATATCCCGTGCCGCTCGCGTCGTCGTTCAGGTGGAAATAGACGAACCATGCAAAGCCGCATTCAAAATCATTACTGAAGTCCGCTGAGGCCGTTGCGCTCGACGTATCAGCGAAGCGTACAGGCTTCCCATACGGCCGCGGCTGCCCCATGATTGCATCGTTCGAGAATATCGCAGCGAATACAATCAGCATCGCAACGAAAATCCAGACCTTCTTCATCTCGGCTCCTTTCGTATCAGTGCCTTCTTCGGTTCATAATTATATCCACTATCGTCCTGAACCACCTTTTCGCCGTCGTGCCGGACGTGCCAGATGCTTTCCCGACGCCGCTCACCGATACCACACCGCAGCTATCACACCCAGTCTGTAACGTACACGCATAAGCAATTGCTTCGCCAGGAGCAAACCTAACCGTAACAAGCAACGAATCACCGTCGAGAATAGTCTGCGCTCCATTGCCAGCCGTCACACTAAATGAGTCGCACGTCTCCGCAACGGTAAGCTCTAACGTATCGCACGGACTACTACCCACGTTGTATATATAGAATGATTCATTACTAATATTGCCAACCACCACATTACCGTATGCAATACTAGACACAGATAGCGAGCAGTCTGCTACGTCAATACCAGTACCCGATAGATATACCGCCGCGCACGAGTCCTGCGTCCAGGTGAGTGTATCTAACTTCTCACCGGACGTCAGTGGTACGAATGTTATCTCTAGCGAGCATATCTCTGACGGATCGAGCGTCCACTCATCCCATCCTTCCGACACCCAGGTAATCCAATACTGCGTGCTGTCTGCCAAATCGGGATTACAGGTCAACGTACAATCCGCGTCGCAGTTAGTGATAGTGATAGTATCCACCCTAGACGAATCTATCTCTACCAGCCCGAAAGCGAAACTACTCTGCGATTCTGTGCAGCAAGGGGTCGCTATGCCTGTGCCGGTCATTATAACCGTACCGCAACTATCACTCCCCGTTTGCAGGGTGCAGGCATGTATCCCGAATTGCTCTGGATGGAAATAAATGCCCACAGTTAACGAATCACCATCTACAACGTGCTGAACTCCGCCGTGCAAATATACCCCAAACGTATCGCTGGTCTCGGTGATATTAAGTTCAAGGGTATCGCAGGGCGTTTCGCCCACGTTGAATATCTTGAACGAAGCATACTCTATGAGATCAATCTCAACATTCCCAAAATCAACGCTTGCCGTTGATAGCGAGCAATCAGCCACATTCATCGTTACGCCGGTGCCAGACAGAAATACCGTATCGCAAGCATCCATGCCGAAGGTGAGCGTGTCGGCCTCTGCCCCGTCATCATCCGGCTCGAAGCGTACAGAGACCGTGCATGACTGGCTGCTAGTGAGCGTGTCTAGCCCGCCGCCACTCTGTATCGTAAACTCGGTGCTGTCAGACAAACCGATGTCAAGATGCAGCGTGCTATCGCCACAGTTTGATATATAGAAATCATTGTCCTGATTACCGCCAGCGTTTACGTTACCGAAATCATAGTCTGTTGGAGTTGAACAACACGTATCATAATACTGCGCCTCATACGCCCCAATATCAGGTGCGGTTCCATACCAAGCGAGCGTATCCCATCCATAGCCAGGGTAAAGAGCTTCCACGTATGCGCCCAGAGTATCATCTACGGATGCGCCAGCATCTATGCACGCGCTGCCCTCTAGCAGGTGCCACCATCCTGTTAATAGCGTGTCGCCAGAATCCGGATTGTAGCTTACAAAACCAGGAACATCAGTTATGTTATCATACCAGTAGGTAGGATCGTCGGTCTCGATTTCTGACAGGCTATAATTCACGCATCCGGCGGTTGCAAATATATACAAACTGTCATATGTTGCCACGCTCGCCCTGTGCCTAATCAGGTTGTTGTTAAATGTGTTCCTGGCTATATCCCCCGCGCCCTCATACGCTAATATTTCTGGCGACAAATAATCGCCCGGACAGTTCATGCAGGCCGTCCCACCACCGCAACCCCACGATTTGTAAATGATATTATTGGCAAACATATTATCAGTCGTCCGCATGCCAGATGATAGGCGGCTCTGCAATATTACGTTCCCATATCCCCACTTGCTATGATAGATGGTATTATTATAAACCAGATTGTGGCATGCGCCGCTATCGGGGGTCGATGCAGCCAAGTAACTCTGGAGGTGTACCCCCTGATTCCACGGAGTATAAACAATATTTTTCCTAAATACATTCAGCGGAGCGCATATCATAACGCCCGCCTTTGGATAATCTGGATCGTATCCATCCCCATACGCTTCGCCAGTGTGATAGATCAGGTTATTCTCTATTAGATTGTAATGAGAGCCACCGTAGACGTACAATCCACCGCCCCAATAATTCATAAACAAGTTATTCTTTATGGTGCAGTAACTACTCCCCTCTAACATCATCATGTCATGTCCGCCATGATGCACGTAGTTACCATCAACCTGCATAGCTAGACAATTAACTAAATTTATCGGATACCCAAAACCCGTAGACCACGTAGAATCCCCGATATGGTGAATCTCACAGTCCTGTATAGTCCAGTACGCCCCGTATAGAATACGCAAACCATTATACAGATAATCCGTGCTGGATTCGGTATCATAATCATGCCCGCAGTATAGACCGCTCACCTCTACACGGTATATGGTAACGCTATCTGAATACCCATTGCCATCACCAGAGGCCAAGCAATAGATGGCTATATTATTTCTATTAGGGCTTGTACCATCGTGCCCACCTGATTGAAATATAATGTGACAAAGCGTGTCGGAAGCATCGGAATAATTATTACCATTAAAAACAAGATGATCGGAGGTAGTAATATAAATGAAGTAATCTTCCTCATACTCTCCGCCCTCCGGATGACCACGCTGGAATACCGCCTGCGAGTCACCATACGCCTGTATAACAACAGGGCTTGGTGCCGTGCCGTCTACTGTACCCTGATAATATTGCTCGTTAGAATATAACCCACCCATAAGGAACAGCGTATCACCTGCGGATAATTGCCCATCTGCATATTGCAGCGTAGCCCACGCGGTATCAGGATGCGTGCCGCTATAGCCGTTATTACCAGCACGCAATCCACTCGCTGGAGATGGCGGAGCAAGATAGAATATATTATCACCGCTTGGGTACAGACCAGATGCACCTGTGCCAGTAATAACAAGCGTGCCGCAGCTATCATGCCCCAGGTCTATCGTGTCCGCATAGCTCGTTACCGCCGTCGGTGCAAACTGTACGGAGAAATATAATGAATCGTTTGCAGATAAGTTATATGCACTATCAGACATCGGAGTGAATACAGCGAGTAACCCCGTCCAATCAATAGAATCTATCAGCGCAGAGTCGCCATCGTTCTTAATGTAGAACGAGTCCAACTTCGTCGAGCCGGTATCGACCGAGCCGAAAGCAAGGGGCGAGGTACATACGGCACACGAGGTGTCGCCAGAGATACCAGTACCAGACAGAATGATCGACCCACAGCTATCATGGCCCAGTACTATCGTGTCGGCGTAGTTCGCCACATCGGGTGGAACAAACTCGATGCTGAAATACGTGGTAACACCGGAAGCGATATTATAGGCACTATCTGATATGGGAGTAAACACAGCATCCAGCCCTGCCCAATCTATGCTATCAACAAGGGCAGAATCCCCACAGTTGTAGATATAGAACGAGTCTGTGGCCGTGGTATTAGTGTCTACATTACCAAAGGCCAGTGTGCCGCTAGTAGAACAGCAAGTATCTGATGCCGACGTAGTGCCATAGACATAGAACACACGCTCATAACTGCTAACGCTCCAAGTATCATTATCCGACGTATAGTTACCATTGCCATCGTGAGCAACGGTGGAGTTAATAAGCCCAACGTTAACCTGGTTAGATACATCGCCGTCGTTATACTCAATAACAGTGACATAATAACCGGGGGGTAACGATATTTTATTTGCGCCAGAGAAGGTGAACGTTTCAAGTACCCATGTACCAGAAAGACCGGAGGCATCTAACGCATCTGATATACACAGAGAATCTCCCGGTAAGCTGCTTGTGCCATACGTGCCAGTGTGCGAATATATCTTGGCATATATATTACCCGTCGGCGCACCGACGGCAACGGTCAGATAGAATATACAGCTATCCAGCGTTACCGCCGTGCCACAGGTGAACGATTGCCCGTATGCTATCTCACCACCGGCATATAACCCACCAGATGCATCTCGTAACGATGCACTACAACTATCTACAATGTCCGCCCGCGCAGAGCCAGCCACCATCAGCAATATAAACACAAGCGCAAGTAACTTACGCATTATCCCCTCCTCTTTAATCGCGTATCTCTCTTTGTCGGCCGAGTCGTGAACATTATGACAATGACCGGAAGAACGACGAACGCGACGACAGGGAAGATCGTATTCATCAATTACTCCTTATCAATCATCATTCCTGATACAGATATCGAGCGTGACGTGTCCGGAGTCTGAACCGTTCGCTATATAGGCGACATGGAGCTTCTCGCCGAAGACTTTGAGGGCTGAATATTCCATGTTCTTATACAGCGCAAGATTCCCCCGCTGATATCCATCGCTCAATGTGAGATAATTCGAAGATGTCGCCTCCGAGAATATATACAGCGGATAGAGGGAATCTTGGACCTCGGTATAGAAATACAGTTGCCCGGCGGTCGTCGTGTAGTTGTACCCGGTCACATGAAGCAGGATAACGATCTCCCCGGATCCCCTGAATTCCGACACCTCGGTTGTGTCGCTCCCCGCCGTAGACAGGTCGATATCGAGCGTCCGGAAACAATACGCCCGGCCGGCCGAGAGATCGTTTCCCGAGAATGCGATCGCGAGAGCGATCAGTGATACGAGAAAAACGCACAGCTTCTTCATGACTTCTCCTTTCAAGCAGCTTTGAGTAATTCGAGCGTCCCGTACTCACCCCAGCATCGACAGCCGAAGTCCTGCCCCGGCATTAATGCCTTACCATCTGACGGGTGCGGTACGGTCTCCCATTCAGTTACCAGTCTCACCTCTCCGTGTCTCTCCCGATGGCTATCACGTTCCCGGCCATCGAGAATCGTGTGCCACTTCATCGCGAGTTCGTCGCCGCCGAATATCTCGCGGGCCTTATCACGGGTCCCCTGCTCGGCGATCTGACTGGTCTCCATGTGAACGATATTCTCGACGCGGGTTTCCATCTCGATCAGACGTCCCTTGCTGTCAATGAGGGCCGGTATCTTTCCGTCGCGGATAATATCCTTCTGAACCTCCGTCCATGTTCGGTTCTCGATCACGCCTCCCATGAGCTTGCGCCTCAGGTATTCGATCTGATCGTCGGCGAGCCCCGCGATATTCTCAAAGCCGCGCTCCTGGATCATCCGGAGTGTCGTAGCATCGATACCAGTGAGCCCCGCTCTCACCCTCCGGCCGAGGGTGCGGGCGCTCGATACGCCGAATTCTGTTCCGATTCCATACGCCCGTTCCTCGAGCATTGTGATCCAATCCCGCCCGGGCGAGAGGAACTCGTCTGAGAGCGCCTCCTCGCATTGAGCGATGATCGAGGATGCAAGCGCCCAATTCTCATTGGTCGATAGCACGGCCTTTGTAACAGGATCGATCTCGAACGCGGCGAGGCCACGCTTGCCCTCCAGGATCCCCCTGAGGGTGAGCTGCGATCTATTGACGAAGCTCGTCTGCTTGAGTCCCATAGACTCAAGAATCAGTATCGCCCTCAGATATTTCGCTATCAGCCTTTCCCGTTTGGTCATCTTCCGTCCATTCGAATGAGCTACCTATGATCCCCTTCTCCTTCAGTTCCTTCTTCTCCTTCGCCCGCTCCTTGAGGAATGCGATCGCCTGCTCCCTCGTCTCGACGCCACGCTCGTATTTCAGGACCATATCGACGAGATTGTAGAACCCCATAAAGAGGCGTTTCACGTCCGTCTGGAATTCCGCATCGGTATCACGCGGCGTGCGATCAGGGTTGTAATTGATCACTACCTGCACGGGATCGAAATGATTCGGCTTGTTGTTGTAGTAGGCGAGCTGCTCGAGGCACGCTTTGATCATCTTCTCCTCGGCGCGCTTGAATCCCGCCTCCTTGAGCTGGCATAACTGATTCAGCGGCTCATACATAATCCGGAGCGCTACCCCGCTCGGGACCTTGCCGGCCCCGTCCAGATCGTGCATGAGGAATTTCGGGATTCCGCCGATTGCACTCATGATATTCGCAGCATCGAGATATAGGCTTCTGGTACCCTCGATGTTCTGATTCCAGGTAAGGAATTCAGCCTGCGGCACCCCGCCGCCCTCCAATACGCCCGGGAGGAATATCGCGTTATCCGTTCCCCACTTGATGTCCCCTTCGTCCTCGACGCCCCGGAACACAACCTTCGGCTCGCCGTGATATTCGATTGCCCTGGAGGCGCCGCTGAATATGTGGTTGATCATATTATTGAGAGGTATCGCCCACTCGATATCAGAGATGCCATTCTCGCTCTCGGGGCGACTCACGAGATTTGCAAAGCGCTGTATCGGTAGGTTTGTGAGTTTGATCTCTTCAGGGCCGAATATTGGTATCTTGTTCTGCCAGATAGTATGTCTTGAGCCCTGCAGATTCTTCCCTGTGCCAGTATCAAAGAGGGGCGGCTGTACAAGCTCGACGTAGGTGAACTTCTCTTGGTCCCCGTATCCGACCTCCTCATGGATGAACTTCGTTTGACCCTTGACCCTCATCCACGCTTCGACAAAAGCCGTCACGTTCCCTATCTGAATCCGATACATGAAGGCTTCATTGATCCTGAATATCTTCACCTGGCCACGATAGGCCCCCGTCTTTAGTTCGTTGCCGGTTGCCGGATCGAAGAATCTGAATCGCTCTTTCGTGTATCCATTCCCGCCCGTCCCGGCGTCCCTTGCGACGTCGATCATGAAGGTATCGTAATCGTTATACTCGGCTATCTCGGCCCACGTGTCGGCGGCTTCCTTCGCGAGATCGCTTTTCTCCTCACCCTCCACGAGGCACTTAATCTCGATCGGAGCTTTGCGAAAATAGGAGGCGGCCTTATTCACCATCGAGCCGCACCATCCGACACCGACCTTCATGCGATCGCGGTAATGCTCGTGGGTCTCTTTATTCAGATAGGGGAAATACGGCACCCTTGCGACATCGTTGCGATAGAAGTCCCAACGCCTCTGAATCGGCTCCCTTGTGCCTCTCATATCGCTCACGATCTTCTTGATATCGTCGAATGTAGCAAGCATCGGATATGACCTCCGTTAGAAGAACCGATCGGTACGTGACGTCGCCTTCGCGGGCTTGTTCAGATATGCCTCGAGCCTGTACCAGGCGCTGATCGCGTGATTATCCTTATCAAGTGGCTTCTCAGAGCTCGGGCGATCCTCACCTCTACGAATCGGATATCGGTATTGAGTGCATTCCCAAGGGAGCCAAGTGAGGCGATTCGAGATGAGCAGATCGGGGGGGGCGCTTGGGGAGAGCTTTAACCGCCGGCGACAGAGGCGTATCCACTCCTCCAGATCGACCGCACCGGCAGAGTGCCGCAGGATCCCGTGATATTTCGTCCCCTTGGATGAGATTAGATACTTAATGAACGTCCTAGCAGAGGCCGGATCCTCACGATCGGGGATCACGGGGATCTTCCTTGAGGTCTCTACCCCAAGCGCCTCCAACTTGTCGGCCGTCATCCGCCCCATCTCCTCAGCGAGCATCTCGGCCTGATAGAGCTCATCGAGGAATAGAAGTTGCCGATCGTTTGTTTGTGCGATTAGAACGGCGAATGGATTGGTGAATCCCTGATCGATCGTGATGTAGAGCGGGAGATCGGGGCAATATCTGATCTCCTGCGGCACCCGATGCCGATCCTCGTTGAATTCACGGCCGAATACGAGACCCTCCCTCGAGGGCCTGAAGCATAGCCATTCTTCTTCCAAGGTTCTGCGATCGAGGCTCTGCACCTTATCGATGAAGTCGTCTATCTCGTAGAAGCCGCGTGCATGTTTCGCTCTCCCACCGCACAGCATCCCCCCCTCGGTATCCGGCCACATGAAGATCGGACAGCTCGAGCAGGCGCGATCGGTACACTCTGCGATCGTCTCCCAGATGCACCACTTGTAAACCTTGAACCCGCGCTTCGGCGCTTCATCCTTGAATCGCTGCACGTTCCCGAGCGCCGTCTTCTGAGTCGATGCGATCCGGACCGCGAGCTTATGAGCCCCGCTGCTCTTGGGGATCGAGAACGCCTGTTGCCCGAGATCCCAGTCCCAGAGCTCCCACTCGTCCATGTGCATCCATGGCACATGAGGAGAGTTCAGGCCGTTAATTGTGGCGACGACAACCGAGAGCTCGGTCTCATTCGGAAGTATGATGCTCTCCTTCAGTATGCCGCGGCCGTTATTGACATGGCTGATAAATTCCGACTGCCGCCACATCGAACTTGTATATTTGAAACAGTTCTTCGCCTGCTCCTCGATTGCGCCCACGTTCAGGATTTTGAGCGGATCGCGACCGCGGCCGAAATGCCACATGCCAGCGAATGCGATCGTGCCAAAGTCGAACGTCTTCCCGCCGTTCCGATTTGAATGGACAAATTGCTTGTTGTGAATCCCAAAGAAGGCGTCTGAGACAAACTCGAACGGGGCGCTATGCCCCTGGCAGATACGACGGGTGGGGATTATGGCCTTAGCTCCCGTCTCGGTTCGGACGTGAGTCCTAATCCATTGATGGAGCTCGGCCGGCGTCTCGGGTCGCACTTCAGTTGCGCCCGATAGATCCCATGCGCTCGACAGGAAATGCTCCTGCATCTCGGGCGCGTTCGATTGCTGCATTGAATTTCGTCCTATCTTCAGGCGGCATCATCTGGAGAACGAGAGCAAGCATATTGCCCTTGTTCTGTCCCCGATCCTCGTCGAATACGTATGTCGTCTCGTACTCCATGAGCTTGATCATATCGGCGATCTTGAGACAGCTTACTGGGAGACTAGGGATGAGCTTCTTGAATCGCTCGAAGAGTAGCGCGATCAAATCCTGCTGCCGCTCGAGGGCCTGCTTGAACGTCTGTACGACATCACGCTGGACTTCCTTCTCGAGGCGTCGATTGATCTTCGAGTCTTCTTCGGCCGCGAGACGGTCCCAGTCGAACGCCCCGTGCCACTCACTGATCGTCTGTGCCGTTTGACCCAGACGTTCTGCGGTCGACTTGAAGGATCGCCTGCCATCGCCGTTGAATCCGAGCTTGTACCACACCCAGAAGGCGATCACCTGCACCTGATTCATCCCCTGATAATTCATATCTATCACCCGGGAACGGCCCTATTGCAGATAGTGGGAGATTTGTCAATTATTATTTCACTGGAGAATGAGGATGCGAGAGCTCAACTCACAACGCTTGCGGGCCGCAGAGCTTCGGATCGGCACGCATATCGTCTGCTCGTTTCACCGCTTCACTCTTGGGGCATGGATCACCGATCGCGCTACACCAATAACCGATATACCAGCACCGATCGTCGCGGAGATGGAATCTGCATCGCTTGCAGGTGGGACTCTGTACCAGTTCGATTAGCCCGCGCCTCTCGAGCACAATGAGCGCCCACTCCACGAACCATTCTACCGGATCATGCCGCCCCACCCACATTGCGATTCGTCTCAGCATGGATTCCCTTCAGTGGATTATCTTCTGCCCCACCTGAATGATCGGGGAGCGATCCTGCGGCCGCCAGGGCGAGAATACCGGCATACCGGCCAGAGAATAGAGCTCCGGCCACGAGCGGAAGCCAGCTCTCGAGACGGCGAGTACGATCATGTCGACCTCGCAGTTATCGGGAGCCGTACCCTTCGCCGTGTACCCCTCCGTGATGAATCGATCGTTGTCGATCAGGGCGCCCTCCAAACCATCGAATATTCCCTTCTTGAGATTATCGATATCGGCCTGCTTCAACCTGCTCTGTCCCTTCCCCGCTGCATTGAAGGCGAGCAGTACGTCGATCCGGAGTTGACACTCGGCCCCAGCAAGCGGGAACCGAACGTCATTGAGGAACTCGTGCTCCTTCTTTAGCTTCTCGATGAGCCTCAGAGTCGCACTGTGGATCAGCCCCGTGAAGTTATCAGCCTTCGAATCCCGCTTCGCGAATGGCTTCCCGGTGCGAGAGTTCCTGAGGATCGTGATCTTGTTCGTACACGGGATGATCGACGGTACCTCGTACATAAGAAGCAACTTCGCGCCCCAGGGGAGGACGTTCTCACTCATCGTGCGCCTCTTTTATTGCTATCTCGATCTTGGCACCGCAATGGGGGCAGGTGTCATGTAATCGGAAATTTCTCGCAATATAATACAGATTCCACTTGCCAGTCCCATTTGGCATGTCGTTTGTCAATTCGAAAACATTTTCGTCCTGATTGATAAAATAATCGTTTAACATCTCCTCACAGCAGAACTCAATCTTCATCGTGCGCCTCCCACTCTTTCATAAGCTGATTAAAAACTGCGAGTGTAATATCAGCCGAGCAGCCTGAATGTCCCTGGTCTCTGAATACCGCAGATAGTTCTTCCACCCACTTCCCAACCAATCCGTCATAATCAGAGTCCTTGTCAAATAGTCCCAACTCCTTCAACCGCCGCTGAAAAAGCTCATGTCTACTTTCGATTGTCATTCGGCCGGGAGCCTCCTTGCAAATGGTTCGTATATTATCTGCGAGTATAAAGAACGAGTTATCACCATATGCCATTGCTTGCTGTAAATATTCGCGTTGTTTATTCTCTGCGATCATTCCTTCCCTCTCGGCAATGAGGGCTTCTAGCACGCATCGCTTCTTAAAGTTCTCCATCATCTCCCTCCAATCTCCACCCGCCTGCCATCGCAGGGGATGGTGTAAGTGGTATCGCTCATATACTCAAACGCCAATCTCACGCACTCCTCGTGGTAGCATTGCGCC
>Ga0307378_10011396_pt1 | contig 11454 bp, 14 predicted proteins | sample UN1MG_FD_202238 | JGI IMG/M metagenome (GOLD analysis project Ga0307378, IMG submission 202238) | Soil microbial communities from Risofladan, Vaasa, Finland - UN-1 | ecosystem: Environmental > Terrestrial > Soil > Coastal area > Acid sulfate soil | place: Finland: Risofladan, Vaasa | collected...
TGAATTAATTGAAAAACATGAATTAGCAACGTTGAAGGAGAGAAAACCAGCCATGGCACCAACACCGAAAAAGGTTGTACAAGAAAAAGATGTGAAAATTGTTAGCGGGTCTGGTAAAGAAGTTACCCCGCAGATTGTTGGCGGCGATGCCGATGCCACTGCTTATGCTGGTGTTAGCTTAGATAACAATCAAAACGAAGCTATTAGCGAAATTGCTAGATCAGAAAAGAAAATATCAGCGCCAGATGCTAATACTAGAGTCATTAATGATATGACTGGCGAAACCGTCATCACCATCCAAGGCATAGATGATAGGGAATTGCAAAAAATCGCTAAAATGGAAGAGCAAGCTTCAGCGCAGGGTAGAACTCTCAAACGACGTAATTACAATTTATGTCAAGGCAAGGGCATAGCACCAAATAATAAAGCGCAACAATGCCCCAAATGTAAAGGTTCTGGCGTTATAATATTTGCTTAATGGACGTAGCTAATAGAACAATAAATAGGCACAATCCAGACATCCCACCATCTATGTATTTTGGGATGACGCCAGAATATGAACGTAGATATAATAAAATTTATCGCTCCACCTTAGAATTATGTGGTGTTAAAAAATTTATTGCTAAGAAAAGAAACGTTTATGCTAGAGACGATTCTAAATTAAGTATAACCCAAGAAATATTGGATGTTGCTAAAATTGTTGATCCAAAGTTGGATGACATATCTATTGACTATTTGGCTAATAGAGGCGTGTCGTTAGGTATTGCGAACAAATACAGAATTTGTTCTACCAGTATTTTAACATCGTTGTTGCCAAATGATGCCGTCGAAAATTTGAGTTTGTGTATACCAAGAAGATTTGATGATTATATTGATGATAGAAGTTCTGATGGCATTAGTGTTCCGTATTATTTCAGGGGAATATTTTGTGGGTTTTTAACTAGATTTATTGGTAGTAAATCTAGCTTCGTTAAGTATGCTTTTACGTGCCCTTCAAGAGTATTATTTGGCGTTGATTGGAACGTAGACGAGGTATTTGTTGTTGAAGGATTATTTGATGCTATTGCGATGTCTGAATTTGGATATAATGCAACAGCCTTGTGCGATTCGCAGCCGTGTTATTTTAAATTGTATTGGATATCCAAATTTGAGAAAATAAATTTGTTATTTGATAATGATTATGCTGGGTATCTTGGAGCGTTAAAGTCATATATTGCTCTTATAAATTTGTTCGACATTGACGATAGTCGGATTAACATTCTTTTATTAAAGGGTAAAGATCCATCTGAATTATGTGAATGGGATCAAATATCTTTTAACGATTTAAAAAACATAACGGAGAGAGCTAGAGATGAAATTGAAAATGTTGTCTGAAAACATTGGTGGTGATCCAGATAGTCTAATGTATCTTCTTGATGGCATATTTTCGTACGGTGATGAAAAGAAGATTGTCATCGGACTCACCAAGCTTGCTGGCATGGATTCAGATAAAATCGTTGCATTAGCATCGAAATCGTCATCTTCTACAACGAGCCATTTAAGTAATGCACTAAAATCAAAAGCGTCGTGGCTTAGAAAGGTAATGCCGATATTTGATAAGTTTGGCGAGGTTGAATCTGACGCTCTATTAGATAGAATGATGAAAATCGTTTCTAAGAGCCAAGAGTCTTACGACGACGATGCCGAAGCATATTATGATGAAGGTGATGATGATGTTGGAGGTTGCTAAACTACATCATTCTAAGACACTTGCTATATATGCTGATTTAAGAGATCCTTTATCAGATAGCAAAATACACCCTGAGTGGTGTAAACAATTTATTTATACTGTTTATAATCAAAAAGTACATTCAATACTCGAAAGTAAGCTAAAGAAATTTGGTAGGATAGGTATATTTTACACTAAAATTAAATATGATTATGAGAAGTTCTTTAATGACCAAGATTTTGATGGCTGTAAGATATTTGTGATATCAAGTGTTGGTGAGCATAGTACGACACCTTGGATGATGATTCATAACATCGCGCATACGATTTTTTCGTGGCGATCAGATGTGAAACGGGAGTTAACGCGAATTGCTGGGTTTGAAAATAGAAATAATGTGAATATAATTCCTATCCAAACAGATCTAGTTACTTCTACTGCATCTAAAAGAGGATTGATACCAAATATTAATGAAATATTATATGAGTTATTTACCACTTGGGTGTGGTGTGGCCATACTAAAAGTAAAAATCAAGAGATTAGAGAATATTGCGATAATTTATTTGAAGAAACAATGCAAAAAGTTGGTACTATTTGGCATAAGTATAGACATCCGGTTGATGTTGTTGATGCCAAATGGTTAAGAGAACTATTATATTCCGAGTAGTGTTTGACCTTTTCTACCAAGATCATCTTTTGTGATTGCACCGCTCTTCAATGCTTCTAATAAAAATTGTTTTGGTCTTTTGCCAATGCTCGTAATTGGCTGGTCTTTTGCGGTCATCCATTCACTCAATGACCACTGGAGAACTGGCTTTCTGTAAGAAGCTGTTTGTGCTTCTATTATAAATAGACCTCTAAGTATGTAATGATACATAAATGAGCTAAAGTACTCGTGGTTGTATATCCAATCAGTTTTTCCGGCTAGGTAATCTTTGATTGCTTTAATTTCTTCTGGCTTAAGTCCTTGTTCTTTATAATCGTCCCAATCTTTATATGGTTCCGCTTTTTTCTTAGCATCGTCACCGAATAATTTTTTATGCGGTGGGGTTGAACTAGTACACCATTGTGTGCCTTTTCCGTATTTGCAAGAACCCTCTAATGTTAGGATCTTTCTTAAATAAAATGTTTTAGCGTTTTGATTAGCTTCTTCTGAGCCAAACAATTCGCTCATAGCTTCATCGACTTTGCCGTATTCTTTTTTATATAAGATTATTGAATCGTTCTCTTTTTTATCGTAACCTACGCTTTCTTCTTCGTCATAGCCGTGTTCTCTCGCTACCTTCAATGTTATGTTTTCTAATCCTCTCCAACTTTTATATTGCATGATGTCAGTTGGGCCTTTCCATATAGCTTTCTTAGACAATAACTTAAATAGCCTAAGTGTTTTTATGAATCTTTCTTTATCTTCCTCAAGTTTCTCTATCGGCATTTTACCGCTAGCAATTTGCTTGGCTAAATATTCTCCATACTTAGATAGGTCATTTGGTACTAGATTTGGGATGGTTTCTTTTACTATGAATTCTAAATACTTCTCACCAGCCTCACCAATGGTTTTAACACCCCATGATTGTGGAGCTGGTGCTTTTGACGCCATCAGATATGTGAGCCACCCTTTGCTTCTATCTTCTAGAAGTATGTCCATCAACTTCATGGTGTTCCCTGACCGTGCTTCATGAAATTGAAGAATTTGCGGTGGCGTGGGTTGGTAGGCATGGCGGATTGGTTTCCGCTTCTATTTCCAACGGCTGGTATTCCGTGTCTGCCGCTTGAATATTTGACATTCTCTGGTTGATCTTGTTTATTTTCTGGGTATGTTGGGTTTTGTTGCTTCTTTAGCTTTCTGTCGATATTTGGTTCTATATATCGTCCTAAATCTTCTGGCGTTTCGAATTCATTTTCTTGATCGAGGCTATCTTTATCAATACTGTCTTCACCGGGTAATTCTGCGTAGTTACCTTCTTCTGTGTCGCTTGTGTATTTCAATGGTGAATAACCTGGGTATTCATATGCACCATCCGTCCAAATTACAGTAGACTCTTCGCCGGTTGGGTCGTTGTTTGGTTGAGTTCCAGAATCGTGCTGCGCTATGTTTAATGCTGTACCAGCTGATACACCATCTGACTTACCGGTTGTTACGCCGGGAGATCTTGTTCCTGCTTTCCAGTTATATGTTTTTGGTGCGGTTTCTGGGACTTTATATACGGAGCCTTTTCTATATAAGTCTGCTAGTTTCATTAAATTTCTTCGTATTTGGCGTTTATTTCAGTAGCTCTTGGATATTCTTCGTTATTCCGTGGCACTGATTTTTCTGGCTTTCTATCGTCAGCGTTTCTAGTCATATCGGCAATATCGTCTATGTGTTTGCCCCAACCTACGTCTCTTTCCGCGTCGTATCCGTCTTTGCCTAGTTCTTTTTTAATGCTGTCCAATGCTTCAACAGCTTTTTTCTGGTCGCTAACCGGCACGGCCATTGATTTTAAATCGGCTATGAATGATTCGATGAAGTTTTTGTCGTCGATATATTTGTATGCGTGTATTTTTCTGAATGCGGCTAGCACAGCATCAGCGTGGGTCAATTCATTGACCTTCAAATACATCATATCTTCGATTTCTTCAAATTTATGTTGTTGATAATGAGAATCCTCATCTACCTCACTCTCTGGAGGAAGACCTAATGATTCTCTATCTTTTAGGGCGTATTTTAATGCTTCTAAGACTATTTTCTCAGCATCACTCAAAGACATACTTATTCCCCTAAGTTACAGATTATTTTTGATAGGAAATACTATGGAATATAATCAACTTGATAAAGTGGTGATAAAGACTACTAAAGATGTACATTTTATGTCTGGCCCCGCTGGAAGACCAGCCGATCCAAGAGGAGAATGGTCAGTGGTTGGTTTTCAAGGTAATGATACAATTGTTTTAGCAAAAGATAGTATTATTATATCTACTAAGATATCTAATGTCAGAAGAATTATGCAATATGATGTAGAGAAGGTATTTAAAGAGCTAGATAAAATCACTAAATCGATAATAAAGGCAAAAAATGGCAAAGAAACCTGATGAGGCTAAAAAGCCTGATGACGAGTTTAGAAAACTAGTAGCTGGGATCAATAAGGATTCTGGCGATGGCACTGTCATGTTTGGTAGTGATGATATTGTAGTCGATGTAGACTGCATCCCATCTGGTTCTATTGCTATTAATATTGCTTTAGGTGTTGGTGGTTGGCCTCGTGGTAGAATAGTTGAAGTGTACGGCCCAGAGTCTTCTGGGAAAACTACGTTGCTGCTGGCTGCTATTGCAGAATGTCAAGCAAATGGCGGCAATGCGTGCTTTATTGACGCAGAACATGCATTCGATCCAGAGTATGCAGAAAGAATTGGCGTCCAGTTAGATAAATTAGCAATCCATCAACCAGATCACGGCGAACAAGCCTTAATGATTGCCGAAATGATGGCTAAATCTGGCATAGTTGACTTAGTGGTTATTGACTCTGTTCCGGCTTTGGTTCCAAAAGCTGAACTTGAGGGCACTCTTGAAAATCAACATATGGCGGCATTACCACGGTTGATGTCTACGGCTTTGAGAAGAATTACACCAATCATTAGTAAGGGCAATACTTGCTTAGTTTTCATCAATCAAATTCGTGAAAAAGTTGGTGTTACATTTGGTTCTAATGAAACTACGCCCGGTGGTAGAGCATTAAAATTCTTTGCGTCGATTAGAGTTGGTGTGAAGGGTGGTAAGAAAATTAATCAAGATGGAAAAGCGATTGAAATGATGAAAGAAGGTATGACCATCATTGGTCGCGAAATGAAGGTGCAAGTTGTGAAGAATAAGGTGGCTCCTCCGTTTAGGAGAGCTAATGTACAACTTATGTTCGATAAGGAAAACGGAATATACGGTGTTAATAAATATGCTGAATTGGTGGATGAAGCCGCTAACGCTGGCGTACTTAATAGCGGTGGCAGCCACTATTCGTATGGTGATCTTAAATTAGGCCACGGCAAACTGAATGCTGCTAATGCTCTGAAAGAAGATCAGGATTTATACAAGAAAGTGCGGGACGAACTTTACGCTCAAGTAATGCCAAAAAAGGGTGAACTTGATTTTGTGGATGAGGATGAGGTCAATTCAAAAGTAGAGGAACAGGATGATATGGAATAAAAATGGCTACCGGACAACCGTTACCTGCAGCTAGATTTAATATTGGCGATAGTATATTCCTACTGGCTTCTGCTAAGAAGGGGTTTAGAGAAGAATATACTGTTGAACAACTAAGAAATACTGGCGGTAGATGGAAATATGCTTTGAACGTGCGTTCAAAGCAAGGCAAAATAAATTTCTTTTCGGTTACTGATAGATATACTTTGCAAGAATCGGGAAGTTTAGAATTCAATGAATCTGAGTTACTAACTGAATGTGAAGCATTGGATTATATAATTTCGCACCACCAGACTTTATTGGCGTCGTATATAGCACGAAAATCGTCGCTAGCTTGTGATGGGAGTGGATAAAGATGAAAGAGTATGAAATATCGTTGGCTATCAAAGCTGATAATATAAACGATTTACTAAAATCATCAAAATCAATAATGCTCCGGGATCATTACATGACACCGGAGCATCGCTTTAGGGTTGAAGTTGACTCTAAAAAACCGATGGTAGTTACTTTTAAGAATGGCAATAAGAAGAATGGTAGAGATGAATATGAATCCGAAGTGCTACCATCGTCTGAAGATAATTTTAACAAATTTATAGAAAGCGCTGCCAACCTAACCGTAGAAAAGCGACGGTTTACGGACACAATTTTTGGCGATGGCGTAACGATAGATCAAGTTACATCTCCGATGAATATTGGGTTTATCGAACTTGAGTTTGATGATATTGATATTCTTAACGGAGCGACTGATCTCGCGGATGAATTTAATATTAAGTTGAATATAAAAAATGCTTGGCAATATTTTAAAAGAAAAATAGCATTCGCTGGGCCACCTAGTAGTGGCAAAACATCTGTTGCTAAGCAAATTTCACTAATAATGAACAATAGATTTGGTGCCAATAGTTCGGATGTTGTTGAATATGCTACATCGTTTATTCAGAAGCAGCAGCGAATTCCAACATTTGATGATCAAATTCTAATCTACATGAAACAAAAAGAAAGGGAAGAAGCGATTGCTAGCACTGCTAATTTCGTGTTTAGTGATTGTCCAGCGTGGTTGTCATATGTTTATGGCATCAGGGCATTAAGTGGGATGGAGCCGAGTTCTTCTACTGATTTCGCAATAATGTCATTATATAAACGTGCAATTAAATCGCTTTCCGATTACGATATGACATTTTATATGAAGATTGTTGATTATGTTGAAAATGGTGTTAGATATCACAGTAGGGATTTGTCGGAAGAGATTGGTAATGAAATTACATCGTTTCTAAAATGTCATGGTAGGAGTTATATCGCCATGACGTACAATGATATTGAGGATGCTGTTAATTCTATTTTGTATTTGAACGAAAAGGAAAATGTTAAGGCATTTTTTGCTGCGTTAAGGTGTAATATATGAGTGATGAGTTTGGGCAATATGAAGAAAAGGCCATAATTGCTTTGGCCTTTGAGATACCTGAATTTTTCGAGCAGGCATTTAAGCATCTTCATATAGAATTATTTGACGATAATCAATGCAAGTTCGTATTTGCTATAATTGAAAAATTATATAAAACTTACAAAATCATCCCAACACGAAATTTAGTTCGTGATGAAGCTTTAAAATTATTGACAGTGGATCACGACCATGAAGAGATTATTGATCTAATTGATAATCCAGTTGATCCTAGAGAAATTGATGTAGTAAAAAGTCATTTATTAGAATGGACTAGAAAACAATCGTTTGGACTTATATATTCAGACGAGGCTATGGAGGCATATAAGGCTGGCGACTTAGACAGAATTTCCGACATAATAGCAGAAGCTGAGAAAATATCCGATTTTGGCAAGACCGGTTTTAATTTCTTTGAAAAATATCAAGAGATTTTCTTAGAAGAGAAATTAGAACATTTATCAACTGGATTCCCAAAATTAAATGCATTATTAAATAATGGTGGGCCGTGTAAGAAAGAGATGCTATGTTGGATGGCACCAACTGGTGTTGGTAAGTCAATCGCTCTAGTGAATACTGGTGTCGCAAATGTGCAAGATGGCAAGAACGTTTTGCATTTTACGTTGGAAATGTCTGAACATTTAACTGCCACGAGGTATGCGGGATGTTTTACTAGAATTGATGTGAAACACAGATTTTCTAAAGAAAAAGAATTTAGAGCTAAAATTGATAAAATTCACAATTCTACTTCTGGAGAATTAATTATTCATGAATTTCCACCAGAAGAGGCGACTACGGCTGATTTCGCGTCGATAATGGATGAACATAGAGCCAAAAGAGGATTTGTTCCTGATGTTATTATTGTCGATTATTTAGAACTATTGTCTTCAAAAAAGAAATATAGGGATAGTGATGATTATACTCAACAAAAGTCAGTTTCAATTGAATTAAAAGCTTTAGGATCTAAAAGTGATACATTAATAGTTACTGCAACACAAGCTAATCGTGGTGATCAAAAAGCTACTGGTCAGGATTTGGATGTTGGTAGAGTTGCTGAGTCGTATGGTAAGTTAATGGCTCTTGATTATCTTGTTAGTTTACAACAAACTAAAGATGAATATAAAATGCCACTACCTATATTGAATCTCTACATAGCTAAAAATAGAAATGGTCCAAAGTTTACTAAGATCCCTTGCAACATCCAGTATGAAGCAAGTTGGATGGCGGAAAAAGCGTGAACAATAGTAACTTATGGGTATTATATTCTGCGATCAGGATTTTGGTCCCTGAATATAAGCTTGGCATATCGGTTTTCAATAAATTTAGAAAGATACACGGGCATGACGCAATAACAGAATTTGATGAAGTCGGCCAATACCATTGGGATTTGTCGAAAGTGAAGATCCCAGACAATGAATGCGTTGGATATCTTCAACAGAATTATTATCATCCGAATATTGCCAGATTTAACTATGAAAATATGTTGATAGAGAAAGATGCTGATGAGTCAGTGTTTTTGCGCGATGCTGACAGAAGGCAGGCTCTGAAGGATTTTAATAGAGCCGTAAATAAAGCGAATGCCATATTAAAAAATGATATATCTATCGACAGCGTTTGACTATAATAAAATGAGGCCGCTTATTACCGCCATATATGATGGCGAGAGCGTCATGTTTGTTAATTTATACCAAAAAGGTTTAGATACCAGTCTCAATGAAGTAGAGGAAAATAAAGATTTAATTCGAAAAGTGTTCAATAGCAAAACGGTGGTGTGCAATGATTTTAAAGCACATTTAGAATGTTTTAATATGGAATTGGAACTTAAGTATAATGTTTATGATGTAAAACCATCTGGTTCTATTGCTCATAAGGATACTGAATCTACTAAGAAAGAGTTGTTGAAAGACATAATGGCTTTTAAAGAAGCCGGAACACCGATTTGGTCCAAAATTGTAGCAGAAGCCTCGGTTGTTTATCAATATTTACAAAATAAAGGCGTGAAATACTTTCATAAGGTTGAGCATCCGGTATTTAGGCTAGATACATATACTGGCAGAACAAGGTCGTTGGGATTCTCCATTCACAATAAGACTGCTAAATACCCAATAAAACACATTGATTACACACATAACACATTTGTGCATTTCGATTTGGTTAGTGCCGATATAAGATGCGGTGGAATATTATCTGGTGACGAAGAGTTAATGAAAGTGTATGAAAATTCAGATCCGTATACTTTCATCGCTGATTTAGCCCAAATCGATAGAGAAGTTGTTAAATCGGAGTTTTTACCAGCGTTGTATAGACTGGACTTTGAGGACCCAACATTAGCCTTTTTTCCGGGATTTTCTAAGTGGATTAAAGATTTGTCTGATTCTGCCGCTAGTGATGGTGTTGACACTTTGCTTGGTAGGAAGTTTTTCATAGATAGCAAACACGATATTAAATCTGTTGTGAATAGTGCTCTGCAGGGATCTGTTGCTCAAGTTATGCAGTGTATAATGATAAAAATATTTAAAATAGATAGAAATATATTGATGACAGATATATATGATTCCGTAGTTTGCGCTAGTCCGAGAAGTGCTGCGTCTGATATTGTGAGAGAAGTTGGGAAAATAGTATACAATCCAATGGAATGTATTTTAGACAGTAACCCAACTTTTCCTTATAAAGTTAGTGTTGGGTTGGAGTGGTGTCGATGGGAACATTTGAAAACGGTTCATTAGAAAATGGTTGGTATAAAAGTAATATACCAACTGAAGTAGTAAATTATTTATGCAAAGTCAGCATAAAAATAAATGACGACAAAGTAGTAAATAGAGATTTCCTTGCTGATTTGGACATTGATTATGAGCTAATAGAACAGGCATTATTGGAAATGCCGAGTGTGTTTTCGTTTTGGATGATGTTGTTATCTGAGTCGGAAGCAAATATTAATTTGTTAGATAGAAAAATAAAGTTTAATAGAGCTAGAATACACATTGCAATTCTTGACGCACACGATAAAAAGCAGGAAGAACTGCGCAAGCAGGGATTGACAATCGAAAGAATGACACAGGGAACAATCAAAGAAATCATCGAAACGGATGAAGACTTAAACAGACTTGAAGTTAGACTGATCTTGGCGAGAAAGGCGCACGTTAAGGTTAGGGCGGTGGTTGATGCGCTTAGAATGAAGTCGGATAATTTAAGGAGCTTAGCGGGGTTTAAAAGACAAGAAAAACAATCGCATTAAAAGCAGTCAAAGTAACGCAAAAACTAACATTTGGCAATGCCAACACTCAAGCAAGGAATACTGCAATGACTGATATTGATGAAGCAAGGAAGAAAGCTATCGAAAAAATGCGCAAGCGCCAAGAAAAGAAGTATGGCGGTTCGCAAAGTGACCCCACTGAGTTTAGAGTACCACGATTAGATAAAAATGAAAGTAATACATACTACTTTCATATTCTTCCGCCTAAGACTGAAGACGATCTTTGGTTTGTCCGTCACGGAAGTCACTTTCTAGAAAAGAGAGTTCATCACTGCCCACGAGCGGCCAATCTTGGCGATTGCCCATTGTGTGCACTTGGATTCAACTTGCTTGAAGAGACTGATGACAAGAAGGAGAGATCGGACATCTCAAAGAAGTATCTCAGCAGATTTAGGTATGCTATGAATGTTAAGTTCACCGACGATAAAGTTAATGGTGAATGGGCTGGTAAAATTGCTTGGTTGAGTGTTTCGCCAACGGTTTACGACATCATTGACGCTGCTCAATACAGAGACAATGAAGGCGACGATCCGAACGAGCCGCAGGCTCATGGTGATTTTTGGAATCCAGAACTCAGCTACATTTTCCAGCTTAAGGTTACTGAGAAGGGTGGTTGGAACAACTACGACCAATCAAAATTCTTGGCTAGCAAGGGTAGAGTCGATATTCTAAAGGGAGATAAAATCTCTCTTGAAGAACTGGAAGCCAAGATGTTTAGTCTTCCGGAAAAGGCCAAACTTGATAGTGTAGATAAGGACACTCTTGAGGACATAGCGCTGTCCATGAAACACGGTCCGGGTTATGTTAAGACGGAAAGTGAATCAAGCGAGAAGGAAGAAAAGAAGGAAGAGCCTAAGGAAGAACCTAAGGAAGAGCCTAAGGCTGAAAAAGAA
>Ga0307378_10011398_pt1 | contig 11451 bp, 8 predicted proteins | sample UN1MG_FD_202238 | JGI IMG/M metagenome (GOLD analysis project Ga0307378, IMG submission 202238) | Soil microbial communities from Risofladan, Vaasa, Finland - UN-1 | ecosystem: Environmental > Terrestrial > Soil > Coastal area > Acid sulfate soil | place: Finland: Risofladan, Vaasa | collected...
GCTTTCTAGAGACCCTGCTTCGGCCGGGCGGTATCTTGGTGATACATAATTCCAACTACCGCTTCGGGGACGTGGCCCACCAGTACGCCTATGAAAGGATTCCCTTCTTCGCGAGACACGATAGAGGTTTGTTCCTTCCCGACGGCATCACCGAGGTGGACCCCGATAGCTGCCTGTTCCGGAGGCTAGACTCCTAGGGCTCGCGTAGCCTGTGTGCCGACAATTGCGGTCAGGCCACGGGGTCGCGCTTTACTTGCGCCTCAGGCCTCGACATGCGCGATGGCAAAGCCATCGTGGCCCTTGACGCCGACCGTCTGCATCGCGGTCGCGGTCACTCTCCGCTCAGCCGCGGCGAGCGCGAAGAACTGGCGCAAGCTCTGGCTCGTCGAGTCGCCCTTGTTCACGACTGCGCCGTGGCGGATGACGTTGTCGACGACGATGAGACTGCCGGGACGCGCGAGCTTGAGGGCCCATTTGAAGTAGTTGGGAATATTCAAGCGATCCGCGTCGATGAAGATGAAGTCGTAGGGCGCCTCGTCTTCGAGCGTCGGCAGCGTGTCGAGGGCGGCGCCGAGACGAAGATCGACGCGATCGCCAACACCGGCGCAGGCAATATTGGCGAGCGCCACCTTAGCATGCTGCGGGTTCGCTTCTAGTGTCGTGACCTTGCCGCCGGGTGCGAGCGAGCGGGCGAGCCAGATGGTGCTATAGCCGCCAAGCGTCCCGATCTCGAGAATGGAGCGTGCCCCGACGGTGCGCGCCAGCAGCATCAGAAATTTGCCCTGATTGGGTGAGACGCTGTGCAGCGGCAGACCGGCGGCTTCGCTAGACTGAAGCGCGGTGTCGAGTGCCGGGTCGGAGGGAATGAGAATGTCGACAAGGTAACGATCGATGTCGGCCCATTTCTTGTGGCTCTTTTTTTCTTGATGCGCCTGCCGCTGCGAGTCTTGCTTGGGCGGTGGCCTGAAATCCAAGCGTTCGACTAAACCCATGATAAAGCTCCTATTACGCTGTTACGCTTACGCTCACTGGAAACGATTAATAAATTCTTACAATACGTTCAAAAAAAGGAATCTGAAGCGGCGAGACCTTGCGCTGAAAGCGTTCGCGCGTGCGTCTCGCTCCTACAACCGAGGAGGATGCATGAGGCTTGCTGTCTTGGCTTTTGCTCTGGCGCTGTTGGTGCAGGGCTGCGGCGGTCCGGACCCGAAGGATCTCTATCTGATCGCCCTGATGGGGCAGTCCAATATGGAAGGTCGTGGCGAAGTGTCCGAGCTGCCGCCTGACTTCCCAGCGAACCCCACCAAGATCTGGAACTTTACTAACGCTTATCGATGGGAGCCGGCCAAGGAACCGATCGATTCGCCGGAAGGTCAGGTCGATACCGTCTCGACGGGGAGGCGCGGTGGCGTGGGACCGTCACTGGCGCTTGCTGACGCCTTCATTTCCGCGCACCCCTCGACGTCTGTCGGCTTGATTCCCTGCTCGCGCGGTGCGACCCGGATCAGCCAATGGTTAAAGACTGACGCCAAGGACCAGCGCAGCACCTTGTACGGCTCGTGCATGAACCGCATGAAGACGGTGTCTCTGAGCAACGGCACCGTCAGGGCGGTCATCTTCTGGCAGGGTGGCAGCGATGGACGCTATGAAGAGGATGCTACGAAATGGAAGGAGCGCTTCACGACCTTCGTCGCCGACCTCCGCGCCGATCTCGGCAACCCCGATCTTCCAGTGATCATGGTGATGCTCGGTGACCCCCCGGTCCCGAGCCGATTTCAATATTGGGAAATCGTGAGGGCACAACAGCGCGCGGTCGACATTCCCGGCGTCACCAAGATCGAGGCTAACGGCTATGAGCGAAGGGACGACGGCATTCATTTCACTACCAAGGGCCAGCTCGCTATTGGCGCGGCCTTGGCGCGGCTGCTGCCCGCCCCGTGAACTGATCGGAGATCAGGTCGAGGCGCTGCCTGCCATCAGCCGTTCAAGACGCGCTTTAGCGTCGGCAAACAGCTTCGGCCCGGGGCGGCCAGATCGCGGAAGGCTTGTCATCGCGGACATGCACGGTCGGCACGCCCAGCATCCCGGCCATGTCGATGGAGGTATTGCTGATCGATACTACCGCATCGAGGGCGGGAGCACCTTGTGTTCATTGCTGACTCCCCCACGAGATCCCCGACCAGCGGTCCGCCCACCCTTGCGCATAGCGGCAGAGGCTGCGGGAGCGCCCCGGGTAGGCCTTTAAGCGCATGAAGGCGCGCCTCATGTCGTCCCCGGTCTTGACGGTGTGAAGGGCGAGCGTCTCGCAATCGGAGGCGACGTCGGCCTCGGCAAAAAATGGGACGAGATATGGCGAAGCCGATGGCGAGGGTCCACAACATGCTTTGCGCCCGGTATGCCATGCTCTCAAAAAAGGTCAAAAGTCGGGAACTGGTGGGGGTGGGCGATGCGTCAGCTTGAGCAGAAGCGACAAAAAGGGGGTTGCGCTGCCCCTTTTTCGTACCATCCAGCATGTATTGTTTTGTCTAGGAAGGCTTCCAAGTGGAGCCGTACGCCTTAAGGGAGCGAAACATGATGAGATTGGTGATGGCATTGGTGCTGGTTGCCTTGGTGCCTTCGGTTGCATTCGCGAAGAGCGAGTGCAAGGAGGACAAGAAGAAGTTTTGCAAGGAGGTCGCCGAAGCGAAGGGCGATGTTGGCGACTGCCTGGAGAAGCATTTGGCTGAGCTGAGCGAAGCCTGCAGGGCCAAGCAGCAGACCAAGTCAAAAGACCCGGCCCAATGAGAAGAAGGCTGGTGCGGCTAGCGGCAATCCGAAGGCCCTGAGCCCGAAGGCGCCGCTGAATAAGCAGCCAGCGGGTCGTCATACGCGCGAGGCCGGTGCGCCTCGCGGCTTTCTCGCACCTTCCTGAGTCAGTCTTTCTCTCCGCCGGGGGGCGCCGCCCGGAGCGAGGTTGCGTGGCGACCGCTCCGGCGCGAACGGGAAAGCCCGGCCGCTGGCGCCGGTCCTGCCCTGCAGCCGGCCATTCGGGGGCCTGCATTTGCCGCCCCAAGCCTGACGAAGGCGGCCCTCGAAACGCCCCGTTTACCTAATAAAGAGAAAATCTGCCTAACCAAACTTTAGTGTTGGCGTTTCGGTTGGGGCAGGGGGTCGTTTTGTACTTTTTCGGACAGACAGCTTCGTCACAGCAGGCGCGAGCATTCTCGGCATCCGCGTCGATGCATCCATCCGGACCAGGGCCTGCTTATCGCTCAGACGTTGACGGCTTGCGTGCGCTCGCGGTCCTGTCCGTCGTTTTCTTTCATTTTGACTTCCCCGGATTTCCGGGCGGCTTTGTTGGCGTCGATATTTTTTTCGTCATCTCCGGCTATTTGATCACGTCGATCGTCGTCGGCGGCTTGCAGTCGGAGAGCTTCTCCTTCGCTCACTTCTACGAGCGGCGCATCCGGCGCATCGTTCCTGCGTTCCTCGCCATGCTCGCGGTCGTCTCGGTGGCCGCTGTCGCGCTCTTTCCGCCAAAAGAACTGGCCGACTTTGGTCGCAGTGCCGCGGCAGCAGCGGCCTTCTGCTCCAACTTCCTTTTTGCCGTTCAGACAGATTATTTTCTGGGGTCGGACACCATGATGCCGCTCCTTCACACCTGGTCGCTTGGTGTGGAGGAACAGTTCTACATCGTCTGGCCCCTGCTGCTATTCGCCTGCTACCGCTTCGGCTCTCGGCTGGCGGTCAGTGTGCTGGTCTTGGCGCTCCTGGTCGCAAGCCTCGCCTATTCAGAATGGGGGACGACCAGCAGGCACGCCGCACCACTCTTCTACATGCCGCAATCGCGGGGCTGGGAGTTCATGTTCGGCGCCATACTGTCCCTTGGGATGGTGCCGAGAATCGGCATCCGCAGGCTGCGAGACGGGCTCGGCCTCATCGGTATCGGCCTGATCGTGTTGGCGGTGACGCAGTTTTCGCCAACGACCCCATTCCCGGGACTATGGGCGGCGGTGCCTTGCCTGGGAGCGATGCTCATCATTCACACGGGTCAGCAGCGCGACACCGCGGTCTATCGATTCCTCAGCCTTTCGCCTTTCGTGTTCGTCGGACTCGTCTCGTATTCGCTCTATTTGTGGCATTGGCCGATCTTCGCCTTCGCCGAGAACTACGCTGGTCGTCCGCTTCTGCTCGGGGAAGCCCTTATCCTCGTCGCCGTCAGCGTTGCGATCGCCACGGCCTCCTGGCGGTTTGTCGAGCAGCCATTTCGCTACCGTGGGGGGAGGGCGATCGTCTCCCAGAGAGCCACTCTGGTCGGAGGCCTCGGTTCTCTTGCGCTGGCCGCCTGTATCGGCTTTGCCCTCTATTTGGGCGATGGATTGCCCGGGCGTTTGGCGCCGGACACTCTCCAGTACTACCTCACCAGCCGCGATCACAACGCGCTTCGACACGACTGTCTCGATGGAGCGGGTCAAGAGCCATTCAGAGCGTTTCGCTGCACTGAACCGAAGGGCGACAACAACTACGACGTCGTTGTCTGGGGCGACTCCCATGGCGACGCATTGTTTCCGGCCATCGCCAAGATCGGCGACGACTATGGGCTCGCCACGCGGCAGGTGACCAAGAGGGGCTGTCCACCGATTCTTGGCGCCAAGCGAGTTGATCAGGGAAAACGCATCAAGCGCCTCGGGCGGAGCGCCTGCGAGAAATACAACAAGGCGGTGTTTGAGGCGCTGCAACAGGAACCGCGCCCGCGCTTGGTGATCCTCGTTGCGCGGTGGTCCATGTATACGGAAACGAACCTGGGCATCGAGCAAGGCCGTCGGGTCTTCCTGATCGACGACAAAGACCAGGAACTCGATGTCGAAACTTCGCGCGACGTTTTCTCACGCGCGCTGGGCAGGACGGTCGACGCCATCACGGGCCTCGGGATTCCGGTGCTGCTGGTCGGACAGCCGCCAGAGTTCTTTCAAGATCCGAACGTCTGCTTCGTGGAAAGATCTCTGTCGCGGCGCGACGTAAGCGGCTGTGTCCAATCGCCAAGACAGGTCGCCGATGAGCGCTTGCACGCGTCGAAGGACATCCTGCTGAAGGTGGCGAACGGCAGACCGGACACCACCTTTGTCAGCCTCGATTCTATGCTTTGCGACGATCAACTGTGTTGGGCGAGGTGGAACGACCAACCGCTCTACGGAGATAACAACCATCTCAGTCTCGCGGGCGCTCTCTTCGTCCGCCGGGCATTGGTCAAAATGCCAAAGCTCCAGGCATTGTTCATGCCCCAAGTCTTCTCGAACCACGCATCGATCCACTAATTACGAAAGTCATCTCGCGTCGGACTGCCAGCTATTCCTCACGCTCCGACAGCAGTCTTGACAAGAGCCCTAGGCGCGCGGGGCGTCGCTTGGTGTGCCCGAGCCGCTCGCGCCTTTCGGGGACGAAGCGCCTCAACTCTTACCGATCGGCGCCACCATGCCTAGCGAAGGCTTCCACCAAAAGGCTTCCAGCGGGCGGCAGCGGACAGCCGGACCCCCGGCGGCACGTCGAGTTGGTCGTAGAACAGCACCACCTCGTGCCCGTGATGGACAAAGCCGCTTAGACAGCATTTCTCCCGCAGATTGAGTGAGACGCCGGTGTGGAATGCTTGACAATGGCCATGATTTCGCCCGCTGCCAGCGGTCAGACTGCCGCCCGCTAGCCTCCGCGACAGTACCAGAATTGTGGTAACAGGTGCGCTCCGGCGCCGCAGGGGCTGCATAGAACCGGTGGAGCTTCAGGTTCGCATCTCGGGAGGATTTGTTGGAAAGGCGTTATTGCACGTGGCTGATCGACAGCGACCGCTGGCACGCCTTCCGCCCGCGTCCTGACGACATTATCGTTGCCACCTATCCTAAGAGTGGCACGACCTGGATGCAGCGCATCCTCAGCCTGCTGATCTTCCAGTCGGAGGAGCCGGTTGCGCTCGATCGGACCTTTCCGTGGTGGGAGGTCAACCGGCGGCCTATCGAGGCGCTGGTCGAGGATTTCGAGGCGCAGCAGCATCGCCGCTCGGTCAAGACGCATGTGCCCTTCGACGGCATCCCGCGTTTCGACCAGGTCAAATACATCCACGTGGCGCGGGATGGCCGCGATGTGTGCATGTCGTACCACAACCACTGCACCGGCTTCCGCCCCGAGGCGCTGGAGCGAATGGACGCCATCGGTCTGGCCGAGCCCGCTTTGCGCCGGCCCTATCCCAGGGTCGATCCAGACCCGTCGATACATTTCCACAATTGGCTGACCGCCGGCGCCGTCGACGGTCAGGATGACGGGACGCCTTATCTCTCCTATTTCGCCTATGAGCGGAGCTTCTGGGACGCACGCGGGCAGAGCAATCTGCTGTTCGTGCATTATGATGATCTCCAGACCGACTTGACCGGCGAGATGCGGCGGATCGCGGAGTTTATCGGCATCGATACTTCCGATGCCGCGTTGAGCGCGATGGCGGACTCGGCCAGTTTCGCCTCCATGCGCAAGGACGCGGCGGCGCTGATCCCGGAGATGGCGAAGAATTTCGAAGGCGGAGCCTTGCGGCTCTTGAACAAGGGGCAGTCCGGACGCTGGCGCGGCCTCTATGACGAGGCCGACGTCGAGCTGTTCGACAAGAAACTCCGGAGCGCCGTTCCCGACGACTATGCCGATTGGCTTATGGCGGGTCGGATTGCTGGCGGTGGCGTCGATCCGTCACATATGTGAGCGCCAGCGGACACGCCTCAGGATCCGATGGTGCTTTTCAGGCCCTTGGGCGGCTCCAGCCCCTCCTTCACGGTGTGAGAAATGAACAGCAGGGCACGGGGGTCGACGCCATTCAGCGCGGCAAGATGGAGCGACGTGACATCTCCGATCATCACCAGATCCATCAGCACGGCGAGAGGTGTATCGCCTTCGCCGCGCACAGAATGCACCGGGATCTTGCCGTGCAAATACTCCACAAGAAGATGGATGCGCTGGCTCACCCGGGGGTCTTCATACCCATGCCGTAGCAGTACCGCCGCGTCGCGTGCCAGGGTGAGGTCGTTGCGGCAATCCCAGGCAACGGCTTCGTTGTGACTGGCGTTGGGCTGCTCCGACGCCGAAGCGGGTTGCCACGCATTCTGATTGATCTGCGCCTTCCAGCGTTCGGCTGCCGTCGCCCCGATCGGCGCGTCGCCCTGACAGAGCACATGCCGTCCGGCCAGGAGTGGCGCGAGCCGCTCGGCGGCGTTGCGGTCCCGGCGAAGCTCGTCGCGGCGCCGGCGCAGCTGCGCGGCAGCGCTATCAAGCCACAGTCTCGCCTCGGGCATAAAGCCAATCTCCTGAAGCGTCGCCAGCAGCGCGGCAACCACCACGCCGAATGTGGCGCGCGCCGGCTGGATCTCCGGCGGGATGCGGAGGATCGCGGCGCCGCACGCCTCGGCGAAGTCTGCCAGCCAACCGCCTGAGCTGATCGCGACCAGCCGCGCCCCCCGCGCGGCCGCGGCCGCGGCGGCATGATTGACCTCGTCGGTGTTGCCAGACCCGGAAACGGCGAAGACGAGAGACCTGCCGCCAATGCAGCCGGGAAGCTCATAGGAGCTCTCGACCAGGATCGGCACCTGCATCGTGGCCGCGCCGACGGCGCGCACGACCTGACCGGCGGTTCTGCCAGTCCCCATGCCGAGGATGAGGATGGTGTCGATGTCCGAGCATTGCGGCAAATTATCAAGCGCGCCGGCCGCGTCGGCTCCGAGCAGCAGATGGTCGGGGAGCGCGAATGCGAGATCGAGTAGCGGTCGAATGCTGGCCGGCGGGGCACTCATGACTGCTCGACTGTCGGCAGCGCGGAGAGCCGTCCGCCATCCTGGAGAATGATTTGCCCGGTCACATAGCTGTTGGCGCTCGAACTCAGAAATCCGATCAGAGCCGCGACCTCGTCGGCTGAAGCAAGCCTCCCCAAGGGAACACTACGCTCGTAGCGCTTGACCTTCTCGGGGTCGTCGGGCCAATCCGGGTTGACGAACTTGCCGGGCGCGACCGCATTGATCAGCACCTGAGACAGACCGAGCTCGAGCGCGAGCAGGCGCGGCAGCGCCGCGACGGCCGCCTTGGACACGGAATAGGACAGCGCCGCCGTGGGCGATGCGGACAGGCCGGCCGTGGACGAGACGACGACAATGCGACCGCCTCCGGCCCGCTGCATGTAGGGCAGGAAGGTCTCGATCGCGAACACGATCGAGGTGAGGTTGACGTCGACCACCTCCCGCCAGTGGCCGTGATCCAAGCCGCCCAATCGCGCCGAGTTCGCCCCGGCGCCTTTACCCGAAAGCGCATGCGCCAGGACGAGCGATGGCGGACTGAGCCACAGAGACTCCGGCAGCGAAGCCGCGATTGGCTTGAGCGTGTCCGGCGCGGCGACATCCGCTGCAATGATCGTCAGCTCCGCGCCGCGTGCGGCGATATCGGCCCGCGCATTCTCCAGCCTGTCCGCGTCTTTATCGATCAACACGAGATGAGTGCCGGGTCTGGCCCACCAACGCGCCACGGACCGGCCGAGGTGACCTCCACCCCCGGTGATGATGATCGTCTTGACCGTCTCCATCGCCGGGCTCCGTGGGCTTACAAGGTTTCGAAATGCGAAACGGAGGCGAGTTGAGCGAGGAGTTCCAAGCAGCCGGGGAAGGACACGCTGACCCGCTCCCAGCCGGACATGGTCGTCGGTTCTTCCAGCGAACTCGCCAAGGTCATCGCGGCGAAGATCACCCGATGGTCGGGCGGCAGTGCCAGCGATTTCGCGCCTGAAAGCGCGGAGGGTTCAATGACGAAGCCGTCGGAGCGACCTTCGATCTTCACTCCGAAGGGGCGAAGCGCCGCGACCGTGGTCGCGATGCGGTCGGTATCCTTGTCCTTGAGCTCTTGCGCGTCGCGGATGACGGTTGGGCCCGCGGCCCTGGCCGCCAGCGCGGCGAGCAGAGGCAGCTCGTCGATCATGCTCTGGATGAGCGAGGCGCCGCCGACATCGATGCCGCGGAGAGGGCGGCCGGACTCAACCACGATCCTGCCGACCGGCTCGTTGCCTCGAACGTCCGTCGGTTCGATTACGATGTTCGCACCCATTGCCTGGAGCGTGCGAACGAAGCCACTGCGCGTCTCGTTGACGCCGACATCCTCGATCACGAGGCGCCGGGGAAAAGGACTGGCGACGACGCAGGCGATCGGGAAGGACGCGGTCGAAATATCGCCGGGGAGGGTGAGGTCGAACGCCGGAAGCCGTTCGGGTGGCGCCATGCGCACACTCGTCTCCGTCTCCTCGACCACGACCCCCAGGTAGAGGAACAGGCGCTCGGTATGGTCCCGCGCCTTGGCGCGGCGCTCGATCATTGTTTCGCCGCTGCTTTGCAGCCCGGCAAAGAGCAGGGCCGACACCGGTTGAGCGCTGAAGACGTCAACCTGATGGTTGATGGGACCAAGCTGCACGCCGCGAATAAGCGCCGGCAGACGGCCTTGCGTCACTTCGTAGACGACATCGGCTCCCGCCTGGCGCAGGGGCTCGACGATCCACGCCATCGGGCGCTGGCGCAACAGCTCGTTGCCGTCGATGCGGAACTCGCCGCCGGGGGTGCCCGCAAGGAGGCCCATAAGAATGCGTGCCGTCGTGGCGGAATTGCCCGGGCTCAGGGTCAATCCCTTCTGCGCCAGTCTTAGGCCGCGCAAACCCCGGCCCCCGATCACATAGGAGGTGTCGGCCGCCTCCCAAATGTCGGCGCCGAGTTGGCGGAGGATGCCGAGATTGCCTTCGATGTCGTCGGAGTGGGGAACATTGTTGAGGGCGCTGGTGCCGTCCGCGAGCGCCGCGGCGAAGGCGGCGCGTTGCGCGATGGCCTTGTCTCCAGGCGGACGCCATACGATCTCGCGCGCGCTGGCGAGATTGAGCCCGACCGTCACCGGCGCCTTGTCGCGCCGAGCTGCCGGTCGACTGGGCATGATCCGCATGTGCGAGGACATACGGTCGATGACTTCCGTGTCGGTCAGAAGCGTTTCGGTCTCCTCATAGTCGACAGGGGGCAAGGGAACTCGGTCGGGCATTGCCTCGGCAAAGGAGGCATAGCGAAAACGCTTCCGTTGCAGCCCAAGATTTTCCTCGCTGACAAAGGCCCTGGGCGTGACGGTGGCTAGGCCGAGCCGAACCGCAGCTTGCACGATGTTCTCGCCTTCCGCCGTCCGCGTCATCACGATCGATTGCCGGGGCGGCTTCGCGCCGCTTTGACTGCTGGCATAAATGTTGGGATCGCCGTCGGAAATGGAGACGTCGGCGAGACCGGACCACCAGTCGCCACAAACGAGACAGCGGTGGGTCTTGAAGCGCTTGAACTCGTCGACAACCTCGAAGAAAGGCAGCGATCGCCGTTGGCCGTCGCGCGTCTTCACCGCGAACTCGCCGGGATATTCGCCATCGCGGTAGCGCATCTCGACCACGTCATCGAGCGCGACACCGAGCTTCTCGGTAATGAGATGCTCGGTGCCGGCGAGCATGGTGCTCGAGGCGCAGGCGATCTCCACCGCCAGCACGATTTTTTCGGCGACCTCCGGCAGCGGCACCAAATTCTGCATCTTGCGCACGGCCTGGATCTCGCACGGCACACCAATCAGCGCGATGCGGGAGAAACGGGGGTCGCGGAGCTGCTGAAGGTTGGGTGTCAGGCAATAGCTCGTCTGACCGCAGCGGATCACCTCATCCTCGCTGTCGGTGATCAGGGCCGCGGGTACCCAGGGCCGGTCGGCATCTCGCCCCACGACGATGACGCCGTCGGCGAGCCCTGAGCGCAATGCGGTGAGCATCAGCGTCGTCCCCGCCCCGCCGGCGGCGGCGCCGGCGAGCACCTTCGGGTCGGTGGAGGCAAGAACGAGGCTTTGGCGGAAGATCCCGGTCCAGCGCTCTTCCGGCGTGCGGCTTCGGCCGAAAATGTTGATTTCCGAACTTGGGGTTCCGGTGTCCTTGCCCGGGCAAACGTCCAGGCACAGCGAACACTCGCCGCAGTCCATCACCTCAAGTTTGATCGCGGGAGCCGGGGTGCTGTTGTCGCCGATAGCCAGCCACCCGGGCGGACAAACCGCGACGCAGGCGCCGCAGCGCGTGCACATGTCCTGGTCGAGAATCTCTCTCTTGAGGTCCAAAAATGGCATTCGGCCGCAATTCCGTGATCACCGGGTCGGAAGGCCCCACACCTATATCGTTGCGCGGACCTCGTACAGCCGATATGGGTCCCCTCGTCAATGCCCTCGATTTTCGCGGCGGTCCTTTGCTATGGATGGCCCCCCGCCATCTGCACTGCGTCGAAAGTCGATCGGGTGATGTCGCTGGGAGCCTGACTTGAATTCTGTCAATTTGGCCGATGTTTTCGTTGGTTTGGGGAACCGATGGCCGGATCGCCGGGCAACGATCTCAGCCTACCTCAATCTGACCTATGCACAACTCGT
>Ga0307378_10011399_pt1 | contig 11451 bp, 7 predicted proteins | sample UN1MG_FD_202238 | JGI IMG/M metagenome (GOLD analysis project Ga0307378, IMG submission 202238) | Soil microbial communities from Risofladan, Vaasa, Finland - UN-1 | ecosystem: Environmental > Terrestrial > Soil > Coastal area > Acid sulfate soil | place: Finland: Risofladan, Vaasa | collected...
CCCACGGCTCCCAAAGCATCGCCGTGGGCTTTATTCCTCCGCCTCCTTCGGAGGCTCAGAACGCGGCCACCTGTCTCGAAGGAGATTACACGCACCCGCCACGCCGGGGGGGTTGAATTGCCCTGTGGTTTGGGGTATAGTGAGCGGCGGCGTGCGTTGCCTGGGAGGCAGGGCTGCAGGGCGAAGGGGCGCGGGATGCGCATCAGCCGAAGCCGGGTGCCGGCGTGGGCCGTCGCAGCCGCGTGGGCGCTCGCGACAGGCGCCGCGGCTGCCGAGGCCGCCAAGGGGGCCGAGGCCAGGACAGTGCGAGTCGTCGAGGTCCTGCTCCAGGGCGACATCGAGGAGCAGCGAGCCGTCGAGAACCCCTTCGGCCCGCGCAGCCACGTTCTGCGGGAGTACACCGCGTCGCTTCGCAAGGCCGCGAAGGACGACGAGGTGCACGGCGTCCTGCTGCGCCTGAACCACCCGGCGCTCGGCATGGCCAAGCTCCAGGAGCTGCGCGACGCCGTGGACGAGGTGAAGGCCGCCGGGAAACGCGTCTACTGCTATCTCGAGGCCTGCGGCAACGCCGACTACCTGCTGGCCTGTTCGGCCGACCGCATCGGCTCGCCGCCGGGCGGCATGGTGCTCCTGACCGGCCTGCGCGCCCAGGCGACCTTTTTCAAGGGCCTGCTCGACTGGGCGGGCATCCAGGCCGAGATCCTCCACTTCGGAAAACACAAATCCGCCGGCGAGTCCCTCACCCGCGACTCGATGTCCGAAGAGAACCGCCAGGTGCTCAACGAGCTGCTCGACGACCTCTACGTGCAGTTCGTGGCCGTCATCGCCAAGGGGCGCAATCTCACCGAGCAAAAGGTCAAGGAGACGATTGACAACGGCCCCTACTGCGCGAAGGACGCGCGGATCTATCACCTGGTGGACGAGGTGTCGTATTTCGACCAGTTTGTCGAGGCGATGGGCAAGGACCTGGGGGGCAAGGTGACGCTCGTCAAGGGCTACCACCACCTGGGCGCCAGAGGCCCCGACCTCTCGGAGTTGAACCTGTTCAGCTTCTTCGCGGCGCTGAAGCCGAAGCCCGACATCCCGGCGACCGATCGCCCGAAAGTGGTGATCCTGTATGCCTCGGGCATGATCGTGATGGGGGAGGGCGGCGCGCTGCTGGGCACCGTCATCACGGCCGAGGCGCTTCAGCGGGCCTTCACGAAGATCCGCGAGAACCCCACCGTGCGGGCCGTGGTGCTGCGGGTGGACAGCCCCGGCGGCTCGGCGCTGGTGAGCGACCTCATCTGGCGCGAGGTCGAGCGCACGCAGAAGGCGGGCAAGCCGGTCGTCGCCTCGCTGTCCGACGTCGCGGCCTCAGGCGGCTACTACATCGCGATGGGCACCGACGCCATCGTGGCCCAGCCGGGCACCGTCACCGGCTCCATCGGCGTGCTGGGCGGCAAGGTGGTCCTGCGCGGGCTCTACGACAAGATCGGCCTGACGAAGGAGGTGTTCACGCGCGGCCGCAACGCCGCCCTGTTCTCGGACTACACGCCCTTCTCGGCCACCGAGCGCAAGCGGGTGGAAGCGCTGATGTCCGACATCTACAACGACTTCGTCCACAAGGCCGCCCTGGGGCGCAAGATGCCCCACGAGAAGATGCAGGAGCTGGCCACGGGCCGCGTGTGGACCGCGCGCGCCGCCAAGGAGCTGGGCCTGGTGGACGTCTTGGGCGGCCTCCGCGAGGCATACGACCTCGCCGTCGAGAAGGCCGGCCTGAAGGGCAAGGACGTGCAGCCCGTCGTCCTCCCCCGCGAGAAGAGCTTCCTCGAGGCGCTCCTGGCCCCGTCCGCCGGCGCGGTCCAGTCGCGCATCGCCGCCTCGCTGCCGGCCCCGATGCTGCGCTCGCTGCCCTACGCCGAGGTGCTGGCGTCGCTCGCCCGGGAGAACGTCCTGGCCCTCATGCCCTACTTCGTCGAGATCCGGTAGCATGGCCAAGTCGGACAACGAGTTCGCCCTCATGGCCATCTCGATGAAGCTCCTCACGAAGGAGCAGGCGGAGGAGGGGCTCCGCCTCGTGGTCAAGGCCAAGGGGGTCGGGCTCGTCGAGACCCTGGCCGAGGTGCTCGTCAAGAAGGGCTATCTGAACCGCGCGCAGGAAGCCGCCGTCGCCCAGGCCCTCAACCAGCCGCGCGTCAGCCGCATCGGCAAGTACCACCTCATCGCCCGCATCGGCCAGGGCGGCATGGGCACCGTCTACAAGGCGAAGCAGGAGAGCCTCGACAAGATCGTCGCCCTCAAGGTCATGGCCCCCAGCCTGGCCCGGCAGCGCGACTTCGTCGTCCGCTTCATCCGCGAGGCCCAGGCGTCGGGGAAGCTCAATCACCCCAACGTCGTCCTCGCCATAGACGCCGGCGAGGCCGATGGCTACTACTACTTCGCCATGGAGTTCGTGGATGGCGAGAGCCTGATGCACGTCCTGGAGCGCGAGGGGAAGGTGCCCGAGCGCCGCGCCCTGGAGATCACGGCCGCCGTCGCCGCCGGCCTCGGGCACGCCCACGACAACGGGATCGTCCACCGCGACATCAAGCCGGCGAACATCTTTCTCACCCGGGACGGCACGCCGAAGCTGGGCGACCTGGGCCTCGCCAAAGAGATTCGCACCGACAAGAGTCTCACCCAGGCCGGCATCCCGGTCGGCACCCCGTACTACATCTCGCCCGAGCAGGCGCGCGGCGAGGAGGACGTGGACGGGCGGGCCGACCTCTACGCTCTCGGCGCCACCCTCTACCGCGTGGTGGCGGGCGACGTGCCCTACGAAGGCGCCACCGGCGCCATCGTGATGACCAAGCACCTCAACGACCCGATCCCCGACGCGCGCAAGACCACGCCCGGCCTCTCCGATGCCTGCGTCGCCATCATCCACCACTGCATGCAGAAGCGGCGCGAGGACCGCTACCGCACCGCCAAGCAGCTCCGGGAGGACATCCTGCTGGCCCTGGCCGGCAAGCCGCTGCGCTATGCCTCGAGGCCTTCGCCGCGGGCGGCGCCACTGGCTGATCGTTTGGCGCAGCGGCAGGCCGAGGCCGCCGCCGCCCGCAAGAGGATGCTCATCGCCGGCGGCGCGGTCGGAGCGCTTCTCGTCGCGATCCTCTTCGTCGTCCTCCTCACGTCGGGCAGGAGAGGGCAGCCGCCCCAGGCCGTCGCCCAGAAGCCGAAGGCGACCACGGCACAGCCCGTGGGACCCAAGACGCCGAAGAAGGCCCCGCCCAAGACCTCCACGCCGGTGAAGACCGTGGCCAAGCCCGATGCCACGGCCGTGCTCGGGGAGCTCAAGGCATTCGCCGCCGAGTCCGACGACCGCGCCGGGGTCGAGAAGCGCCTCCGCGACTTCTGCCTCGACCCGCGGTTCGCCGGCTCCAGGGAGGCGGCGCAGGCGAAGGCGTTGCTGGCGGAGCTCAAGGCCCGCTGGAAGGAGGAGGACGACTTGAGGGCCGCCGTCGCGGAGCATATCAAGCAGCAGCGCTTCGCCGAGGCCCGCGCGGCCCTCGACATGCCGCCCCTCAAGGAGAAGTCCGAGAAGACGAAAGCCCTCCTCGAGGACCTCGCCGCCCAGGTGAAGCGGGCCGCCGCCGAACACGTCGCCGCCGAGAACAGCAAGGGCGAGGAACTGCTCCGCCAGGGCGACCTCTTGGGGGCCAGGAAGCTCTACGAGCGGCTGGCGAAGCTCGGCCTCCCCGAGGCCACCGAGGTCGGCCAGGGCGCGCTCAAGAAGCTCGCCGAGCTGGCCGCCGCGCGCGACCGACGGGCCGCACAGAGCGCCTTCGCCAGCGTCGTCGCCCAGGCGAAGCCGCTGCTCGACGCGGGAAAGCTCCAGGAGGCCCGCGCGCTCTTCGACCCGGCAAAGGCCGAGGGCAACAAGGCGCTCGCCGACCTCCTGGCGGCCGGGCAGGGCGACCTGGACCGCCTGGCCGCCCTCTTCGACGAGGTGACCCGCGAGCTCGCCGAGCGCGCGGCCAACAAGCAGATGGCGCGCATCCGCGGCATCGGCAGAACCATCTCCAGCGTCGGGGACGGCGTGGTGCACTGCACCGGCGGCAGCTTCCCCATCCACCAGTTGAGGGCGGTGGACCTGGGGGACCTGGCCTGCCTCAAGGGCAAGGAGGTCCTGCTCGCCCTCCTCGAGCTCTACCGCGGCGAATGCGCCGCTGCCACCGCGCTCCTCGACCAGCACGCGCCCAAACCCCCGGACGCCGCCGCCGCCCGCTGGCGCCAGCAGATCCAATGGGTCGAGGCCCTCGCCAAGGAGGGCCAGGCCGCCGAGCTCCTCGCGGAGGCCAGCAAGCTTGCCGACCAGAGCAAGTGGAAAGAGGCCACCGACGCCCTCACCCGGCTCGGCGAGCAGTGCGGCGACACCGCATTCGCCGAGAAGCACCGAGTCGAGATCGGCGGCCTCTGCAAGCGAGTCGCCGACGCCGTCGCCGCCACCGTCCGCAAGGAAGAGCAGCCCAAGCCCTTCATTGATGTCACCGAGAAGTGCCCCGACCTCGCCAAGGCGTTCAAAGCCCACAAGATGGCCGGCGGCTGGGTGGTGGACATCAATAACGATGGCCTGCTCGACATCGCGCTCGACATACGCCGCAGGCCGGGAGAGTCGCGCCTCGTGCCCGTATTCTTCAATGAGACCCAGCCCGGCAGCAAGGAGCTCGTCTTCACCAACGCCACCCAACAGGTCGGCCTCGACACCGGCGACGAGCCGATCTGCTGGGCCGACCTGGACGGGGACGGCGACCTCGACGTGGTGTGCCGCGGCCTGTGGGGCGCCGGCCCGAGGGCCGACGGGGCCAAGCTCGCCCTCTACGAGAACACGGGCAAGGGCTCGCCGCTGTTCCGCCTCGACCCGGCGCGCTGCCTCGTGGCCGAGTTGGGCCAGGCCCCCGGCCAGGCCAACTACGGCTTCGCCAACATCGCCGTCCTCGACGCCAACTGCGACGGCCGCCCCGACATCATCGGGCACTTCGTGGGCCAGATGCGTACCCTGTGCCTCTTCGGCTCCCGGCCCAGGCCCTTCGTCTTCGACGACGTCACCGAGGCCGCCGGCTTCGTCGTCCGCAAGGGCCGACAGGTCGAGGCCCCGGCCTTCCTGAACGACACCGCGTGGCTCCAGTACGTGGCGTTGGATTACGACGGCGACGACCGGTCCGACGTGCTGCTGACGGGGGTCTCGGCCACGTTGCTGCACAATGGCCGGCGCGGCTTCGCGCCGGCAGCGGGCGCCCCCGTGAAACTCGACACCTATGTCTCCCCCGCCAGCGGGAACAGCCCCATCATCATCCCCGCCGTCGCCGACTACAATAACGACGGGCTGGTGGACATCTTCGTGCCCCAGAAGGGCAAGAACCTCCTCCTGCAGAACACGGGCGACGGGAAGTTCGTGGACGCCATGCACACCACCGGCCCCATGGCCACGCACGAGGACGAGAGCCTGTGGGCCACCTGGGCCGACGTGAACGACGACGGGCTGCTCGACCTCTTTGTGTGCAACGCTGCCACGCGCAACCGCCTCTACATCCAGAAGAGCAATCGCGCGTTCATTGACAACGCGCCCGAGTACGGCGTCGCCGGCGAGATGGGCGAGAAGACCAACTTTGCCGTCTTCGCCGACCTCGACCGCGACGGCGACCTCGACATGATTGTGTTCCGCGAGAGCGGCCACAGCCAGGCGCTCCTGAACCCCTACGTCGAGGGCGACAACCGCTACTACCTCAGCGTCATCGTCCGCACCCGCCTCGGAGCCACCGGCGCCAAGGTTTACCTCCTGCGCCTCGCGGACCAGGCGGTCGTGGGCCTCCAGCAGGTCGGTCGCGTCGAGGGCTTCAACCGCCAGACCCCCTTCGAGGCGTTCTTCGGCGTGGCCGCCGCGGGGGAGTACGGGGTCAAGGCCGTCCTCAGCAACGGCTCGGTCATCCGCCAGAAGGTCACCGTCAAGCCCAATGCCCGGAACGTACTCGTGATCGGACGCGAGCCCGACTGAGCCCTGTTCCCCACCATGGTGTCGCCCCCCCTCTGCCCCCGGGGCCGCGGCAACGGAGCTCGGGCGCATGAAACGCAAGCGCACTCCTGAGGCCGTCCTCACCATGCTCTGGGTCGCCGCGGCCATCTACTTCGGCGCCAAGAGCCTCGAGCCCCGCGACGAGGATGAGGACCTCGACCTGTTGCCCATCCCGAACATCCCCTCCGAGCTCCCAGGCGTGCCCAACTTCTTCCGCGTGTCCGAGGACCTCCTCCGTGGCGCCCAGCCTTCCGCTACCGGCTTTCGCGCCCTCAAGGCCGTCGGCGTGAAGACCATCCTCAACCTACGACACTATCACTCCGACCGCTGGATGCTCGACAAGATCGCTCTCGACTACGAGCACGTGGACATCAAGTCCTGGAGCATCTACGGCGGCCACGTCCTCCGCTTCCTCGAGATCGCCACCGACAAGTCCCGCACCCCCGTCTTCATCCACTGCCACGACGGCATCGGCCGCACCGGAGCCCTCTGCGCCATGTACCGCATCGTCGTCCAGGGCTGGAGCCGCGACGACGCGATCCGCGAAATGCGAGAGGCCGGCCCCTGGGAGGAGAAATGGTTCAACAAGGTCGTGGGGCGCCTGGACGACATGGATGTGGACCAGATGCGTAGGGCCCTCGGCTTGCCGAAGCCCAAGGAGCCGGTGAAGCCATGACACGAAAGCTCTGCCCCGCGGTGTCGCTCGCCCTCACCTGGCTCCTCACGGGCCTCTACTTCGCTCACTGCGACGCCCAGCCGGACGCGGCGGGCCGCCCCGAGGCCTGGGCCCAGCGCCTTTCGCGGACCGGGCTGCCGAACCTCCACAAGGTCTCGGACGGCCTTTACCGCGGCGCCCAACCCTCCGCCCTCGGCGTGCAGGAGCTGAAGAAGATGGGCGTCAAGACCATCGTCAACCTCCGCTCCGCCCACTCCGACGCCGACTTCCTCGGCGACGCCGGCCTCGCCTGCGTGGCCATCCCCATGAGCGCCTGGCACCCCGAGACCGAGGACGTGGTGGACTTCCTCAAGATTGCGACCGACAAGGGCCGCACCCCCGTCTTCGTCCACTGCCAGCACGGGGCCGACCGCACGGGCATGGTCTGCGCCGTCTACCGCATCGTCGTCCAGGGCTGGACCAGGGACGACGCGATCCGCGAGATGACCCAGGGCGGCTTCGGGCACCACCCCATCTTCCGAGACCTGTCCAGCTTCCTCCGCGACCTCGATGTCGATGCCCTCCGGAAGGCCGCGGGGCTTACCGGCGAGCCCGGCCCAGGACGCAAGTAGGGCGTGCATACTTGCACGCGGAATCGAGGACGAGGACGAGGACGATGAGAAGGAGACACCCTTGAGCGGCTTGCTCTGCCGCGAGGACATGGATGAGGTCCGCCAGCGCCTCACCACCTGGTGGAACGGGGGCGACATCGGCCGGCCCGCCCTTCAACTCCACGCTCCGCGCGAAGCGCCCCTCGAGGACATCCCCGCACTGCCCCAGCCGCCCGGATGGGTGACCAACTACTCGACCACCAACTTCGCCTACCGCGTGAGCCTCTCGGCCCGGGCGTGCATCGGCACCCACTACCTCGGCGAGGCCGTGCCCACCGTCGCGCCCGACCTGGCGCCCAACTGCCTGGCCCTCTACCTCGGCTGCCGCGGCGTCGAGAGCCCCGGCACCGTCTGGTGCGAGCCCTGCATGACCTCGCCCGACGAGGCCCGCTTCGACTACGACCCGAAGAGCTTCTACTGGCAGTTTTCTCTCCGCCTCGGCCGCGAGCAGCTTCGCCTCGGCAGAGGCAAGTTCCTCCTCCAGTTCCCCGACCTCATCGAGGGCCTCGACACCCTGGCCGCCATGCGCGGCACCGAGCCGTTGCTCATTGACCTCCTCGAGCGGCCCGACTGGGTGCACCGCTGCCTCCGCCAGATCACCGACCGCTACTTCCGCTACTACGACGTCCTCTACGACCTCTTCCGCGACGAGGTTGGCGGCGCGATCTTCTGGTGCTGGGCGCCCGGCCGCATGGCCAAGTTCCAGTGCGACTTCTCCGCCATGATCTCCCCCGAAATGTTCCGCGACTTCATGGTCCCCGTCCTCACCGAGATGACCGAGCGGGTCTCCTACTGCATGTACCACTGGGACGGCCCCGGCGCCCTCGGCCATCACGACCACCTGCTCTCGATTCCCCGGCTCAAGATGCTCCAGTGGACCGCTGGCGACGGCCACGAGCCGCCCTGGCACCCCCGCTGGTGGCCCTACTTCCACAAGACCATCGAGGCGGGCAAGAAGGTCTTCATCGGCTGCGACACCATCGAGCACCTGCTCGACCTCCGCCGCGAGTTCGGCCAAGGCTTCAAGCAGTTCCTCATCGGCATGGGCGCCAAGTCCCCCGCCCACGCCGCCGAAATCCTCGACATGGCCTGCGTGTGACCGCCCGCCTGGAATCGCCGATTGGCGATTCTCGCCCATCCGGCTCAGAGTCGGACGGGGTTCTCGATTTCCAGCGCACCCATTTGGCTATTCTCGGCCATCCGGCTCAGAGTCATACAGTGTTCTCGAGTTTCCGACTCGAGAATCGGCGATTCTCCGCATTCCGGCTCAGAGTCATACAGACTCTACAGAGTCGGACACTTTTTCGCGCGGTAGCTCGGCCGGTGGGCACCACAGGTTGTGGCTATCCTCCGGACAACCCACAACCCGCTGAGTCGCCTGACTCGCCTGACTCGCCGGTTCACGGGGGATGTCTCGTGAGCCCCACGTAACCGCTCGCCGCCGCGTCGTCCGCCCAGGCCTTCTGAGCGCAAGTCGCCAGAGGCGGGGCAGAGGACGGCCTGAAGGCGGGACTGCGAACTCACGCCTCGAAATGTCGCCGCCAGTTGCGATCCTATGGTTCGCAGCCTCTTACGCCTCTGTGCTGTGCCCGGCACAGCATTCAGGCGTTGTAGAGCGGATCTCCTGGATCAACTTGTGGCATGCTTCGACCAACACGTTGACGGCCACGGAGCTGAGAGACGACTCGAGCAATCCCTCGTGGAGGATGCGATTCCGGTACCCGATGGCCTGGCCCGCTGTATCAATCATAGTGTGCTTGCTCTTCGGTAGGATCGTCTTCAAGATCGCCTTGACTCTGACGGACAGACCGAATTTGCTGTTGAAATCCTGGACTGCTGACTTGCTGACCCCTTTCGTCACCAGGTGCTTGTTGATGAAGGCTGGGACCACTACCTCCAGAGCCATAACAGCATGGATAATCGCGAGCGAGAGATGCTGCCTTTCAGCATAGACTCGCGCCCGCGCTATCGACAACTCCTCGATAGGAATGACGCCGGTGCCGCCAAAGAACGCCTCTGCGGTATCCTGGGCGTCCGGCGCAGCCTTTGGTGTCCAATAGCTCACCATTGGACGAACGCGTGTCCCAAAGCTCCCTTGTTCGTCACGGAAGTAGGCGAACATGCCATCGGTGTTTCGGCAATGGATATCGCTGACATAGATGTGAGGCGATTGAGTGAGGATGTGGTAGTTATGGAACTCTCTGACCACGGCGAGCAACGTGTTTCGTGCTTGGTCGATTCCCTTCTCATTTCGTATCGAGTTGATGTAGACCATCGGATCGTCGTCCGTATGATGCTCTATTGTGATCATAAGGCACGTCAGTGCCTTTGTGAGACAGCGCACTTTCTGCGCCATGGCGCCGTCCTGTTCAGAGAGTGCCCCCAAGTGCTTCTCGAAGTAGTCATGAATGATCAGAAGCGACGAAACGCAAGGGATTGAATTGGTGGACCCCTCTACCTTCCTCTCGAGATCCCCATAGAACCCTGTAAGGTTGGGGAAAGCGCCAAAGACGTGACTACGAAGGTGAACAACATGCCTGCTCTCGAGAATGTGCGTATCTCTGCCGATGCGTATTGGGTACGAGCCCTCGACGAATGTGTAGTCCAGGTTGTCGAAAAGGGCGTATATGGAACATGTGCTATTCTTAGTTGAAATAGAAGGCGGCTCCCTTCAAACTGGCTGTGTCTAACCGGGTTCGTTGGGAACCCCAACCAGGAGGAAAGGAGCCGGCGATGAGAAGTGTAGCAGGTGGTGGCCGTCGAGGCAAGAAGCGGCGGGTGTTGGGGGAGCCGACCGTGGTGAGTGCCGAGGAGTTCCGGGCCATGGAACTCGACGCGAAGGTGGAACTCATCCGGGCCCTCATCCCGCTCGGGCTGAAGGCGGTGGAGCACACTCTGGCCGACGAGGTGACGCAACTGGCCGGGGCACGCTACAGCCGGGAAGGCGGTCAGCCCGGCCTGGCTCGCTACGGCTTGAACCGTTCGAGCGTGTGCCTGGCGGGTCAGCGGGTGCCGCTCGACGTGCCCCGGGTGCGGAACCTGGCGGAGGGGAAGGAGGTGCCTCTGGCCTCCCTCCGGGCCTTCCGAGCGGCTTCGGGGTCGGTGGACGAGACGCTGCTGCGGCGGGTGCTCTATGGGCTGTCGTGCCACAACTACGAGGCGGCAGCAGCAGCAGTTCCTGGCTCGATCGGGCTGTCGGCCTCGACCGTCTCTCGGCAGTTCATCGAGGCCAGTGCGGGGGAACTCCGCAAGCTTCAGGAGCGGGACCTCTCGGGCTTCGACGTGGTGGCCCTGGTCATGGATGGCAAGGGGTTCGCCGAGGACACGATGGTGACGGCGCTGGGCGTCACGATGGAGGGCAAGAAGGTGGTTCTCGGCTTTGTGCAAGCGAGCACGGAGAACGCGGAGACCCTCACGCCCTTCCTTCGGAGCCTGCTCGACCGGGGGCTGGGGATTGACCAGGGCCTCCTCGTGGTCCTTGACGGCGGGAAGGGGCTGGGGGCCGCGGTGCGACGGGCCTTGGGGAAGAAGGCGCTCGTCCACCGCTGCCAGTGGCACAAGCGCGAGAACGTGGTGGACCACCTCTCGAAGAGCGAGCAAGCGTGGTGGCGTACGCGGCTCCAGCGGGCCTACGAGCGGCCGACCTACGAGGAGGCAAAGACGGCCTTGAAGGAAATCCGCCGCGACCTCGAGGAGCGCAACCTCTCCGCCGTGAAGAGCCTCGAGGAAGGCTTCGAGGAGACGCTGACGCTTCACCGTCTGGGGGTCTTCCCCTTGGTAGGCATCAGCCTGAAGACGACGAACTGCCTGGAGTCGATCTTCAGCCAGGTCGAGACCCGGACGGGCCGCGTGTGCCACTGGAGGAACTCGTCGCAGAAGCACCGCTGGCTGGCGACGGCGCTCCTGGACCTTGAGCCGCGGCTGCGGCGCATCCGCGGCTACCAGCATCTGCCGCGGCTGCGGCGGGCCATCCAGCAGGAACTCAGCCAGCTCGGCCAGGGAACTCACGAAGCCGAGGAACTGGCAGGAAAGGAGGTGGCATGACCGACTTCCGGGAGCCGCAGAATTTCAACTGAAAATAGCATTGACTC
>Ga0307378_10011401_pt1 | contig 11448 bp, 8 predicted proteins | sample UN1MG_FD_202238 | JGI IMG/M metagenome (GOLD analysis project Ga0307378, IMG submission 202238) | Soil microbial communities from Risofladan, Vaasa, Finland - UN-1 | ecosystem: Environmental > Terrestrial > Soil > Coastal area > Acid sulfate soil | place: Finland: Risofladan, Vaasa | collected...
CGCCGGATGCCTTCCCAAGGAAGGCTTCCTCCGCGAGCCGTCACGCCCATCAAAATATCCGGGGCCGGCGAGCCCTGTCAATCGAATCGGCCCGCCGGAGGGTTGCCAGGGACGACCGCAGAGATTATCAATGGCCAAAAGCACGATTTCGCGCTCTCCCGGTAGGCGCACGAAGCATCGTGCCTCACTCCGGCACAACAGGCGGCCGACGGGATGAACACTCTGAGCTGGATCGATTGGACGATCTTCGGCGGCTACCTGGCCCTGGTATTCGCGCTGGGGCTGTGGTTCATGCGGGGGCAGCAGACCAGCGAGGACTACTTCCTCGGCGGGCGGAAGATGAGCTGGTGGGCCGTGGGGGTGTCGCTGTTCGCCACGGCGTTCAGCTCGATCTCCTTCGTGGCCTATCCGCGCGAAGCGGCCTACCAGGGCTTTCACTTCTTCGTGGCCATCCTGTTCATCCCCCTGGTGATCACGCCGCTTCTGTGGTGGCTGTTCGTGCCCATGTACGTCCGTCTGGGGGTGACGAGCGTCTATGAGTACCTCGAGCTGCGGTTCAACCGGCCGATCCGGCGGCTGGGCACGATCCTCTTCGCCTGCTACGCCATCGGCTGGATGGGGAGCATGCTCTACGCGGTGGGCCTCATCGTCCAGACGGTGCTGGGATTGACGGAGATCCAGCTCGTCTGGACGCTCGTCGCCGTCGGCCTGTTCGCCATGCTGTACACCGTGCTGGGCGGGATCCAGGCGGTGATCTGGACCGACGTGCTCCAGACGATCACGCTGGGCGGCGGGATGCTCGTCGTCTTCTTCTTGGCCCTGGGGCAAGTCGACGGGGGCTGGGCCACCGTCGTCCGGCTCGGCACGGAGCACGGCCGCTTCGAGATGTTCAACATGGAGCTCGACCTGGCCGACCGGAGCACGTTCTACTCGGCCTGTGCGTTCGGGCTGTTCATGTACCTGCCCGGCTACACCACCTCGCAAGTGACCGCCCAGCGATACGTGTGCATGCCGAGCCTGGCCCACGCCCGGCGGGCGCTGGCCATTCACGCCGTGACGATCACGCTGGTGTGCCTGTTGTTCTTCCTCGTCGGGACGACGCTGTTCGCCTACTACGAGCAGCACGGCGGGATGCCCGACCTGCCGGCAAACAAGCAGGACCAAATCCTGCCGCTGTTCGTGACCACCGCGCTGGGGCAAGGGGGGCTCGTCGGGCTGTTGGTGGCGGGGCTGTTCGCCGCCGCGATGAGCACCGTCGACAGCGGCATCAACAGCCTCACCGCCGTCGTGGTCTACGACTGGCTCTCGGGCCGCGAGCTTCGCGTCGCCTACAGCCGGCTGTTGTGCGGCCTGTTCGGCATCAGCGTGATCGGCGCCGCGCTGGTCGTGCCCTATCTGGCCTCGAACGTGATCGGGATGATCACCACGATCGCCAGCACGTTCCTCGGGCTGCTTCTGGGCGTTTATCTGCTGGGCTTGCTGGTGCCGCGAGCCAATGGCGCCGGGGCCCTGCTGGGACTGCTCGCCGGGGCAGGCACCTTGGGAGCGGTGATTCTTTGGACCGACGTGCCGCACTGGTGGTATGGCGCGTTTACGTGCCTGCCCGCCTTCTTCGTCGGCTGGCTGGCGAGCTACGCCTTCGATCCACCGCGGCCGGAGCAGATGCGCGGAGTCGTGTACCGGTCGTGCTTCATCGATCAGTTGACCGCGTCGCCGGACGCGTGACCACGAATCCAGGGGCGGGTGAAGAATGCGAGTCCCCAGACGAAAACCGCGAACGGCCCGCGTCGGCGTCTTCGGCGTCGGCCACTACAACTACTGGCCGCAGTTCGACGGCCTCCTGGACGAGATGCGTCGCAAGCTGGACGTGTTTGCCCGCAAGGTCCAAGCCCACGAAGTGAGCGTCACCAACTTCGGGATGGTCGACGACGCCCAGAAGGCCTACGCCCTGTTGCCCAAGCTCAAGGCGGCCAATCTCGACCTCATCTTCTGCGACATGGTCACCTACGCCACCAGCTCCACGTTCGGCATTCTCATCCGGGAGCTCGACGTGCCGATCGTGCTGGTGGCCTTGCAGCCGCTCGAGGCCCTCGATTACTCGAAGGCGTCGACCTACATGCAGCTTGCCAACGACGACTTTTGCAGTGTGCCCGAGTTCACCGGCGTGGCCGTGCGCATGGGCAAGAGGCCGCCGCCGGTCATCCTGGGAACGCTCGACGACGATCCGATCGCCGAGGCCGAGATCGCCGAGTGGTGCGACATCGCCAAGGTGCTGCACGATCTTCGGGGCGCGCGGATCGGCCACTTCGGCCACGTGCTGGAGTCGATGCTCGACATGCACTCCGACCCCACGGCGTTCACCGCCGCGTTCGGCTGCCATATCGTCCAGACCGAGCCCGACGACCTGCTGCGCCTGGAGCGCACCGTGACCGACGAGGAGATCGACGCCAAGAAGGCCCAGATCCTCGCGATGTTCGACACGCCCGACCCCGGGTCCGACCCGATCACGCGCAAGCTGACCGAGGAGGATCTCTACGTGGCGGCGCGGATGGCCGTCGCCCTGGACAAGTTCGTCGACGAGAAGGACCTCGACGGCCTGGCCTACTACTACGAGGCGCAAGAGGGGAGCGAGATGCGCCGGCTGGTGACGAACCTGATCGTGGGTAACTCGCTGTTGACGGCGGCGGGCTTCCCCATGTGCGGCGAGTCGGACCTGAAGACGTGCATCGCCATGCTGATCGAGGACCGGCTCGATATCGGCGGCAGTTTTGCCGAGTTCCACCCGATCGACTTTCGCGAGGGCTTCGTGCTCGTGGGCCACGACGGGCCGCACCACGTGAATATCGCCGAGGGCAAGCCCGTGCTGCGGAGCTTGCTCAAGTACCACGGCAAGCCCGGCTCCGGGGCGAGCGTCGAGTTCAAGATCAAGGAGGGCCCGATCACGATGCTCAGCATCAGCTCGACGTACGAGGGCCGGTTCAAGTTCGTGCTGGCCGAGGGCGAGTCGGTCCGGGGGCCCATCCCCGCCACCGGCAACACCAACACCCGGGGCTTCTTCCAGCCCGACGTCCGCACCTTCCTCAAGCGCTGGGTCGCCGAAGGGCCCACCCACCACTTCGCCCTCGGCGTGGGCCATCACGCGGGGACGATCGCGAAGATCGCGGATATCCTGGGCATCGAGAGCGTGATCGTGACAGCCGGCTCGTAGTGGCCCGAGTCATCGGGGCCACCCCCTTGCCGCTCGTTGCCCCTCGTTCCCAGGCTCTGCCTGGGAACGCCCTACCCGGCAGGCTCTGCCTGCCCTGCGTTGGAGGACGGGGCTGCGCCCGGCGGGTCTGCGGGCGAGGCGGAGCCTCGCGTTACTGCGTTCCCAGGCAGAGCCTGGGAACGAGGAATGTCTCCTCGCAGAGACTCGAAGCGAGTAGGGCTTTCACCGTCCTTGGCCGCGACCCCCATCCATCACGATGCCCAGGTCAACGGCTGACGTATTGGAAAGAGGGGAAGCGAAAACGCAATCAGGTAGTAGCCGACGACGGCACTGAGAAGGACAATCAGAATCACCTCCCAGAGATCCTTGTACCGTTCCGCCTTCAGCGCACGACGTGCGGCGATGATGGCCACCAGCAGGCCACCGTGAATCCAAGGGATCACCGGCCCGAGAGCAAACGTGGTATGCGATGGCAATTCGGCTTCGAGCGCCTCGAATCTTGATGCAAACACGGGCTTAGTCGCCAGGATGCCGAGGAGGAGCAAGGCGTTCAACGCCGTCCAGACCCAGAAGCCGGTTGCCGAGGGGGGCGTGGGGCGAGGGCTGCGCGTCTCCTCGGCGGCGGATGGGCTCTCGTACGGATTGACCGGGCTCTCCGGCATCGTGGTGGCCCCGCGGGAACGGACCTCGGATGCCATTGACGCTACTCCATCCGCGGGAGCGGGGCAACCATGCTCGCGGGCAATCTGCCGGTGCCCCCCTTCTCCCCCAGATGGGGAGCCAGCCGAGTGCGCTGTCCTGCCGATCGGGGCACTCCCGTGGTAAACTGCGCTTGACGCAAGCCTGTCCGATTCCGAAGATTGCGGCTCCCATGCCCGCCCGTCGAGGAGGAACCCCATGACCCCCAAAGCCCTTATTACCGGGATCACCGGCCAGGACGGCGCGTACCTGGCCGAGCTGTTGCTCGAGAAGGGCTACGAGGTCCACGGGATGGTCCGTCGGTCGAGCACGGAGAACTTCGAGCGCATAAGCCATCTGAGGGGCAAGGTTTCCCTCCATCAGGCGGATCTGCTGGACCAACTGTCGATCGTCAACCTGATTCAGACGGTTCGGCCGCGGGAGGTCTACAACCTGGCGGCCCAAAGCTTCGTTCCGACGAGCTGGTTACAGCCCCTCCTGACGGGGGAGTTCACCGCCTTGGGGGTTACTCGGATGCTGGAAGCCGTCCGGCTGGTGGATCCTGAGATACGCTTTTATCAGGCGAGCTCCAGCGAGATGTTCGGCGCGGTCAAGGAAGAGCCGCAGAACGAGCACACGCCGTTCTGGCCCCGCAGCCCTTATGGGGTGGCCAAGGTTTACGGACACTGGATCACGGTCAACTACCGGGAAAGCTACGGGATCTTCGCCTGTTCGGGGATCCTGTTCAACCATGAGTCGCCCCGACGGGGCAAGGAGTTCGTCACCCGAAAGATCACCGACGCCGTCGCTCGAATCAAGCTCGGAGTGCAGGACAAGCTCCGGCTGGGAAACCTGGGCGCGAAGCGGGACTGGGGTTTTGCGGGCGATTACGTCAGGGCGATGTGGCTGATGCTCCAGCAGGACCAGCCGGACGACTACGTGGTGGCCACGGGCGAGCAGCACTCGGTCCGCGAGCTGGTGGAGCTGGCCTTCGCGTGTGTGGATTTGGATTGGGAAGAGTACGTGGAGGTGGACGAGAAGCTGATGCGTCCGGCCGAGGTGTACACGCTCTGCGGCGACGCCGCGAAGGCCCGGGCCCACCTGGGCTGGGAGCCCACGGTCACGTTTGCGGAGCTGGTCCGGATGATGGTCGACGCCGACCTGGAGCGGGTCCAGCGCGAGATCGCCGGCGCCGCCTTTCGACCTTCGTGAGCGGCCGGCGGGGCAGATGGGAGTTGAGGCTTTATGGTTGAGGGTTGAGAGTTCAGGTATGAGGGATGAGCGCGGGCCGCGATGAAATGCCTTAGCGCTCATTCCGCAACGAAAAGAGCGGTCCCTTGAAAAAGATCTTGATCACGCTGTTGAAGGTCGGCATCTCCGCCTCGATCCTCGGCTACCTGGTATGGGACGCCCATCGCAACGAGGTGTTCGCCAACTTGCTGGAGCAGCCCAAGCACTGGGGCCTGTTGGCGCTGGCGCTGGCCTCTTGTAGCACGGCGGTCCTCCTGACGCTGATTCGGTGGTGCTACCTGGTCCGGGCGCTCGGCGTGCCGCTTCGGATGCGGGACGCGCTTCGAATCGGGTTTTTGGGCTACCTGTTCAACCTGGCGCCGATGGGTATCGTCGGGGGCGACCTACTCAAGGGCGTGATGCTCGCGCGGCACCAGAAGGGCAAGTACGCGGAAGCCCTGGCCAGCGTGTTCGTGGACCGGATCACGGGGCTGTACCTGCTGTTCGTGGTCGCCTCGGCGGCCATCGTGCTCACCGGCTTTTGGAACGTGGGCGCGGTGCGATGGGTCTGTAACGCCACGTTGCTCGTCACCGCGATCGGCACGTTGGCCGTCGTCGTCGTGCTGCTGCCCGACCGGACCGAAGGGAGATCGACCCGGTGGATAGGGCGCCTCCCCTACGTGGGCCCGCCGCTGTTGCAGATTGTCGACGCGGTGCAGATGTACCGTCGCCGGCTGCCCGTCTTGGCGGCCGCCGCGGCGATGTCGATCGCCGTGCACAGCCTGTTCACGCTGGGAGTTTTCTTGATCGCCTCGGGCTTGTACGATCGCGTGCCGGCGCTGGGGATGCATTTTGTCCTCAGTCCGCTAAGCGCCGCCGCCGGGGTGCTGCCGCTGCCGATGGGGCCGTTTGAGTTCGTGCTCGACCGGCTCTACCCGTACGCCCCGGTCGTGGGCGGCGGGGCGATGACCGCGGGGCAGGGGCTGGTGATCGCCCTGGGCTACCGGATCATCACCGTGCTGATCGCCGCCGTGGGCGTCTGCTACTACTTGAGCAGCCGGGCGGAGCTTGCCGAGGCGCTGCACGACGCCGAGCTGGAAGCCGACCCGGAGCCGATCGACCATGTCCTGGCGGGCCAGACGGCCGCTTGACGGCGGGCCGTGTTCGCTCCGACAAGTCGTAGACCTGCCCCGCCGCGTATAATCCTCTGAGAGGCATTGACCGCCCGGCCGGCCAATGCCGCACGATTCATCAAGTCCGGAGCACGCTTGGCGGCCCGTGACCTGAAAAGACGGGCAAGATGCCCGTCCTACGGCCGCGGCGACCGAGTGGTCCGCGGCGGACTGAACCTCCTCTCCCCATAGCGCTCGCCATGAATCTCGATCAAGTGTTTCCGCAAGTCTTCGTCGGCACGTATCCTGAGACCACCGCGGACGTCGACCGCCTGAGGCAGGACTTCGGCGTCACGGCGGTTCTCAACCTGCACACGGACGAGGACATCGACGACCAGAACGTGCCCTGGGCGGCGCTGGAAGAGCACTATCGCCGGTCGGGGATCGAGCTTCGCCGGGTGCCCGTCCGCGACTTCGATCAGGACGATCTGCGAAGGAACCTGCCCGAGTGCGTCCGGGTTCTCCGGGAGCTGATCGAGGGCGGCCACACGGTCTACGTCCACTGCACCGCGGGCATGGGCCGCTCGCCGAGCGTGGTCGTCGCCTACCTCCACTGGGTCGAGCGGCGGGATTTGGGCGAGGCGTTCGACCACATGAATAGCTGCCGTCCCTGCTCGCCCGACGTCGCGGCGATCCGGCTGGCCGGCGATGACTTCGCGGATTGAGTCTTCGTCGGCGCACGAACGGACGCGAGCGTTCAGAGAAGCCCGATCTTCCCCTGCCTCGTGCCCTCGTTCCCAGGCTCCGCCTGGGAACGCACGGTCTTGCAGGCTCCGCCTGCCCGACTCGCGCTGTGCTGCAGCGTGTCCGTCTTTTGGCGTCTGGGATGCGAGGCGGAGCCTCGCGGTAGTCCGTTCCCAGGCGGAGCCTGGGAACGAGGGGGTGACGAGCCGCCTCTTCCGCCGCTCGCTTGACATCTCTCTCCGCTCCGCGCAAGATCATGCTCAGACGGCCGCAACAGGCCGGAGCACTGCGAACAGGAGATCCCACGATGGCAGGCAGGCAAGCGATCACGCGACGACGTCTCCTCGAGCGAGCGGCGGCAGGCGCCCTCGTCGCCGCGCCGTACGTGGTGCCGGGCGCGGCGTTGGGAGCGGATGGCCGGACCGCCCCGAACGACCGGATCGGCGTAGGCATGATCGGCGTGGGCCGGCAGACGGTAGCTTATAATCTGAAGGCGTTCCTCAATTCGCCCGACACCCAGGTCGTGGCCGTCTGCGAGGTGGACGCCTGGCGCATGGAAAACGCCCGGCAAACCACCGAAAAGCACTACGGCGACCAGAAGCCCTCCGGCACGTACCAAGGCTGCCGGGCGCACGGCGACTTCCGCGAGATCCTCGCCCGGGACGACGTCGACGCCGTGATGATCTCCACCCCCGACCACTGGCACGTGCCGATGTCGCTGGCCGCGGTCGAGGCGGGCAAAGACGTCTGCTGCGAGAAGCCGATCACGCGGACCATTGCCGAAGGGCGCAAGCTCGCCGACGCGGTCGCCAAAGCCAAACGCGTCTTCCGCGTCGACAGCGAGTTCCGCTCGATCGAGGTCTTCCACCGGGCCTGCGAGCTGGTGCGCAATGGGCGGATCGGCCGAGTGCAGACGATTCGCGTGGGCGTGCCGGCGGGCGACAACGTCGACTGTCCGCCTTGCCCGGAGATGCCCGTGCCCGAGGAGCTGGACTACGAGAACTGGCAGGGCCCGGCCCCGCGGGCGCCGTACACCGAGAACCGCGTACACCCGCCCAAGGGCTACGGGCGTCCGGGCTGGATGCGCGTGCTCTACTACTGCGACGGGATGATCACCAACTGGGGCGCCCACCTGTGCGACGTGGCCCAATGGGGCAACGGCACCGATCGCACCGGGCCGGTCGAGGTGGAGGGCCACGGCGTCTATCCCCCGTCCGACAGCCTTTGGAACGTGCTCAAGACGTTCGAGGTCGACTACCGTTTCGCGGGCGGCGTGCGGATGATCTACAAAACGGACAGCCCCTACGTGCGGTTCGAGGGCGAGGAGGGCTGGATCCAGGCGCACTTCGGTCGCGGCGGGATCCAGGCCGAGCCGGCCTCGGTCCTCGAGTCGAAGATCGGGCCCGACGAAATCCGTTTCCCGCTCAGAAGCGAGAAGGCCGACTTCATCGACTGCGTGAAGACGCGAGGCCGGACGCTGGAAGACGCCGAGGTCGGGCATCGCACCACGTCGCTCTGCCACCTGGGACACATCGCCGTCTACTTGGGCCGGAAGCTCCGCTGGGATCCGGACGCCGAGCGGTTTGCGGACAACGACGCGGCCAACGAGCTGATTGAGAAGCCGATCCACGGGCCGGCGTAGTGGGGACGGGGTGATATCGTGCGAAGTCGCAAGCGGCTTCGAGCTTGAAAGCGAAGGAGGACGAACCTGTGATCGATCGAACAAGACCCCTCTACGCAGCCGTGGCGAGCGCGATTTGTCTCTGCCTCTTCCTCCTCATCCCGCTGGTGCGCGCCGGCGAAGCACCGGGCAAGGGACACGCGGCCCCGCTCTTCGCCCTGACCAACTGCGCCCAATGCGAGAAGTACGCGACGCCCGACGCCCAGGCCCGGGTGCTCAAGGAGCTGGGCTATGCCGGAATCGCCCCCAGCGGCACGAGCGGCATCCCCGACATGCTCCAGGCCGTCGACAAGCACGGCCTCAAGATGACGGCCCTCTACGTCGGGGCGAACCTCGATCCCGACAAGCCCAAGTACGACCCCAAGCTGCCCGAGGTGATCCGAGCGCTCAAGGGCCGCGATACGTTCATCTGGCTCTATATCCTTCGGGGCAAGTTCCAGCCGTCTTCTTCCGATGGCGACTCCGAGGCCGTGGCGATCGTCCGGGAGATCGCCGCGATGTGCGACGAGTCGGGCATCCGCGTCGCGCTCTACCCGCACACGGGGTTCTACGTCCAGCGCGTGGAAGACGCCGTGCGCGTGGCCGAGAAGGCCGATCGGCCGAACGTGGGCGTCACGTTCAACCTGTGCCACTGGCTGAAGGTGGACGAGCCGGCGAGCATGAAGCGGCTCATGGAGCTGGCCCTGCCCCGCTTGTTCCTGGTGACCATCAACGGCGCGGATCGCGACGGCGAGAGCTGGGACCGGCTCATCCAGCCGCTCGATCGCGGCTCGTTCGACGTCTACGGCTTCCTGAAGACGTTGAAGCAGTTGGGCTACGGCGGCCCGATCGGGCTCCAGTGCTACGCCGTGCCCGGCGACAAGTACGAGAACCTGAAACGATCCATGGACGCCTGGCGGAAGCTCTCGGCGCGGCTTGCCGCGGAGTAACGCGAAGGGCCCGTGCCCGGGCGCTGCCGGTGGAAAGAGGGTAGCCGTTCGCGGGCGGCGAAGTAGCAGGCACACGCCGTGTGCCGTCCGCGCGGCGACCAGTACGCCGCAGAGTCGTTCGGACGCGTCGCTGGTCTATCGCTGGTCTAACCTGAACATGACACCCGCTGACGGCACACGGCGTGTGCCTGCTACTTCCATCGAATGCCGTGAACGGTTGCGAATGAGGATCACCCGCGATGTCGACGATCCCGCTGGCGGTGCTCGCGTTGGCGTTGGCTGCCGGGCAGGCTCCGCCGGCCGGCCGGTACTTCCAGATCGAGGTCGTCGACGCCGAGACCGGCCGCGGCGTGCCGCTGGTGGAGCTTCGCACGGTCAACAACATCCGCTACTACACGGATTCCGGCGGCATCGTCGCCTTCGACGAGCCGGGCTTGATGGGCCGCAGGGTCTTCTTCTACGTCGAAAGCCACGGCTACGAGTATCCTGAAGACGGCTTCGGGTTTCGCGGCAAGGCGCTCGACGTCACCCCCGGCGGCGCCGCCCAACTGAAGATCAAGCGGATCAACGTCGCCGAGCGGCTCTACCGCGTCACCGGCGCCGGGACCTACCGCGACAGCCTCCTCACCGGCCATCCCGTGCCGATTCGAGAGCCGGTGCTCAACGGCCAGGTGCTCGGCTCCGATAGCGTGCTCAGCGCCGTCTACCAGGGCAAGATCCACTGGTTCTGGGGCGACACGAACCGGCCGGGCTACCCCTTGGGTAATTTCCACGTGCCGGGGGCCACGTCGCTTCTTCCCGACCAGGGCGGGCTGGACCCCGAAGTCGGCGTGGACCTGGAGTACTTCGTCGACGCGAAGGGGTTCGCCAAGGAAACCGCCCGCGTGCCCGGCGAAGGCCCCACCTGGCTCGACGGCCTGACCGTGCTCGGCGACTCGGCCGGGCGCGAGCGGCTCTTCGCCCGCTACGTCAAGGTCCGCAAGCCCATGGAGGTTTACGAGCAGGGCCTGGTCGAATTCAACGCCCAGAAGCGCGCGTTCGAGAAGGTCGTCGAGATCGGCATGGACGCGCCGGCGGTCCCGGAGGGGCATCCGCTCGGGCACACGGTCGACGGCGTCGAGTACGTCTATTTTGCCAATCCCTTTCCGCTCGTCCGCGTTCGGGCCGACCCGGAGCACTTTCAAGACCCGGCAAGCTACGAGGCGTTCACCTGCCTCCGCGATGGCACGCGCCTGGACGACGTGCAGCTCGATCGCAACCCCGGCGGCAAGCTCCGATATGGGTGGAAAAAAAACACCCCGCCGATCCGGCTCAACGACCAGATGAAGCTGGTCAAGCAGGGCCGGCTCACCCAGGAGGAAGCCCTGCCGCACCTGTGCGACGTGGACAAGGGCAAGCCGATCGCCGCCCATCGCGGCTCGGTCTACTGGAACGACTACCGCCGCCGCTGGGTGATGATCGCCACGGAGACCTTCGGCGACTCGATGCTCGGCGAAGTCTGGTACGCCGAGGCCGACGCGCCCGAGGGCCCTTGGGGCTACGCCCGCAAGATTGTCACCCACCAGAAGTACAGCTTCTACAACCCCAAGCAGCATCCGATGTTCGACAAGGCGGGCGGCCGGATCGTCTTCTTCGAGGGGACGTACACGAACACCTTCTCGGGCAATCCCGACCAGACGCCGCGATACAACTACAACCAGGTGATGTACAAGCTCGACCTGGCGGACCCGCGGCTTGTGCTGCCGGTGGCGGTCTACCGGCTCACGGAAGACGACGGCCCCGATCGGTTTGCAACCGCAGACCGCTTCGACCGGGCCGGCTCGCGCCGGGTTGCCTTTTTCGCCTACGATCGCCGGGCGGAGTGGA
>Ga0307378_10011403_pt1 | contig 11446 bp, 10 predicted proteins | sample UN1MG_FD_202238 | JGI IMG/M metagenome (GOLD analysis project Ga0307378, IMG submission 202238) | Soil microbial communities from Risofladan, Vaasa, Finland - UN-1 | ecosystem: Environmental > Terrestrial > Soil > Coastal area > Acid sulfate soil | place: Finland: Risofladan, Vaasa | collected...
AACACTGTAAGAGAACCTGTAACAGATACCTTTATAAAACAATCAGACGACTGACCGTATCGGTCATAAATTAAAAAAGTGGAAAGGAAAAAAAATGAATATTGAAAGCAAACACTTAAAAATATCAATTTTGCTAACGGCTTTGTTGGTCATATGCACAATCGCGCTGATGTCCTGTAAGAAAAAACCGGAGCCGGCCGCCCCCGAGGAAACCAAAGAAATCTCTGTTGCTGCTGTGCAGCAAAAGATTTGTCCGGTCATGGCCGGTCCGATAGATAAGGATATCTACACCGACTATAAGGGCAAGAGGGTTTACTTTTGCTGTCAGGCATGTAAAATCGAATTCGAAAAAACCCCCGAAGAGTATGTATCCAGGCTGCCGCAATTCACGGAATAGCACAACTGTGAACTTTGCGGCGGATTTGGAGCTTATGCCTGTTATCTGTGGCTGTATTGGAACTGTTCTTTGGCGCTGCGTGCGTAAACACAGGACAGATACCTGAAAAAAAACTGCGGGCGGCGACGCTTCCTGCCGCAATTGCAGCAGACGGCCCTGTCAGCCTTTTATGACATAAGCGGACTTGTTATCCGGCTTTTGGTGCGTGTTCTGCTGCGCATTAAGATCCTGCCCAAAATCTCAGTTTTGGCCCGCCGGAATTGTCATATCGGTTTTCGATACAAATTCGCCCTGCGCCGGCCTGTGAGGGTGCATGTAAATATTTTAGTACACCGCCGCCGATAATATGACGATATGTAATCTGTGTATACGCCTGCCAAGACATGAAAAATAAGGCTTTAAAGCTGGACACAGGGCGTGCGATATTGTATACTACTGGTTTGTAAATCGGAGGCATTAAAGCTTAATGTTCCATCAAAAAACGGTTTTATATGTTGCTATTTTTATTTCTTAGCTTGTCACGGATAATATGACTAAAAGTATAATCAACGTGGGCGGTTTCACTATAGTCAAGCGCATCGGCACGGGCGCCCGCAGCACGATTTATATGGCTGCCGACCAGCAGAGCGGAGAAAATGTCGCGCTCAAGCGCGTGATTTTTGAAAAACCCGAAGATTGTCGAATCTTCGAGCAGATGGAAACCGAATACAAAATAGCTCGCCGCATAGACCATCCATACGTGCGCAAATGTTACAGGCTCAGGAAAATACGCAACTTTTTCAGTATCAGCGAAATGCTGCTTTCAATGGAACTGTTCGACGGGCAGTCCCTCGAGGAAAGCCCCGCTTTAAGTCTGGTGGATGTATTGCTCGTGTTCAGAATGGTTGCAAACGGCATCAACGCAATGCATCAGGCAGGCCTGGTACACTGTGATATAAAGCCGAACAATATTCTTATTAATAAATCGGGCTCTATAAAAATCATAGACCTCGGACAAAGCTGTAAAATAGGGACCACAAAACCACGTATTCAGGGTACGCCCGACTACATAGCCCCTGAGCAGGTAAGACGCAAGCCACTGGGCCCCAGAACCGACGTGTTCAATCTTGGTGCCACTATGTACTGGGCGCTTACCGGCCAGAACGTGCCGACTTTGATACCTAAGAACAACGACCTCGGTTTGACCCCGCCCAAACCATCTGCGGCGCCGCATGAATTAAGAAAACAGGTGCCGGTAAGCATTTCAAGCCTTGTAATGGATTGTGTAAAAGAAGACCCGGCTCAGCGCCCGCCTAATATGATGATTGTTATGTCGCAGCTGGACATGATGATACACAGCCTGTTAGGCGACAAGCTAAGAGCAGGCAAAAATGCCGCAAACGATAATTGATTTGCTCAAAAAAGGTGCCCAGGCCAACCAGGGCGATAAGTTCCGGCAGGGCAATCTTATTTTACTGCCCGCCGATACCGACCTGGTTGTTAGCGGCGATATTCACGGACATACGCGAAACTTCGAAAGACTTGTTACTTTTGCCGACCTGCAAAATAACCTTCACAGACACCTGCTCCTGCAGGAAATCATACACGGAGGACCTGAAGATTCTCAAGGCGGGTGTTTGTCTTACAGGCTTTTGTTTGACGTGATTGATTATAAGTTAAGCTTTCCTGACAGGGTACATATCATTATGGGCAACCATGATACCGCTTTGATAAGTGGTGGTGAAGTAATGAAAAACGGCAGGGAAATGAACCGTGCCATGCGCTGTGCCCTGAATAGAGAATTTCCTGATGCCGCTGCCGAGATTGAATCAGCCATTAAGCAATTTCTGTTTTCGCAGCCTTTGGCACTGCGAACGCAAAACAGAATATGGGCCTCGCATTCACTGCCCGACGACCGCTACATAGACGAATTTGACCCTGAGATTTTCGACAGGCCGATAAGGGACTCGGACATGGTCAAGCCCGGCCCTGTTTATATTTTAACCTGGGGCAGAAGACATAACCTTCAGACATTAAAAACATTAAGCAAGCTGTTTGATGCTGATACTTTTATCCTCGGCCACCAGCCGCAGCAGCAGGGATGGTCTCAGCCTGCCGAAAACCTTATCATAATTGCATCGGACCACAACCACGGCTGCCTGCTGCCCATCAGCACAGTCAAACCTTACACTGTCACTGAAATAACAGACTCAATAGTACCGCTGGCGTCGATACCCTAACCTGCTGGTGCCGCAATCAAAAGGTTTTAATATTAAGCTGCCGCGTTCTTTTCATCTATAATCTGCTATCGGAAAATAGGTTATGCGCACAGGTGCGCAGCCGTAGGGTATCAGCGTAATATTTTCCACCGGGTTGTTGCTGATAACAGGGCTTTGCGGAACATCGGGCGTGACATCTGCATCGAGAAGCTGCCAGCCGTCAACCTTTTTGCCTTTGCAAATCAATTCCACCGGAGGATATTCCCACGGACAGGAGTCTTCCGGCACTTCGGGGTATTTGACCTGAAAATATGAATCCGCAGGCTGAGACCTTGCTATCAAAGCCTTCTGTCTGTCGCCCTCCAGCCTCAGACACAGCGCGTAGTTCCAGTCACTTCCTGCACTGCACTGCCAGTCCCCGAAGCCGACAAATCTTTCGCCGACCTGAGCCCACTGTTGTTTAATTTTCAGCGAATAAACCAACGGCCCGCGGGTTACTGCCACCGATGAATTATTCCATCTTGAAAGGCTGACACTCATAGGCACATTAAGTTCGACACAATCACCACTGCTCCAGAGCCGCTCGATTTTCACCATCTTGCCGGGACGTGGTGTCTGGCTGTAAAGCCTGCCATTGACCTGGATACTGGCCTGGCTGCACCATCCCGGGACTCTCAGGTACAGCGCGAATTCCACGGGTTCGCAAGACTCTAACACGAAACGGATTTTTTCTTCGAACGGGTAATTTGTCTTTTCCCTGACAGTTACCTTCCTGGCTTTTGGGCTCACTTCGGCCGTTACGGTGCATGGCCCGTAACATATCGCTGCCAGCCCGTTATCAGCCGATGCCAGCCACATCGCACCGGTTACATAATTGGGATAAAGCCTGTTTGATTCACCGACACAGCAAAGCACCCCCGGGTCACCGTCGGGACGGAAAAGTTTTCTTTCACGCTCAACACCCGACCTTCTCGTACACGATACCTGGTTTGGTGCACTGAAGTATTGTATCGCCTTGCCGTCAGGCCTTCTTGAGCCGGGCCCGGCATTAAAGACTATTTTTTCCACACCGTCAGCGTATTTTACATTTCCTGTTATGGCGAACATCGTTTGTTTTGTACTGCTCCACGTTGACTGGTCGCATGTCTCGGTATTGTTGACGGCTCCGGCCTGGCGCAGCTGCTCATCCGAGACCGGACAGCCGTGAACCTGCCCGTGATACCTGTTGACTTTCTCGATACCTGTGATGCTCGCATTCAAATCGTCTTGGTTACCACTGTAAAGATAATAAACCGCCGGAATCCGCAGCAGTTCGGTCGTATCGACGCCGTGCATATCATACAGCGTGTCGCCATCGAGCAGCAGGCTTTGGATTTGAATGTCACTGCGCCGGCCGGCGGTGATTTTCTGGCCTGCGTCGTACACCATTTCAGCCAGTCTCAACAGCTGCTGGTCGCCTGTTTTCGAGTAAACCCGGAGAATAGGGTAAATTATATGAGAGGCGCTGGGCCAGCCGTACGAACCTCCCCGCCAGGCAACAGGTAAAAGTCCCTGCTGGTCGTACACCGGTCTGCAATTGGCATAGATGTGTTTGAATGCCCGGTGCAGGGCGCCGATTATCCGGCTGTCGGCGGTGGCTGAGTGGTAAGACATCAGTGCAAGCGAAACAAGACTCTGTGTGTAAATATCTCCCTCATTACTGTATGGCTTGTCCGGCCAGGGGCCGATATACCCGTCAGCGTTTTGACCTGCCAGAACCCCGTCAACAAACTCATCAGCTATACCTTTAAGCCTGTCGTCCTCCAGAATGCAGGCAAGCTGACATAATCCGTCTGCCCAATATGCCTGTGCCTCGAACGGCCACCATTGGGCGGACCGCACGTTGCCCGGCGTGTACGGATGTTGCTGCCTGTACTGCCGGTTATCCCAGGTATTCCGCATTGCGTCGGGCCTGTACTGCTGAATATGGCCTGTAATACCGTCGGCAGATGCACGCAGCGTTCTTTTGAGCCATCCGCCAGGTCTGACCGCACCGACCGGCAGCTCAGTAAAACAGCGCCCTTTCGCGCCCGGGTAAGGGTCTGTATAAGGACCGTTGACATTATTACATCCGCATACAAAAACCGCCAAACCGGCTGAAATAATAACCCCTGTCACAACATTTCTCATGTCTTACCTCCATTTTCCTGCAGTTGTTCCAATCGAACCGGTTTCTCGCCGGTGTGGTCTTTATAACAGTTGCGCCTGACAAATCAAGGTTAAGTCCGCGCCATCGGCAGATATAGAATTAGCTGGCAATTGCAGCCGGAGAATGATATGCTCTTTGGGCCTGATAAGTGTTTGACATTGATGGTGCCTCTTTGTCCGGTACAGTTTTTTTTCTGCCTGGAATCCCCGAATCGAGGGACTGAAATTGCCTGATGGTTTGCTGAGATGAATTTTTATTTTTATATAGCCGCAGTGATAATCACCGTGCAGGTAATGTTTCTGGCGCTTGCATACAGAAACTACCGTTACGCGGTGAATAAATACAGGAAAAAGCGTACAGGGTACAGGCCGCGAACGGCCTTAATTGTTCCATGCAAGGGCCTTGATGCGGATTTTGAAAAGAACATTGGTTCTTTTTTTCATCAGGACTACGAAAATTATCTGCTGTACTTTGTGGTTGGCGACAAGAGCGACCCTGCCTACGAGACACTGCACCAGCTCAAACAACAGCTAAGGGGTACTTCGAAGGCTGTTGAGGTACAGGTATTGGTTGCCGGCCGGGCCCAATCCTGCAGCCAGAAAATTCATAATCTCTTGTACTGTTACCGTAACCTCGGGGCCGACACGGAAGTCCTGGCCTTTGCCGACTCGGATGCCCGTGTGCGCAGTGATTGGCTAAGCTACATAGTCTATCCTTTGCGCCGTGCAAAAATCGGTGCCGCCACCGGTTACCGCTGGTTTATACCTCGAAGAAACAATTGGGCCTCACTGGCGATGTCAGCCATAAATGCAAGGGTCGTACAATTGCTCGGTAACACACCCTTCAATAAGGCCTGGGGCGGTTCCATGGCTATCCGCTACGATGTGTTTAAAGGTCTGGGTCTGGACAAAATCTGGCCCACCGCATTAAGCGATGACCTGTCACTTAGCTATACCGTTAAAAAGGCAGGGCTGAAAATCACTTTTGTCCCTGCGTGTCTGGTTGCTTCCTACCAGTCTGCCACATGGCGCCAGTTGTTTGAATTCGGCCGCAGGCAGTTCCTGATAACCCGCATAAACGCGCCGCGGACCTGGTGGTTCGGATTCTGCAGCTGCCTGTACTCGGTACTTGCTTTGTGGGCAACCGCAGCTGTAGCTGCTTACCAGGCAGCGATTAGTCAAAAGTACTTCACATTTTTTACAGTCGTGCCTTTTTTATTTTTAGCTGGGCAGATTCTGGTGGCTGCATTCAGGCAAAGAACCGCTGTTCAACTGCTCAGTGAATACTGGCGCAAAATGACCTTCGCTGTTGCCGCTGATATCCTTTTACCGTGGTTGTGGTCACTGGTGCTGCTGGCGATTATTCTGTCCTCGGCTTTTGGCAGGACAATCAAGTGGCGGGGTATAAGGTATAAACTGCTGTCGCCTACACGAACAGTCGTTATTGGTCGGTGATGCTCGAGTAATTACTCGATGTCGGCAATATCACCTTCCGGCTCGCCGACCAGATAAATCCTGTTTTTGCCCCTGCTCTTGGCCTCCAGTAGTGCCTTGTCTGCCTGCTCGAAAAGTTCTTCTACCGTCGAACCGTCTTGTGGATAACCAGCCAGGCCCCCGCTTATTGTCAGTACCCCTTTGCCTTCGGGTCCCAGCAGGTGGAACTCAGTCTTCTTGAGCTCTTTGCGGAATCGCTTTGCGATAAATATCACCTCTTTGGGATGGTCGGTCAATGCCGAACGTCTTTCGCCTGCGGAGCTGATTGTCTCAAGCTGCGGGTCGTCCCAGAAAACGACTACGAACTCATCTCCACCGACTCTGGCAATAACATCGTGACGCCGGCAGCATCGCTGCATCAAGAGACCTGCCTGTCTTAAAACTTCGTCGCCCGCCGAATGACCGTAAACATCATTGTAATGCTTGAAATTATCAATATCGAAAATAAGCAAAGTCACCCGCCCGTTTTCTCTGTTGCTGCGCTCTATGACCTGTTTGCAGAACTCCCGGATGTATCGTCTGTTCTTAAGTCCTGTCAGCTCGTCGGTAGTGGCCAGTTTCTCCAGCGTCTTCAATTTCAACGCCAGCGATTTGTCAACCGATGTTGCCTCAATTGTTGTACTACTAACGTCGTCGACCCCTGCGGTGCCAAGACCTGACACGTAAGAAAGAAGCTGCGAGAAATCCATCGGGCAAATCAAATAGTCGTCCGCCAAGGCCGCACCGTTGAAAGTTGACTTCACCAGTTGAATGGCGCTGGGCTCTTCGTAAGTCTGGGCAAGCAGAATAATCTTTGCCTGCGAATTTACCTCCCTCAGTGCCTTCAAAGCCCCCTTCAATCCGGCCGTAACGCCCGAGATTATAACAATAACAGCCGAAACGTTTGTGTTGGCGGCTGCGTCAATCGCATCAAGTATATTACCGTATATCCGGTACGGCTGAGACAGTACCGCTTCGACATCTGAAAATGCCTTTTCAATGTCACCGGTTAACACTATTGTCTCAGTGTAACCCTCCGATGGTAATAGGAAATCCCGCATTTATTGCCCGCCCAGTAACGCCTCCAGCTCGGCCTTTGTTGCGCGAAACTGTTCACCGTTAAAACCGGAAAAGTCATTTTTTCCCTTCAGGACGTTCGCAACTGCTTTTTTATTCGCCGATAATCCGGTAATTATCTGCCGGATGTCCTCAAAGTCGTTTATGACGAAAACCGAACCCTGTGTCAACCCTGATAACAACTGCCTGGGGTATTTATAACCTTGCGGCCAGCCATTTTCCGCAAGACAGCAGCAATAAAGGCCCTTTTCTGAAATTTTTTGAAGGAACCGTCCCTTTTCTTTACTCAAATCTCTAATGTGCCCGATAACCAGGATATTCCGGCTGATTTGGTCTTTTGCTAATCTGCCCGCCGCTGAATAAATATCCGGGCAAAGAATAAATTCAATTGCATAACTGTCCAGCAGCTCTGCTGCCGAACTTGTGAACTCATCGGTGCAATTACCCACCACTACCGCATACAAACGCTCATTAAAACCTGAATTCTTCACCCTTCCAGCCCTCATAATCGGTTATTTTACAGTACCATAAGGCAAAAGTCAACCCTTATTGGGCGCGGCAGCCTGCGGTAATTGGTTAAATGGTAATCTCTGGACACTTCGCAGCCTGTAAAATAAAATAAACGTTATGAGGCCTTACCCTCTAAAGTTCAGACCCATCTACAAAAAACGTATATGGGGCGGCCGGAAACTGCGTGAGTTTTTCCATAAGGACATTCCCGCCGGAGAAAGAATCGGCGAAAGCTGGCTGCTGGCAGACCTGCCGGACAATAAATCCGTAATCGTAAACGGGCACCTGGCCGGCCGGACACTTGAGGCTGTTATCAAAGAATATCCCGGACAAATAACCGGCGATGACAATTTTAAGCTGCCGTTTCCGTTACTTATAAAGTTTCTCGATGCCCAGGATATATTAAGCGTACAGGTGCACCCGGACGCAGCGGCGTGTAAGAAAATGGGCAAAGGACAGCCAAAAACAGAATGCTGGTATATAATAGATGCTGAAGACGGTGCGGTAATTTACAAGGGACTGAAAAAAGGCGTAACAAAAGAGCAGTTCCGGCAGGCAATAGAGAAAGGCAACGTCGCTGATATGCTGGCAAAAGTGCCGGTGGAAAAAGGCCAATGCCACTTTCTGCCTGCAGGCACCGTGCACAGTATAGGAGCAGGCATACTGCTGGCTGAGATACAAACGCCATCCGATACCACATACCGTGTCTTTGACTTCGACAGGGTAAACGAAAACGGCAAACCCAGGCAGCTGCATATCCAGGAAGCGCTTGAATGCATCCACTTCGACGCATCGGCAGACAGTCTGCCGGTAACAACCGGCGGCAGGCTTGCAGACTGTCGGTATTTTAAGCTCGACAAGCATAAGCAGCAAAAGAACGCACAAACACAGCTTTCAGCGGGTGCAATGCGAAACCTGATTATCCTCTCAGGCCGTGGAGAAATCGGCACAGCACCTGAAATAGCGGTTGACTTCAACGCGGGCGACTGCCTGCTTGTACCCGCGGCCTATGACGGCCCCATGCGCTTTACGGCTGATACCGAATATCTGGAAGTTACCCTTTAACCAATGCACAGGCATTGTCTGTGGTCTGCCATTTCTGCGAAAGTATAAGCAGATTGTGTGATATAAGCCCAAATGTTTTGACTTTTCGGCTTAGCGGGCATAAACTGATACCGCAGAAAGGGTTTTTCAGTTAAGCAGCATGTACCAAAAGGTTTATTGCGGGTGTTATTCAAGTACATAAAGGACAATCGGATGCACGTTCCTTTTTTGAATCTGAAGGCTCAGTACGCCGGCATCAAAGAGCAGCTTCTGCAGGCGATAGGTGAGGTTTGCGACAGCCAGATGTTGTGTCTGGGCCCGAAGGTGGAGGAATTCGAGGCGAGAATCGCTGAATACTGCGGCAGTAAATGCGCTGTCGGGGTCTCCAGCGGCACGGATGCGCTGCTTGTAAGCCTTATGGCGCTGGGAATAAGGCCAGGCGATGAGGTCATAACGACACCTTTTACCTTTTTTGCAACGGCTGGTGCCATCGTGCGGGTGGGGGCTAAACCGGTGTTTGTCGATGTACAGGACGATTCCTGCAATATCGACCCCGCGCAGATAGAGGAAAAAATAACCGACAAGACAAGGGCAATTATACCAGTGGACATGTTCGGGCAGGCGGCGGATATGGAACCGATTATGGAAATTGCCGCCGGAGGCGGCCTTTCTGTGATTGAAGACAGCTGTCAGAGCCTGGGAGCAAGTCGAAACGGCATAAAGTGCGGCAATCTGGGGACGGTGGGCTGCTTTTCGTTTTATCCCACGAAAAACCTCGGCGGGTTCGGTGACGGCGGTATGGTGATAACCAGCGAAGAAAAGCTGGCAGAAAAAATCAGGGTGCTCCGCGACCACGGTCAACAGCCTCGATATTTTTACAATCTTGTCGGGGGCAATTTTCGGCTGGACGCTATACAGGCGGCGGTGCTGATTGTCAAGCTTAAATACCTCGATGAGTGGAACGAAAAACGAAGGCAGAACGCCGCTATATATGACAGGATACTGGGCCAGGCACCGGTTATATGTCCAAGAGTCAGGGCTGGAAATACGAGTATCTATCATCAATATGCTATCCGGGCAGCCGAAAGAGACTCGCTGCAGACATTCCTTGGAGAAAACAACGTCGGTTCAGCCGTTTTTTACCCGCAGCCTTTGCATCTGCAGGCGTGCTTTAGAGACCTGGGTTACAAAAAGGGCGATTTTCCGGTTGCTGAGAAGGTCTGTAAGGAGGTACTGTCTCTGCCGATATACCCGGAGCTTAGCGAAAAGCAGATTGAATATGCTGCAGATATGGTGGTTAAATTCTATAAAAGCAGAGGATGTGTTCAGGCTGCTGCCGCTAAGGACCGATTGGCGGGCAGGACGGTATAGAGTCGCGGATTAAGGTTATGCCATTTTGATACAGATGTTTTTTGAGGTAGATGAAAATTGTTAAAGGTAGATGAAAACCCGCCGGCTATCTGGCCACAGGAACAGGCCATCGAAGAGTTTGACGGGCCCTGGTGGGTCGGGCATACCAAAAGCCGTAATGAGAAAGCGCTTGCATGGGATTTAATCCATAAGCAGGTGTGTTACTTTCTTCCTATGAGCTGGAAGATAAGGCGGCAGAGCGGCAGAACAATACGGTCGCTTTTGCCGCTTTTCAGCGGGTATATATTCTTCTGCGCCCGGGAAAACCAGCGAGTGGAAGTTTTGCGCACAAATCGGGTGGCCAACCTTATAGCGGTAAAAGACCAGCAGAAACTTCTCAGTGAACTTCAGCAAATCGAAAAGACCATTCGAGCCGGCGTGGTACTGACACCGCATAAGTTTGTCAAAACGGGACAGGTATGCCGCGTTGCAGGCGGTCCTTTGGCAGGTTTGCAGGGCATAGTTGTCAGGACAAAGTCGGTTGCGCGGCTGGTATTGCAAATCGACATGCTCGGCCAGGCGGCCAGTGTGGAAGTGGACACTGAAATGATTGAAGTTGATTACTGATAAAGTCAAAAGTCAATTGCCAAAGAATCAAACTGCAGGAGCCAGACAAAATGAAAATATGTGTGGTCGGTGTCGGGTACGTGGGTCTTGTTACAGCGGCGTGCCTGGCGGAGGCGGGAAATAACGTTATCTGCGTTGACAACGACCGAAAGAGAATTGACGGCCTGAAAAAAGGGGTCATACCAATCTATGAACGCGGCCTTGGTGAGATAGTGCGGGAAAACGAGAAACTGGGCCGGCTTGAATTCACGACGGATTTGAAATTGGGTGTCGATAATTGCCTGATTATATTTCTTGCCGTAGGCACCCCCTCAAACGATGACGGCTCAGCCGACACATCGGCGATACTTTCTGTCGCCTCACAGATAGGTCAATACCTCACCGAATACAGGATTATCGCCACAAAAAGTACCGTCCCCGTGGGCACGTACAAAAAAGTCATCGATGTAATAAAGCCCCAAACGCAGGTGCCGTTCAATTACGCAAGCAATCCTGAGTTCTTGAAAGAAGGCGCAGCGGTGGAGGATTTTATGCATCCGGACAGAATTATCATAGGAACCGACAGTGCCGACGTCAGAGACGT
>Ga0307378_10011405_pt1 | contig 11443 bp, 10 predicted proteins | sample UN1MG_FD_202238 | JGI IMG/M metagenome (GOLD analysis project Ga0307378, IMG submission 202238) | Soil microbial communities from Risofladan, Vaasa, Finland - UN-1 | ecosystem: Environmental > Terrestrial > Soil > Coastal area > Acid sulfate soil | place: Finland: Risofladan, Vaasa | collected...
TAAAATATTTGACGCAACCATTATAAAAATAAACCGAGATAGCGTCGAGTTTGAAATAAATGGCGCAAGAAAGATACAAAAAGTTCAGTAATAAATGAAAGGAACTATTATGATACGCTTTATGGATTTCGGAAAAATACTGTTCCGAGTGGTGCTTATTTTTGTCATGCTAACCTGTCCTGTCGCCGTTGCCGAAAACGAGGAAAATGAACTTTCAAATAAGGAAGTTTTGACAACGCTCGAACAGCGCATGCTAAAGGAAATAAGCATCGATTTCAGGAACACGCCCATCGAGGACGTCATAAGAGTAATGGCCGCTCAAGCCGATGTGGACATCGTAAAAAGCCCAAGGGTCGTAGGAAATGTAACCGCCACCCTTACAAATGTCCCCCTTGGGGAAGCCCTGTCAAATATTCTTGCTGCTCATAACTACGGTTATGTCGCTGATAAAAATATGATAAGAATAGCTCCGATAGAAGAAATTAGTGAAAAGGCTGAAAGGCTTGTAAGCAAAATTTATCGGATTACTTATGCCGATGTAAAAGAAGTAGAAAAATCTTTAAAACAATTTATCTCATCGCGAGGTTCACTATCGGCAAATTCAGGCACAAGCAATATAATCGTTACTGATACAGAAAGTCAAATCAAGGCCATAACCAACTTCATTGACGAAATCGACCGCATAACTCCCCAGATATTGGTTGAGGCAAGGGTCTACGATATAACCAGCCGAGACAAGCTCGATCTTGGTATCGAGTGGAGTGCCGGTAGAAACACCACTTATGTAGATGGCGTACCTACTGCCGGCCGAACAAATCCGTTCATAACAACCGGCTTCGATGGAACAACCGCCAATACTGATACTACAGCAGGATTACGGTTCGGTTGGCTCAATGACAGCATTGACATAGATATCCTGTTAAAAGCCCAACAGGAAAATATAAATGCAAAGCTTCTTGCCAATCCGAGAATATTGGTACTTGATAACGAAACGGCACTTTTCGATATAGTAACGGAGCATCCTTACGTGGAACGAACTATATCGGGAAGCACCATTCAGGAAACGGTTAACTTTAAAAAAGTTGGTGTTAAGCTCGAAGTTACACCGCACCTTACAAGAGATGGCATGATAAGATTGCATATTATACCCGAATTTGGCGTTGTTGTGGGGCAGGTTCAAATTGATACAACTGATGTGCCTATCGTTGATACTCGTAAAGTTGACACAATAGCATTGGTGGGAGACGGCCAAACAGTGGTTTTGGGCGGTATGAGAAAAAAAGATTCCAGCCATCAGATTAACAAGGTACCTTTACTTGGGGATTTGCCCCTGCTTGGCGCACTCTTCAGATTCGAAGGAGAAGATACCGCTATTACCGAACTGGTTGTTTTCATTACACCACAGATTATCGAGCAGTCGGTTTTGTCAACAACCGAGAAAAGGGCATACGAAGCAACCAAGTTTGACGGACCAGTACCAATTTCTACCAAAGCTGAAAAAGCCAGAGAATTACAGCCCTAACTGCAGATAGCATATTGGAAGTTGATTAGTCTTTCTTTACATAAAGCGTCTGGCTCGGGAACGCAAACTCGATTTGTGCACCTTCAAATCGTTTCATAATCTCTAAATTGACTCGCTCGTTAACCTCCTGGTAAACCCAGTAGTCAGCAGGCTTGACCCAGTAGCTCATATATATATTCAACGACCAGTCGTTAAAATCGCTGAAATATACCCTCGGTGGCTTCTCAGAATCGGCGTTTACTTCCGGCACAGCCGCCAGAACCTCTTTTATAAGCTCGACCGCCTTTCGTGCCTTCTTATGGCCCGAACCATACGTTATGGTAATATTGGATGTCCGGCGAATAAACGGACGCCTGCCGACATTTTCCACAGCGGTGTTTGCTATCACACTGTTGGGAATAGTCACAAGATGACCCTCCAGTGTCCGGATTTTTGTGCTTCGTAATCCCACTTCCTCAACCGGCCCATAATGCTCCCCGACTTTTACAAGTTCGTCGATTTGAAAGGGTTTGTCCGCAAAAATCGTCACAGAACCAAAAAAATTCGCTATCGTGTCCTTAGCCGCAAGGGCTAACGCGATACCACCGACACCGGCGCTGAGCAGAATCGCCTTTATCTCCGCACCCAATATACCGTCCGCAATCCAAAGGGCCGCTATTATCGCAATCGTAATGCGAAGCGCCTTGCGTATCACCGGAACAAGCATATCATCCAGTTTTGTTTGTGTCTTTCCTGTCCACCGTTCTAAATAATATTCGATAATATCAACCAGCCGATACAACGCATATGCTAATGCGATTGCTGCTACCGCTTGCACAATTTTCATCCAGTAACCTTCGATTACAGAACTGATGCCTTCGTCCCCGAAAACCAAAAACATCCTGCACACGAATAAGCCCGATGCAAAAAGGGCCACCGAAATCGGTTTGGTCAGACATCTCAGGAATAATGTCGTTGCCTTCACACCGTGTTTCTCGTCTCTGCGCAAGGCATAGTTATTAATAAAATACTGGACTGTCCGCCCCGCTGCCATTGTCACAAGAACTACTAATAAAATCACCAAAAAACGCCAAATAGCATTACCTTTGATGATTTCGTAATTGATGGTCTTGTCCCACCAGCCGCTCGAACCAGTAATATCTGCTAATATCCTCATATCTTTTTCTCCTTGACAATGTGCATCAAACATTTGGAAACATCTGGTTTTTCATATCTCGTATTTATATTATATTGCACCCGTTTTTTCCACCAAAACAGCTGTTTTTTGTATAACTTTTTGTTTTATTACAAAAAATGTGAGCAATTTGTCTTCCGGGCGCATAATATAGTATGTCAAATCAATGTCAAAAATTTAAGGACAAATAAAATGAAACAGCAAATAATATCTTCAATAACAATTTGTTTAATGGCCTGTTCAATTGCTTTCGCCCCACCAAAAAAACTACCCGCCTCAGGTGTCGGCCTGACAGTTTACAATGACAACTTTGGCGTCATAAAAGAAACTCGCAATATGTCCTTTGAAAAAGGCGCCAACACCGTCAAGTTTACCGATGTCGCCTCTGCCATTGACCCGACCAGCGTAAACTTCAAATGCCTCTCTTCCCCCGGAGCAGTATCTATCCTCGAGCAAAACTATGAATACGACCTCGTCAACTCAGACAGTCTGCTCAAACGCTATATAGACAAAAACGTTACTGTCCTCTTAAAAGGCAGCGGTGCAGATACCGGCAAGGAACTCACCGGCACACTTTTGGCCTCACTGGGCACAGACCTCATCTTAAAAAGCCATACGGATGATATTGAGATTATAAGTAGAAACAGCGTTGAAGAAATCTCTCTCAAGGAATTGCCGGACGATTTAGTCACCAAACCAACATTGGTCTGGCTCGCAAGTGCAGAAGAAAAAGCCGACTATCTCTGCCAGATAACCTATACCACAGGCCAAATTAACTGGCACGCCGATTATTCGGCCCTGCTGAATGCCGACGAAACCAAAATCGATTTTTCCGGCTGGGTAACAATCGATAATAAAAGCGGTGCCACTTACAAAGACGCTGCCATTAAACTAATTGCCGGCGACGTCAGAAGAGTAACTAAACCAGAACCAATTTATCGCGAGAAAATGGTTGCGCTTGGCGGACGTGCCGCCGGAGTCGGCTTCGAAGAAAAGGCCTTTGCCGAGTACCATCTTTATACACTCGGCCGAAAGAGCACCATAAATAATAATCAGGTTAAACAAATTGAATTTATCACTCCGGCCCTTGAAGTACCGACAAAAAAACTCTATATCTATGAACGCACCAAAATCAATGATAAGATTCAGATAAAACTTGAATTTGAAAACACCGAGCAAAACCACCTTGGCATCGCCCTGCCCAAAGGTAAGGTGAGGGTATTCAAAAAAGACCCCGCCGACGACAACCTCGAATTTATTGGCGAAGATACTATCGACCACACGCCCCGAAAGGAAAAATTATCGCTTTATATCGGCAACGCCTTTGACATCGTCCCCGAGCACACCATTCTTGACAGCAAGCGAAGCCGGCGTATGTCGCAAGAAACACACAAAATTGAGCTGCGAAACAGAAAAGATGAACCTGTAACGGTTTTTGTCGACGAAATTTTCCCTGCATGGGTCAATTGGACCATTGATAAGAAAACGCATGAATACGAAAAGCGAGACGCCCGCACTGCAAGATTTGAGGTAAAAATCCCAGCAGATTCGACCGACACAATTGAATACACCGCCACACAGACTTGGTGATCTGCCTGTTATGCCTGAATAAACAGAAAAAAAGTAAAAGCTGGTATTTGCTAAAGGAATAACGTTATGAAGCGCAGCTCACTGAATTTTATAATCGATTTGGTCGGCTTTATAAATTTGTTATGCCTGACTTTTACCGGCCTTATTATGAAGTATATATTACCCCCTGGTACCGGAGGACAAGGTCGTCTCCTGCACCAGGGACTCGGCAGAGACCAAATAAAACAATTCTGGTATATGGGCCGTCACGATTGGGGCAGCATCCATTTCTATTTAGCAGTTTTGTTTGTTACTTTGATGACAGTACATATAATTTTACACTGGGCCTGGATTAAAAACTCCTTTAAGTCCTTCCTTATCTCTCCCGGAAATACCTCATCTTGATAACTTCAAGCCTCGTTAGAGAGAATCTTTTCCGGCTGTTCGTTCAGCCAAGAAGTCTCATTGATTACAACTATTTCAGCTCGACAGACCAGTAAGCATGGTCGAGGAATTGCTTCCAGCTTTGGTAACGCTGATGTCCTAAGTGAACATGGATCAGCGGATTGCGTTTTGGCTTGACAGGTTTTTGAATAAGTTTCAATCCTGCCTGTCGGGGATTCCGGCCGCCTTTTTTCACATTGCATTTTGTACACGCGCAAACAATATTGTCCCACGCTGATTTGCCGCCCATACTCTTGGGGATAACGTGGTCGAGCGACAGTTCGCTTGTTGGATAACGCTTGCCGCAGTATTGACAACTGTTTTTGTCGCGGGCGAAGATATTGCGACGGTTAAATCTCACCTTGTTTCGCGGCAGATGATCGTAAAATAACAGCCGGATAATACGCGGCACTGCGATATAAAAACTCACGGTGGAAACCCAATCATGTCCGTCCGGATCGAAATTACGCTTGAACTCGCTAACCTCGCACCAACTCTGGAAATTATAGTTCGAATAGACACCTTCCTCAAACGAAACAACTTCCGCAAGCTCACGAAATAGCAGGGAAAATGCACGCCGAGCACGAACTATACGGACAGCCATATAATGCTTGTTCAGTACAAGAACATTACAGTCCAAGCCGGATTTGAACTCCGAATAAATCATAATTTCAAGTCACCAAACTACTCCATCTATCTGTTTAAATAACACAATCCTCTATAAATTGCAAGAAAAAACCACACCTCCTCACAGCACCGGCGGCAGGATACCACACATCAATTTATGTTGTGTATATCGCGCCAAAGATGAACTGTCAATACTATGATATACACCGGATGAATAGGCAATTGGGAAATGAGAAGATAAAACCCGTTTGCTACTCCCCCCGCAGGTCCTAAACAAAAAAAAGCTCTACAAATCTTATCTTATTCTTTTTCTGAGGAGGCTTCGCTCTCTAAGGAGACTTCACTCTCTGAGGAGGCTTCGCTCTCTGAGGAGGATTCATCTTCCAAAGGCGCTTCAACTTCCGAGGTTGTTTTGCTTTTTGAGACCGCTTCCTTTTCTGCTGCAGCGGGCTTTGGGCTTCTTGGCGCCGATGCGGCAACCACATTTTCGGCTCTCAAACCTTTTTCGCCCTCAACAATATCGAAACTAACCTCATCGCCCTCTGCAAGAGTCTTGTATCCTTCGCCTGATATACTTCCGTAGTGAACGAAAATATCGCGACCGTCTCCGGCATCGATAAATCCATAACCTTTTCTTGGATTAAACCACTTGACTTTCCCATCCGACATAAAATACTCCTTTTGTCCAACTTTACCAATACATATTATTCTTTGCGACCTGCACAATCAAATAATAACTGATAATCTCAAGGCTTCTATTGTACGGTCGAAGGTTTTTATTCGAATCAATTACTTCACCTTGGCCGATTCTGCAGTTGTACTGCTAAGATTTTCCTTCATCAATCGGCCCATCTTAAACTTAACCGTTCGTTTGGCAGCTACCTCAACTCGCTCAAGAGTTTTCGGATTCTGCGCAATTCTCGCGGCTCTCGTTCTCGTCTCGAAAACTCCGAAGTCACGAAACTCCAAACGATTATTCTTGCATAATTCCGCAGCTATCTCGTCAAGGAAAGTTTGAATTATACGCTTGACTGAAACTCTTTTGGCCTGTGTACGTTCTGCAATTCGGTCGATAAGTTCTTTCTTTGTGACTGTTGACATAAGTTACCTCATTTCAAGAAAGAGCGTTTGGAAAACTGGGTTCTGATTACCTCTAATTTTACTGCTGTCTAACGATCTAAACTTCATAGTCATACAACAGTTCATTGTGTCTACCTCTCCAAAGTAACACCTTTAAAAAACTACCGGCTCGGACTTCGGCTTCGTGATACCGCAAGTTACTATATAACAAAGACTTCTATACAGCAAGCAATTTTTTAATAAAAATCTTTTACTTTTTAAAAAAATCTCCTCGCCCCAAAAAGAACCTGAAACAAAGGCTCACCACACTGTTTTGTCGCCATATAAATTCCCCTAAACGCACAAACTCAGCAGCAAATATGCAAAATAAAAGATACTTGTAAACAATTTCTTCAAAACACATCAAACCTCCCTAAATCCCTATTATACAAGATGTTACGTAAAAATATCCCGGCACGTATCATCACATGATAAAAAATATGCTTATACACTCTGTTAAGAGTTTACACAAAGAGCAGAATATAAAGACCTCATTTTTTCACTTTTCACCGGCATCTGCCACCATTGACCGTGATTTTTCTAAGACCCCCGAAATTGAAATTATGTGCAAAATTACCTCAAAATCAAATACTCTATTGACCGACTAAGGACTTATCGAGATAATTAGTGTCTCGATATTTGTGCTGCCAATTTAAAAATTGGCTTCGATAGGTGCTCCGACACCATTTTTTGTGGTTCTGTCTGTGAATAAAACCGAAAAAGACTATCCGAAAGGGTTTATGGCTGAAGCTAAAAACAAAAAGAATATGAGTAAAAAATCGCCTCGAAGAGATAGGGCCGCTGAAATCGCCAACACCTTTGAATGGTTGATTACTGCTTTCATTTTGGCTTTTCTATTCCGGGCCTTTATTATGGAAGCGTTTAGAATTCCAACTGGCAGCATGGCCGACACCCTTATGGGCGCGCATTTTCGCTTGAGATGTAACCAGTGTGGATATAGCTATGAACGAGGTTTTATACCAAGAGATTATGGACTGCCGGAGGATACCGTACCATTCGACAATAAACAACCGCCTCAAACTCGCTGTCCGAATTGCGGCCATTATCCTCCAAACGACAAATCCATACCCGTTTCAAACGGAGACAGGATACTCGTACTAAAGTGTATCTATCAGTTCTTCGAACCAAAGCAATGGGATGTAATTGTATTCAAAAATCCCCTCGACCCTCCAATAAATTACATCAAAAGACTAATAGGCCGACCGGGGGAAACTGTCGAAATAATCGACGGTGATATTTACATCAATGGAAAAATCAGTCGAAAACCTCCAAAGGTTCAAAAAGAACTATGGATGCCGGTTTACGACAATAACTTTCAGCCGGTCAAACCGCTGCAGCCTTCGTTTAATTACCATGTATGGAAACAGCCGTTTGCCAATATCGCAAATTCTCAATGGACCATTCCAGAAGATAATCCCACTACCTTCCGTTTGAACAGCTCCGACGACCAGGAAAATACTATGGAATACAACTCCTCATTCGGCAACCAGCTTAAAGTTACATATGCTTATAATGACGTTAGGGAGTACAAAAACAGACCGTATTGCAGTGACCTTATGGTTCGTTTCCACACCGACTTAAACAGCCCCAACAGCCGTGTCGGCATAACCCTAAGCAAGTATCAAAATCATTACCGCGCAAGCATCAATTCCCACGGTCAAATGGTCATTGAAAAAACTTCCGAAGCCAAAGAAATCGTCGAACTGGCTCGCAAGTCCGTCGAGTCGCCGGTAACGGGAAAACCCTCTTTCTTCAAATTTACTAACGTTGACCATCTATTGATTTTTCAATTCGGCGACGAAAAATTAACTCACGATTTGGGACAGGCCCCGGACGACGCCGGAAGAAGATTGATGAACATTGAGCCGCAGGTTAAAATATTCGGAGCCGGTAGAGTAACCCTCTCAAATGTTGCGCTTTTTAGAGATATTTACTATACCGCTTCTAACGGGCCGGGCATGGGCTGGGCAATAGAAGGAAATCCTAAAACGCTTGCAAAAAACGAGTTCTTTGTACTTGGTGACAATAGTCCCAATAGTGCCGATGGCAGATGGTGGAACAAGAAAGGATTCGGAAATAACGGTCTCCAATACCCTGAGGGCATCGTACCAAGGGAATACCTCGTAGGAAAAGCCCTGTTTGTCTATTGGCCGGGAGGATTTAAATTCCCATGGCCGCAAAGCCTAAAAAACTTTCTGCTTCAAAACAGTCAAAAAACCCCTTTCTTCAGATTATTCTATGCCCTTACTTCGCTAAATTGGATACCGGATATTGGTCACCAACGCTTAATTTACGGCGGCTCCGACAAAATTCAGGAATAAATGATGTTATAGATAGGAGGAAAAAAATGCCATTTGATTATACACGTCGTGATTTTATAAAAAACTTCGGATTTGCAGCTGCCTCGCTCGCAATTTCACCGGCTCTAAATAATCTTAGCAGAGCGGCAACCACCGATACGCTTGGCAATATGCTCCATGATATGATTTTTGAAACTCCTCAGGCAGGCTGGGATTGGCCGAAACAATTAGAACCGGACTTCGAAATAGTTATTGAAGGACTCTTGTTCCGGGCACATGGAAGAAAACTCCTTTCTGTCCTCGGACCAGGTGTTCACACTAAAAATGACCAGAGCATAGAACTGTTTTTCAGCCTGCACAACACCCTAATTAGAAAACCCGCCGGCTACTTTGAATTAGGTTTTGCAGGTGGTTTTGAGCACGCAACTGCTAAACTCGATTTTGAAAAAAACGAGATCTCTTTCTCTACTAGCGATTGCACACAGACTCAGCCTGTCGCTACAACACCCTTTAAACTATCAGAATATGAGCTCCACGTCCTGATGATTGAAAAGAACCAGGGCTCGGGAAAGCTTGTTAAAAACGCTGACATTAATGTGTTTCTCGACGGGAAAAAACTCCTCTCCTTAAAAAATCAAAATGTCCTGCCGGAAATGGGCGTTAAAATAACCGCTTATAACATTGATTTAGTTGCACGGCGATTTGTTAACAGAGGCGAATCTTTACCAATCCCCGAATATCTAAATCTGGGTGGATGGCAAATGCTGAATAAGGACAATATCGAGGAAAATCTTAACTCCATTTGTCGAGGTCTCCAGGAAGCGGCTGAGAAAAAAATACAACTGCTTGTTACACCGGAAACTTCTCTGACAGGATTGTTTCCACAAAAAACCGTTACTCAGAATCCTGAACCTGTCGCAGAAGCCGAAGAAAAATTGAAAGATTTCATTCGAAATTTAAAAGACGCCCCATATCTTGTCGCTGGCCTGCCCATCTGGGAAAAATCCAAAGCTGGAAACATAGTCAGGTATAATGCTTCAAGACTTTACGACCCCGATGGTAATATAGTGGCCACTTGCCCAAAAATACATTCCTGCGAATCCGATTTCTGTCATGGCTATCGCCTACACGAATTTGATATACTGGGAATCCCGACTACAATGCACATTTGTCACGACGGTCGCTACCCGGAGCTTTGGACACTTCCGGTAATGTTCGGTGCAAGACTCATTCTGCATCCGGCAAACGGCGGAAATGTCTCCGGAACCGTAGATGCCTTTGAAGCAAAGGCTAAATCCTCCACAACAACATCCCATGCCTTCTATATAAATGTAAACGGAGGGGGTGGTAGCTACATCGCCGGACCTCAAAAATATGACAATCTCCTTGCTGCCAGTCCCGAATGCACTAAAGAAGTCGGCACCCACCCAAATGTCGGCACGCCCGTGGAAGCTTTAATACACGCAAATATTCGTGTACATGATGCCTTCGGATACTGGCCCGTGCGCTCGTTCAGAACTTCAGAAGAGATTGCCAAAACATATATGGAACTTTACAGGGCCATGGGAGGAAAATACTCCCCGGAAACTTAGCCCCCCCATCCTGTTTTTTGAACAACTTTTTTCATTTACACGGGACAAAAATCATCCCGAATTCTTGACTTTCTGTTCGACCGAAGGTATCATTTGCCTTTGGAATTTCAATCTCAAAGATAGCAGGAAGCTTATGGAAAAACTCGAAAAGTCTCAGGAACGTTTCGAGGATATGAAAATCCTCGACGAACTCAAGAATTCATACCTTAACTATGCAATGAGTGTCATTGTCTCTCGCGCTCTGCCCGATGTTCGTGACGGCTTAAAACCATCACAAAGACGAATACTCGTTGCTATGAACGATTTGAATCTTGGACCGCGAAGCAAGCACAGAAAGTGCGCAAAAATCGTCGGCGATACCGGCGGAAATTATCATCCTCACGGCGACCAGGCCACCTATGGAACACTCGTCAGAATGGGCCAGGAATGGAATATGCGATACACTCTCATCGACCCGCAGGGTAACTTCGGCAGTATAGATTCTGACCCGCCGGCCGCTATGAGATATACTGAAGCCAGAATGGCGGCGCCCGCTACCGATATGCTCGAAGACATCACCTACGACACCGTCGATTTTATACCAAACTATGATGAAACCCGACTCGAGCCAACCGTCCTGCCTGCCAAGTTCCCAAATCTGCTCGTCAATGGCTCTACCGGAATCGCCGTCGGAATGGCAACAAACATACCCCCGCACAATCTTGCCGAGGTCTGTGACGCATTATTACTGCTGATTAAAGACCCTGACTGTGGTTTCAAAGATATTATCAAGTGTTTGCCCGGCCCCGATTTCCCTACAGGCGGTATCATTTGTGGCACAAAAGGTATTCTGAACGCTTACACTACCGGCAGGGGACATTTGACCGTCAGGGCAAAAACAGAAATAGAAACCGCCAAAAACGGCAGGGTAAAAATCATAGTAACCGAAATACCATATATGGTCGTAAAGACCACCATCGTCTCCAAAATCGCTGAGTGCGTTCAAAGCGGCCAGATTCCGGAAATCTCAGATATTAGAGATGAATCTGACCGTCACGGCCTGAGAATTGTCGTCGACCTCAAAAAAGATGCCGAC
>Ga0307378_10011406_pt1 | contig 11443 bp, 16 predicted proteins | sample UN1MG_FD_202238 | JGI IMG/M metagenome (GOLD analysis project Ga0307378, IMG submission 202238) | Soil microbial communities from Risofladan, Vaasa, Finland - UN-1 | ecosystem: Environmental > Terrestrial > Soil > Coastal area > Acid sulfate soil | place: Finland: Risofladan, Vaasa | collected...
TCTCAGAGAATCAGGATTTTTAGAAGAAGTAAAAGAAGGCAAGACCATTACATACACACTTACCCCGTCAGGAAAAAAAGCCCTAACTGTAGCTAAAAGAAAGTTTTGTAAAATATTCTTGGGCGTTTTTTAATGATTTTCAAAATTTTAGTAACAAGCTGAGTGAAAATGACTGTAGAAAATGAAAAGATTAATCGCTCAGCATGGCTCATAGTTGGAACACTAAGTTGTTTGGGCCTTATTACTATGTACGGAGAAACTATGGTTCTTCCTGCAATACCTGCCTTCATCGAAGACTTTGATATATCTTACAATACATCATCCTGGATTCTATCATCATACATAATTGCAGGTGCAGTTGCTACGCCAATTGTAGGTAGACTCTCGGATTTGTATGGCCGAAAGAAGATCTTGTTAATCGTAATGTCTGTTTATTCAATTGGAATTCTTGCAGCAGGATTTGCTGATAGTTTACCATTTATGCTTGCTGCTAGAGCCGCCCAAGGTATTGGAATTTCCATGTTCCCAATAGCGTTTGGCATAATTCGAGAGGTATTACCAGAAAAGAAATTAGCAGTGGGACAATCAATATTTACTGCGACTTTTCCTGCAGGTGCCACAATAGGATTATTGGTAGGTGCAAACATTATACAAAATTATGGTTGGCATGCAACATTCTTTACAGCATTTCCTATTGCAGTAATACTAGGGATAGTCATTCTGAAATTTATTCATGTAAAACCTTTGCCAGTTATTTCAGAAAATAAACCAACAATAGATATCAAAGGGTCAATATTCCTTGCAATAACAATAATTTCTTTCCTTGTTGGCATCTCTTATCTTGAAAATGATACCGGGGAAGGCTATGAGTCAATTCTCTTTTTTACAATGACCATTGTTTCGTTGATAATTTTTATTGTGATTGAAAAGAAAATCCAATATCCATTAATTGATTTTGCTCTACTGACAAACAAAATGCTGCTTTATGGAATTATGATTCTACTAATTGTCGGATTATGTACGTTTATGGTTTATCAGACCATACCAATCATGATACAGAGTCCACAACCTTTAGGATTTGGAGGATCAGAACTTGATACTGCTACAATTCAGATGCCATTTATGATAATTTTCTTGGTAGGTACCATTGCATCAGGGTTTGCACTAAACAAGATAGGAAACAAACGACTTACCCTTATTGGAACCCTAATTGGTACAATCGGATTCTTTGGTATTCTTTTATTCCATTCTACGGAATTCATGGTGTCGATCACACTTGCAATAATTGCTGCAGGGTTATCGCTTGCATTCATCGGTGGATTTAACGTCGTACTAATGTCTACCCCAATCCAATTTGCAGGAATTGCACTTGGAATGACATTACTTCTCAATTTAATTGGCCAATCGATTGGTCCATCAATTGCAGGAACAATCCAGCAGATGTACAGGTCTACAATTCAAGGGATTTCTGGTAGCTTTCCAACACCTGAGGCATACAATCTAATTTTTCTTACAGCTGCTGTGATATCCTTAACATCCACGTTTTTCGCTCTGGCCTTAAACAGAAAAGTTGCACAGTAGTTTTCAATTGGAAGAAATTTTCTAACTGGCACAAAATCTCCCTTCCGTACTACCTTGAGATTCTTTTGTTTTTCAGCTACAAATGTCAAATTAAATCTCAATTCTTCTCAAAAAACAATTTAATTACCAGGGAGATTGTTTAAAAAAAGTTGACAAAATCAAAACAAACAATATTTTTTGTCTTTTTCTTGTCTATAGTTTCAGGCGTAGCTTTAGTAACCTTTGTTTCTGCGCAAGAAGAATCTCAAATTCCCTCCTGGATAAAAACTGCAGTAGGATTTTGGGTAAATGATCAAATTTCAGATAAAGAGTTTCTTCATGCTATTGAATATTTTGTTGAAAATGAAATGATCAAAGTTCCCTCACAAACAAATGACGATAAAGTCTTGATCGATAATCTACAAATACTGCAAGCAGAGATTAACATGAAAGTTGAGCAATCCCGTGAACTAGTCAACCTCCCTCAAATTCAACAATCAATTGCAGAATCTAATGCTGGATTTACTGCAAATAACAATCCTGAAGAAATAATGAAACAAGTTGAGCAAAGGTGGCAATCAAGTGATCCTAATGTGCCAAATTCAGTTGCTTTTAATTTGATTCATAATTCTGCATCAGATGTACTTCGTTCAATGATGGATTTTGATCAAAAATCAGAAACCCAATTCAAATATGCAGAAATTTTTGTAACCAATCAATATGGTGCAAACACTGCACAGACGCATAAAACATCAGATTACATACAAAGCGATGAGATGTGGTGGCAAAAAGCAAAACAAAATGGAATATTTTTATCTGAAGGTGGGTTTGATGAAAGTGCTGGCGTTTATGCCAGTGATATTGCAATTAGAATTCTAGATAATGATGGGAATTTTATTGGAGTGCTAAAGGCTGTGATAAATGTAGAATCTATTACAGATGATTTTTCATAGAGATTTTCTAGAATTTCACTTCCTTGTTCTCATCGTTCCCAAAAAATAAGTTAAATCCATCAAAAGAATTTACAAAATTATTTTGCAGACATAAAACTAGTCAAGATGAATTCTTCAAACTCTTTGTCTGATTTTGTGGTTCTAGCTTGCTTTATCATTTTTGCGTCTTCACCTGCGGTGTATCGAGTTTCAGGGTTTTCAGATGTTGCGGCTTCATATACAGCCTCAGCAACCACGCTTGGAGGAGAAGAATGATTTTTCACCATTTCTGTCATTGCTTTTCCTAATGCTTGTGATAAATCAGCATATGCAGAATTTTCCATGGATTTTTTTGCGACGGGCATAGTTTCCATTATACCTGTATTGATAGCACCAGGCTCTACAACACATGCATGAATACCAAATTGAGAAACTTCATGTCGTAAAGATTCTGTTAGTCCCTCTACTGCAAATTTAGAAGAGGCATATGCAGAAAATACTGGCATTCCCATAAAACCAGCAATAGAACTAATTGTAATTATTCTGCCACTTTCTTGTTTTCTCATAGTAGGTAAAACTTCTCGAATAGTACGAAAAACTCCAAAAACATTAGTGTCAAATTGATTTTTAACTTCTTCAGAAGATAGGTCTTCAACTGCACCAATAATTCCATATCCTGCATTATTAACTAGAACATCAATTCGTCCTTCTTTTTCTATTATAGTGTTAATTGCTTTTTTAACTGATTCATCATCAGTAACATCAAGCTGTAATATTTCAATTGGCAAGTTTTCAGATCGAGATTTTATTGCATCAGATTTACCAAGATTTCGCATCGTAGCATATGTTTTGAATCCATTTTTTGCCAAATGTAATGCAGTTTCTAGTCCTATTCCACTAGAACTTCCAGTAACCACTGCAACTTTTTGATTGTTCATATTTTTTCTATATCACTCTTTTATTTATAATGAGAAGTAACTGTTTGGAAAGTAGGTTACCTTTTGAATATCATGTTTTAGGGCAACTCTGAATATTCAATTTTTTATTAGGTACAATCTGTACTTTTCAAAATATAATTCAATGCATTGACAAGCTTGTATAAACAGTCGGCCCACGGGGAACTCGCCCACCAAAATGGCGATAAAAAAGGCGCAGGTAGGCACGAAATTTAATTATGGAATCATTCATCTAATGTAGAACAGGAAAAAATGAAAAAACAGATTAGTTTAGGGAACTATCTATCATGGTTTTGAATGATTCTTTTGAGGCAGCACCAATTTTTTGTGAAGCTATCTCACCATCTTTGAAGATAGCAAGAGTTGGAATACTAAATACATTGTATTTTTGTGCAAGATCACTGTTTTGATCAACATTTATCTTTACAAAATTTACTTTGTCTTTATATTCATTCGATAGTTCTTCAACTGTTGGAGAAACTGCTCTACATGGTCCACACCATTCAGCCCAAAAGTCTACAAAGACAGGATTGGACGAATTGAGAACCTCTTGTTCAAATTGTTGTGTTGATGTAATTTCTTTCATTAATTCACCTCCTTTTCGTGTAGTTTTTTGCCACCTTCAACATCCGTTCCAGTAATTTTTGAGCTGCTTACCAATGGATTCCAACTTTCGACGGTATCGTATGCATGAATTATCTTCCAGATATTCTCTCTCGTGGCCTCAATTGTACTTGTAAGTTGAACTGTCATTGAATTACTTCCTGTACAAGTACCTGTGTTGGTAAAATTTTGGCCTGAATAGAAGATAGACTATTTTTTAATACATTTCTCCTGTACTGCACAATTTTACTCAATGTTCTGTAATAGACAATACCTAATTCTTGACTCAAATCTTGTCTTGTCATTTTATTGAATCTCCTCGAATAATGTCCAAGACAATCCCATTAAATCAGCTGCAGTGTATTGTTTTTTTGGCAAAAGATTTGACACTTCTTTTTCAGGTTCTTTTTTGACCTGAATGGTTGACAGCGAGTGTTGCTGTGGTGCTATTAAGTAACTTTCCATAGTATAGTTACTATACAAAGGTTATTTAAAGCAGCTAGTGAATTAGCTGTTACCTAGTTTCCATATGGTAAGTTACAATTTATTAGTAACTATACAAAAGTAAGTGTTATATATTGACTGAAATAATATCGCTTATGACAACACAAAATACGGATGATATGATGAAATGTTGTCCAATAGATAACACATTCAAAATAATTGGAAAAAAATTTACTATTCATATTATTCGTAACATGGCAATGCATGGACAATCAAGATTCAATCAAATGTTAGATAGTATCGAGAATGCAAATCCGAAAACTCTCTCAGTTAGGCTCAAGGAAATGGAAAAAGCAGGGCTTATTTCTCGAAATGTGTATGATGAGGTTCCAATTAGGGTGGAATACAAGGTAACAAAAAAAGGAAATGACTTGCAGGGGATTTTAGACCAGATGGCAGCGTTTTCAATGAAGCATTATCCCAGAGAAGTATTCAAAGATGGAAAACAACGAACCTTCAAACAAGCCTTCAAAAAACCAGTTGCTCTGTTAAATTAATTTCTAGATTTTATTTTCTTTTAACGTGATAAAGAATTTGGTTACAGGTTTGTTCAGAGCATCAGGAATGATGATTAGTAATCCACCGTTCTTTCCCACATTATCACAGAATCCACTAAAACTTTTTTTATTTTTGGCATAACAGCCATCTGCAGTGTAAAAGTCAAAGTCATTCTCAGAATTATGAAAATTACTTCGCTCATCTATTGATGGAACAAAGTATACATCAAATCCTACATCATTGCTATCTGTTTTGATACTATAATCATATGAAGTGTGTTCTTTTGATGTACATATGGGAATAAACTGGGAAAAACCATCTCTAATCTTTAATTGCTGTTCTGCTTTATCATAGGATTCATTTTCAATATCAGGATAGATAGATATCTCTGGATCTGCGCTTAGCTGTTTTCCTTGAAAAAATTCAATTTCATGTCGAACTGTATCTACTGCTTTTCTATACAGCATCGGTTGCCATTCATCTTGACAATCACTAAAATCATGTTTTAGTTCTACATATGATTTGTCTCCAAGGTATCGCAATTCATTATAGTTGTGATTAACAACATTCTTCTCAAATGTAGGTTCACTAGATTGTACCTTGTCCCAGTAATTAGTTATCTCAAAGAGAATATTCTTTTGAGGTATATTCCAGTCAGGCTGCAAGTGAACATACACCTCGTACTTGTTTGCAACTTGCTCAGAGGCAGATACAAGTAGAGTGTGACCATATAACATGTTCATAAAAATGATTAAAATTGCTACGATTGGAATAATTCCATAAAAGATACTTTTCATTTTTCTACTCCAAAACAACAAAAAGATAATTTACAGTTTTTGCAAGAAGATTTATCATTTTTACATTCAATTTTCTCAGAACCACATTTGAGACATTCCTTGTTATTGATCACTTTTTTGCCTCCAATGATAGTTGTGTAAGAATACCAATTGCATTGTAATTGCAGGATTTATGGTGAAATTCAATCCAAATGTGACTGGTATTGATGCAATTAGTGCACGTTTAGGATAAGAATCAGTCATTGTTTCCTCCATATTCTTCTTTGAGATTCTAGTATTGGAATATCATTTGCACTCATGTCACGAATTTTCATTAATCCATCATTATCAAACTCCCAGTGCTCATTTCCATGTGTTCGATACCATTGACAAGAATCTGCATCTCTCCACTCGTACTCGAATCTGACTGAAATTTTGTTATCTGCAAATGCCCAAATCTCTTTTTTTAGAATATAATCTAATTCTTTTTCCCACTTACGATTAAGAAATTCGATTATTGACTTCCTGCCTGTAAAAAAGGCAGTTCTATTCCTCCACTGTGAGTTTATCGTATAACCTTGAGCTATCTTTTCAGGATTTTGAGAATTCCATGCATCTTGTGCATTCTGAACCACTTGTTTGGCAGATTCTCTTGAAAATGGTGGTTTTACAATCATCGTTTAATCATCAAACCAATTACTATTCCAAATGCTAGATGCCTCGCAAAAGTCATTACTGCAACTTCGGGCCCAATATTCAATCCTGCAATTCCTACTCCAAGCATTGGAAGCATTACAAACCAAACTGCAATTACCAGTTCAACTAGTGTAAATGTAATTGCATATACCATTATTGGTAATTTTTTGATTCTCTTTAATACTGGTAGTCCAACATAACCAAATAACAATGATAATCCAATTCCATTTACAAAGTGAATTACATGTCCAATAATTTCTGTGTATTTAGATTCTCCTACTGTAATACTTCCCATAGTCATTGCAATATCTAATGGAATTTCAGTTAGTGCAATATCTGCATACATTACACCATTAAATGCCAAAGTTCCCAAGATCCCTGCGATCACTAGTCTTGCAAACTTTGAATCATTTTTTTGTATAGTTTCTATCTTAACCATTCATCTTCACCTACTTTTTTTAGTCTCTCTACAATCTCATCAAAGATTAGTTCTGATTCTCCAGAGTACAGACACAAAGTAAACTGCATCATATTTTTCACCCATTCTTGTTACAAGATTATTTTTCTCCAAAGCGAGTAAATGATGTTCAACTAGTTTGTAATCTAGATAAAGATCTTGAGATATCTGGTGTTTGTTTGATGGTCTGTTTCTTATTTGATTAATAATTCTGACACGGTTCTGACCACCTCTAGTTCCAACAAAGAGATACCAGAATAATCCCTTTGTTTGAGGATGGCTTTGAGCCTTCAAACTTTTGATTGTTATTGCTTGCATGGTTATCTATACGGCAAAACTGATAATATTGTCCGTGGAAGCAAAACTAGGTGATTATTTCCTACTCGGTAGTGATTTTAGCCTTATTTAGGCATAATTAGTATAGATATTTCCGAATTGGAAATCCATAAAGACCAGCATAACCTATACACCCGATGACAGATGAGATTGACCAAATCATCTTATCACATCTAGGCAAAAATGCTCGCATTTCGTCACATGACATTGCAACAAATCTGCAAGATTTAGGCTATACAATTACAGATAGAGCAATTAGACAAAGACTAGCAAAATTAGAAAAAAATGATGTCATATTAGGATACTCTGCAATTCTAAACCCCAATGTGATTTCAGGAAAAATTAATCGAACCATACTTTTAAAATTTAAACTAAGTAAAACAACCGAAGATCTAACCAAATTCCTAATCAAATATGTAGAAGAATCAAATTTTTGTATTTTTTCTTGTAAACTAAGCGGAGATTTTGATTGGATATGTCATTTTGTTTTTGATTCAATAGAGCAGTATGATTTGGAATCTAATAATTTTCTTAGCAGGTTTAGTGATTTAATTTCTGATGTTCGTTCGTATGATTCAAAGACTATCAAATCATCACCATACATGATTTACGGTGAAGCTGAAGGAAAGGAAAAGAAAGCCCAAGTATACGATATTTTAAAATCCCTGAAAAAATATGACAACATAAACGACAGATTACAAGCTATTACAGATAGTCTTGTAAAATATTTTGATGCACATTTTGCAAGATTATGGTTTGTAGATAAGGACAGGAAAAATTTGCTACTAAAGTTTAGTGCTGGAAAATATAAAAATATTGATGGAGAGTTTTCAAAGATTTCAATTGATTCATTGAAAATTGGTGCTGTAATTAAAACAAAAAAACCTGTCGTTACAAATGATGTTGTAAATGATCCTAGGGTAAAACATCATGATTGGGCTAAAAAAGAGAAACTAAAATCATTTGCAGCATATCCTCTAATTTACAAGAAAAAATCAATTGCAGTCTTGGCAATGTTTAGCAAAAAGAAACTCACACATGTAGATTTTGAGATTCTAGGCATATTTTGTGACCAATTATCAAAGGAATTGACAGGATTCTTTGAGGCAAAGGATTTCTTGTCTGAATAAAAAAAAGGCCATTTGGCCAATCTATTGTACGGAATTTACGAATTCTCTCATTTGTTTTGCAACAAAATCAAGATCCTCTTCAAGCACAAAGTGACCTGTATTTAGGAGGTATTTTTCTACGTTCTCCAAGTCACGTTCGTATTGATGTGCACCACTAGCAGGGAAGATGTAATCATTGGCACCCCATACAATTAATGCTGGAGGTTGGTGTTCTCTGAATGACTCTTGCCATTGCGGATACAATGGGATGTTTGTTCTGTAGTCGTACGCCATTGCAAGTTGAATTGCAACGTTTCCTGGTCGATCTAATCCTGCTTGATCAGTAGTCCATGTTGAAGGATCAATTGCTTCTGGATTTCTCATTCCAAAAGTGTACTGCCACTTTGTGGTATCTGGTGCCACCAAATAATGAAGTTTTGCTTCATTTTCTGAAGTTGGATCATCCCACCAAACTTTCCAGTCATCCCAAAACTCTTCGAGTCCTTCATTGTATGCATTTGCGTTTTGTATGACAAACCCTTGAACCTTTTCTGGATTGTTTTCAAAAAGTCTGAATCCTACTGGGCCTCCATAGTCCATTACATAGAGAGTATATTGGTAAAGATCTAATTTCTCTGTGAATTGTTCTATGATTTGTGTTTGATGAGCAAATGTGTATTCAAATTCGTCTACTGTTGGCATTGAGCTTCTTCCATAGCCTATCATGTCAGGTGCTATTACATGGAATTCATTTGCCAATTCTGGGACAAGATTTCTAAACATGTGTGAAGATGTTGGAAATCCGTGCAACAGTAAAACTGTTGGTGCATCAGAAGGTCCTGCTTCTAAATAAAAAACGTCGAGGCTTTCGATTTTGATTGTTTTTTCTAGTACTGTAATTGTATTAACTTCAGAGCATAAAATACCGCCACAAACAATATTGCTTGTTGCAGAACCAAACTTGAGCGTTGGGTTTCCTGCGGATTGTAGTGCTAGTGCGTCATCAATCAAAGTAGGGGCAAGTGCCATTGTCAAAGACATTATTGCAACTAAACCCATGAATGTTGATTTTTGTTTCATGAAGTAACATTATAGAAAAATGATAATATTGTCCACGGAAGTGAAATCAGCTTTGAATTTCCGATTTGGTAGTATTTTTGTGCTAGAATAACCCTAAAAAGCACTATCATTTCCAAATTGGAAAATTAATTTCTAGTTTATTTTCAAAGGTCAAATCTAGAGGCTTGACCCATTTTTTGGAGAAAAAATAATTCCAGGTAATACTTCACGGGGACTCACCCACCAAATTGGGGGTAAAAATGGACACAGATACGCGTGAAACTTTTGAATTTAGATTTTCAAAACTAATTCAAGTGGAATATCTACACTTCCAAATGATTCATCAATTTTTAGAAAATATTCTTTTGAAGGATCATATTCAAAATCAACATAGTTTCCATATCCTTGTGCTGGTCCAAAAATAATATTGATGAATTTAGTCTGTCCTGGGTTAATTCCAATATTACCAGCAGCAAAATTTGCTGAAGAAAATTTGAATTTAGTTTTGCCGTCCCAAAGATGGTAATTGCAAGATATTGCTCCTGAACAGTGAAGTAATACGACATCTGGTGAACCTGTATTTTCTGCCAACATCTCTAGATTAAAAACAGCTGTCCCTTTCTCGGAGACCTCTACCTCGCCTCCTGCATAATAGTATGTGATAGGACCAACAACATACATCTTGGATTTTTGTATAAACTCTAATTGTATTATTTCATTTTTAATTGGATACTCACATTCTGCAATTAATCGTGGATTCTCCTCATCTTTACATGGTATCAAGTTTTCATAAAGAATATCTAGTCTTTTTTCAATATCGATTGGTTCTTGTTGTTCTATTACATCATAACTAGGCGGAATATAGCTATTAGCAAATACGATAACAACAAAAGATACGAATAAGATTAAAAACAAATTGATTTTCTTTATGATGTTTTTCCTCTTGAATTTGTTAGAAACATCATAAAGAAGAGATTACTCCTTCGTTGCTCATAATTATCTAATCTAAATTGAATATTTAATCTCAGAATCTAAATTTCAATCCTGAATCCCAAAAAATAATATTAAAAAATTAGTTTCCATTGATTTCAAATTTGAAAAGGATCTTTTCTTCTAATAAATTCAATTGTTACTCTATTGGAGTAAAAAGGAAAAAATGTTCTTATTTTTGATACTCATTGTTGATAATCACGGTATTTTGTAATATAGCAGAAATTTGAAAACAATATGAGTATACATTGGTACTAGAATCATTCAAATTTCATACTCCTCAAATTACATATCTAGTTAAAAAAAAATTATGGGCACAAGTTATCGTTGCTTTATTTTTAGGATTGGCATTTGGTCTATTTTTAGGTCCAGAGGTTGGAATTGTTGAAAAAGATACAGCAGAGATAATCACGGATTGGTTATCAATTCCAGCGAATCTTTTTCTAAAAATTATTCAAATGATTATCATACCACTAATTTTTGCATCAATTATCAGAGGTTTAACGTCATCTGGTAGTATGGAACAACTACAAAAACTTGGTTTGGGTGTAGCATTGTATTTTGTTGCAACAACTGTAATAGCATTGATCATTGGTATTCTAGTCGTTACTGCCATTGGACCTGGGAATTTTATCGACAGTTCTTTAATCATAGAAAGTTTTGGAATTGAGAATACAGATTCTATTGAAAAATTAGAATTAAACCTAAGTGATATTCCTCAGAGCATTGTATCTATCGTACCTAGCAATCCATTGGCATCTTTTATGTCTGGTGAGATGCTAAGCATACTTGTTTTTGCCATAATTGTGGGAGTCTCTATGATTTCATTACCAAAACAAAGCTCACAGCCAATACTTGACTTGTTAGAATCTGTACAAAAAATCACTATGAAGGTAGTATCATGGGCAATGCGTTTGGCACCATTTGCAGCCTTTGGTCTAATGGCAGCTATCACATCAAAGGTTGG
>Ga0307378_10011413_pt1 | contig 11439 bp, 7 predicted proteins | sample UN1MG_FD_202238 | JGI IMG/M metagenome (GOLD analysis project Ga0307378, IMG submission 202238) | Soil microbial communities from Risofladan, Vaasa, Finland - UN-1 | ecosystem: Environmental > Terrestrial > Soil > Coastal area > Acid sulfate soil | place: Finland: Risofladan, Vaasa | collected...
TACCTGGGGCGTCCTTCGGGCTTTCAGCCCTCAGTTGCCCCAGGCTATCATACGAAGCACCGTTGGTGCTTTCAGAAAGCAGAACAGATACGAACTCGCGTGCAATACGCTTAAGTCAATGCCATTGGCCCCTAAACGAGCTGACCTTATTCTTCGTTGGAACCCCGTTTATTGCGGGCCGGCGGTCTGCATAGTCTTTGCAGGGGCGGGCCGCGCGAAGCTTGCCAAGCCGTAGCCGCTTCGGCGGAGGCTGGTCTTCGAGCGTGTTGCCCGCCCTCTTCTCCGGAATCGCGCTCGGGCACGCTTTGCAGCCAGGCAGGCTTTCTGTCGCCGCCCTACGGGGGCTTATGATGAAGGGGCAACGATTCCCACGGCTCACGCCGTGGGCTAAAGTCTTTCGCCCTGACGGGCTTGTAAGGAGACGGATGATGAAGATGCAGAACCATCGTGAAACCACAAAATCTTCCCGCGCCTGCGGACGCAACACCCTCGTTTTTCGCTTGATTCCACGGCCGTTCGTGCTAAAATGGTATAGAATGCAGCCACGGCCGAGGGCGGCTGCTTTTCGGATGCGTATGGTGGGCGTAGCTCAGTTGGCAGAGCACTAGACTGTGGCTCTAGGGGTCGTGGGTTCAAATCCCATCGCCCACCCCATTCAGCCGCTTGCGCGGCTTTTTATTCTGTTCGGCGCAGTTCCTCATCAAGCGACGGAAGCTGCGCCGATTTCATGCAAGAATGAACTGGCTCAAGGAGCGAGCGCGTGCAACAGCCAACCAATGTCGTTAAGGCGACGATCTTCTCGAAACGCGAGGTGGCCCGGGGGACGCTCGAGGTGACGTTTGAACTCGGCGACGGTTTTTCATACAAGCCGGGTCAGTATGTTTTCATCGAGCTGATCGATCCGCCCTACGAAGACAACCGCCGCAACCGCCGGCATTTCTCGATCGTCAATCCTCCCGGCCGCAAGGGCGTGCTGGTCATAACCACGCGCCTGCGCGACACCGGCTTCAAGAAGTCGCTGGCCGAAATGCCGCCCGGAACCGAGGTGCGCCTCGGCCCGGTTACCGGGCAGTTTGTGCTGCCGGACGATACCGCCCGCCCCATCGTGTTCATCGCGGGCGGCATCGGCATCACGCCGTTTTTCTGCATGATCAATCACGTGCACGATCAGGGCCTCGAGCATTCCATCACGCTGCTGTACGCCAATACGAAACCGGAGAATTCTGCATATCTGGATGATCTTCGCAGGCTCGAAGACGAGATGCCGAATTTCAGGCTGGTGTTGACGATGGACCATGCGGACGACTGGCCGGGCGAGAAACGCAAGATCGACGCGGGGTTCATCAAGGACTATGTGGAGCAGTTGAATTCGAGCCTGTTTATGGTAGCAGGCCCGCCGGGAATGGATCAGGCGATGGAGAAGGCGCTCGCAGACGCCGGCGTGGACGAGAAGAACATCGTGACGGAGCGCTTCACGGGATATTGATGCGGGCGGGTCGGCAGTTGATTTTCCCACCTTCATCGTGGATAATGAAGGGCCGCTCCTGCGACATGCTTCGCGGGTGCGGCCCGTTGTCTTGACTTCCCGCAGATACACCGCAGCGACGCTGCAACGACAACGCAAACGTAACGGCGGTCCAGGAAGGTGCTGATGTCGATCTTCAAAGCGTGCGATATACGAGGCGTGTACGGCGGCGACCTGACCGAGGCCGGCATGGAGGACGTGGGCCGCGGCTTCGCGAGCATCATGCGGCGGCGGAATGCTGCGCCCACGATAGTGGTGGGCGGGGACGTACGCCGCAGCACCGCTTCGCTCAAGGCGGCGCTCATATCCGGCCTGACGCAATGCGGCGCCCGCGTGGTGGACGTTGGCGTGGTGCCGACTCCGGTGCTGTATTTCGCGTTTCGAATGTTGCACGGCAACGGCTGCGCGATGGTGACGGCTTCGCATAATCCGCCGAAGTTCAACGGCCTGAAGCTGTGCTTCTCGCAGATGCCCGTGACTATGGCGGAAATCCAGGAGCTTCGCCGCACGGTCGAGGCCGGCGAGTTTCTGCCCGGCGAAGGCAAGGCAGAAACGTTCGACGTGCTGCCCGAGTACGAAACGTGGCTGGCGGCGCAATTCACGCAGCCGATCCCGCTGAAGGTGGTGGCGGACTGCGGCGGCGGCAGTTGGAGCGAAATCGCACCCCGTGCGATGCGCCGCGCGGCGGTCGGTGTGGCTCCGCTGAATTGCGAGATCGATCCCGATCTGACGCTCCGCGACCCTAATCCGCTGCCGGAAAACGTAACCGGATTGCGGGAGGCCGTTGTTGCCGAAGGCGCAGCATACGGCGCAGCGTTCGACGCCGACGGCGACCGCGTGCTGTTTGTTGATGAGCGGGGCAACGTGGTTCCCAGCGACGTCGCGGGCGCCGTGCTGGCGCGTTGGCTGCTTGCAGCGAGCCCGGGCGGGAAGGTGGTCTACGAGGTGAATTGCTCGCAGGCCCTGGCCGATGCCGTCGAACAGGCCGGTGGAAAACCCCTGATGGAGCGCGCGGGCCACGCTTTCATGAAGCGGCGGGTTCTCGAGGAAAACGCGCTGCTGGGCGCCGAGGTCAGCGGGCATTTCTTCTTCGGACAGGTCGGCGGAGCGGACGACGGCTTGTATTCGGCGCTGATGATGGGGCGGCTGCTCGATGAAACCGGCGAGCGGCTGTCGGAGCTTGTCGCCGCCGTTCCGCATTACCATTCGACGTCCGTCGTGCGGCTGCCGATGAACGCCGGCCGTGCGGCCGAACTCGTGGAGGCTATCGCCGCCCACGCCGGCGGCCAGGCCAGCCGCCTCGACGGCGTGCGCGTGCAATACGATACGGGCTGGGCGCTCGCGCGGGCTTCGGTCACCGAGCCTGTCATCAGCATGCGGTTTGAAGCGCGGCGGCGCGAACACCTTCCCGAAATCCTGCGCCGATTCCTCGGTTTCAATCCGCCGGTGCTCGCCGAGGTTGAAAAAATTCTCGCTCAAAACGATCAGCTATGAAAGGATTCCTAATGGCCGACTTCGCCCCGTTCCGCAAGCTAACGCCCGTTTCGCACAAGGCTGTGACCATCAACGACGTGTTCTGGGCGCCGCGAATCGAAACCCTTCGCACTGCGACGCTCCCATACGAACTCGAGCAGCTCGAAAGCACCGGCCGCATCGACAACCTGCGCAAAGCCGCCGGCATTGTGGAAGGCGAATTTCAGGGCTTGTTCTTCAACGACTCCGACGTATACAAGTGGCTGGAGGCCGCCTGTTATTCCCTCGCGCACACGCTGGACGCCGAGCTGCAGGCGGACGTCGACGACCTGGTGGACGTCATCGCGGCCGCCCAGCAGCCCGACGGCTACCTCAACTCGTTCTTCACGATCGCCGAGCCGGAGAACCGCTGGACGAGCCTCCTGCACAAGCACGAGCTGTACTGCGCCGGCCACCTGATCGAGGCCGCCGTGGCTCATTTCGAGACCACGGGCAAGCGCACGCTGCTGGACGTTGCACGCCGGCTCGCGGACCACATCGACGGCATCTTCGGGCTGAACAAGCGCCACGGCGCACCCGGCCACGAGGAGATCGAACTCGCACTAGTCAAGCTGTATCGAACCACCGGCGAAGAACGATACCTCGACCTGGCGCAATTCTTCATCGACATTCGCGGCGAGAAACTCAACCCGCTGCTCATCGAGGCCGAAAACGAGGGCAACACAACATTCGACCCCGAATGCTGCCAGGCCCACGCACCCGTGTGGGAACAGAGCAAGGTGGTCGGCCACGCCGTCAGGGGGATGTATCTGTATTGCGGCACGGCCGATGTCTTCGCAGAAACTGGCGACAAGGACCTGCTCGCAGCCCTCAACCGCCTGTGGGAAAACATGGTCGCGCGCCGGATGTACATAACCGGCGGCGTCGGATCGAGCGGCTCGGGCGAGCGATTCACACGCGACTATGATCTGCCCAACGACACCGCGTATGCCGAGACCTGCGCAGCCATCGGCAGCGTGCTGTGGAACCACCGCATGTTCCTGCTGACCGGCGAGGCCCGCTTCGCCGACGCGATGGAACTGGCGCTGTACAACGGCGCGCTGGCAGGTATCGGGTTGAACGGCACTTCGTTTTTCTATGTGAACCCGCTGCGCAGCATCGGCAACCACGAACGCCAAGGCTGGTTCACGTGCGCGTGCTGCCCGCCGAACATCGCCCGGCTGCTCGCGTCGATCGGCGGCTACGCCTGCGCACAAACCGCCGACAGCGTTTTCGTGGCAATGTATGTGAACGGCAGTGCGCGCATCGAGGTCGGCGGACGCGAGATCGTCCTCCGCCAGCAGACCGAATACCCGTGGAGCGGCGAGGTGACGCTGACTGTTGAGACGGCTGAACCGGTCGAGTTCGAGCTGCTGCTGCGAATTCCCGGCTGGTGCAAGGATGCGAGCGTGGCCGTTGGCAACGCCGACGCCGAGCCGGCCGCCCCATGCGACTGGATGAGCATCCGCCGCAAGTGGTCTAACGTCGACAGCGTCCGGCTGAACCTCCCGATGCCACCGGTGGTGATGGCCGCCGATCCGCGCGTTGAGGCCGATTTCGGACGCGTCGCCCTGATGCGCGGCCCGCTGGTCTACTGCCTCGAGGAAGCAGACAACGGCACCGAGCTTTTCCAGATAACGCTGCCGCCGACGGCTGAAGTCAAGCCGAAGCGGCGGAGCGATCTGCTCGGCAATGTCGTGGTGCTCGAGGCGATGGGCGAATCGCCCGATGCTTCCGACTGGGACGGTGCACTGTATCGGCCGGCACGCGGCAGCGGCGCCCAGCCCAGGAAAATCACCGCCGTCCCCTACTACGCCTGGGCAAACCGCACACCCGGCGAGATGGCCGTGTGGCTGAACCGGTGACGAACGGACATGACGCGCAGCGGCGCCCGCCGGGCAGAATCCGCCCGCTGACATGCGCAAACACTTACACGTTTTTACATTCTCAGCGGCGTTTTGTCTTTAACATTGCCCGGCTCCTTTGCTATAATCTGCCTTGTATGATAAACCTCGTGACCAAGGGGAATTGCCGATGGCGGAACAACCGAACAAGAACGATCTGCAAGCCGTTGAAAAACTGAACTCGAGCTACAGGAACCTGCGCGAGGAGATCGCCAAGGTGATCGTCGGGCAGGAGCACGTGCTCGAAGAAATCCTCATCGCGGTATTCTGTCGCGGGCATTGCCTGCTGGTTGGCGTGCCGGGCCTGGCCAAAACGCTGATGGTCAGCACCATCTCCGAAGTGCTGTCGCTGGCGTTCAAGCGTATACAGTTCACGCCCGACCTGATGCCGGCCGACATCACGGGCACGGAAATCCTGCAGGAAACCGACACCGGCGATCGTGTCTTCCGTTTCATGCAAGGCCCGATTTTCGCCAATATCATTCTGGCCGACGAAATCAACCGCACGCCGCCCAAGACACAGGCCGCACTGCTGGAGGCGATGCAGGAGCATCACGTGACCTCCGGCAATCAGACATTCCCGCTCGACGAACCGTTCTTCGTGCTCGCCACGCAGAACCCCATCGAGCAGGAAGGCACGTATCCGCTGCCCGAGGCGCAGCTCGACCGGTTCATGTTCAACATCCTCGTGGACTACCCCCAGCGGCACGAGGAGCTGCAGATCATGAAGATGACGACGACCGCACACGTGCCCAGCCTCGGCAAGCTGCTGTCTGCCGAGGAAATTATGCACCTGCAGGAGATCGTGCGCAAGGTGCCCGTGGCGGATCACGTGTATGAATACGCCGCGGACCTCGCCATCGGCACCAGGCCCAACGACGGCGCCCGCGCGTTCGTGAAGGAATGGGTGAGCTGGGGCGCCGGGCCGCGTGCCTCGCAGTATCTTATACTCGGGGCCAAGGCGCGGGCGGTCCTCAACGGCCGATACCACGCCACAACCGAAGACGTGCGGGCCGTCGCGCTGCCCGTGCTGCGGCATCGCGTGATCACAAACTTCAACGCCGAATCCGAAGGCGTGACGTCCGACAGCATAGTTCAGCGGCTGCTGGAAGAAACGCCGTCCCGCAGCGCGAAAACCGCCTGACGCCGGAGCCGCACATGCCGGAAATCGTCGACTACCTCAACCCCGAGTCGCTCCGCAAGCTCGCGCGGATGGACATCATCGCGCGGCTGGTGGTGGAAGGCTTCATCACAGGCATGCACCGAAGCCCGCATCGCGGCCTCAGCGTCGAATTCGCCGAGCACCGCCAGTACGTGCCCGGCGACGAAATCCGCCACATCAACTGGAAAGCCTTCGCCCGCTCAGACCGCTACTACATCAAGCAATACGAGGAGGAAACGAACCTCCGCGGCTATATCCTGCTCGATTGCTCGGCATCGATGGCTTACCAATCGGGCAACGTCAGCAAACTGTTCTACGGCAAATGCCTGGCTGCGGCGCTCTCATACCTGATGCTCAAGCAGCAGGACTCGGTGGGCCTGGTAACATTCGACCGCGAGGTGCGCTCGTATCTGCCGCCGCGCGCGGTGCCCACGCACCTCAAGGCGATCACACACCAGATCGACCAGGCGCGCAGCGGCGGCGAAACCAGCCTTAGCGCGATCTTCCACGACCTGGCGGAACGCTTCAAGCGGCGCGGGCTGATAATCATCATCTCCGACCTGTTCGACAACGTCAAGGACATCCTGTCGGGGCTGTCGCATTTCCGCCACAAGAAGCACGAGGTGCTCGTTTTCCAGGTGCTCGATCCCCACGAGACAACCTTTCCATTCCGCCAATGGACGCTATTCACCAACCTGGAAAACAACGAACACCGCGTGCTGACCGAGCCGCAGCGGATACGCTCGGCATATCTCGAGTCGATCGGCATCTTCACCAACGAGCTGCGCCGCAACTGCCGCCAGAAGCGGATCGACTACGAACAGCTCGATACGAAAGTCCCGTTCGACACCGCGCTGGGGATGTACCTCGCGCGGCGGATCGGAACACTTTGATTTTTCAGGCGAAGCGAACGATATGTTCGGATTCCTGTCCAACCTGTTTCTCAACACGTCGATGATGGCGTGGTCCGCCCTCGCCGGCGCACCGGTGGTGATCCACCTGCTGAACCGCCGCCGGCGCCGCATCGTGCATTGGGCGGCCATGCAGTTCCTCGATGAATCGGTCGCGAAAAGCTCCAGGCGGATGCGCCTCGAGCAGTTGCTGATACTACTGCTTCGCGTGCTGCTGATCGCACTGCTGGTTTTCGCAATGTGCAGGCCGTTTCTGCCCGGCGCCCTGCCGCTGCCTTCGTCGCGGGCCAAACGAAACGTGGTGATCATACTCGACCGCTCGCTGAGCATGCGATACGACGAGCACCGCATCTCGACGCTCGCCCGCGCGAAGGACGCCGTCGCCAAGATCATCGACTTGCTCGAGGATGGCGACAGCGTCAATGTGGTCGCAGCCGGCGGCAAGCCCCAGCCTGTCCTTCCCAAGCCGATCATCGACTGCGAGCGCATCAAGCGGCTGCTGAAAGACGTCGAACCATCGGGCGACGAGGCGAACCTGCCGCTCGCGTTCGAGGTGGCGCTCGCACAACTCGACGAGTCGCATAACCCTCAGCACGAAATCTACGTCGTAACCGACCGCCAGTCCTACGGCTGGCATGCGGAGTCGGACGGCCAATGGTTCGCGGCGCTTGCCAAGCTCAGGCGCCAGTCGAAGCCGCCGAAGGTCTACGTGCTGCCGGTGGGTGCGGTGCAGCACGAGAACGCGGCGGTAGTAGCCGTAACGCCCGCGTATGCGACCATCGGGATATACCAGGAAACGCGCTTCGACGTGCGCGTGACCAACTTCGGCAAAGAGCGCCGCGAGCACCTCAACGTCAGCTTCTCCGTGGCCGAAGGCGAGGAGCAGGTCGTGCAGGTGACAATCGACGGCGGCGAGTCGGCCACCGTGCCGTTCCGCCACCAATTCGCCGAGGCGGGATCGTACCTCGTGAACGTGCGGATCGACGCCGACGCACTCCCGGCCGACGACCAGATGACTATTGCCGTGGATGTGTTCGACGAGATACCGGTGCTGCTGATAGACGGCGCGCCGGAACGCACCGCGCTCACCAGCCCCGGGCCGCTCGAGCTTGCGCTCATGCCGCGCGACCGCGACAACCCGGCGTTCAAGACGCTGCTGAAGGTGGCTGCATGCCGACCGGCCGACATACCAGACCTCGCCACAGAAGACTTCCATCTCGTCGTGATGCACGACCTGCCCGACACCTTCCTCACCACCGCCAAGGTGTCGGACATCGAGCATTTCGTCGACGACGGCGGCGGCCTGCTGATCTTCCCCGGCCCGAACACACAGCCCGCCCGCTACAATTCGCGGCTGTATCGCGATGCAACAGGCCCGCTGCCCGCACGCATCGAACCGCCCGACGATCAGAACGGCACGCCCGTTCACGCCCTCGCCCAGGCTTTCACGCACCCGGCGCTGATACCATTCCGCAATCCGCGCCACGGCGACTTCACCCTGATCGAAGTGCACCGCCACTTCAAACTGGCGATTGATCCCGCCGATGCCTACGCCACAGTGCTGGCGAAGCTCGACAACAACAGCCCGCTGCTCGTCGAGAAGAAGCTCGGCCAGGGGAAGGTCATACTGAGCGCCGTCCCGGTTGATGCAGAATGGACGAACTTGCAGAAACGCTCGTTCTTCGTCCCGCTGATTCATTACATCGCCTACTACCTCGCGGGATCGGTTCATCCGCCGCGCAACGTGCCGCTCGGCTCGCCGATTTCGCACGTACTGCCGCCGCGCGCAACGGACAAGTTGCTCGATGTCGTCGATCCCGACGGCAACGAGGAACAGCTCGAAGCGCTGATGAAAGGCAAGCGACTGGTGGCGACGTTTTCCGCTACCCGCAAACCGGGCGTGTATCGCATGACCGAGCCGAACGCCGCCCGCACAACGTTCTATGTCGTGCAGTCGCCCGCTCAAGAATCGGACCTCACCGACATCAATCCGCGCGAGAAGCTGTGGATCGAGACGGAACTTGGCGCGAGCTTCTGCGAAAACTGGGACGACTTGTATGCCAAAGTTTTCGCCGAGGGGAAGCACCGCCGCGAAATGTGGCAGTTGTTCGTTCTGCTGGCCCTCGGCATCATCTTGCTCGAAACATTCCTCACCGGCAGATTCGCCAAACGCAGCCAACAGGGGTGAGCTGCGGAATGCAATGATCTTGGGGCGGAGTGAGCGAATCCTCCCGCAAATGTAGTTTCTTTCGAAGGTCAGCCGCACAGCCCGCAGGTTTGCTGCCCACGGACAAACACGGACAAACACGGACTGACACGGCAGCACCGCACCCCGCAGGCCAGTCCGAATCGCGAACAGGATGAAGAGGCGCGCATGTGAAGTGTGAAGACAAGAAGAAAGAATCTCACGCGGAGCGTCCGCCTGGGAAGGCGGGGCGGAGTCGCGGAGAGGGAAGGAAGAGAATGAAAAAGTTTGAAGTGTGAACGGCGCCCGCTGGGATCGCGGGCGTCTCGCCCGCATCTTCACCATCCGTCTCCTTATAAGCCCCAAAGGGCGAAAGACTTATAGCCCACGGTTTCAACCGTGGGAACAGGAGGAAGAGGCGCGCATGTGAAGTGTGAAGTGTGAAGTGTGAACTGCGCCGCCTGGGATCGCGGGCGTCTCGCCCGCATCTTCACCATTCGTCTCCTTATCAGCCCGGAAGGGCGAAAGACTTGTAGCCCACGGTTTCAACCGTGGGAACAGGAGGAAGAGGCGCGCATGTGAAGTGTGAAGGGCGCCGCCCGGGATCGCGGGCGTCTCGCCCGCATCTTCAATATCCGTCTCCCTATCAGCCCCAAAGGGCGAAATATTTGTAGCCCACGGTTTCAACCGTGGGAACAGGAGGAAGACGTGCGCACGCGGAATATGAATGATCCGGGCACTGCGTTTTCGGCCTTCGAGCGTGCGGGCAGGTTTTCTGTCGCCCTCCTGCGGGGGCTTGCGATGGTTGGGGAACGGGTTCCACGGGCTTACGCCACGTGGCGAAAGTCTGCCGCCCTTCGGGCTTGTGTTGAATCTGATGTTGAATGATGCGGGCGAGACGCCCGCGATCCCAGCAGGGCAGGGCAAGCCCAGCCCCTACCTACGCCCTTCGGGCTATAAGGAATGGAATATTGGATGATGCGGGCGAGACGCCCGCGATCCCAGGGAAGACAAGCCCGCGAGCAGCGGCCCCGGGCTACGGAAAATTCAGGATGCGGGCGGTATCCGTCGCATCCGTATCTTTTCTTCTCCGCGTGCTGGGCGGCTCCGCGTGAGCATGCCTTTTCTTCTTTTTCTTCTCCGCGTCTCCGCGCCTCCGCGTGAGCATGCCTTTTCGAAAACGCCCGCGACCGATTTCACCTCACATTTTTTTCACTCAAGGGCTTGACTCCGCCGGTTTTGGTGCTATAATTGTACAGTAGGTGCGAACAAATATCCACCAGGACGATTGGCTGGAGAAAGGAACACCGGCATGAAAAGGATGGCATTGTGCACCGTATTGATTGGACTCGTCTGCTGCCTCACGGCCCTGCCTGTATGCGCCGCTGAGACGGACGAGAGGACCGCCGACAAGGAGCAGGAAGTGCTCCGGGTGATTGAAAACCTCGAGAAAGCCGGGCTGAAGGTGACTGACGACGAAGGCGCCAAGTCGCTTGAGGCCGATGAAATCGCATTCCGCAGTCTGCTCGCCAAGCTCGAGGGCCCGTCCATCTCCGTCGAATACAAGGACACGCCCCTGCAGGAGGTGCTGGATAACCTGCAGCAGATCACCGGCGTGAACCTGCTGCTGGATCCGAAGGTGGATGAGGCGGAGCGCAGGTTCGGCGACACCGACTTGTACGAGCCACCTCAACGCAAGGTCACGCTGACGCTGAAGGACGTTAAGCCGATCTCCGTCATCAAGCACATCCTTCGGATGCAGAACCTGATGGCGGTCTACGCCGACGAAGCCCTGATGGTCACGGTGCCCACGCCGGAGCCGCCGATCACGCTCACTTACGACGTGGTGGAGCTGACGGAGCTGCGCGATTTTTCCGCGCTCACGCGCCGCACCATCCACGGCCTCGGCACCGATTACCGCCGCCGCCTGCGCCCGCTGGTGATCTGGGAGGAGAATGACGATCAGGATGCTTACCTGCTCCGTCACGACGACTACTACAGGGGCAGCCTCATGATTGGTGCGCGGCCCGAGCCGAAGCCGAGGATGACCGGCGAGGAGCTGATCGACAAGCTCAAGGAGGCCACGCCGCAGGGCAATTGGGACGAAGAATGCTACTCGATGACCTACGCCAACGGCGTGCTGGTAGTTACGCAACGGCCGGAGGTGCAGGTGCAGGTGGTAAATATTCTGATGATGCTGAAGGCGAGGCGATAGGGGCCGAAGAAAAATCTGTTCTTCC
>Ga0307378_10011414_pt1 | contig 11439 bp, 7 predicted proteins | sample UN1MG_FD_202238 | JGI IMG/M metagenome (GOLD analysis project Ga0307378, IMG submission 202238) | Soil microbial communities from Risofladan, Vaasa, Finland - UN-1 | ecosystem: Environmental > Terrestrial > Soil > Coastal area > Acid sulfate soil | place: Finland: Risofladan, Vaasa | collected...
AGGTGAGCGCATGAGCCTGTATAAAGTACCTGTGATCGCAGGAGATGGTATAGGACCAGAGATCATAGCAGAAGGAAGGAAGGTTATTGACGCCGCCGGTGTAGTTTACGGGTTTGATGTGGAGTGGATAGACTATCCCCATGGTGCAGACCATTATCTTGAGACCGGGGAACTCATCTCTGAGGATGCCCTGAAGGAACTGAACACGTATAAGAACATTTACCTTGGAAGTATCGGGGATCCCAGGATTGAGCCAGGTGTGCTTGAGAAGGGTATCCTGCTTGCAGCCAGGTTCTACTTTGACCAGTACGTAAACCTGCGTCCGATAAAACTTTTAGAAGGTGTATGGTGTCCAATAAAGGATAAAACACCAGCAGATATCGACTTTACCGTGGTGAGGGAGAACACAGAAGATTTTTACATCGGCATAGGTGGCCGTGCTAAAAAGGGCACCAGCAAGCATGAGCTGGAAGTGGCCCGTACCATGTATAATGTGAAGTTCGGGCTGGACATTGAGTCTGACAGCGAAGAGATAGGATACCAGATAGGCATGATCAGCAAAGAAGGGACCCAGAGGGTGATCAGGTATGCTTTCGATCTGGCTATGAAAAGGGATAAACATGTATCTTCTGTGGACAAAGCGAACGTGCTCTCAGACATCTATGGGTTCTGGCGTGAGGAATTTAATTCTGTAGGTTCTGAATATCCGGAAGTTACCACTGATCTTAATTTCGTTGATGCCATCACTATGTGGTTTGTCAAGAACCCTGAGTTCTTTGACGTGGTTGTAACGCCCAATATGTTCGGCGATATTATCACAGACCTGGGCGCCATGGTACAGGGCGGATTGGGACTGGCACCAGGCGGGAATATCAATCCCAAGGGTACCAGCATGTTCGAGCCTATCCACGGCAGCGCACCTAAGTATAAAGGTATGAACAGGGCAAACCCCATTGCTACCATCTGGGCTGGCGCCATGCTGGTGGAACAGATGGGTGAGCAGGAAGCGGCTGATGCTATTGTGGCTGCCATTGAGCGGGACATAATAGAAGCAAAAGTGCTGACAAAAGACATGGCAGGTAACAGCACCACTTCTGATGTGGGTGATGAGATCGCCAGGCTTGTAAAAGAAATGGCATAATTCATAACATAAAATAAATATTTACAAAACAAAATCTCTAACCTGCTCACGATCAGGACATACCATAGCTCGGCGGAAATTGTGGAGAAGAAGAAATTCCATGGGTTATCCAACAGTCTCATTAAGATCGGTGTATGTGAGATTTCGAACAAGTCAAAAGTTGCGACCGCACACCCAACCGCAGCATAGCTTAGGGAAATAATTATTAAGATGAAAAATATTTGAGATTGTCGGACACACATCAGAACGCTCCCCACCACACCACTTCCCGACCCACGCTCTGCGCATGAGCATCCGCATGCAGGCACCTGCGCAGTAGGGGGCTTGTAACATTTGGTTAAAGTAATGTATTTTTGGATTAACATACAGGGAAATGATTAATTACATATGGTTACAATGTAACAACCATGGACAATGTGCAAGTTAGGATTGGCGATGAATATCTCACTATTTTGAAGGAATTATCTGAAACACTTCACTCATCCAGGTCAGAGGTCATAAGAAGGGTAATGGAAGAAGGGATAAAAGATCTACGCATGAAAATAGCCATGGAAAAATATCTGGATGAAGAATATTCATTATGCAGAGCAGCTGAATTCGCTGATGTTTCAATCCAGCAAATGGCTAAATACCTTGCACAAAAGGGTATTTCTTTTTTCAAGCAGAGTATTGAAGAGACAATGAAGGATGCACAAGAAGCAGAAAGCTGGCTTAACGATGCGGATATTAATTGATTCATCAACTCTCATTGCCCTTGCTAAAATTGGCGAACTGAGCATACTTAAGCGAATCTTTGGGAATATACATATTACGACTAAAATCAAGGATGAAATCCTGAAAGGCAACAATCCCGAAGAAGAAATCATAAAGGAAGCACTGGATACATGGATTCAAGTGCTTGATTTTAAAGGGGAACCAGTTGAACTCAGGAAATATGGACTTGACCTTGGAGAGGCAAGTTTATTCCTTGTAGCGGACTCAAATGATAGACTTATTCTTGAAGAATCTAACGCAAGAAGATTTGCAGAATCAAAAGGTTTGAGATATACAGGTCTTATAGGACTACTCGTTGCATCTGTAAAAACGAAAAAAATACCAAATGAAAGGGCAATTGAAATTCTTAATAAACTGACAAAAGGAGATTTTCGAATTAGTTCTGATCTTTATGTCTGGGCACGCGCAGAGATAACTAAATGCGGAACATGAATTATATATTTCAACAGCCATGGCGCAGCCTTTACCGCACACCACTTCCCGACACGCTTTGCGCATGAACATCCACACCCGGTCCTGCAAGCACATCCTTTCTCAAGATTAGCCACTTTCGACCCAAACTCGTTCCTGTCTTTATACCAGTATTTTGAGATGTTTGAAGAAGCACTTGAGCGTTATATTAATGACCTCAGGAAATACCATAAGATTTCAATGGATAAATAGGCAAAACATTAAGGGGATAGCAAATACCCACACTTAATTAAACAACAAGTGTTTCCATATCATAAGCAAGATGTGATAACATGTCCACAGTTCTGCATAAATTATCGAAAGAAATGGGTATCAAAGAAAGTGAACTTGTTAGCCAGAGTGTAAAAGCATACATACGGTCTGAACTGGGTAAAATTGAGTTACATCATTATATACTCTATCATAAGTAAAAAATAAAATCGATTCAAGAACTGGAGCATGCTATAGAGAAGGGAGAAGTTATAGAATCAGATGTGCTCGATGATCTGACCAAAATAGATTATCTTGAATACGAGATAACAAAGATGATGTACTTTTTTGGGATGTTAGATGATTGATTCGCGGTTTCTAAAACTGGCCAATATCGCAGAAACAGAATTCGCTGATGTCACGACTTGCTGCGAAATAAAAGAAGGAAAGTTAAGACTATTTATTGTGGATGAGACATTCCTGGATATATGGTTCTCAAGACAGCTTAAGGGAAGATATGCCTACCATTGGGAGAGGAGACATTTGGATAATACCATCTACCGCTGGGATAATGCAAAACATGAGGTATGGAAGAATGTCAAGACATTCCCACATCATTTTCATAATAGAATTGATGGTAATGTATTTGAAAGTTTCCTGCCACAAGAGCCGGAAAAGCCATAGCGTCAAGTTAGTCTTGTGACTTTTTAAATATATAACTTATCGATTTATTTAATAAGATTCGCCCAATCCTTAAAATTTCCTAAATATGAGAAATTTATACTTTATATACTATAAAAAACAGTTTTTATTAAATATTTAATAATAATATCAGTTAAAAACGGATGAATTTAGGATGAATTTAAGGGGTTATCCGACAATCTCATAAAGGGTCGTATATTATGACAAACGAAAAAATTATAGCATCAGTCACGCTTAAATCACATACTGGTCTATCAATTTTCAAACATTTCGACAAGTTCTCTTTTGATAAACTGGATGAATTTCGTCCCAAAATTGATAATATTGACAAGGTAACAAGCCAGCTCACTCAAGCAGGCTTTAATATTGAAGCTCAAACAGATGTGGGAATCTCATTCTCAGGTACAAAAGAGCTTTTTAAATCAGAATTTAACGTAAATATTCGTCAACGAGATTTAGAGTTTGAAGTGCCTGGGAAAAAACCACAACAGATTTCGTTCTTTGAGGCCAGCAAACCAAGAATGTTGAGTAATCGAATTGCTCCCTTTGCTGAAGCAGTTCAACTTGCCATTCCAGGTTTTCCTTTCCACAATACTAACCCTCCTACACCAATTCCGGCTTATTACTTCCTAAACGTGCTGACTGATTTGCCAGCCCGGTTGAACGTTGCTGGCCTACACACAGCTGGAATCACAGGCGCTGGCGTTCGGATAAGGTGTTAAATGAAACTTTCAAGAGCGCGATCTTATAACTTTCTCTCTCAAAATCATCGAGTATCATTCCAGATGTGATTATTACCAGTTTTTATAAGATAATAAAATATGTCATCAATTCCGATAGATCCTCTTACCGGTCCTCCTTTCGCACTGGAAGGACGAGTAGTTACTATGGATGTATGTTCCAGCATCCTGGATAGAGGTGTCATATATGTAAATGCGGGCCGTATCATTTCTGTGCAGTCCAGTAGCTCTCCACCTCCGCCAGGTTATGATGATGTCCCAATTATAAGGACTGGGGGGACAATCTATCCTGGTCTTATCGAATTACATAATCACCTGAGTTACAATATTCTCCAACAATGGGATGTACCCAAACGGTATACCAACAGAGATCAATGGAGTGGAGGCAAGCTGGCCTATCGAAAATTAATCAGTGGGCCAATGGGAGTCTTGGGTCGAATCCCATACTACGTTCCCGCCATAGTACGGTACGTAGAATGTAAGTGCTTATTAGGTGGTGTTACAACATCTCAAGGAATCTCCCTTTATAGTAATCGGGGCATAAATCGCTATTATCATGGTATCGTTCGAAATGTGGAAGAGACGAATGATGTCAATTTGCCTGAGGCAAAAACAAAGATATCAGATGTGGATGCTGAGGACGCTAACAAATTTCTGGCGAGATTGCAGCGTAGTTCATGCTTGCTATTGCATCTAGCCGAGGGAACAGATGAAAAATCTCACAAACACTTTGAAGCTTTGCATTTATCCAATAGTGATTGGGCAATCACTCCAGCTTTAGCGGGCATCCACTCTCTCGCACTCAAACCTGATGATTATCAAACGCTATCTGAACATGGTGGGTCGATAATCTGGTCGCCACTTAGTAACTTTATGCTTTATGGTGAAACGGTAGAAATCAATTCAGCAAAAGCCTGTGGTTTGGTTTTTGGTATTGGCTCAGATTGGTCACCTACCGGAAGCAAGAATCTTTTAGGAGAGCTCAAAGTAGCACGCCTGATCAGTGAAGCACAAGGCAACGTATTCACGGATAAAGAATTATTGGCCATGGTCACATGTAATGCATCCAAAATATTGAAGTGGGAACAAGAATTGGGTTCTATTGAAAGTAATAAACGAGCTGACTTGCTCGTAATTTCAGGACGTAGTGGTGACCCTTATGGTAAATTTTTGGAGTCACATGAAACTGGAATTATTTTAGTGATAATTAACGGAGTGCCTCGCTACGGACGTGAAAGCTTAATGAAGAAATTTGATTTTAAAATAGAACGTTGTGAATACTTGAAAGTAGGTCATGCAAAACGTTTGTTGAATTTAGTCCAAGAAACCTCGGATCCTGTTGTTGGGGCTTTAACATTGAATGAAGCCCGTGGTCGCCTACGTAAAGGATTGCGAAAGCTGCCTGATTTGGCTTTTAAGCTTGAACACCCTTCTCCGGAAACATTGCGAGCAGATGCCGCTTTTATAGAAACTCATTGGTTTCTGACGTTGGAGCACGATGACCCTCCAGGATTGGCGCTTAGGCCGCATTTACCTTTTGGAAAACAGAGTATGAAGACTGCTCATTTGCCAACAGAAGTCGAAGCTGCTAGTATTCCTCTCTCAGAGCTGTTAGAACCACTTAATCTGGATAGATTAACTGTCGCTGATGATAAATCATTTCTAGATCGTCTTCTACGCCAACCCAACTTGCCGGATTACATCAAAGATAGGTTATACGACCTTTATTGAACTGTATATAGTGACCATTCATGAAAAATAATATCTTTTTTCTATCTGCTCCAAATTTCCAAAAAAATATTTACTGCTTCCTCACTCTGGATTCTCTGGCAGCAGTAGCAATGTTATCCTGTTAGGGTACCGCCCCGATTTCTACGTACACGCACGCTAAGGGGTTAAGCATTCCGTTTTTTGCCAAGTTTTCTGTCTTCAACTTCCTTTGCGCTGCTGACAATTTCTTCAATCCGCGCATATCAGCCCGATTGAATAGAGTAACGTTTTTTGTATGGAGAATATAAGCTCAATAGAGATTTAGTGAGGCTCTAATTCCTTAGGGGTAACCGAAAAATAACATATCGATATAACAATTCGTATAAGGTCATATATCGCAATCAATAGACTTATTGAAACAAATGAAATTTGCTACTTTATTTCATAGCAAGCACTTAGCGTGCGTGTACGTAGAAATACTGGTGATACCCTTATCAAAAGACTTTATAGTCAGGAAAACAATATCCATATATTTATGTGTGGAGTTGAAGGTCTCATATGAATGGGAGTGAAATAATATGAAGAAAAATATAGTATTGATATACATAGATCGGGTTGACATCAAAAAGCGGCATCAAGTGCGACGCGAGGTGGAGCAGGCTGTTACTAAAGTGCTGTCAACTTACCCTCATGCCATCTTGGCTGAGGTGACCGATGATCAAGTCGCTGCCTTGAAAAATCAGGGTTACACCCTTGAACCCCAGGAGGCTGCGCGCATGATCCGCCTGCGTTCCGTCGAGATCGACACAACTATGCTGGCACCAGAAATGCCTCAAGCCCTAAGCTTGAAACGGGCCGAGCGCGACCGGCTAGAGAGCGACTACTGGATCGTCCAGTTCATCGGACTGATAAAGATCGAATGGAGCGAGCAGATCAAGGAACTGGGTGCCGATGTAGTGGAGTATGTGCCAGAGAATGCTTTCCTGGTAAAGCTGCCCGCCAGTGCAATTGAGAAGATAAAGGCCCTCAAATTCGTAAACTGGGTCGGCGTGTATGAACCTGCCTACAAAGTGAGCCCTTTGTTGATGGGGCGCAGGCGACCGGCTGCTGGCGCTGAAATAGCCAGCCTTTCGATCCAACCTGAAGCTTTTCAGCCGAAGCCGGAGGGGAATCTGACGTTTCTTTTGCATCGGTCGTCAGACCGGGACAAGATCACCAAGGTAATCACAAGCAAGGGCGGTACCGTCGTAAAGGCTGAAGGGGATACGATTATTGCTTCGCTGGACCCCGTACTTGTCGATCAATTCGCCAAAATGGTCGAGGTAAAGTGGATCGAACCGTTTGAACTTCCCGTGCTGGATAATAACGTGTCCGCCCCACTCATCGGCGTACGGGATGTCTGGGACAACCACGGTCTAGACGGAGAAGGGCAGATCGTTTCCGTGGCCGACTCGGGACTGGATACGGGTGTTAACGATGCCACTATGCACGACGATTTCGAAGGCAGAATAGTCAACATCTACGACCGTGTAGGCGACGGTGCTAATGACGTCAATTCTGGTCACGGGACGCACGTTGCCGGCTCGGTTTTAAGCAATGGTGCCCGGTCGAATGGCACGATTCGCGGCATGGCGCACGCCGCCCGCTTGGTGTTTCAGGCCATCGAACGAAATAGTAACGGGAGTTTGGACGGCATTCCGGCTGACTATAACCAGTTGTTCCAGCAGGCATATAACGATGGGGCCAGGATCCATTCCAACAGTTGGAGCACTCGCAACCAGAATGGGCAATATACTGCCGCATCCCAGGACATTGACGAGTTCATGTGGAACCATAAGGATGCATTCATCCTTTATGCGGCGTCAAATGCTGGTATAGATTCAAACAGCAACGGTGTTATAGACACTGATTCTATCAGTCCGCAGGGCTGTGCAAAGAACTGCATCACAGTTGGTGCAACAGAGGGCAACCGTCCGCATGGATCGAATCCGCCACCAGGTTATGATATTAACTGGGCGACTGGGACTTGGGCGGCAAAATATCCCGTGCCCCCGATCAGCAATGATCATGTCTCGAACGATCCACAGGGGATGGCTGCCTTCAGCGGCCGCGGCCCCACAGACGACGGCAGGGTGAAACCCGACGTGGTAGCGCCCGGCACCAACATCCTGTCGGTGCGCTCCTCGGCTGTAACTGAGATGCCTTTGTGGGGCGATCTCCCGGCAACGGATCCATTGCATGGACTGTACTGTTGGAGCGGCGGCACCAGCATGTCCACGCCGCTAACAGCCGGTACGATAGCCCTTATCCGACAGTATCTGCAGCGAGTGTGTCTGCACAACCCATCCGGGGCGCTGCTAAAGGCGATCCTGATCCATGGTGCGGTTCCTATCACTGGCCAATACACGCCGTCTGAGGTAGGTGCGGTTCCTGATAACAGCCAGGGCTGGGGCCGAGTCAACCTGCAGAATGCGCTCTTCCCGGATCTCCCTGTTTACTGGCGTTTCCGAGACAATGCCAATGACGCGGTGGGCACAGGCAATGATCGCGATTATACATTTCAGGTAACAAACGTAACAGTTCCATTCCGAGCCACGCTGGTCTGGACCGACTTCCCCAGCAACCCGACCAATGCTATTGGTATAGTCAACCAGCTGCGTCTATCCATCATTGCCCCGGACGGAACCACTACCCAGGGCGCACCCACCAACAACAATGTCCAGCAAGTCATAATCCCCAATCCGCAGATAGGCAATTACACTGTGCGAATAAGCGGTATTAACGTGCCAACGCTGGTCACACACGGACAACGACAGGACTTTGCCGTAGTGGTGAGTGCCGGTCTGGACGTTGTTGATCTTTATATCAAAGACAATGCCGCCGACATCGGCGTCGCTCCAACTGTCGGAGTGGGATATCTGTCACCTGATATCTGGGTCAGTCTAACGAACGATCCCAATGCTGCCCCGGCCCCAAACCCGGAGCACGGGCAGACCAACTACGTTTTCGTAAAGGTGTATAACCGCGGTTCCAGGGCGGCCAACAACGCCACTGTCAAACTTTACTGGGCTAACCCAGGTACCAACTTAAATCGGCCTTACTGGAACTCTTCCGATATTAGCGTCAATGGGAATCCCGGCAATACGCAGACAGCCAATGTACCGGCACGCACCGCCAGCGGTGATGGGCATGTCATTACTCAGGCTTTTGAGTGGACTCCCCCCGATCCGGATACGAATGTTTATGATGAAGGCCATTTTTGTCTTTTCGCTTCGGTAGATCATCCGGATGACCCGTTGTTGCAGGAGGATGTCAGTGCCGTTCGCTGGGAAAGCAACCTAGCCTGGAAAAATGTGATTGTTAAAGATATTAGTCCTAATTCAATCACAACGATGGATTTCTATGTCGCCGGGAAGCCGGGCAATGCTACCTTGTCTGACCTGCATATTGACCGTAGCGGCTTGCCGCAGGGTGGACGTGTCACGCTCAAGATACCTAGCCACTACATGGAAGGTTCGAAAGCCATAAACCTGGCCAAGACATGGGAGTCGGAAGGCGGGCGGGTGTGCAAAGTGGAGGTGACTTCGCTAGGGACTGCCGACCTGAAGCAAATACGCCTTAAGTCGCGCGAAAATACTCTGATTCGCCTCGAGGTGACCATGCCTCCTCAGTTCCAGCCAGGTGATGTTTATCCGGTGTTTGTTGAGCAATACACCGATGGTGCGATAACAGGACGCGTAACCTTGGTGGCTCGCATCGTTGGCTCGCCGGCCTACTTGGCGAACCGCAGTAGTGGCGAAATCCATTTGCCCAATTGTATTTGGGCAGAAAAAATCTCCGCTTGGCACCGCATCCCCTTTGATGACCTTAACCTAGCACTAGACCGCGGCTATAACGGCTGTCGTTTCTGCCTGCCGAAATATGATACGGGCTGATGCCTTTGTAGTGCGGGTGGTGGCATTGAGCGCCAGCATGTTTAGCGGAAGCTTTTCTTCCAAGATTGATGTCTATGGCCTTGTCTTATTTTGCTGATTGGTAAGTCTGATATATGCACCTACTTCTCAGCAACTGACGTTTCGCTGTGGACTGCGCCCTCAAAGTGGACACCTAGTTAAGCTATGTTCACTGTGAGGGAAATTTATGGGAAAAATAGCACGAAAAAGGTATAAAGGGTATCACCAGTATTTCTGCGTACACACACGCTAAGTAATTAAACATCGCTGTTTGCCAATATTCCTATTTTCAGCTCCTTATTTCCAGTAAAAAGAAAGGAAATCCTCATAAACAAGATTTGCAGTTTTTTCAGGAATAGTTAGTACATGTTACCAAACTCTCAGATGCGGATATGGCATTATTTGGATAATAGCAAAGGCCAGATCAGAATGCAATAAGGCATGATCTGGTCAAACTAAAGCTTGAGATTTCCTTATTTTACTTTTTCGGTGCGTGGCAGTTTTTGACTATCCCCCCGAAATGGTAAAGCAGAATGAAGAATGTTTCTGAATTTGCCGAACTATGCTTGAGTGTATGGAATTTTATCAATCGCAACCCAGAAGTGCATTAATATTTACGCAATCGGGAGGCAGAAAGGAAGAAGCAGCCCTCATTAAACGGATTTCTCCTATTGTCTAGCAAAATGTTAATTTACTCGGTCGATTTGAATTCCATAGATAGCAAAGCATAATTAATCTCGATGAAATGATTAGCCTTCTTGAACAGAAAATCATAAGGCAGCAACCGAAAGTAACCGAAGAAGTGCTAGCTTAAAAATTTCTGCTTTACTTTTTCGGGGGGATAGTCAAAGACTCCCATTCAGTAAAAGCTTTGACCATATCATTTAACATTTTATAACCCATCTTCGTCAGTTATAAGACATCGTAAGCCCCACAGCATAGTGATTTTGATAAAAATGTCCTCGTTGTGGTACAGACTCATTTTCGGCACGCAACGACCATATCCTTATCATTGTGGAGAACATGGGTAATAACGCCAATTATTGCTTTTGGTTATGGTTATACCTAAGACTTTTTTGCAGAATTCTTGTTCAGATATACGTTTTATAAGATTATCTAAGTCATATAAAGTTTTAATATGTGGATAATTTCGTTGGTATTCGGTAAAACGTGGTTCGGCGGTTTCTTTCCAACGTTGACGCATTGCTAAAACAGTGTTTATAATAGCTTCAACATGATTGTTTACCCACTGTTCTTGAATATCCTTTTTAGCAGTTTCCCCAATAGTCTCATTTTTACCGACTATAACTGAGCCTCTCATATTTTCGATTTGATTCATTATTAAATCTAATTTTTTGCTCATACTTCCTCATAATTTTAAACAATTAAATAAGCGCAATCAGTAATTACTTTATCTCTGTGCGCCTGATTTTCAGGTTGAAGGAGGTTATTCTGGATTCTTATTGCCTCTGGGAGCATAATAACTATCCCTGTACTAAAGTACAAGGTCTTCAAACAACATAATAATAATCTTGTTATGAACTTTGTCAATTCGATAATTACCGACATTTTCATTCAAAAAACTGCTTTAAATCCCCCGCTTTTCAATATTGAAAACGATATTATAAACATAGCATTATTTTACAGCCATCCAGATCAGGCAGGCATCATAATTAAAACAACATTTTTAAATGATAAAACGGTTCTATGTCCATCAAAAATATAACTGTGAGATAGTAAAGTGACCATAATTGAAATA
>Ga0307378_10011415_pt1 | contig 11438 bp, 4 predicted proteins | sample UN1MG_FD_202238 | JGI IMG/M metagenome (GOLD analysis project Ga0307378, IMG submission 202238) | Soil microbial communities from Risofladan, Vaasa, Finland - UN-1 | ecosystem: Environmental > Terrestrial > Soil > Coastal area > Acid sulfate soil | place: Finland: Risofladan, Vaasa | collected...
ATCGTTCCGCCGCCCCGCTTCGGGGGCTGGGCCCTCTTGCGCCTACCATCCCACGGCTCCCAAAGCATCGCCGTGGGCTTTATTCCTCCGCCTCCTTCGAAGGCTCAGAACGCGGCCACCTGTCTCGAAGGAGATTACACGCACCCCGCTGCGGGGTCAAGTTGAATGCGGCGAAGGAAGCCGGTAGGATGCCTGGGACTCGCTGGCACAAAGGAGCACACGATGGCGAAGAAACCAGTTGCGGCGTTGTTGTTTTGTCTGGGGGTTGCCATGGGCACGACAGGAATCGGCGGCGAAACGGTGCGCGTCTACCCGGCCCCCGAGGGGGAGGCGGCGTCGGCCGACTACAAGGTGATCGTCAGCGATCAGCCGGTCTTCGTCTACCAGGCGAAGGTGCGGCAGGAGATCGCCAAGCCGCCGGGCTCGATCTGGACGCACGACATGGGCTGCAAGGCCGAGATCGCGTCGCTTGCCTACTTCGACTTCGCGGGCGCCGTGCGGGTGGCCATCACGCCCCAGAGGCCCTTCAAGGCCGCGAGCATTCATCCGCTGTCGTTCGGCATCAAGCCGACGATCGAGGGGCAGACCATCCGCTTCGCGCTCGACCGCCCCCGGAAGCTGACGATCCTGCTCGACGGCTCGGACAGGCAGGCGTTGCACCTCTTCGCCAATGGGATGGAGACGGAAGCTCCGAAGCCCGACGACCCGAACGTCCTGTACTTCGGGCCAGGCATCCACAAGATCGGCTCGACAAAGCTCAAGAGCGGCCAACGGGTCTACATCGCGGGCGGCGCCGTCGTGCGGGGGCAGATTCTGCCCGACGAGAAGCCCCAGGTGTCGAAGCGCACGGGGCTGAAGCACTACGGCGGCGCCATCCTCCACCTCGACAAGGTGTCGAACGTGCGCATCAGCGGCCGCGGCATCCTCGACGGCGGCGACATGCCCCACGCGGCCCGCAGCCTCATCCTCGTCGCCAACTCGCAGGACGTGCAGGTCGAGGGCATCATCCTGCGCGACTCGCCGAACTGGAACGTGTGCATCGCCAACAGCGATCGCGTCGTGGCCCGCGACCTCAAGCTCGTGAGCGGCCGCCTCAACAGCGACGGCATCAACCCCGTCAACAGCCGCAAGGTGGAGATCCTCGACTGCTTCATCCGCAACCACGACGACAGCATCGCCGTCAAGGCCACGCGGCCCGAGGGCGACTGCGCCGACATCCTGGCCGAGGGCTGCATCATCTGGAACGATTGGGGCTACGCGCTCGGCATCACCTACGAGACGCGGGCGCCCATTCACGACGTCGTGTTCCGCAACTGCGACGTGCTGACCGCCCTCTTCGCGCCCCTCGGCGTCTACATGGTGGATTCCGCGACCGTGAGCAACATCGCGTTCGAGGACGTCCGCGTCGAGGCGACCCGCGCCAAGTTCATCCGCATCGCCATCGGCCGCGACATGTGGGCCACCGACCCGCAGCGCGGGCACATCCGCGGCATCCGGTTCAAGGACGTGCAGTTCACGGGCAAGGGCACCCCGCCCTCCGAGATCGCCGGCTTCGACACCGAGCATCCCGTCGAGGACGTGACGTTCGAGAACCTCACCATCGCCGGCAAGCGCATCACGACCGCCGCCGAAGGCCGCTTCGCCATCAACCCCCACACAAGGGATATTGCGTTCAGATGAGCCGATGTTTCCCATATCTCCTGCCGGGCCCGCGCGGTGCCTGATCCCTCTGTTGCCAGCCGCTCATTGTGCTTTCGGGTGGGGCGCGACGGTGGCGGGCCGCGCTCCGCGGGTCCCTGGCCACTTGGGGAACACGGACGCCCACGGACTGACACGGACGGGGGACGGCCAGGGTGGGTGTCTGTGTTCGTCCGTGCTTGTCCGTGTGGTCTCACTTCAGGGCGCGCACAGGGGCGAGGCGAGGGGCAAGATGGCCACCTCCTGTTGCGCGCAGGTGGTCATCTTGGCCATCTTGCGCCAGAAGTCGTGTGTCACCAAGAGCTTATGCCAAGTCGCAAGGTGGCCAAGCCAAGAGAGGTGGCCATCTTGGCGACGCCCCCCGTCGCACCCGGGCCCAGGGGCAAGGTGCTCACCCCCTGTTGCGCACAGGTGAGCATCTTGAGCGTCTTGCGCTAGAAGTATTGTGCTGCCAACAGGTTATGGCGGGCCCCAAGATGCTCAGGCCGGAACAGGTGAGCATCTTGAGCGGCACCCCAGCCCCCACGTGCGGAGTGGGCTGTGTGGCGCAATGTTGAGCCAGACTGGGCAACATCGGGGGACACACTCGGGGCTTGACTCTGGGGCCGGCGGCCATAGAATGTGGCAGGCGGGAAGGAGAGCCAATGGGTAAGGCAGTGTTCGGCATCATCGGGGTTGGGGGGATCGCACAGTCGCAGCATCTGCCGAATCTGTCGCGGGCGCCGCACGCTCGCCTCAAGACGGCGTGCGACCTGCGGGGGGACGTGTTGCGGGCGATGCAGGAGAAGTATCGCATCCCCGTAGTGGTGGGCGACTACAGGGAGCTTCTGGCCGACCCCGAGATTCAGGCCGTCGTCGTGGCGACGCGGGAGGACATGCAGGCGCCCCTGGCCATCGAGTGCCTGAAGGCGGGGAAGCACGTCTATGTCGAGAAGCCCCTGGCCGAAACGGTCGAGGCGTGCGAGGCGGTGGTTGCCGCGCAGCAGAAGAGCGGCAAGTTCGTGGCGGTGGACTTCAACCGCCGCTTCGCCCCCGCCTATCGGCGGGCCAGCGAACTGGCCTGGGGCGACGGCGGGCCGAAGAACGTCCATTACCGCATCAGCGACACCTATTGCCGCGGCTGGGGCAGGAAGTGCCCCCCGGGCGTCCGCGTCGTCCACGAGGTCTGCCACGTCTTCGACCTGCTGCGTTGGCTCACGCGGTCCGAGGTCGCGTCCATCTACAGCGTCGAGTCGCGCCACGACGACGAGATTTTCACCCTCACGTTCACCTCGGGCTGCGTCGCCTCGATCACGAGCAGCGGCTACGTGACGATGGACCTGCCGAAGGAGCGGCTGGAGGCCATCAGCGAGCAGGGGACAGCCATCGTCGAGGAGTTCGTCGAGCTGCGGGCCTTCGGCTTCCCGGGGGCTGAGCCTGTCGAGCGGTTCGCCGGCCATTCGCATCCGGACTACGAGTACTCGCACAAGCACCTGTTCGCCAAGGTGGGCGCGGAGGCGCTGTACGGCATGCGGCGGACCGCCTGGGAGCTGTCGCGCCTCGCGGACGATTCGGCGCCCGACCAGGACGAGCGGCAGAGGTTCATCGAGGGCGGGCAGATGTGGAACTACATGGTGGACAAGGGCTGGCTGGCCGCGCTCGACCACTTCGCCGAGTGCGTGCTGACGGGCGAGACGCCGCAGAATGCCACGGCCCGCGACGGTCTGGAGGCCAGTCGCCTCGCCCACGCCGCCATCCGCAGCCGAGAGACGGGCGAGATCGTTCGCCTCTGACCGCTCACTCGCGGATCACCTCGACGCCGCAGAGGAGGGACGGCAGCGAGTGCTCGGCGGGGGTGAAGGAAATCCTCAAGGTGTCGCTGACCGCGACGCCCTTGACCTCGCGGACGATGCCGCGGAGCCGGGCGCCCGCCTCTTTCACGATGTCGAGGTCATTGAGCGCCTCCTTGCCCTGGAGTGCGATGCTGAAGACGCGCTGGCCGGGCTTCAAGTCGTCCGGCTCGGCGAAGTGGAGGCGAACCGTGTAGGAGGGTGTGCCTGCCGGCGCCTTCGCCATGTCGGGCACGAGGGTAACGGCCAGCTCCCGCACGCCCACCAGGCCCGAGGCCACGACCCACGCGAAGCTCCGCCCGGCCGACTTGACCGATGCGGGATGAACGCTAAATGGGGAGACCTCTGCCGGCGTCATGGCGACGACGCTGCCGGTAGTGCGGGCTTTAGCCCGTATCTTCGGTTCGGTGGTCGGGGCGCCGACATTCAGCCACGGCGTGCCGTCGGGCGCCACGTGGTCGGCGGGCGCGCCAAGATTCAGGCCCAGGCGCCTCACGGGATGGCCCGCGGCGAGAAGCGTCGCCTCGGCGGTTGGGCCGGTGCGGCCGCCCAGACGGGTCCAGTTGGCGTTCTCGGGCCGATGGACCAGCACGTAGGCACTGCGGAGCTCGTCGGAAGGGTAGTTGGCCGCGTAGTTGAAGACGCTCAGGACGCCGTTGGCAGGCACGATGCTCGGCGTGCAGCCCGACCGCATGCCAGGCAGCGGCACGACGTAGTTGTAGCGCAGGTCCTGGTAGCAGACGCGATGGGTCGCCAGGTAGTCGCTGCCGATGAGGAAGTTGCAGCCGCCGGACGAGACCTGCCAGTCCACGGGGTCGCCCGTGAGGATGGAGAGGGCCTTCGCCTGCTGGCCCGTCGCGTAGTCGAACGCGAGGCCGCGGCGGGTGACGATGCCCTGGGGATGCAGCATCAGCGGCTCGGCGTAGGGGCCGCCGTCCTCGACCTGCCAGAGGACCTTGCCGTCCGTGCCCTGGTACGCCAGCAGCAGGCTGGGGGGCGCGGATAACCTCCCGCGGGTTCCGGAACCCGCGGGAGGTTTGGCTGACACCCAATCGCCATCCTTCCAGAGCGTCTTCTCGCGGCAGGGGACGATGAGGAGGTCCTTCTCGGCGGAGTAGGCCGGCTCGTTGAAGTAGAGTTCGACGGGCTTCTTCCACAGCTCGTCGCCCGACTTGAGGTCGAGGGCGTAGAGCATGGGCTGCGGCCAGTTCGTCCGCCAGTTGTTGGCCTTCCAGGCAGCGATGACCTCGGGGATGACGAGGTCGAGAGCGAAGACCTTGCCGTTCCCGATCGCCATGCCCCAGTTGAGCCAGGCGCTCTCGGCTTTGCGTTTCCAGAGCAGGTCGCCCGTTCTGCGATTGGCAGCGAAGAGCCAGCGCATGGGCATGCGCTGCTTGTTCTTCTCGTTGCCCGTGCGCCAGGCGTCCCAGGCGGCCTTGATGTCGGCGGGGTCGAAGGCCGTGGCGACGAGGGTGTCGCCCACGACGCGAATTGCGCCCCAGCACAGCGGCCGCTTCGCCTCGGCGTCCCTGAACGGAATGTCGAGCGCCTGCTCGGTCTTGCCCGTGTTGATGTCGAGCGCGAGAAGCTTCTCCGCGGCGGCCACGTAGATGGCGTTGGGCATCGAAACGACGTTGAGCGAGTTCCCCGAGAGCTTGGCCAGCTCGATCTCGCCGGGCAGCAGGCCCGCGTGGTTGCCCTGCCAGACCGCCGAATCGGGCTCGGGGTAGATGGGCTTGCCGGCGGCGTCCTTGAGCGTGTCGAGGTACGCCCCGTAGTATTGCACCTTGGGCACCTGGGCCTCCCAGATCAGGCGGCCAGTGTAGACGTCAATGCACGAGAGCAGGCCGTGGCCTTGCAGGATGTAGCGTCCCTCGACCACCTCGAGGCCGGGGGGCAGGAAGGCCGAGTAGGTGCGGTGCCAGTCGGCGGCCGGCCCGCCGTACCACAGCAGCCCGAGCGGCGGCTTCACCGCCGTGTCGCGCGCCACGAGCGTCGCGCCCACGTCGTGCCGCTCATGCGTCCAGTCATCGGCGCCGGGGAGGGCGGGTCGCCTGATGTGGTAGCCGTGCATCGCCGATGCTTCGATGATCTCGGCCTTCGGGAGGCGTGCTGCCTTCAGACAGGATTCGAGCTGCCGCCGCTCTTCGTTCCACCGATAGCCTCGGTCTGCACCTAGGCGGAAAAAGGCTGAGCCCCCGTACGGACGAAGCGCTGCGAAGGCGTTCTCCAGGAAGGCAGGGCCTGCCTTGACGCCTGCCGACTCCAGGTCCTCTGAGACGATCAGGCTGGCCATGCAGTTCGGCAAGTGGCAGGTTGCTGGGTTGCCGACATGCAACTCAAGCCGCGGCCCGAGGAGCCCCGCTTCGTCGAGTTTCTTCCGCAGGGAGTTGACTTTGCTCTCATCTGGATCAACTGCCACCACGCGGAGCTTCGACCATGGCGCGCGCACCAGTTCTTCGGTCAGCCGGCCGTCCTTCAGCCCAACCACCAGGCAGAACCCATCGGTTGCGCCGGTAGCCATGAGAAGCGATCCTGCGATGTTCGCCTCCTGCCGCGGCGGCGTCGTGGGCAGGACGTGGGTCTTCGGCTCGGCCTTGGCGGGGCCGAAGCAGTAGAGGCGGCCGCTCTCGGCGGTGACGAAGAGGCGGTCGGCGGCGGCGATGATGTTGGTGACGCGCGAATCGGCCCTGGCGAGCCACGTGACGCGCGGCTTCGTCTCGTCGGCGATGTCAATGGCGACGACGTATTCGCCGCCGCTGGCGAAGAGGCGGCTCCCCGCCTTGATCTCCACGCGGCGCGGATACCAGTCCTTCGGCAGCTCCACGCCCGCCGGCAGCGGGAGCGGCTCGCCGACCTGCGACCACGTGTAGCTCGGGCGCGAGTTGATCCACCACAGGCCGCCGACCTGGATGAGGTCCTTCTTCTTCGTCGCGGCAATCTCGTCGGCGGTGGGGAGGCGATAGAACTTGAGGATGCCGTCGTTCACGCCGTAGATGCGGTCGCGGCCAATCACGGGCGTCCAGATGGCGCCGGTGTGCTCGGCGTTGGCGTAGGTGCGATACGTGGGTTGGCCAGGGGCAACGGCGTATGCCTTGTTGCCGTTGAGGAGATGAGTGTCGCCCCAGGCGGCGAGGACGCAGGTCGGGAGGTTCTTGACCTCGTAGAGGTGCGACGCTTTCTGCGGTCCGCCGGTCTTGAGGTCGAAGACGTTGGGATACTTGCCCGAGGGCATCAAGACCGAGCCGCCGACGACCGTGGGGTAGCCGAGGTTGATGTGGGAGGAGTTGGTCCAGAGCCGCTTGCCCGTCGCAGCGTCCACGGCGTGGGCGAAGGTGCCGTCAATCGGCCACACGCCGTTGCCGAAGTAGACCACGCCGTCGTGAAGGACGGGGGCGATGCTCACTGGCCAGTTGGACGACAGGCGGCAGTGGTTGATGATCTTGCGGTCGGCGGGCGCGCCATCGGCTTTCCAGAGCAGCTTGCCATCGGCGGCGCTGAGGCAGTAGAGCACGCCATCATCGGCACCGAGCCACACTTTGCCTTCCGCCGCAATGGGCGCAAAGCGGACCGGCCCCTCGGCGTAGAAGCGCCACTTGATGTCGCCCGTCGCCGTGTCAATGGCGACGACGCTGTTCGTGGCGTCGAGCCCGACGTAGACCATGCCGTTGGCGACGACGGGGAAGTGCCCCTCGTCAATGCACATCCGCGTGTCGTAGGCGAAGGCCGGCAGCCGCGGCGGCAGCGCCCGAACCCACTGAAGGTGGAGTTGCTCGGGCAGTTGCAGCGGCGTCGAGGCGGTTCGTGCCGCATCGTGGCGGTACATCGGCCAGTCGGCGGTCGCGCTTGCGCGCGCAGAGGGGAGCGCGAGGACGCCGAGAAGAGAGAAGAGCACAGCTCTCACGTGACCAGTCCCCTTCACGAATGCCCTGCTTGCAGTGGTAGCACTTGGTCGTGGGCGACGTCCCAACATTCTGTAGAATGTTGGGACGTCGCCGGGCTACTTCTGCGATGCCAGGACGAGCTTGTCGCCCGTGAAGTGCACGCTTTGGCGGCCGACGGCGACAGCGGCACCGAGGCCGGGTCCCGCGCCCTTGATCTCGGGGGCGGCGCCTTTCTGAATCGTCATCACGACGAAGAAATCGGCGTTGGGCTTCTCGCTCACACCCGACAGGGTGCTGCCCACGGCGCTCACCGCCACGTCGGCCGGGGCGATGAAGCAACCGTGGAGCGTGCCGCCGCCCTTGCCCGTGATCGTGAAGTCCCTGTCATTGACACTCAGGGCGTTGCCCGGCGAGTGCAGCCGCCAGCTCTTCCTGCCCCCGCCCTTCACTCGGTCAACGACCGCAAAGAGGGCAGGGGCGCCCGACGCGCCGCTGTAGTCCACGGCGAAATGGCGCTCGGCCTTGATGTCGAGACCCGTGCGGCGGTTGTAGACGTCGGACATGTCGCCACCCACGACCCCCGAGCCGTCCGGCTTCCACGCGAAGTAAGTCACCTTGCCCAGGCCGTCGCCGTTGCTGCCCTCGATGTGGAGGGCGACCTCGTCGGCGTAGTCCCAGTTCCGCTTGTCGCCGACGATGCCATTGGCCCACGCGGTGCCAAGGCCCGAGATGCGGAAGCTGCCGCCCTGCGGATGGAAGTACGTGCCGCCGTAGGGCCGCTCGCTGCGGTAGAAGATCGTCGCCACGATGTCGTCGCCGTCCTTGAAGGCGTTGCGGAAGAGGAAGGCCCCCTTGCGGCGGTCGGCGATGACTTTGGGCATCGCCTCTTCAGGCGGGCGCGGCTGCACGTCGAGCGGGAAGTAGGCGAGGGCGAAGGCCAGCTCCAGGCACGAGAGGGTTGTGAGCCTGTCGGGGAGAACGCGGCGGCGGAACTCCCAGATGAGGGCGGGCTGAAGCTCGGGCCGCGCCAGGTGCGTCGCGTAGCAGAAGTGGCGAATGCTCAGGGGCGCGTCGGTGCCGCTGTAGCCGCCTCCGCCACTCCCGCACGCCCGCATCAGTTGGAGGGGCAGCACCCAGGGCAGGCCGCTGCCGCACACGAGCGGCCGCCCGGTCACCGTCGGATAGGTCGCGGCCGCCGGCAGCACCATGTCCAGCGAGATCATCGTGTAGCCCTCGGGCTCGGTCTTCCAGGCGTGCTCGCCGATGGCGTGGGTGAACCAGAGGTTGACGTAGCGGGTGCTGGTGGTGAGGCCGAGGGGCACCTGGGGGGCCTCACCCGTCTTCTCGTGCTGGGCCTTGAGGGCCTCCCAGCGGCGCTTCTGCCACTGGTAGCGCTCCCAGAGGCCCAGCCGCTGCCCGTGGTCCGCGGCGGTGAGGAAGGGGCTGACCGCCGGCCCCGCGACCTCCAGGAGAAGGCGATGGACGCCGGGCTGAAGGGCCACGATGTCGCCGTCGCCGAACCGGCGCCCGCTGATGAGCAGGCTCGCGGAGGCGTTCTCGCCCACCGGGATGTGAACCTGGGCGCCTTGCTCCTTGGCGACCTTCAAGAGGCAGTAGAGGTAGCTGCGGGAGCCGGCCGGGGCGTCGGCGAAGCGGATCACCCCGGGGAGCTTCAGGAACGGCGGGGTCTTGTGGACGGCCGATTCGGGCAGGCGGGCGAACTTGAGCGTCTTCCCCTGCCACTCGACGGCGGTGCCCTCCTGCGGCACGTCCGGCAGGCGCGGCGTCTCCGCCCCGGGTCCCTCGAACGGGCCGATGACGAGCCAATCCCTCAGAAGCTCGCCGTCCTTGAATTCGGTGATGGGCACGCCATCGTCGCGGGGCAGAGACGCCCCGCCCACAGCATCAGGCGCGATGGAGGCGGCCCGTTGCTGCTCCTTCGGCGGGGCGAGGTCGAAGGGCCCCTTCTCGCGCAGGCCGGCGAGGGTGATCATCACGGCGGGGCCGAAGCTGATAGCGCACCAATTGCTGTTGGCGCTCAGGCAGTTGTTGCCCAGGCCGAAGCGGCCGAGGGCCTGGCCCTCCTTCACCACGTAGTCGTTGAACTCCTTGACCTCGGCCTCGTCCATCGCGGGGTAGGCGAGGTCGTAGGCGAGGGCGACGGGGAGCATCTTGCGGGCCGAATCGTGCTGGTGCCCGATGACGAAGCGCTTCATCCCGTACCGGAGGACGGGGATGGCCTGCCGGCCATAGGCGGGGTCGTCGAGCAGCAGACCGAGGAGCGCCCAGCCGATGGCGTGGTCAACGCCCTGGTCGTCTTCGGTGATTCTGGCACGGAGCGCCTGGACGATGGCACGCCCCAGCTCGGTGTCGGCGCGCTGACGCATCCTGGGCAACTGGTCCCTGCGGAAGAGGAGGCGCGGGTGCTCGCCGCTCTCGACGCTCCAGTCGGCGAACGCGCTCTCAGGCCACTCCTGAAGCTGCACGGAGACCGCGCCCTTGACGTCCTGGCCGTTGAACCAGCCGCGATGGGTGCCTGCGAGCCCCGCGTCGGTCTTCCCTAGTTCCACCTCGTACCTGCCGAAGCCGCCCTGGACCCAGTTGTCGTCGTTGATCGCCACCTGGATGCTGAGCTGTGATCTCTGGGCTTCCTGGCACTGGAGGATTTCGCCCTCGTGATCGCCCTGGTTGTAGGTGGTGGACTTGCCCCAGAAGTCCTTCTCCCAGTGGCCGCGGTGGCGGAGCAGATTCAGCTCGAGCGTGTGGCCGGGGAGGTCGCGGCTCCGCTTGCCCCCGATGAGGGCGTTGTGGAGGAGGAGCTTCACTTGCCCGTTGGCCGGCAACTCCTTCAGAACAGGCGGCGAATCCACGGGGGAGTAAGGCACGTTGTCCACCACGTCCACAATGCGCAGTTCCGCGAGATTCGCAGTCACAGGCGGGACGCCTGTGCCATCATCGCTGGCGGCGAGCTGGTGCCTGGCTCTCTGAAGGGCTGCCTCCGCCTGCGCATCCCCCTTCCCAATCGCATCGAGGACGCCGATCCAGACCTTAAGCTCTTCTGGTTTGGGGAAGACCTTCCAGGCCAGGACGTGCCTGGCGACCGGCTCGATGGCCGGCTTCCCGATGCGTCGGAACGCCTCGGCGATCGTCCGCTTGAGCTCCAGCGAGCACTGCGGAAGGGGCAGTTGGCGGCCGAGGGCCTCGACGGCCGGCGCCCCGAGGCCCACGAGGGCGGCCACGGTGGCCTCGCGGACCGCCTGGTTCATCCCCGCGTCGCGGCGTTGCCGCATCGTGGGATCCGTGGTGTTGAGGAGCTTGACCAGGGTGGGGACGGCGGGCGGGCCGCCGATGGTGGTGGCCAGCTCGACGAGGGCCGGGCGGGCATCGAGGCCCGGCTGGTCCACTGCGGCGTCGAGGTCGCCGAGCGCGGGGGCGCCGATGGCGAGGAGGGCCTTCTTCGCCGCGTCGCGCATCTCGGGGGCCTTGTCGCGCAGCAGGGCGGCCAGCTCCTTGATGCCCTCGGCGTCGGGGACCTTGGCCACAGCCTCGGCCGCAGCGAGGCGGACCTGGAGGTCCTGGTCGCTGAGGCGCCAGCGGATGTGCGGCGAGGTTTTCGGATCGGCGATCTCGCCGAGCGCCCACACGCAGGCGCGCCGGACCTCGGGGTCGGGATCCGTCAGGCAGTAGGGCAGGAAGTCCGCAGCCTCGCGGTCCTTCAGGCGGCCCAGCTCGCGCGCGGCGGCGAGGCGAGTGGACGGGTCGCCGAGCTGCTTGATGAGGGTGGACGGGGCGCCCTGGATCTCCTTGGCTGCGTCGCCCAGGTCGTCCCGCGCGCGGGTGCGCCGCAGGTAGGAGGGGATGACGATCCCCGCGACGGCCAGGAGGAGAAACGCGACCGCGCAGATCTCGGCAACCGTCCGCCTCACTTCGCCTTACCCTTCCCCTTGGCTCCTTTGGCAGGTGGGCGCGCGCGCTGGAAGAAACTCAGGTCAACCTCCGCCGGCTTAGGGCTCGCGACCGTGAGGGG
>Ga0307378_10011416_pt1 | contig 11438 bp, 7 predicted proteins | sample UN1MG_FD_202238 | JGI IMG/M metagenome (GOLD analysis project Ga0307378, IMG submission 202238) | Soil microbial communities from Risofladan, Vaasa, Finland - UN-1 | ecosystem: Environmental > Terrestrial > Soil > Coastal area > Acid sulfate soil | place: Finland: Risofladan, Vaasa | collected...
CGTTGACCTGGACGTCGAGCAGCGTTTCCCCGAACCGACCGCCGACGCCGAGGCGATCGAGCGTCTGCTCTTCGCCCGACTCGAGCGCACGCCACCACCGGCCGCGGTGGGCCGGCTGACCCTGGAATTGGATGGCACGGCCCCGGCGGCCGGTCAGCAGCTCCCGCTGTTCACGCCCCAGGCCGCTCGCGCAGCGCGGCTCGATTGGCAACTCGCCCGGCTTGCGCTGACGTTCGGGGAGGATCGGGTTCGACGGGTGGCCGTCACGGACCCGGAGGCGCCGCTTCCCGAAACGCGTTGGGCGTGGCGGCCGGTCGCCTCGGGCGAACGGGGAGTGGCGCCATGACCCGGCTGTTGCGGGAACATCCGGCGATCGAGGTCGAACTCGACGCCACCGGTTCGATCGTTGCGATCCGCTGGAACGGGCGACGCGAGACCGTCGAGGTCTGCAATCGCTGGCGGGTCGAGGAAGCCTGGTGGCGCGGCCCGATCGCTCGGGACTACTTCAAGATCGTCGGCGGTCGCTGGCTGGCGCTCGTCTACCTCGATCGGGTCGACGGCACGTGGCATCTCGAGCGCCTCTACGACTGACGGCCCTTCCGACCGATCCGCCCCAGGTGGGTGTCCTGGAATGAGGACGGCAATTTCAGGCCGTACCCGAGCGCCCGGTCCATCCCGACATGGGCGATCAGGACCGCGCCAAAGATCGAGACCGTCGTCACGTCGGATGCCAGGCCGAGCCCAAGCACGGCCAGCCCGAGCGCCCAGTTGTGGGCGATGTTGTAGGTCATCGCCCCGAGTCGCGGGCCACCCAGATAGCCGGCCATCGAGATGTCCGGCACCAGCAGGAGCGGGATCACCAGCAGCCACGGGGCGTCGAACCAGCCGTACAGCGCTAATCCCGCGATGAAGGCGGCCAGTCCTTCGATCCGCAACCACGCTCGAACCCCACCCGGCATCGAGAGATCGACGTTGTCGATCGGTCCTTCCATCGTCGTCATGTCGTTCTCCTCAACGTCGTCGCCCCCGGTGCCCGAGGTCTGATGGCTACACTATATAGCCTTGACGGCTAATGTCAATAGCCTATAATCGGACACATGAGTCCCGCCCCGGCGCGCACGTCACTCACGGCCATCGTGGCCGCCGCCCGACGCATCCTCGAGGCGGACGGATTGTCATCCGTCACGATGCGCAGCGTCGCGGAGGCCGTGGGTGTCCGCGGACCGTCCTTGTACAAGCGCCTGCCGGACCGCGCCGCCCTGATCAGGGCCGTCTCTGAGGCCGTGGTAGACGATCTCGCCAGTACCCTGGCTGGCGCGACCGCGACAGACGATTCGCGTGCCGATCTGCGCGCCGTGGCGATCCGGTATCGAAGATTCGTGAAGGACAACCCGAACGGCTATCGGCTCCTGTTCGCCGAGCACCCGATCGACGAGGGGCCGGATCCAGCCAGACTTGCAGCCACCGGCCAGCCGGTCCTGGAGGCGATGGTCAGGCTGGTCGGAGACGGGCCCGCGCTTGAAGCCGCCCGGACACTCGTCGCCTGGGCGCATGGGTTCGTGTCGATGGAGCTGGCGGGAGCCTTCAGGCTCGGTGGCGATATCGAAACCGCCTACGCGTTCGGTATCGAAGCGATCCTCGCCGGCGTCAGCGGGCCGGCGATCCGAGCACGATACTGAGAACCAAGAGCACGAGAAACATGGCGATCACGAGGACCAGCGCCCCGATGTCTCTCGGATGGGCTGATTGCACGATCGCGCCTCCCCCAGGCTTGGTCGCCACCGGATATCCGATCCGGTCAACTGCAGGATAGACGCGCCGGCCGAATCCTGTGTTGCGTCGTCACGACGGATCAATCGATCGGACAGGAGGCCCCGTACAGGATCGTGATCGCGGTGAGCCCGCCCATCGGTGACACGCTGACCTGGAGGACGCAGCCCGCCTCGGAACCGGTCATGTCCAGGACGTAGCCGCCGTCCTCGAGCGGGCCGGACAGCCCATCGATCGCAAAGCCGGCTTGCACCAACTGCGTCTGCATCGAGGTGGCGATCTCCTGCGCCTCGGTGCCATCGACGACGAGGTTGGCCGATGCGGCTCCGGTCGCGGTCTCCGCACCGGGCGTGGACCCGGGGACCGTCGGGAATCCGGCGGGCAGGCGATCCCAGATACGACCCCAATCCGTTTCTGTCTGCGCCAGTGGCGATCCGATCGCCCCCGTTGGTTCGGATGTCGCCACGCCCTCGTCTGGCGACACCGCCAGGCTGGCCGACCCTGAGCCGCAGGCGGCGAGGGTCGCCGAGATCACGAACACGAAGGCGATTCGGCCGCGCTTGATAGTCATGTCGGCATCCTAGCGTGTCAGGACCCCGTCGCCCCCAAAGCGACGGGGCCCTGTGGCCAGATCCGTTGCTCACCAACGCGATCAGGCGGTCGGCATCCCGACCATCGCAGTCGAGCGCCGTCGGTCGTCTCGAACCCCAGGTGCCGAGACGTCATGTGGTGCCTACCGAGTCGCTGCCTGCGCCGCGAGCGTCGCCGGAAGGAGGTCCAGTATCAGCAGCATCGCGAGCGCGACCAGCAGCCCGACGCGAGCCGCTGAGAGGGCGATCTGGCGCTTCTGTGCGTGCATGTCCGTGAGACGCTGATCGCGGCCTGGTTGTTTCACCCGGCGACGGCATTTCGACAAGCCCGCTCGTCCCGGGGACCGGCCGCACCGACGCTCGGGTGCGTCCTTCGACGTCTCGGTGGGCTCCCGCGAACGTAGGAGCAAACATAGAACGGATGTTCTATACTAGCGGGCCCCCAGACAGCCGGCTTTTCGACCGGAGCGACCCGTGGCACCGACCCCGTACGCCGAACTTCACTGCCACACCAACTTCTCGTTCCTGGACGGAGCGTCGGCGCCGGACGACCTGGTCGAGCGGGCCATCGAACTGGGGCTGACCGGTCTGGCCGTCACGGATCACAACGGCCTGTATGGCGCGGTTCGCTTCGTCCATGCGGCGGAGGCGGCCGGGCTGCACCCGGTGATCGGCCTCGAGATCGAGTTGCTGGACTCGGCGGTGCCGGACCCGGCCGGGGTGGTCGTGCCGGCCCGGCGGCCACGACGTCGTCGGGGAGCCAGCCTCCCGAATCCATCCGCAGACACGACCGAGGGTCTGCCAGCCCGCCCGCGCCCGACACGTGCCCGCCTGCCCGGTCATCGCGACCCGGTCAAGGAGGATCTGCGAGGCATCGGTGAACGGGTCCGCGGGCCCCATCTCGTCCTGCTCGCTCGCTCGCAGGTCGGCTGGCGGAGTCTGTGCCGGCTCGTGTCGCGGGCCAATATGGCCGGCACGAAGGGCATGCCTCGCTTCAGCCAGGCGCTCCTGGCCGAGAATACCGACGGTCTCGTCGCGCTGTCCGGCTGTCGGGACGGGGAGTTGGTCCGTCGTCTCCGGATGGGCGATCTCGCCGGCGCGCGAGCCGTGGCCGAGCGGTACGCGAGGCTCTTCGGACGCGGCGATGACCCAGTCACCAACGGCTTCTTCATCGAGTTGTCGCATCACCTCCTGGCCGATGACGACTGGCTCGTCACGGAGTCGGCGGCACTGGCCGATGCATGCGGGCTGCCGGTCGTCGTCACCAATGACGTCCACTACGCTCGTCCCGAGGACCGCGAATTGGCCGACGTCCTGACCGCGATCCGGCACGGGCGCTCGCTCGAGACGCTCGGGGACCTGCGCCGGCCGGACGGCGAGTCGTACCTGAAGTCGGGTTCGGAGCTGGAGACCCTCGGGCCGCCGGCCGGTGGCACGACGGCCCAGGCCTGGACGGCGGGGATCTCGACAGCGGCGGAGCTCGCGGCGTCGTGCTCGGTCGATCTCGGCTTCGAGCAGTATCGCTTTCCGGGCTTTGCGGTCCCGAGCGGGGAGACACCGTTCAGCTATCTCGTGGAGCTCTGTCAGACGGGTGCCCGACGGCGTTACCACCCGCTCACGCCGCCCGTCGTCAAGCAACTCGCCCACGAACTGGGGGTCATCGAGCAGACCGGACTCGCCGAGTTCTTCCTTATCTGCTGGGATCTCATGCGCTTCGCGAAGGAGCGCGGCATCCCGGCCCAGGGCCGGGGGAGTGCGGCGAGCTCGATCGTGGCCTACGTCCTGGGCATCACCCGGGTCGAACCCATCCGCCACAACCTGCTGTTCGAGCGCTTCATCAACGAGGGTCGAACGACCTATCCGGACGTCGATATCGACTTCAGTTCGGAGCGCCGCGAGGAGGTCATCCAGTACGTCTACCGCCGCTACGGCCCCGAGCACACCGGGATGGTCTGCAATCTCGTCACGTACCGGGCGCGCTCGGCCGTGCGCGAGGTGGGCAATGCCCTGGGGTTCCCTCGGCCGCTCGTCGACCGGGTGGCCAAGGCACTCGAGACCTACGACTCGGTCATGGTTCGCCGTGATCTGGAGGCAGACGGCGGTTTTGCCGAGTTCTTCCGCCGGCCTGAGGAGGGGTCGGGGCCGGCCGAGCGGGCCGCCGACGGCGCGATCCTGACCGGCGAGCGCGGCCTGACCGACGCGATGGGCCAACTGAACCACGCCCGTGGTGGTCGCCTCGCGGCGGGACCGAACCGCCTGGCTCCGGCTGCCGAGATACGTCCGGGTGCACGCACCGACGACGAGGGTGGCCCGGGTGATACCCCGGCGAGCGTTGCCTGGTTGCGGGCCGGTCGGGGCACTGGCTACGAGGCGGACCGTGCTCGGCTGAACGGCCCGCCGCTCGTCGAGGGTCGGCGAGTGGATCCGGAAAGTGGCCAGCTCGAGCCGCCGCCGCGGGCCGCGGACAAGCTCGGGCGGCCGTCGCGCTGGGATCCGCCGGCCACCCACACGTCGGTCGCCCGGGTGGAGCCGGAATCACGACCCCAGCCCCGTGGCGGCTCGACCGTTGGCCTTTCCGATTGGGAGCGTTGGCTGGAGTTCTGCGCCCGGATCGATGGCTTCCCGCGGCATCTCTCGATCCATTCGGGCGGGATGCTGGTGACCGCAGCACCGCTCATCGACATTGCCCCGATCGAACGAGCCACGATGGTCGATCGGGTCGTCGTCCAGTTCGACAAGCGCGATGTCGAGACACTCAAGCTCATCAAGCTCGACCTGCTCGGTCTTGGGATGCTGGCCGCGATGGACGAGGCGCTCCAGTTGATCGAGCACGATTGCGCCGTCTGTCTCGATCTCGACCGTCTGCCCGAGGACGTGCCTGAGGTCTTCACGATGCTCCAGGCAGCCGACACGGTCGGGGTCTTCCAGGTCGAGAGTCGGGCCCAGATGCAGACCCTTCCGAAGTCACGTCCCAAGAATCTCGACGACCTCGTGGTGGAGGTGGCGATCATCCGGCCGGGCCCCATCCAGGGCAACGCCGTCCACCCGTTCCTCCGACGCAGGCAAGGACTCGAGCCGGTGACCTACCTCCATCCGAGCCTGGAGCCGGCACTCAAGGATTCGATGGGGGTGATCCTCTACCAGGAGCAGGTCATGCGTATCGCCATCGAGGTCGGAGGCTTCTCCGCCGCCGAATCGGACGGTTTCCGTCGAGCGATGGGCACCTGGCGCTCGAACCGGGAGATGGAGAAACTGCATCGGCGCTTCGTCGAGGGCTGCCTGCAGCAGCCGGGCATGACCGACGAGATGGCCGAGGAGTTGTTCCGCCAGGTGTCGGCCTTCGCGAGTTTCGGGTTCGCCAAGTCGCATGCGGCGGCGTTCGCCCGGACCGCCTACGAATCGGCCTTTCTCAAGCTGTTCTATCCCGCTCAGTTCCTGGTCGGGCTCATCAATGCCCAGCCGATGGGCTTCTACCCGGTCGAGGTCCTGGTCAACGACACGAAGCGGCACGGGGTGGCGGTGCTGCCGGTCGATATCAACGCCTCGTCATACAGGACCACGACCGAATGGGCGGGTCGTCCGGGCGAGCCCATCCCCGAGGGCGCGGGGATCGCAGCGCGACCCGAGCCCGTCCGCTCGCCGGCCTGCGTGATCCCATCAGCCGAGGCGCGCGCGCGCTGGATCCCGGAGGTGGCCGATGGCTGGGGTGTCCGGCTGGGGTTGCACCTCGTCAAGGGGATCGGCGAGCAGCACCAGGCGCTCCTCGACGCGGAACTGTCGCGCGGTCCGTACAACGATCTGGCCGAGGTCGTGGAGCGGACCGGATTGCCGGAGGAGGTCCTCGAGCGGCTCATCCGAACCGGGGCGCTGGACTCGCTGGATCGACCGCGCCGAGAACTTCTGTGGCAACTCCGCGAGGTGGCCGGTGCGTCCCGCGGTCGAGTGGACGGCCGGGCGGTGCGTGGGCTAGGCAGGGCTGCCGGAAAGCGGTCGGCGGCAGCCGGTCGACCGATGGATCTGCGCCTGCCGGCGACCGATGCCCCGGAACTCCCGGAAATCACGGAGTCGGAGCGGATCGGAGATGCCTATGCGGTCATCGGACTCGATGCTCGACGTCAGGTCGTAAGCCTCTTCCGGCCGGTGCTCGAGCGGATCGGAGCGGTGACCAACGCGGCACTGTCGGAGATGCCATCTGGGAGGGTCCGGATCGGTGGCCTGGTCGTGACCCGACAGCATCCGATGACGGCCAAGGGCACGGTCTTCCTGGCCCTGGAGGACGAGACAGGGATGGTCAATGTCACGCTCTGGCCGGATACGTGGGCCCGGCTTCGGGGCGTCGTTCGGCGGCACGCGCTGCTGTTGGTTGACGGCGACCTCCAGCGTGAAGGTGATGTCGTCAACGTGGTGGCGAGATCGGTCCAGTCACTCCCCGAGGTGGCCGCCGGCGCGGGCGGGCCGGATCGACCGACCGGCGTTCGCCAGCTCGGTCAGGCGGGGATGCGTCGACTCGGCTGAGCCTGCCCGCGTTGCGCCCCTGAAACGCGTTGCGCCCCTGAAACGCGACTCTCGTATATCTGAGCGCAGACGATCACCGGTTCGTACCGATTCTGCAGGTTCTAGCGTTCGACCACGCACGGATATCTGAAATATGCGCCAGCTGGGCGCGCGCCCGATCAGCGACACCCACTTGCCCGAGGATCAGCGCTTGAGTCCGGCCTTCTGCGAGGCGCTCGTCCGGGTTCGTCCGTCACCGGCTTTCGGCTTCTGGGCCTGGGACTGGCGGCTCCGGTTCGGGCTCGAATACGCGAGGAAGCGGCGATACCAGGCCGCGCCTGCGGCGAAGAATGCCCCGATCACCGGCGAGAGCATGAAGGCTGAGATCGCAACCTCGCGAGCCTGTGCTTCGGTCGGTAGCGCTTCCGGCGACAGGCGTGCGAAGTTGATCGTCGACGCGAAGGCGAAGATCAACAACGTGTAACACGCCGCCGAGAACAGCCCGACGATCGCCCCAAGCAGCCAGCTGGCTCGTGGGGCCAGGAAGCCGGCGAGGAACACGCCGGCGATAGCCGGAGTCTGGATGAAGTACTGGAATGCGAATTCGGACAGGATGTCCTGCCCTTTGGTCACGATGATGTAGGCCGTGGCTGCGATCGTGATCGCCAGGGGCACCCACAAGGCCTTCGTATGAAGGGCGATCCAGGGCAACGCCGCGACGTCTTCCCTGACGTTCATCGGCCGGAATGAAAGCCTGAACGCCGCTGCAAAGCCGATCCGGCCTGTCGAGGCTGGAGCAGTCGCGCCTGACGATCTGGACGCGGACGTGCCCCTCGACGAGCTCGACGCGGACTCGCCCTCGATCGAGCCTTCCGTGACGTCGCCGGCGTCGGCTCCTGTCGCGACTCGATGGCGGCGGCGTGCCTCGGCGCGGTGGGTCCTCTTGGCGCGTGCCACGTCATCTCCTGCGGGCGGTGGTCGTGGATGGTGCAGCGCATCGTAGTCGAACGTGGAGGGGAGCGGGATAAGTGGCGGTGAAGGCTCGCCTGATACAACGTGTCAACCCCGCCGCCGCCCGCCCATCCTTGCTTTCCCGCCGGGAGGTCACCGATGGATCGTTCCCGGCGCGCGGGGTTCTCCGCGCTTATCGTGATCGCGCTTGTCGCCGCATTCGGAGCCTGGAGCAGCGCGGAGGTCCAGGCGGGGGTCGTCGTGTGGCCGCCCTCCACGCTCGTCATCTCGGAGCTTCAGACCGGTGGGACGTCCGCATCGGATGAGTTCGTGGAGATCGCGAACCAGGGTCCTGACCCCATCGACCTGACTGGTTTCGAGGTCGTCTATGCGACCTCCTCGGGCTCGACTGTCACTCGGAAGGCGACCTGGGCCTCGTCGCTCGTCCTGGAGCCGGGTCGCCGGATCCTCCTGGCCAATGCTTCCGGCCTGTTCGCCGCGGTCGCTGATTCCACCTATTCGGGCGGTTTCGCGGCAACGGGTGGCGCCCTTGGACTCCGCGTCGTTGGCGGGGAGATCCTCGACTCGGTCGGCTGGGGCGATGCCTCAAGCGGTTTCGTCGAAGGGGTCGCTGCCGCCGCGCCACCGGCGGGGTCGAGCCTGGAGCGGGCACCGGGTGGATCACTCGGCAATGCCACGGACACGAACGACAACGGCACCGACTGGTTCGTCCAATCCGCTCCCTCGCCGCAGGGTCGCGGCGCGCCGCCCGTCCCGGATCCCGGGCCTCTGCCGACGCCGACTCCCGCCCCGACACCCACGCTCACGCCTACGCCCACACCGACCTCAGCTCCAACACCGACCTCAGCTCCAACGCCGACCTCAGCCCCAACGCCGACCTCAGCTCCAACGCCAACGCCGCCACCGTTTGACGCCCCATCGCCGATCTCCCTGGTTCGGGGCCTGGCCGATGGCACCACGGCGACGATCACGGGCGTGCTGACCACGGCCCTTGGTGCGCTCGAATCGGGTCACGGTGGCTTCGTTCAGGACGCCACGGGCGGGATCGCCCTCTACCTCGACGACGCTGTCCTGGGGAGTTGGCCTGCCGGCACGTCCGTCACGATGACCGGCTCGCTGGCCAGTCGCTACTCGCAGCGAACCCTCAAGCTCGCCGAGCCCGTGATCCTGGCAGGTCCTGGGGGTTTCATGCCCCCCGCCGTCAATGTTGCCACTGGAGCCGCGGCCGAGTCGTTCGAAGGGACGCGGATCCGGGTGACGGGAACGATCTCCGGATCGACGGATCCGCTGGCGGACGGTCTCGCCGTGAACGTCGACGACGGTTCCGGCGTCTCGCGAGTCGTCGTCGGGCCTGAAGCTCAGGGCGACCTTACGATCACGTCCGGCCTGACGATCATCGCCACCGGACCTCTCGGGCAGCGGGACAGTTCCGGTTCCGGTGCGTCCGGTTATCGGCTCCATGCCACTCAGCCCGGCGATCTCCAGATCGTCGTTCCCGATCCGACTCCGACTCCGACTCCGACTCCGACCCCGACCCCGACCCCGACCCCGACCGCGACCGCGACCCCGACCCAGACCGCGACGCCTGTTCCGACCCCGACGTCTCCGCCCTCGCCTTCAGCCGACGTGCTGACGCTGCTCGACGCACGGTCATCTCCGATCGGTGTCACGGTCAGGACGAGCGGCGTGGTCGTCGCCGAAGCCGGGCGCCTCGGATCGCCGGGCCTGCTCGGGATCGGCTCCTCCGATGCCGGACTGGTCGTTCATCTGCCGGCGGGCCTGGCTGGATACCCGCGTGGAAGCATCCTCGATGTCAGGGGCAAGCTGGCCGCTCCGTACGGTCAGTTGGAGATCCGGCCACTCATCGCCGATGTCCACGTTCTCGGCCTGCACGACCTGCCGGCGACCGTCCCGGTCCCTCCGGGCGGTCTGGACGAATCGATGGAGGGTCGATTCGCCACGCTGACTGCACGTTTGAGTGGGAGGCCGCGGGCCTCGTCCGGCGGCGACCTCACGCTCCTGTTCGAACGTGACGGGAGTCCAGCGATCAAGGTCATGGCCGACATCTCGAGTCGGATCAATGGCGGGTCGCTGAAGGTGGATGCGTCCTATCGGATCACCGGGTTCGTCGGACAGCGAGCAAGTCGGTCGGGTGCTCTTGACGGCTATCGGATCTGGGTTCGCGACGCGGCCGACCTCGTGTTCGTCTCTGGCCCGAACCCATCCGGCAGCCCATCGCCGTCGGCCGGGTTGCCGGGCCCGTCCTCAGGTGCGCACAGGGTGATCGCCATCGTTCAGGCCCTCAAGACGGAGAACCGGACGGTCACGATCGCCGGCGTCGTGACCGCGCCCGCGACGCTTCTCGACAGCACCGGTCGCCGTATCGTCGTCCAGGATGGTTCGGCCGCGGTCGAGCTTCTCCTCCCGACGGGAACCAGCGCCCCGCCGGTCGGCTCGAGGATCCATGCGGATGGCAAGATCGGGATCGCCTATGGGGCCCCTCGTTTTCGAGCTGAACGACTCGGGGTCGTCGGGACGGGAACCGCGCCAAAGCCCGTGATCCTGCGTGCGTCGCCTCGCGAGACCGTCGAGTGGCAACTGGCTTCCGCCACCGGGACGGTGACGAACGTGAGCAAGCTGGGCGATCGCTGGCGGGCCGAGCTGCGAGTCGGTGCAGCAACGATCGTCGTCGTCGGTCAGCCGGGCGCGGGCATCGCCAGTACGACACTGCTCGAGGGCCGGACCGCCGCGATCATCGGGATCGTTCGCCGGCCGTACCCGACCGCCACGGATCGCCGTTTCGCGATCACGCCTCGGTTTCCGGCTGACGTCCATGTCTCCACTGGGCCGGGCAGCTCGGGTTCGGTAGCCTCGGTGAACGCAGCGTCCGGGACCGGCCCCGGCACTCCTGGCGAGACCGCTGATCCATCGACGCCCACGCCCGTTGATGTCGACCTCATCGACCTCGGTGCCTCCATCGGGCGGCTCGTGCGCATCGGTGGACTTGTCGAGGGTCTCCTTCCGGACGGTTTCAGCCTGGATGACGGGACCGCCGTCGGCAGGGTCGAGCTTCGCGACACGGCCCTCGACCGACTTGCTTTGGTGGAACCCGGAGACGCGCTCAATGCCATCGGCCGAGTCGAACTCTCCAACGGCGGCCCGGTTGTCGTCGTCACGGACGATGCCGGCATCGTGCAGGCCGGAGATCCGGTCGCGGCGACGTTCGATTCGAGTGGCGGGACGGTCGCCGGCGGGATCGCACTGACCAGGGCAGGTGATCCCTCATCATCGTCCGATCCAGGGTCGGGCGCCGCCATCCCGGCAGGCATCCTGGGTGTTGGTCTGCCCCTGTTGCTGTTGGTCGTGGTGTCATCTGTCGTCCTGACGCTGGTCCGTCGGGAGCATCTGCGGCGCCGGACGTCGGCCCGTGTGGCGGCTCGGTTGGCCATGTTTGTGGGCCGTTCGCCGGCCCCTGCCGCCAGTCCGACGGAGGTGTTGCCGGCTGAGCGTGAGCCGAGCACGAGTCCCTCGGCTTGACGCTCGTGAGAAGGCGGGTCTATCCTCGGCCGAGTTTCGCGCCAGCGAAGCAAGCCACTAAGCGAGGGGAGCGGT
>Ga0307378_10011418_pt1 | contig 11436 bp, 17 predicted proteins | sample UN1MG_FD_202238 | JGI IMG/M metagenome (GOLD analysis project Ga0307378, IMG submission 202238) | Soil microbial communities from Risofladan, Vaasa, Finland - UN-1 | ecosystem: Environmental > Terrestrial > Soil > Coastal area > Acid sulfate soil | place: Finland: Risofladan, Vaasa | collected...
CAGCGATCCCTTGACGCGGCCGAGCACCTGGCTACCGTGGAGCAGGCGCTGGACCAGCCCGACGAGAGCGGTGTTTTGCTCTCTAAATTCGAGTACGAGTTGTCTCATAATCATTGACACATTCCAATCTGGACTTGGATACGATTCTCTGCCTTGGTACGGCGTACTTGGAGTACGGGACGTCTTATCTCACTGATCTGTGTCTTGCTGGATTTACGTGCCATTGCTCTCTCCCGAGCGAGATAACCCTGCGCTAAACTCACCGGCATAAAGGGGCAGCATTGCTGTCCGAAGCCAGCCTAACGACGCGGCGGATGAGCGGAAGCCCGTCTGCGCAAATGTCGAGCAGGCCCGTTGATACAGAGGCTTGCCACTCCACCGCTGATTACTTCTCCTTCCACAAGAAAAACGCCCGCTCCAAACTCGACGGCGGCCGGCTCTCACTACCTCAGTCCATACCTCCTCGTGCTCATACTGCCTCGGCTAATGCCCCCAGCAGTGCGGGCTCCTCCTGGTTACACGCACATAGTATATTGCAACTCTGGGCACAAGTCAAATCCTTGTACCGCCGCGCCGCAAGTCAGGAGACGCAAACTGCCCCGACCCTCATTTGCCCACACAACAGAGAACCTCGGCCCCAAAAGGCTTCTCGTTTCCTGCTAACTACTGGATTTCACCGCCCCTACAGGCTCTGGGGTCATTTCGACAGACATCAAGGTGATCAAGGTGCTGTTGGCTTGCAAACTCATTGACGTCTGCCCTTGTGGGCTGCTCACACTTGCCCACGTCCAATTCACGGAATGGTCAACCGCGGCAAAGGCGGAACCACACTGCCAGTTGTGCAGCAAGACTAGACAAACCTGTAAGAGCACCCTGAATGCTCCAAGGGTTACCTGTAGCTGCCAAGCCCCACAAAAGAACAGCGCCACATGTGCAGGCGCTGCTCAACAGAGCAGTTGTCAGGGCCATCAGGAAGGCCACGGTCCATTTCTTTCCTACCGGCGGAATGGTCTCCATCTTCCATCGAAAAGCTCCTGCTAACTCAAGCTCGTCACACATCCTAATGTAGTACTCCTTGATTTGGCACATCGTGCGCACGCTATCGGTCCAAGCTAAGCGCAACTTTATCAGTTGAAGGAAAGATCCAAACCCCAGAATCGCGAGTCCAGCAAACAGCAGGCTGAAAACAGCTAGAAGGTTCATACTATTGGTTAGGTCTACTACTACTACAGTTGCAACCAGAGTTCCCGCTGTTGCAAGGTAATAGTTGAAGACCCTGACCCTGTCTTCGTGGGCTTGGAATGCGGTTTGGGCAGCATACTCGAACTCGCGTGAGAGAATTTCATTAGGATCCAGTTCTTTACACATGGCCTGGCCTCCTTAGCAACTTCCACTTGACTGGTAGCTCAGGGCTCTGTCATGGCTACCCGCTGGCATGGCAGCTATCAAGCTTATACGTGCTCCAGGCCGCTGATAGCTGCACTGCGGAGTCCTCGTATTCCGTCAGGTAGTCCCGCGAGGCAATAAATCTCCACACCTAGCGCAACTTGCGTGTATCTGTCGCGCAGGTCTTCACTGTATGGGTCAAGGATAAACATCTTCTCCAGCTTGGATCCTGATGCCCTCTTCAGCATCTCCTGAACAGCTATGTCGTAGTCGGGCAACGAGTATCCGCAGACAACCCAGCAATTCGTCCGTGAGAGTCTGAGTTCCGCTTCCTCCCAGACAGGTTTCAGCCAATCAGGTGTTTTCTTCTCTGGAATCGGCGGTACGATTGCTGCATCACCACCATGCCTGAATGCTGGACGCATGTCTTGATACAATTGCATCCCCACATCTTGATACAGTTCCAGCCCATCACTGCTCCGTGACCAGTTCAGTGATCCATGTAGCTTGTACACTGGGACTTTGCCAGTTAATTCCACGAAACGCTGCGGATTCTTCACCGTGAAAGGTAGAGCTGTTCCTTTCAGTATTTGCGGGCGATCAAGTCCTCCATAATAGCATCCAGGACCGAACACGCGCTTCATAGGTTTATGTCGTAGACCCCTTTCTACAAGCAGATCATAGTTCGTAGTGACTACTGCTATCTCGTCAAATGTGTCACTTATAGTTTCCCAAAAAGCAGTATACACGCCGCATTGCGAAGGTCGAGTGATGCGAATTCCATACCTCGGATTGATTGACCCAGCATCATAACCCCGAGGAGTAGCCAAAACTGCAGCCACCAGCTCAACAGCCCAAGAAAAAGGGGGCCAGCTTCTCTGATTCTCATACAGATCGGCGAGATATTCCTCGGGATTCCTTGAGAGATTCTCCGTTCGCCATTTGTAGTAGTCGCGCCAGACTGCTTGGAAACGCCGTTCGGCCTGTTTCGACACCACTACAACGTCATAAGTGAGCAAATCCCTTGCCAGTGGCAGACCAGCCACAGAGGAGTATCCTGCACCAACAATACAACAGACTGATTCCATGTGAGCTATTGCACTCGACTAGCCATCATACACGCTCATTTCCGCGTGGTTGCTTTCTGTGTAGAAACATCGAGAAACTCCTTTGGCGAACCTTCTGTTCGCCACCGGATGCACAACTACTGTTGACCATATGACAAGATAGGATCGAGGAGATCAGCCCGGGATCACGAGACACCACACTTGGTGGGTCGTCCCTGAACAGCAAATTACCCGCCTCAACCTTGACGGCGGGCGGGCTCTTACTACCTCAATCCTTACCTCCTCGTGCTCTTGCTGCCTCGGCTAATGCCCCCAGGGGCAGGGGCTCCTCCTGGTCACGCGCATATAGTATATTGCCACTCCATGCAGAGGTCAAACAAGGGCGTGACTTTCGGCTATGAAAGTTTCGGTTACGTTGGGACTGGTCATTAGCAGTTCACATGTGGTTCCGAGCGAATGGAGCGCGGAACGAGCTGTTAGCATTACCCTTGACCGCTTCGGCGAGAACTGCACAACTGGAACCCTGGTAGGGCCAACGCCCCACCAGGAGGAGCAGACCAAGTCTGTTTTAGGGAAACGAGGTCATTCTTGAGCCTCGTCTGATGCTCTGTTCCCCACCAATCGGTGTTTACGGGTTCCAGTTGTGCCATTTCGGATTTGCGCGGCGGCGGCGCGGGGTTGAAGGCGGAAGCGGCGGAGTGTTTACGGGTTTCAGTTGTGCCATTTCGGATTTGCGTACAAGAGTGATGCTAATACGCTCCCTTTCCTTCTAGGAGTGCAATCATCGTCTTAAGCAGTATCTTGAGATCCACCCACAAAGATGCCTGTCTTACATACTCGCTGTCTGACGCCATCATCTCTTCATAGCCGTGGCCTCTGCTGACTTGCATCAGGCCTGTCATACCGGGGGAGACGCTCAGGCGCAGCCTAGCATCTTCAGTATATTGCTGCACTTCATAAGGAAGCGCAGGCCGAGGACCGACCAGGCTCATATCGCCTTTCAGTACGTTGAACAGCTGGGGAAGCTCGTCTAAAAACGATCTACGAAGCACCCTCCCAACTCTTGTCACTCGAGGATCAGTCTTCATGCGAAAGATTGCCGTTTTGATATCTGCGGGGATGTTCTCTTCACCACTGCCAATCTGGCCGTGGACAAAGACTTTTATAAAGGCACGATTACGATCGTCATCGAATTCGGCGTCGGGCAGCATAGTCCGGAACTTGTACATCCGGAAGGGACGTCCCCCCTTGCCAATGCGGGTCTGAAGAAAGACGATCGGCCCGGGTGAATCCAATTTGATCGCTATTGCTATGGCGAGCATAAGAGGACCACAGAGGATAAGAAACCCAATGGACAGGATGACATCAAATGCTCTCTTTATCACTATATATGACCTGCGCATGAAAGGCACTTCCAAGGTCATCATCGATTGAATATTCGAAGTTGTTCCCTCTAGCATGCTACACTACTCCCCCTCCCCCTCCAATGCTCCAGAAATCATCGCCGACTGTTCCAAGCAGCGAGCAATGAAATCTCGACACTCTACCAGATCCCCGTATTCGATTCTGTGGATGCCAGCGACATCAGAGATCTGTGTTCCAGGGCTTCCTGTTTTTGCTAGGAGCACGACAAGCTTGCCAAGCATATATGCTAGTCCAAGCTCGAACATTACATTCGGATTGCTGTCAGATATTTCGAATATGCAAACTGAGACTTGCTGTAGCCTGTGGCAAATCTCGCAAGATATATGGATTGGCTCGAAATGCTCATCAGGAAAAAAAGGGCTCAGATCGAGCTTTTCAAGAGCCTCCGTGATCATCGCCTTAAGACTTGCAGCTCTGTAGTAGTTACTCTGGAACTGGAAACCCACAAACACCTCACATGGATTTGGCAGAAGTGGTTCGTCACAGGTGCGACTGGTGATCGGGCACCTCATGATTGAACCCTTGGATGACTTTTGGGTAGCTCTTATGCGATCGATTATCGTGCCGATTTCTTCGAGATACATTCTGGACGACGCTATCCGGCTGAGCAGAGCATCCCTTGCTCTCTCAGTCTCTGCTCTGTAGCGGAAGAGTTCCTCCTTATTCAAGCCCCCCGGAACCAGGCAGACTTCTAGCCTCGCTTTGTAGATCTGATCCCAAATCCTGACAGCATCTCGAAGGCTGTCCACAACCGCTTGCAATCGACTCGATAGTTCCGAGGTAAAAGAAACCAGTTCCCAAGCGACGAAACTCGGGCCTGCGAATATCATCACTACCGCTTCAAGCACTAGCCTGACAAAGTCAGATTCTACAATGTCTAGCCATACTTGGACATTACTAGAACCTGCCTGATCGAGCGGTTGCACGACCAAAGCGCCAGTCCCATTCTCTACACTGCGGAATTGCCCCTCAAACAACGCTGAAATCGTACTCTCAATGTCTTCAAGACGTGACACTAGCTCTGGAAGAGGCATGAGCGATTCTGCCTTCTTTGCCAATGCATCATCAGTCTACTACTATCATTGCACCGACCGTCATGGGTCGGGCATACCCAAGGCGCTAGCCGTGGATGTGAACTCCCTTGCTCCCGCAACGCAGGTCAAACCCTCGATCAGAAACGCTAGCACCACAATGCACTGGAAGCCGCGCCCTATCTGGCGCCCAAGCAAGACATCCATCCTGATCGTCTAGCTGGACCTCGAAGTTTGGATGGTGGGCGGGTTTTGCGCTACAATCCCGGCTACCAGGGTGATCCCACCGTCCTGGTCGTTGCCTCGGGCTGGCTAGAGCCGCGAGGCTTTTCTGCTGTATTGTGAAAAGGCGTCCATAGTATACGCCTGATTTGCGCAGAAGTCAAGACCTCTACAGCGCCCAACACAAAACCGCCCCAGCCTTTTGGCCAGGGCGGTCGTCCTCCATTGCTTACCCGTGATTGTCTCACGATCCCTCGCTGGTGACAAGCGGCTCGATCAGGCCATTGGCTACCAGGACGGCGATGAACAGGTCTGCCAGGGCCTCGTTGAGCTCGCCCACGTTCTCATCTACCTCAGCCATCTGTCCCCAGTTGGCTGTGTCCACTGCCGCGCCGGTCTCGCGTAACTCATCAACGAGCACACGTGCATAGCTGATTGCTTCCTCTGGAATCTGGATTGTGACTTTTTTCATGTCTACCTCCTGCTATAGTGTCAGTTCCAATGTAACTCAAGAAAAGAATAGCCTCTGAACACCCCGAGACAGGCCTAGAAGCGGCATTATGCCGTGTCAAAGACCCTCCGAGAGGAATTCAGTCCAGCGTAACCAGAGAACGCGGACTTTTCGTCCAGCGTAATCCGAGAATGCGGGATTTCGCCGCAAACTCTGATCTGGGCTACAGGTCTGGGCAATGCCGCCGACGGTGTGCGTGGACGAGGCTCTTGTGATGCAGTCACCAGTCCAGAGCAGCTTGTTGAGCCAATTCTGGACAAAGTGGTGATGCAAATCGACGCTACAGCGCTCATACCAACTTGAAACCTGACTGTCAGCACAAGACGTTTTTTCTCGAGTTATGCTGGAATGGCGTTCTTTTCTCGATTTACGTTGGACGTGACATATAGCTGAAAGCCTAGCCCTCGCTCGCGCAGACTGACGAACCGCTGCTTGCCGATGACCAGGTGATCCAGCAACTCGATGTCCATAGTGTTCCCGGCCTTAACGATGTGGCGCGTCACTGCCACGTCCTCCGGCGAAGGCGTAGGATCACCCGAGGGGTGGTTGTGGGCCACGATGATCGATGCCGCGTTCTGTCGGATTGCGTCCCGATACACCTCACCCACGCGGATGTGGCTCGCGTTCAGGCTGCCGATGTAGAGCGTAACGTCGTCGATCATCCGGTTCCGCGTATCCAGCAAGAGTACCTTAAAGTGCTCCTGCTCCAGGTGGGACATCTCCGCCATGAGCAGTTGGGCCACGTCAGCGGGAGAGCGAATGACGTAACGACCCTCTGGCGCGGTCAGCATCAGCCGGCGCCCGAACTCCAGCGCGGCCTTGATGCGGGCGGCCTGGGCGGGGCCTATGCCGTTGATCTGCATGATCTCTGCGTCAGCGGCGTTGACCAGGCCAGGGAGGCCTCCGAACTGGACCAGAAGTTCCTGGGCCTGGTGCAGTGCGTCAGGCGTCTGCAGCAGGCAGGCCAGTAGCTCGGTGGTAGAGATGGACGTCGGGGGCCAACTTCCCGGAGTCGATTGACGGGCCGCTCCCCGGCAGGCAGATCGCGCACTTTGGGGTGATATTCGGCTGGTTGCTCCACCTGTAGGAACGCCATCTGTTGCATCGTGAGTCTCCCTGCTCCCCTCGTATCTCCTATTCTTCTGCTGCAGAATTGTCGCCGGCAGTCAGCCCCTACACCTCGTGCATGCCGCCCTCGTCCAGCATCCATGCCTGGTCACAATCGGACAGGTTGACGACCACCCGGATAGGGAATAGCTCGTGGCGGTAGGCATAGTCCCAGGCAGCCTGTTCGGGAGTCTCCCCCTCGACTTTCTCCAGCGGATAGGAGGCCAGGAGGTCGGACCCGAAGCCTTCGTATCGTCGGTGACAGTGAAAGTCCTCGTCCTCGGGATAGCACGGGCGCTCTACGCCGGCCAGGGATGTCTCCAACAGGACGATTCTCTTTGCCACCGTTTGCCTCCACGTAGCATTGCGCGATCATTTCGTCCTATTCAGGGAACGGATACAGTTCGGCCAGGGACGGTACCTCGCTGGGGGATGATAGCACGGCCAGTGGGCCGGCGTAGAACTTTTGTAGAGGTTAGCGGGCCGGGCAGTTCCTATCACTGGGGCTGTGCAGAGAATATTGGGTCTTGACAGCCGGATAGAACACCAGTATAATGAACAAGATCAGGAACAGCACTTACTGCTGCATCGCCCCTGGGGTGTACCAAGGAGGATTACATCACCCACCCACCGGTAAGGTTGGGGCGGGTGTTTTTTTAATGGTGTCCCCAGAATCCAGATCAACCATTCCTATCTGAAAGGAGACAAAACGATGGATTGGACCAAACTCCCCAAAGTTGAATTGCACCTTCATCTGGATTGCTCGCTCAGTTATGAGGTCGTCTCACAAATCGATCCGTCGATCACGCTTGAGGAATACCGTACGGACTTTATTGCTCCAGCCAAGTGTGTGGATTTGGCGGATTTCCTCGCGCGTGCTCCCAAAAGTTACCCACTCATGCAGACAGAAGAGCAGCTTCGCCTCGTGACGTTCGACTTGTTTGAGCAGCTCCGCAGGGACAACGTGCTGTATGCTGAGATTCGGTTTGCCCCCCTACTACACACCGAAAGAGGGCTCTCACCGCGCCAAGTCGTCGCCAGTGTGGAAGCGGCAACGGCTCAGGCTGTCCGTAGCACTGGAATCGAAGCACGGATCATTCTTTGTACGTTACGCTTTTTTTCAGGAGCACAAAGTCTTGAAACCGTGCGTTTAGTCGAAGACTTCCGTGGCACGTATGTAGCAGGGTTCGACATTGCGGCGGACAAACCAGGGAATGTGATTGATGCCCACATTGCTGCATTTCAGTATGCGCGCGAGAAGGGAATTCCCTTCACTGCACACGCCGGGGAGACACGTGGACCATCCATTGTGTGGGATACATTGCAGCACTTTGCTCCGTCACGCATCGGCCACGGCGTACGAAGTATCGAAGATCCCGAGTTAGTCGAACACCTGCGACAACAGCAGATCCATCTGGAAGTGTGTCCAAGCTGTAACGTGCAAACGGATATCTTTGACACCTATGCCGATCACCCCATCGACACATTCTATCGGGCGGGAATACCAGTTAGCGTGAACACCGATGCGCGCACTCTCGTGAACGTCACGTTAAGTCAGGAGTACGCCAAGTTACATGAAACGTTTGGATGGGATACCGAAGACTTTCTCCAGTGCAATCGGAATGCACTGAACGCGGCGTTTGTACCAGATGATGTGCGAGACAAGCTTATGGCACAATTAGTTGCAGGCTATCAACGCGCTCTCTGAGCATAACTCTATCGTGCGGAAACAGCGCGGCCCAACCCCTCGCTTAAGCCGACCCGCGCCTTCGGCGCTCCTATGAGAGCGGGGGCTTGCGGAAGGCACTTTTCGGTTCGATGTGGCTTGGGGCCAAGCCGGCGCGTGCGGCTTAGCTCAACCGTTAGCGCGGAACGCGAAGCGTTCCGCGCTAACGGCGCAAGCATGATACGATATTCAACGATTTTACACATCACTCTGGAGGTGAAGTATGCGTACTATTGACATGCAGACGTGGCCTCGACGCCAACACTTTGAACTCTTTAGCACCTACGACTATCCACACTTTGGCATGTGTGCCAATGTAGACCTGACAGCATTCTTTCCAGCCGTAAAGCAGCGTGGCTATTCACTTACCGTAGCCATCGTTTATGTGATCACACGGGCATCGAACGCGATCCCCGAGTTCCGCTATCGCATTCGGGAGGGAAAGGTAATAGAGCACGAGATCGTAAACCCAGGTTTTACAATTCTGGTAGAAGAAGATGTGTTCAGCTTTTGTCTTGTTGACTATGTTGAGGATTTCTCGGCGTTTGCGGCAAAAGCTGCAGAGAGGATCACTTTTGTGAAAGAACATCCGTGGGTACACTTGGTGCCACAAGATGACGTGTTGTACATGACGGCGATCCCTTGGGTGTCTTTCACAAGCTTTCTGCATCCGATGCAGTTGCAGCCAGCAGATTCCATACCACGGTTCGTGTGGGGGAAATTCTTCGAGGAAGGCGAGCTCTTAAAGATGCCGCTGGGTGTTCAGGGACATCATGCGCTCATAGACGGCGTACACGTTGGAAAATTCTATGCGGAAGTGCAAGACTACTTACAACAGCCAGAGGTCATGCTAGGTGAAGTATAGGTGCGCAGCCCAAGTTATGGTCGGCGAGGGAGTCGCCTCCCTCGCCGCCATTCCCGAACCACGCGTGAGAGTAGGGTAGGCCGCCAACGAGTTACCGTGCATCCTGCGGATACCTGGCACGTTTCCAACGGCCCCCCTCCGACCTACGCGTGACCGATTTCCGTGTCACGTAGCTCTCCAGTGACCTATTTTGAGAGTGCAGGCCCATCGTAACGTCCATATTGTATGTCGTGATGGCACTTCTGGTAGACGACCAATGTCTTGCGACGACGTGCAGTCATCACCTGTACCCACCTGGGTCTATCAGATCGCCCTTTGCGCTCCAAGTTAGCCAGTCTGCGAATGTGGTGGACCTCGATATTGTCCTCTGCATCGCATAGTTCGCATTTCTGAGCGAGCAACCTCTCCACGACCTCACTGCATCCGCTCCAAATAGTCGGCGCTTGATCTCTTCCGCTTCTCGACAAAACACTTCACTCCTCGCCAACGTCGGGTTATCTCCTGCAAGGCAGTGCGACACCCACGCCCCTGTCGGAAACCGTGTGAATGATCGCTGAACTGATGATGTTATCTATCTTCACCAGAGACATCCCAGCGCCCCCACCAATTGCTTGCACCCGCCCAGACGTGGAAGCGATCATCCCCGATCCCCTTGAATGGACAGGGGCCGGCGTACTCCGATCGGGGAACTTCCCACAGATGTCGGGGATGTCGAGATAGGGCAGATCCTTCAGTTCTGGATCATTCAGTCGGGCGTGCGTCTTTCCGGTGCCGCTTACGCCGGTGAGGACGATCACCTTCATCATAGCGCCTCCTCCATCGCGGCCTGTGGGTATACCGCCTCGGCTGCGAACAGCTCCGTCTCGTACTCCTCCGGGGTCTGCTGCAGACACAACTCGCGGCCAGGCCGGCTGCCACGGATGGCGTCGGCGACGATGCCCACAGCCTGGTTCCACTCTGGCCGGCGTTGGCTGACCAGGAGGCGCTCGAACTCCTCGAACGACACCGTGGGGACCATAATGCGCCAGAGGATCAGCGCTGCTTTTTGTCCAGGGATCACAAGTCACCTCCATAAACCAGGATTTCCACGATAGCCAGTGCAGTGATGACGGGGGTCGGAATGACGAACACGGCGAAACACACCTGCCACATCGTTGTACTTCCTGGGGAATGATAGCACGGCCAGTGGGCCAGCGGAGAACTTATGTGGCAGGAGTTGGCGGAGCCAGTCGGTTCTGCCACGGGGTCTTCCGGCGAATGGGTACATTTCAGTTTTGGGGCAGGCTTCACAGAAGAGACAGAGGTGCGTGCAAGGACCGTTTTCTGACCTCTGGAAGCCGCTCTTTGGGCGTTTTCGCGCCATTTTGGGCTGTCTGGCAGCATCGGCCGCACAACTCGCCCTCAAACTGAAATACACCCGAGATTGGGTCTTGACTTTCGCGCCAAGTAATACTAGAATATGCGCATACGATCAGAGGTAGCGCCCATTGCTGGCACGAGTATTGGGAGGTTGGTTCAGGTCGAAGGAATGCTGAGGAGGCAGAGATCGTAGGACCACGTTGCCCACCCGCCGTCAAGGTGTGGCTAGTGTTTTTGTTGTGCCGAGCAGACAGCGGTGGGCTCAATCGAAACGTCCGATTATGGGTGACAGGATCGCAGTCTATAAGCAATTAGGCGGAAGTAAGTCTGCATAAGACGCACGGTACTATCGAAAGATCTGTTTGGTACCCCTCCTGCGACTGGCCTGGGCCACGGGGCAAGGAGGGTGGTGAATCAGCCAAGAAAACGAAAGGAGACTACAGTGAAACTCAGTGCTCCCCAAAAAGTCACTTGGTGGATTGCTCTGCTAGTGGGTGTGGCTGGCATCTTAGCTCACCTGGTGACGATACCTGTGCTATCTGGGATTGCCTTCTGGCTAGTAGCAGCGGCGTTCGCGTTGCTTGTCCTAGCCACTTATCTTAAGGGTTTGTAGTTTGACAATGGCACATTAGCCGAGAGCTTTTCCCGGCGTAGCGTGGGACCTTGACAAAACAGATGAGAGCGGCCACGCTAGTAGGCATCACCTTGGACAAAGGAGGCCTGCTATGCGTAGCCAT
>Ga0307378_10011424_pt1 | contig 11435 bp, 13 predicted proteins | sample UN1MG_FD_202238 | JGI IMG/M metagenome (GOLD analysis project Ga0307378, IMG submission 202238) | Soil microbial communities from Risofladan, Vaasa, Finland - UN-1 | ecosystem: Environmental > Terrestrial > Soil > Coastal area > Acid sulfate soil | place: Finland: Risofladan, Vaasa | collected...
ACAGCGCAGTGAGCTGAGGCACACCATGACCCGTGACTTGTCGCGTGGTGCAGATCGAGCCTGGGGTGAGAACCGAAAGCGCATACCTGGACCAATGCCAATCTTGAGCGCGTCCACTTGCCCCTGCGTTTCTTGGAGTATGTAGCGCGCGGAATTATAGCTCGCAATGTTGCCGACAATGATTTGCACATCCGAGTACCTTGCGCGGATGCGCTTGACCTGCGCAACGGCCTCTGCGCTCGCGCCGTGCGAGCTATCGAGTACGAGGATGCGACAGCCAGCGCTCATGAGCGCGTCGACGCGCGCCATGTCACTCTCTGCGCTCGACACTGCGGCGCCAACGAGGTAGTGTCCCTCCTCGTCGAGTGCCGCCTCGGAATCGCGGAGCGCCGCGCACACGTCCTTCCACACGTAGAGCCCAGCGAGACCGCCGTCCTCGCCGACAATTGGGAGCTTTCGCACGCGCTTTTCGCGCATGAGCGTTTGTGCCTCTTGCGCGCTGCAGGGCCTGCTGTGCACAATGTCCGCGATAGGTTTCATGAGATCCGAGAGGCGCGGGTTTGCAGAGCTAGCGCTGCTCGCGAATGCCATCTCGTTGCGCCCTAGGATGCCCGCGAGCGCGCCATCGTTGCTCACAATCGGGAATGTGCTAAAGCTCCAGCGATGTTCGCGCAGGGCCTCCTCTACGGTCGAGAGCTGATCTTCTGTGCAAAACGTGATTGGCTTCTCAATCATGCCGCCGCTGTGCACCTTGAGGCGCACCCAACTCAGTTGGCGCGCTTGCTCGGCTGCAGAGAGGTTGCGATGCAGAACGCCCACGCCACCGCAGCGCGCGAGCTCAAGCGCAAGCTCGGCCTCGGTGACCGTGTCCATCGCCGCGCCAAGGAGTGGCACGGGGACGCGGTATTTGCGCGTAATGTGCGCGCTCAACCCCACGTCGTTTGGGTGCACTGCGCTCGGCGCGTCTGCCAAGGACACATCGTCGAATGTTACTGCGCGCTGTTCGGCGCGCATGCGCTCCATAAGCGCGCGCACACTGACCGAAATAGATTTGCTCATGTTTGTGCGGTTATGAAATAAACAATGACAGGGTTCGAAATAAACCCTGAATCCATGTGCAGTTTGGTAACATGTCAAACCGAGACTCGAGTTTGGCGCCAAACGCAGAGAGTGTTGCGCATTTGCTGAACAGTGCGGACTTTCGTCAACGCATCGAGGAGGAGGAACAGAGGCTGCACGAGGAAAACTTACAATGGCGAATCAAAGTGGGCCTGCCTAGCACGGATGACGACGAGATCCAGGAGAGCCAAGCCAAGCGACGACGCGCCCATGGGCCCAAGCGCACGCCTCTAGGATAGACTTGAATTCGAGTTAAACGTTTTTTAGAAATACACTTTTAGTTTGTGAAATCCCTGTCACTTTTTCCAACAGCAAAGCCACCATGTTGTTTGTGTTTGACTGCGGTAGTCAGTACAGCGGAAACCTCGCGCGTAGACTCGAGCTTCTCGGCGTACCATTTGTGATGAAGAAAGAATTCGACGCAGGGGATACGCTACGGGACCTCTCTGGTTTCATCATCTCTGGTAGCCCAAGCAGCGTGCACGACAGCGACGCTCCGAAAATCCCTGCAGAGATCTGGACCTACGGCCTGCCTGTGCTCGGGATTTGCTATGGCATGCAGGTGATGGCGCAGCAGCTTGGCGGTCGCGTGGAACAGAGCAAGCACTCTTCCTACGGCGTTTCGACGCTAATCACGAGCGCCACAGCAGCCATCGGTGGCTGGCTCCCACCGCACGAGTCCCGCGTGTGGATGTCGCACGGCGACAGCGTGGTCAAGTTCCCGCCAGGCTTTGCGCTCGGCGGGAATTCGCTCGACATAAGCGTGATTGCAACCATGACTGATGCAAAGCGGAAATTCTACGGGCTACAATTTCACCCCGAAGTTGAGCACACCGAGAATGGAGACGCGTGGCTCGCCGCGTTTGCGCGTGTGTGTGGCATCGCGCCGCTAGACGCGGGTTGGGAAGGCGCGTCAAAGCAAAGCATATTCGAAACACTCAAAGCGCAGGTGGCGCCGCGCGTTGCCAATCGCGTTGGCATTGTCGCGGTTAGCGGCGGCGTCGACTCGACCACACTTGCAGTGTTTTGTCAAAAACTTGGCGCAAAACTCCACTGCATCTTTGTCGACAATGGCCTATTGCGAGAGGGCGAGCGCGACCAAGTGATGCACGCGCTGGACGCATGCGGACTTGTGGAACTCGAATGCGTCGACGCGGCCAGAGACTTTCTCCACGCGCTCAAGGGCGTCACCGAGCCCGACGCCAAGCGCGTAGTCATCGGGCGCGAGTTTGCGCGTGTGCTCGCGGCGAAAGCGCACGCGCTCGGCGCAGAGTGGATGGGCCAGGGCACCCTCGCGTCCGATGTGATCGAGAGCGGACACGCAGGGGGCGCAGCGATCAAGCGCCACCACAATGTGGGCGGGATGCCCGAGGATTTCCCGCTCGAGCTCGTCGAGCCCTTTCGCAAGCTCTACAAGGACCAGGTGCGCGCGCTCGCAGAGTACCTCGGTGTTCCGAGCGCGCTCACGTGGCGTCACCCGTTCCCAGGGCCTGGACTCGCGATCCGCGTCGCAGGAGAGGTCACCGCCGAGCGACTCGAGTCGGTGCGCGCCGCAGATGCGATTTTCGTGGAAGAGTTACGCGAGCGCGACCTCTACAGCAAATGCGCACAGGCTTTCGCGGTGCTACTCGAGGGACGCTCGGTGGGCGTCACTGGCGATGCGCGCGCGTACAAGGAGGTTGTTTGCCTGCGCGCAGTGAGCACCAGCGACTATATGACCGCGGATTGGGTGGCGCTTGACAAGTCTGTTCTCGACGCGATTTCCTCTCGCATCACCAACGAGGTCCCGAGCATTGGCCGTGTCCTGTTTGACATTACGCAGAAACCACCCGCCACCATAGAGTGGGAATAAGCAGCATTAAACGAATTAAAATATTTATCCGCGCCAATCCTGAGAGAGCGTATGCACACATGCGCGCGCATTGCATCAACCTCGATCATCGACCAGAGCGCTGGCGCACCGCAGAGCCCGCGCTGCGCGTCGCTGGTTTCGCACCCCAGCGCTTCTCCGCGGTAAGCGTAAGCGACGTGCAGGCGCGCGCCATGGTCCCGCACGCGCTCACGCAAGAAGCGTACGCTCGCCTCGGACGCGTGCGCGAAACGCACGAAGAGCTTGGAAGTCTTGGCGCGGTCGGCTGCTATTTATCGCATGCGACTCTCTGGCAACGCCTGCTCGAGAGTGGCGAACCTAGCGCCTACATCTTTGAGGACGACATTGCCCATGTCGATCCGACTGTGCACGCCTGGGTCGCGCGCGCGCCAAGCGATTACGATCTGCTAGTATTTCACTACCATGCGCGCACACCACCCAAACCGATCAACGATACGACTGTGCAACTCGGACGCTTTTTCTTTCTCAACGGCTACGTGATTTCCAGAAAGGGCGCGCAGAATATGCTCTCGAAATGCTTCCCCATTTCCGAGCAAGTGGACAGCTTTATTTCCAGAAATGAGCTCGGACTCCAGGTGTACGCGCCAAAGAAATCGCTACTCACCACAAAGGACTACGGTACCGATATACAGACGCCACTCGCGCTGCCATTCACGTATAGATTAACCGATGACGCTAGTCGTTTGAATAATCGCGAGAGGGTCACGCTTGGCCTGTGCGTTATCTTTTATATTTCGGCCTTTATTCTACTCGGATATAAGCTCACGCGCCACTAACCAAGCTCGCGCGCCACTAACCAAGCTCGCGCCCGCCACTTACCAAGCTCGCGCGCCACTAATCCTCTTTGAATGAATCCTGATTTCACTGTAATAATTTCACACACTTGAAATAAATGCGCGCCATCATTTCTTCCGCGTTTGTAATTCTAGCAATTGGCACATTGTTGCTTTGGTATTTCCTGCGCTACCAACGCGCGCGCAGAGAGCAGCGCGGCATCACCCTCGTTACGCAGTGGTATCGCACCAAGGATGCCCGCCGAAATGCGGAAATAGACAAGTGCATCGCCGCAAATCACTCAAACCCCTACATTACACGCCACGTCTATTTCGTCCCAGATGACCAGGCGCACCTCGTACCCCAATTCAATCATTCCACGGAAATACGCCCTGTACCCGAGCGCATGGCCTTTCAAGACGCGTTTGCGCTCAATGTGCGCGACGATGAACTTGTTGTGGTAGCAAATTCCGACATCATCTTTACGCCCGAGGCCACACGCGCGATCATCCACAAACTCGGCGCGAATGAAGTGTTTGCGCTATCGCGCTGGGATTGCGACGATGCGACCGCTGAAGCATACGCTCGCGCGAAACCATTCTTGCGCGAGGATTCGCAAGACGCCTGGTGTTGGCGCGGGAAGATGTCGATGCGCGACACAGAGCGCATCCCGCTCGGCGTGTGGGGCTGCGATAATCGCATCGCGTGGGAATTTCAGCAAATCCGTCAAGTTCGCAATCCCTCGAAAAGCATCAAGCTATTTCACTTGCATCCGAGCGACTTTCGCACCACACCAGAGAGCCGACGCATTTCCGATCCATACGCGTACATTCCCGCAGAGTAGTATTATTTCTCTAACAAAAAAACGTCCTCAATGGGACACGATCTTGGGTCCCCATTGGCAAATGTGGACTTGAGCGAGTTTATTTCAGGAAATAAGGACAATGTGGGGCACGTGTTTCTCGCGTGGCTTTGTTATTGTTAACAGCAAGTCTCGCCGCGTTCGATGCATGTGCGAAAATAGTCCATTGGGTATACATGTACGCATGGAATGCACCACGCGGTAGCCGCTTTTTCGAGCTCCTGCTTAAACTCGTTAGCGTCTGCCGAACAAAGCTGCTCCGATTGTTGTATGTCCAAACAGTATGGCGGACGACCCTTTTGGCCAGTCATTTCGTAAAGGCTAAATGCGCGTTTTGGAGAGAACAGTGACATTTCATAATCTCTGTTGACGTAGAGATAGACTATTTCTTGCCGCTTTCCGTTGTTAACGTTGGTGAGGAGTGTGCACAAATGCCCTTCGCTTGGGTCTTCTCGTTGGAGGATCATGCCACTCAGAGCAAAGTCGTGAATGCCTTCATGTTGGGTTTGAATTTCAAGTGTGGTCGGTGTAATTGTCGCATGATGGCCGTATTCCTCGATTACTATATGCAACGCGTCGTCTTCAAACCAGCAGCGAGTTCTCTGCTGCTCTTGTTGCATTGTGAATGTGAAATTGAGCCCCTGTGGGTTTAATTCATTTTCAGGAAATACTCTGCCAAGGAAATAGGTGAACACTTTATTTCTTCTGTCTTTTCCGCATAAACGCCTCTTTCAGTCCGAGCTGCTTGCTGCGCTTGTTCGCTGGGAGCACGCTGTGCGCCTCGCGCAAGAGATCGCTCTCCTCTGGCTCCCACTGCGGGAGAATGGCCCCCACGAGTGCTTGCAGCGTCTGCTTGCTCTGCTCTAGTCCGTCGACGCACACAAGCGTGGGCACTTTCCACTTGCTCTCATCCACCTCCTTGACGAGCCACTCGATCGCACAGCACGGCGCGTCCTTGAGCTGATTGTTCGACTGCGGCCACGGGTAACGCGGGAGCGCAAAACCGCCCTTGACTTTGGCCATGCCGAGAATGCGCGGCTCGGCGTCGAAAGAGTCCTCGTCCGTGTACGTGAACACGAGGTAGACGCACGCGCGCTTCTGGTACGCGTCTGCGAGCTCCTTTTGCACACTAGGCACGCACGCCCAGCGATTGGCGTTGAACGCGCGACGAATGTTGGCCTCTTGCGCATATATTGCGTAGAGGACTGTTTGGTTCTCGCTCATGCCTAAACCTGGAGTTGTTGATTTGAGCCACATATTTCCGTAAAAGTTCTTCCGCGCTATTGCCTCTTATCATTTCTCAGAAATAGCCGCAAATTGCAGAGTAGCTCTGGTCGAACGCCAACGACGAGAGCGTAGAACTCGGGCGTCCAGTGGTAGTCGAGCTTGTCACAAAGCGCCTTTGTGGGGATAGTGTCATGGAATAGTGGAGGCTTCAGGTATACAAAGACCTCACTCCCGAAATTGAATTCCACAGCTAAAACGTCGGGCGTCCAAACGTGTCGTAGAATAAAGGCGAAGAAACTCTTGTTGGCGAGTGTCGTTGGAAGTGCGAGCGTTCGCTCGATGTGGCCATCGCGGTAGAGCCCGAGTAGATGCGCATCCCACGCGCGACCACGCATCATAAATAATTCGTTGAACTCGTCCTTGTTCCAAGTTTCGTTGCCCATCACGATATTTACAAACGCATCCCAGGCGTCATCTTGATCCTCGTACATTTCGAGTTTGTTATTTCTACTTTTTCACAGTGCGCCAACAGTAAACCAGCATTCACTGCTCAGCTCGCGCACAGTGATTAGGCGACCGCACTCGCGATCCCTCGTCACCCAGCCGCCATCGAATAGGCTCTGGATTGCCACTTTTGCATCGCCGCTCGAGTTCCTCTGTGGATGCACGGCAAACGCAAACGCGAGCGGATTATTGTGCGGGCTGAAATCGCGATAAATAATCGAGGGCACCTGGATATCGCTCGCGTTGAACCAGAAATCTGCGTTGAATAGACCCGACTGCGAGGTCTGAATGCGGAAGATGGCGCCGCCGCTCTGCTCGAGCGCCCTCTTCACCGCGGGCAGCGTGGGCGTGTAAATTTCCCACGGAATGAGCACGAGCGGGACGCGTCTAAACTCGGGTCCGCAGAGCGGCACGGGAAAGCCCATGCGCGAGATCTCTGCCTGCCCCGCGGCGAAACCTGTGCTGCTCTGCGCGAGCGTCATCGCGCCAAGTCCTTGCTCTGAGATGCGCGCGGACATTTCTTCTGCGAGCTTATTTCTACCTGCGCGGATTTTATTTTCAAATAGAGCGTCACTACCCCATGATACAAAGGCGCTGTCCCCTTTGCAAGGAGCTTGTTAATTGGCGTCACAATCTCCGCGAATGTGATGGATGTCGACTAGAAAGCTGCACTGTGTGTTACTTTATTGCGCATGTGGGCGACGAGGAAGTTTACGTTAGCTGTGCGACATGTCTATTGTACCCACCTATAGAAGATGGGGTTTGGAAGAGTGGGGAGAACTACATCGAGGCGTACCACGCGCGCACAATGTCTATTTCACGCTTGTTAATTGGGGTGCGATATTTCTTGCGTCAATAAATTATTTATCAGCGCGTTTTCCCTTGTAAGAGCAGCGCGTTTTCACCTATACCAGTGTTTGCGCAGCCATTTCTCGAAATTCGGGTCGTTAATGTGCGATCGCTCTCTCCCCCAGTACGGCTCGTACGCCTGGCGACAAATGAGCGTATCGCCCTGCCGTGCACGTCGTCCTTTTCCGAAATCGAGATCGGTTCGCGCGATGAGCAGCGCGCCGCAACTCGCATCGCGCAGTGCGGCACCCTGCGCAAAGCGCTGCTGACCACGCGGACTCAGAATGCGCTCCCAGTTGGGATGCGGTGGCGCATCCTCCTCGTAGTGGAACTCTTCCTCGGCCTCGCTCAGCGCATCCTCCTCGTAGTGGAACTCTTCCTCGGACTCGCTCATTTAGTGTGAGGTCTACTTTTATTTCGAGATTTTTGTATGCTCAGCGCTTACACGACGGGAGCTGTAAAGAGCGCAGTGACGTGCGCGCACACGACACCCTTGCACGGGTTGCAGTGGAACGCGTCGTACTCGTGACAAGATTTGCAGCAGCTGCTCTTTGGCTTCTTGTCCTTGGCGAGGATCTTGACCGTGACACAGAGCGACTGTAGTCCGAGTGGCACGTCAAACGTGAATCGACCCTTAAAGTCGGTGGTCGCTCCGCCGTGCACCTTGGTCTGCACATCATTGGCCGAGAAGATCACCTCGTAGCAAATGTCGCGGCAGCGCACAGTCGAGAGGCACTTCATCACCTGCAGCGTGGCGGTGGGCTCGCCCGCGCTCACGTTAAACTCAATGGTGACGGGCACGATCGAGTAAGAGCTCGACTCACAGGGTTTGTCGCATACGGGCGTGGTACAAGCGGTGCAGCAAGGCATGGTCGGTAAAGATTTCCAGTGCTAGTCTGATTGGACAAGATAATTATTTACTGACAGACTGTTCCAGATGTGATGCCTTGCAATACACGCTGTAAACGCTTGCGATGTGTGTCGCGATCGAGGAACATTTGCGTGGCGTATCGTAATATTCCCCACTTGACCTCGAGATCATACACCTCCTCGGAAACCTGTATCTCAATCGAGTCTGTTTGTATATCATAGCGATCGAACTGATACCAGGCGAGGGCGTACGGGAAACATAAGTCAACTGGCTCGTTCAATTCAATGGTTTCGAACAAATGACCGATATCGTATCGCAGGCGCTTTATATATCTGAGTCTGACAATTCCGCGGCCTTTCCAGCGAATGCCATAGATCAAGTCGCCACATAGATGTGCTCGTGGGTTATCCTGTGTTTGCGAACGTCGTAACCAATACGCAGGCGCATTGATTTCGTTGCGAAAGTGGCTCATGTAGAGTACTCCTCGAGAAATCGGGTCAAAATTATTTGCAAAGAAAAATTCAAAGATACTTTGCTCGAGCCTCGCAGTTTTGCAGGTTCCTCGCACGTGTTTGTAATGATCAAAGGCTGCATAGATAGATTCCTCCCGCGCGCACCTCGTAGTTTTGTAGTGTACTGACAGTTGCCTGCATCCGCAGGACTTGACGCATTCGCGGTTAAAGTCAAAGATCCATCGCACGTAGATTCGGAACGCATCCATGTTGGTGTTGCGAATAACTGTTTGTTTATAAACCTGGATAAGAGTCGTCGGCCATCCATTGCAGAAGCACAGGAGACACTTGCATCAGAGATCCACTGATGCGTGCGCCTATTTCCACTCGACGCAGTCGATACGGAAATTCACGAGCTCCTCTGTGTCATTCCACGCGCCGAGCAGCCAGAGCATGGGCTTATCGCGCCACACGCTCCACTCGAAATCGCCCACTTGCTTTAGGTGCGTGTCGTCCTCTTTTAGCGCGAGCTGCGCTAGGCTCTGCACGCGATCGCGAGCGGCGTCTACGTTCGCGTGAACCGAGATGGCGCGCGAGGCCTCTCCTTGTTTTGTCTCTTGAACCACGTAGAGCATTCTCTCGATGTCGTGTGGTCGGATGCGCGAGATATAATTTCCGCAGAGTCCAAATCAGACGCGTATGGGATTCAATCATACGCTGCGGCGCGTCGGCACGCAGCCGCGCGTGCAGAGCGAGGCGCAGGCGCGTTTTGCATACGAGGTTGGCCTCGAGATGGAGGGCCTAACATTCGCAAACAAGAGAGCAAAGCGCGTTCACTACGAGCGGCTTCGCTTGGAGCACATTGTGCGCCTCGTCGCGATTCAGCGGCTCGAGTGTCGACGCGCGGGCATGCAGCGCTGCGCGTGCAATGTGTTTTACACGAGCGCTGCGAGACGGCGCAAGAAAACCGAGGGCAGCTGCGAGTGGTGCAAGGGGAATGGCCCTGTGTTGCCATGGTGCAGCAACGGTCAACGCCAAGCGACGCTGCGCACGCGCTCGCACCGAGCGCAAGAGAACGCGATCGCGCAGCGCGTTAGTGTGCGCATACTGATGCGCAACTTTTACTTTTTCCAGAAACTACTCGCGCTGCAGCAGGAGCACTGCGTGCGCGCAGGCCTGCGCTACTGCCCTTGCTTGCGTCTGTGCACACGCTCGCGATGGCACGTATGCGCGCAATGCAAGCTCGAGAAATGGGAGGCGCGAAATGGCAGCACGCAAGAGTCAAACTGAAATAGAGAGCGCAGATTTCAGGACCCAATAGACTCACATGTCCGACGATGCTCTACAGGCGCTCGTGCTAGCGCAGCAAGCCAGGTTGAACGCAATCGACGCAGCGCACAACACGTCTGATAGAGTGTACCAGAGTTTACTCGATCTAGTTATGGAAGGGGCGCGTTTAAAAACGAGTTTGTGCACCGCATACGCCGTCGGCGCGATCCCTGCGCAATGTTGCAAATGCGATCGGTGGTTCATTCCATACCAATTTGGTACACACTGCAATCAATGCATCAACGCGAGCGCTACACAAACAGAATCGCCGTGAGCACCAGTCCTCCGATGAGAAATAAAAACGGCGAATCCAGTGTGTGCGGAGAAAACGCCTCTGTGAGCGTCATGATTGGTGGGAGAAATAGCGCGGCGAGCACCACCTGCGTTGTGCTCGCGAAAGAGTTGTAGAATCCGAGCACAGAGAGCAGACTAACGAGGTACACCACCGAGCTGCCCTCGAGGCTGCGCGAGAACGCATTGCTGCAATAGAGCGCGCCGTTGAAGAGCTCTCGACCGCGCTCGGCGCGCCTGCAAAGCTCGCCGTCAAAGAACAGTGTGCGCGCAGTGTACTTGTGCTTTCCAAACTTGACCCCCACTGGCTCTGCGAGGCCATCCCCGAGTCCATTCACGAGCACGAGGATCATGATCAGATGATCCGAGTCGTACTCCTCGAGCGATGCCCAATACGTTTTCAGCGCAATCACAATCACACTCGAGCACAAGTACTGCGTGACGAGCCACTGAAGCGTGCGCGGACGGTCCGAGGGTCGATCGATCGCGCGGAACATGAGCAGCGACGGGTAGATGACTCGGCGAGCGGGTTTCGTGGCGAGCACGTATACGACGAGGATGATCCAGAACTTGAGCATGGTGATGCTGTAGTGGTTTTGCGTCGGGATCACCACATTGACCGCGAATGGCAGAAAGAACGACGCGAAATGCAAGCTCTTGCGCGTGTAGCCCACATTGATGTGCGTTTTCACCGCGAGCACGCCCGCGAGCACCCCCACCGCAATAAAGAGCGTGCTGAGTAGCAACAAATTCAAGAGTAGATCGCGCGTGTTGCACAGACGCGCGCCGCTATTTCCAACCTCTGTCACATCTTCCTCTGCGTCCTCATCGTCGCACACGTCCTCTGCTGGCAAATCGGTAGCGAGCAAATAGACGATCACCGCGCCAACCAACGCAACAACACTCGAATAGATCGCAAAGCGCACGAGCTCTGCGCGAGTGAGCGCGCCATTGTGTATGCGATCGTAGGAGAGTAGCGCGCCACGTCTGAGCGACGTGACGCGCAGCGTGTTCACATCGATGCGCTCTGGTGTGCGTGGATCGCCATCGTAGCTACTCGACTCGAGATCTGGCTGCTCTGCGTCGCTCTCCATGAGAATTTACTGGGTTACGAAAGCTCTCGCAACCTATACGTGATGTTTGCGCCCTCGTATACAACCTCTAAAAAGTGGTTGTTGATCATTTCCTCTACCTCCTCGTACGCGAGCGGCTCTGCATCGCCTACGAAATGCTGCTCGCCAACTCGATACCAGGGTAGCTCGTGAA